>Ga0247727_10012825_pt1 | contig 14284 bp, 10 predicted proteins | sample WisWelCaveWW1625_FD_202498 | JGI IMG/M metagenome (GOLD analysis project Ga0247727, IMG submission 202498) | Biofilm microbial communities from Wishing Well Cave, Virginia, United States - WW16-25 | ecosystem: Environmental > Aquatic > Deep subsurface > Groundwater > Cave microbial mat | place... | reverse complement strand
CCTGAATTCGTGTAAAAATTAAATTCAATATCATTGCCTTGCCTGTCTTCAATAATACCATCACCGTTTCGGTCAATAAAACCCGCCTTGGTTAAAATCCCGCGCGCCTTGGCCAAATCATATTCATACTTGGCTACATTGGGATTATAAAAAAATCCGGCGCTGGGACTTTCGGCAGCATCCTGAGGATAGCCCAGCCCATTCATCAGGATTTCGATAATCTTTTGTTTATCCATCGCATGGGCAACGGCCCGGCGGAAATTAATATTAGAAAACCACGCGAGTTTTTTGGGATCAACATAAGGTTTATTAGTCTTCGGATTCGTTCCGGTATTGAGATTAAAGACAACGAAATTGCTCCCAAAATCCGGACCGACATCATAAAGAGTAAAATTCCGTCTCTTCTCTTCCGGCTTTAAAAGAGGATAATCCATTCCCCTCAGAGAACAGTAATCTAATTCCCCATCTAAAAATTTTAAAAACATCGTGTCTTCACTCTGGACGATTAAAAAAACCACGCGGTCAAGATACGGCAAATCATCCTGCGTCTTAGATTTTTTCCAATAACGAGGATTTTTGACGAGAACAACCCGTTCGCCGGGAGCGTATTCTTTGAGCATAAAAGGTCCTGTCCCGATGATATCTTCCGGTCGGCTATCAATGCCCCAGGTAAAATTAAATTTATCCTGATCAACGATGGGTTTGAGGATGTGTTTGGGGAGAATCTCCGTGTTCATGGCTCTCAAAAACGGCGCGAACTTAACCGGCAAGGTGAATTTCACCGTAAAGTCATCCACCTTTTCAACCAGAAAAGTTTTGCCGTCAATGGTAAAGGAATCTCGCGATGAGCACGGGATTTTCTCATTGTAAATCAAGTCCTGAAAGGTAAAAACAACATCGTCGGCGCTAAAGGGATGTCCGTCAAACCATCGAACGTCATGGCGCAGGTGAAAAATCCAACTCAATCCATCCTCTGTGACTTCCCAGCTTTCGGCCAGATTAGGTTCGACTTCCGTGGTCACACCGTTGGTCGTGGTGAGTCCTTCAAAAATGAGATTGGTGATGGCCGTGGTGGATGTTTCCTTGGCAATAACCGGATTAAAGGAACGCGGGTCAGAGGTGGAGGCTAAGACAAGTTGTCCTCCGTAATAATCACCTGCGGCGATAGCCTGTCCCGGGAAAGACAGGCAAATCAAAAAGAGAAATAGATATTTTTTAAAAGATAGACAGGAATTTAGAGGATTATTGGGAGCTTGCTGGATTTTGGGGCTCAGGCATTTGCGGAGCCGATGTATTTTGTTTTTGCGCATTCTCCGCCGTCTCTTTTATTTCTGTTTTGGTTTGATCACTGCTAACGGCCTGTTTTAACTCGCCTGCCTCCTGTGTGACTTTTTTTTCCGCCTGGCCGGCGGTGGCTGCCGCCTCTTCCGGAACCGGGATGCCAACGGTCTTGGCCGTCGTTTTTTGTTCTTTGGTAACCCGCCCGTGTAACAAGGATTTGTTCTGATGCGCGGAAAGAAAAGCCAGACTTAAACACGTGACCAAAAAAATCGAGGCAAAAATCGTGGTCCCTTTAACCATCATCGAGTTGGTCTTGGCCCCAAACATGGACTCGGCTGCCGCGAAACCCTCCGTCAACCCCCCTCCGCGGCCGGATTGCATGAGGATCATGGTTACCAACAAAAGACAAATCGCTATGTGCAAAAAAATAAGAAATCCAAACATTTTATTTTGTCACCAATTTTGAACTGTTTTTAACGATTTGGGCAAATGAATCTTCCTTAAGACTCGCCCCTCCCACCAAAGCCCCGTCAATATTCGGCTGGGATATCAACTCGACGATATTCTCGGGTTTCACGCTTCCGCCATATTGGATGCGGATAACGGAAGCCACTTTTTCATCGGACAGTTTGACTAAAATCTTGCGGATAAACTGATGCACTTCCTGGGCTTGGGCCGAGGTCGCTGTTTTGCCTGTGCCAATGGCCCAGACGGGCTCATACGCGATAATCATTTTGACTAATTCTTCAGCGCTAAAACCCGCTAACGATTCCTCACACTGGCTTTTGACCACATCAAATGTCTTGCCAGCCTCGCGCTCTTGCAGGCTCTCGCCGACACAGACAATGGAGGTTAATTCCCATCTTAAAGCGGCTTTGATTTTCTTATTCACGGTTTGATTCGTTTCGTTGAAAAATTGTCTTCTCTCTGAGTGGCCGATAATCACATACTCGGCGCCGGCATCTTTAAGCATCGGGGCGGAAATCTCGCCAGTAAAGGCGCCGGAATCTTCCCAGTACAAGTCTTGCGCACCTAAGGCAATATTCGATTCACTGAGAACTTCATAGACTTCGGATAACACGGTGAAAACCGGACAGACCACGATATCCACATCATTGACATCATACAACTGCCTCTTTAAACCATTGACTAAATTAATCGCCTCAATCGAGGTGTGATTTAATTTCCAATTACCGGCTATGATTATTTTACGCATCCGATGTCCTTATCTATTCATACCCTCGTAGGGGCGACCCGGCGGGTCGCCCCTACCTTTTATCATTCAACGCCGCTATACCAGGCAGTATTTTTCCTTCAAGAAACTCTAATGACGCTCCGCCACCGGTAGAGATATGCGTCATCTTATCGTCCAATTTGAATTTACTAATAGCCGCGGCTGAATCGCCACCGCCTATAATAGAGGTAACGCCCTTTAAAGTAGCAATGTATTCGGCAATCTCCTTTGTCCCTTTTGCGAAATCATCATTTTCGAAAACGCCCACGGGGCCGTTCCAGATAATGGTCTTGGCCTTGGCTAAAACCTCTTTAAACCGTTTACGGGTTTCCGGACCGATATCCACCCCCTGCCAGCCATCTTCAATCTGATCTTTGACCACTTTCATCCCCTGAGAGGAATTAAAATCCTGGACCACCACAAAATCTGTCGACAAAACAATATCGATCTTTTTAACTTTCGCTTTCTCCAAAAGACTTTTAGCCACCTCAATTTTGTCGGCCTCGAGTTTGGAATTGCCAATACTCTTTCCCTGGGCTTTAAGGAAAGTATAAGCCATGCCGCCGCCGATGAGAATCGTGTCGGCTTTGGTGAGCAAATTTTCAATAAGCGTGATCTTATCCGAGACTTTCGCGCCCCCTAAAATGACGACAAAGGGCTTTTGCGGATTTTCAACCGCCTTCCCTAAATACTTCATTTCTTTATCAATTAAAAATCCGGCAACGGAAGGGAGAAACTTCGTGATGCCGGCGGTAGAGGCATGCGCGCGGTGAGCGGTGCCAAAAGCATCATTAACATAAATATCAGCTAAAGAAGCCAGTTCTTTGGCGAACTTATCATCATTTTTCTCTTCTTCTTTATGGAATCTTAAATTCTCCAATAAAATAACCCACTCTTTGCTTTTGGCGACCGCTTCTTTGACCTTTTCACCGATACATTCATCGAGTTTAAGAACTTTTTCAGATAAAAACTTTTCTAAACGCTCGGCAACAGGATTAAGCCTTAGGGATTCAACCACCTGGCCGTCCGGTCTTCCCAAATGGCTCATCAAAATAACCTTGGCCGCTCCGCCTTTAATAAGGTATTGGATGGTCGGCAGGGCCTCGGTGATGCGCCGGTCGTCCGTGATGTTAAGACTTTTATCCAACGGAACGTTAAAATCAACGCGGACAATAACCTTTTTACCCTTAACATTAATATCTTTGATGGTTTGTTTGTTCATCGTATACGTTCCCAGACTTTATTGAATAGATCCCTCGTCCCCTTTACAATCTTCAAGGGCCTCGGGATGACGGGCTTAAGAAATTTTTCGCCCGTCAAATGAACCTTATTATAATGAAGTCCCTTGTTTTGTCAATCCTTCGATTTTGCCTTCGATTTTGCCCTTCGATTTTTCTACAGCCTCAGTTTCGAATTGGCGTCAATCAAAAGGTCTATTATTGGACAAAAGTCGAGTTTCACATCCGCAGAGAATTCAAATGGTTATACCATTCCACCGCCGAAGGTATGGCAAACTCGAGGCTTCTCTCGACCTGCCCCTCCCTCAAAAGAGGATCAAAGAACCCGATCACACCCATCAATATCATACGTGGAGCGCTCCGGGTGAAGGAATTCATGGTTGCGCACCCGGACGAAACTTGTCTCTCCGCGACTGCCAAATTGAACCTCCACCGAAAACGCATTTCAAAACTTCTTACAATCGCTAATCAGTTACCCGCAAATCTTATCGAAGAACTCGCCAATTGCCACGATCCCAAAACCCTCCACCAAATGAATGTTAAACACCTTCTGGAACTGGCTAAAGAGCGGTAGTCCTCTGACTAACCGGAAATCTTCTCCTGCTAAATTTCCGCCAAGATATATACAATTTTTTCATTACTTTCTAACAATCGTCACCCTATCGTCACCTTGTACGCAACTCATACTTTGTAGAAGGTCCGTTTCCTGTCTGAATAAATATACCGTCCTCAAGCATTTTCTTAAGTTCAAGGTGCGCCGTCTTATGAGACACCTCTCCTAATTTCATATATTCACCCCGTTTAATACTGCCCTTCGCTTTTACATATTCCATGGCTTTCTTTTGCCGATCATTGAGATCAAGTTTATGTAGTTTCTCCTCATCAATAACTTTTTCAAATGACTTGCCAGGTCCTATAAGTGGACATTAAGACCTCCAGACAACGGTTCAAAAACTGGATCCGGGAGTTTGTCTTCGCGCATGGCCTCAACTATGCGGTTCGTCCCTCTGCCCCAATGTTCGATGTATTTGATGTAATACAGCCGCTCAGCAAGAAATCTGTTCCGCGGGATCGATAAATGTTTTCCTTTAAGCTGAGCGGGGGTCAACTCTTTCGGTAATTCGCCAGAGTTCCAGACTTCAATCCGATCATCATAAATTGACAGATGTATGTCTGCGTTCGACCAATAATCTCGGTGCGCCAAAGCATTATTTAAAACCTCTTCCAGGGCCCGGGCTGGATATTCCCATTTGTCATACCTTTGATTGGAATCAAAGAACACGGCATGCCTGGTATGTTCAGCAATGAAACCCAGAGCTTTCTCGCGTAGTTCCGGTATTGTCCCTTCCAAAACTTTCATATCGATAAAATCATGCGTATCGGTTCCTTTAAATCTGGCCGCGCGAATTTTTGCCTGCACAAAGAAGGATTGAGGGTCTTTACCAAATAATAAGATCGTCGTGTTGGTCAATTTCTCACTAGGTAATAATTTTAACCGCATCAGGGCATCTTTGACCGGCGTATTGGGCGGTACAGTCAGCCGGTTTTCTTTATTAGCTTCCTCCAAAAACCAATGGACTTTGACAGCATCGATATCTTTGAGCGTTGCCCCTTTACAGATCATCTCATCAAATTGAAACTTGTCCTTATGTTTCTCCAGGATTAGACCCTCATATTCCTCCTTGCCCATTTGCCGAGTCAAAGGGCCTACGCGTTTATATGGACGACCGTCGGCCAGGACCAATTTATCCTTAGACGGTTTGACATCAATAACGATAATTTATTTACCTTCGACTTTTTTAACAGTAATCTTCGGCTGAATCTTAGGGTCAGTATGCTGAGCAATACGATTGACCAAATTTTCAACCGTACCTTTGCCGATCTGAATGCCAAGAATCTCACCAGTCTTCGATACCCCGACAAACAATCGACCGCCCTCGGTATTCGCAAAAGCCGTGATGCTCTCGATGATCTCATGAATCTGCGACAGCGACGGTTTCCATTCAATGGTCGTCGATTCGCTGGAGCAGATAATTTTTTGAGTAAGGTTTTTGGGATTCATATTCGAATGAAAACAAATTGGTGTCAGTGACTATAATAATGAAACAACCCCTCATTTACCACAGATTTTTTAGGAAGGTTCGGTGAAAAGTCTGGCAGATAAATTACAATGAGGATCGTTCTTGTGAGGACGTTGGCCTTACTGCTGGACTTGTTTCCAGCCCGAGGATGACCGGCAAGTTGGCGGGGAGAATCGGGGTGATCGTGTTTATTCTCAAATCAAGACCATCAAATTCAAGCTGTTCCCATTTGTTGGGATCGACCGTTGGGACAAAATCCATCCCTTTCCCCTGGACATCCATCTCAATCTTCGCCGGGTCGAAGTCGATACCGCCGGGATTTGTTGGATCGCTTAAATTTGAGGTATTAAATTCCTTTTTTTTCGTTTCAATTTGAGCATTATCGTTCAGTGGAGAATCTAAAATAAAACCAAATACTTTCAAATTATCCATATCTTCCAATTTCAAAATATTTATAGTCCGAATGCCAAAAATCTTCTGCATTAAATTACTCGTATTTTGATCCTCCCCAATTGTAATAACCCTACATATCTTATTTTTCTCTAATGTTTCTATCGCAGACCTCACCTCTAATCTACCAAATATTCCCATTATTTCTTGAATTGCTTCTTCTCGAGTTTTAATTAAATGTATGCCATAACTCGCCATTGAAACAACTTCGCCGGTAACATCCGTATCTTTTCCCATGTTACCGAGCATTGTCTTAATTTCCGGAATCACTTTATAATTGTAAAAACCAGAATGAATGTGTATCGGCTTTTTAGGTAAAAATGTAAATTTGGCATTTATTCCTTTTTGGATTAAAAGATTTTCTATTTCTCTTTTTAATTCTAGAGATTTTCCACTGTTGTGGTCAATTGAAATACTTAACGAGATCGGGGTAGAATCCCTTGCTATAACCGCTCCAAATGGCTTATATCGTGCCACTATATCTTCAATATCTTCAATACCAACATCCAGGTGGGATAAATCCAAATCAATAATATCAACAAAAATATTCTGTCCTTCTGATTTTTCTGTCATAACCCCTTGAATTAGTTTAGAAAGACTCACAGACAGATTTAACATTTCCTCATATCTGAAGAAACCAGCGGCGACAAGTGCATTCAATTGTGTAACGGAAGATCCAAAAAATACCTTCGGACTAAAATTCGGATAATCATTTTTCATCGTCTCATATAAGGCATGATAAAAAACAAAACATCTTATGTTGACATCAAGTGCTACCTTTAGATCATCCAATTTTTGCCCCTCATCTAATAACAGCCAGTCAACCTGGTTCTTATATCCGAACAATATGGACGCAGATTCTTCATATATTTCTTGGGCAACCGGAGAATTATCATATAGATATTTAGCATTTGGGGCAGAGAATCTAACAGAAGACCCGAATTTTATCGCAACTGTGTTGATAATTTGTTGATGAATATTCTCCAAAATCGTCATCATGTCCTGATTGTAAATATTAAATTCGACTTTCAAGGCTCCTCTCAAATTCATAACGATATCGCCAGTGTGTTTGAACCCTAATTTTGTAAATAGTTTGTTGCTCGCGATAAAGTCAACGGGGACAAAAGCCCTCACATGAGTTATTCCCTCTTTTTGCGCCTCCTGAAGAGCCAGGCGAAAAAGTCTTAAATGTGGCAATGACGGATGTCCCTGAAAATCCTTAGCAATACTGATACGGTCTATAACAATTGCGTTCTCATCAATCACTTTATAGTTTGTCAGATATCCGGCCACTCGACCATTATAAAGAAGGATAGCCCCGTGAGCATAAACTTTATTGCCATCTGCATAGGCCTTTCCATTTAAAGTATTCAGCAATTCTTGCTCAGATAACTGTTGGCCTTCCGGAAAATTCTCTTTCTCTAAGGCAAGCAACTGATCAATATATTTGTGAGCATTTTCTTCAGTAAACGGGATTATTTTTTCTGTCTTAATTATTTCATGGGAATCTTTCTGAATGGAATCGACACGGATATATCCCCCCTCTTCGAGAGTCTTTTTAAGTGGTTCGAATTGATCGCCAGCCAATGATCTAAAACGATTATAATTTCTCCTCGCCAAGGTTGTTCTTTCTTGTAAATTCATTCTACCTTTTCCTAAAAAAGTTTGGATGAATATGCTTTCCAACATCAACTCTAACAATGTATCCGCTTTATTCTGATATTTTTCATATAAAGATTTATATAAATCAATAAAACCTTCACCGAGAACAATCAAACCCAATTTATACGGATTATCAAACAAAAAGTTCGCTCCTTGTTGTATTGTCATAACGACCCTTTTGTCATGCATTTTTTCTAATTGACCATTAGGGTAGGATAAGGCCCTTTTGAGAGCTAACGGGATTAAACTTCTTAATTTTTCGTTCAAAATTCCACTGTCTGAGTTAAGAAATCCCTCTAATGTTGTGTCAAAAAAGACCTCATACTTTCCCATTCGATATATAGGAGAATTATTTTTAACTGATGTCCTTTTCATTCTTTCCACTTCTTGATAACTGGGGCTCTTCTGAGGTTGTCGTTTCTCTCCCGGCAATTGAAAATACAAATAATTCTTAATCCCATAAACCAAATTCTCCTCCTCTGAAATCAATTTTTGCTCTGGATAAGGCATTTCTAACAACTTCTTTACCCTGTTATAAAAAACATGCTCATATTCTTGTATTTTCTGGATATCAATCTCCGGGAATATAAATTTTGCCTCACTTAACACCAAGTGATACCAATCTCTGACTTGATCGTATTCCTCTTTTAATTCTCGTAATTCTTTTAGCCTTAAATTATCGAGTTCAAATCTATCAAAAATGGTTAATTCTTCATCCCGAGAAAATTCTTGACGTTGTAAAGCCGAAGCAACCACATGACGTTTATGCTCATCATCCCAACCCTTCTCACTCAATTTAATTTCAACTCCATCATGGAACTTTGCTTCTTCATGTATAGCTGTTTTAATGACGGTAGGGATTCTTGAATTGAGAACGATAATCCAATCATATTTTTCTGATTTAAAATAATAGCTTCCTGCTCTTCCCAAACGATATTGTATGATCCTGGCGTTAACCCCCGGAAAAACTTCTCCGGGGGTGACCTCCGAAGCTTTTTGCTCAAAAATATCATGCAGTTGAGATAACTTTATTTCGTCATTGTGCCTTACACCAATTTTTTTCATGTATCCTGAGGTATTAATCGGAGGCACAGCCGCTTCTATATATACGCTCCGCTCCCCAAGGGAATTACTCACTGCCGCGGCATCAGATAATCCGATTCTTTCCATTCCCGTATAGATGGGGCCACCGTTAAGTTCAGCTACAAACCCACCGGAAAAATATCGTCGGGTCAAAACCTTTTGTACATTTTGCTCATAATCCTCTTTGATGTAATCATAGACACCCTTCTTTAAAGCCTCGATATATTGATCATAAATCTTATCTTTGGCTTTCTTATCTTCGCTCTCCACACCGGCGGTTTTACCTTTATCTGAGTAAACCTTATTGAGAATATTTTCTCTTAACGTTCCCTTAAACCAAGCCGCCAGAATGAGAGAATAATAAATCTGCCGCAGATTGGCAAAATTCTCCCCCTCATTGACTTCCTTCTCAATCGCAGGAAGGATAATTTCTTTTAAAATTTTTGATGAAACGCTACTTAACTGTTTAACATCGGTTTCAGCCAGTTTATCTGTCCCGATTTCTTTGTCGTTTAGGTTATTGCTCAGAGCCAAATAATCTTCTTCCAGCATGACCTTCAGCCGGGCTTCTTTAATAAATGCAGTATCGTGATTCTCATACACCACGACTTTGCTGGGAACAATCCAGACTTTGTTAAAAGTATTAATCGGAATGTTCGTTGTCCCATACAATTCATAAGCCTTCTTGTAAACCTTATCCCAAAAAACTTTACCCAAATCATTTTCAGGATAAATCAAAGAAGCAGTGAGTTGTTTGAGAATATAATCCTGGACCAACAAATCCCGGCCCATGGTGGTGGTGCCAAATTTCTCTGGGATGATCCGGTCTTTTTCGTACGGTGAAAGGTTGACCCAGATTTCTTTTTCGGGTACAGTCAGAGAAGCCAAAAAATATTTGATCAACCGCTCGGATTCCTTCTTGATTTCTTCGCCTTCAATCTTGAAATTTCCCATATCAACGATAAAACCAAATTTGAATGGATTATCGGGATGAATTTTAAGACCTTTAAGAAGAGGTGGAATAAATCCGGGACTTAAGTTAACCATTGTTCCTGGAACGGGAAGGTTCAAAAGATTCTGAGCAAAACCAGATGGCGGGAAGAGTTCGGTGACCGTAAATACAAATAAAACCAAACAGGCAATAAATCTCCTTGCCCTTTGTTTGGTGAAAGAATAGCTTGATAAATGAAACATTCCAGGCCTGGCCAATTCTTTGATACCGAAAGGGTTTAATATTGATATTATTTTTTACGATTAATTATACCATGAACATTGAGGCAGAGTCGGGGAGATAAAATGTGAGGGAGAAAGCGTTATCTTAATCGGACAGACTGAGATCCTTTCAACTTATTTAAGAATGGTCGGAAAATAATCAATAAAATCTTCGAAATGCTTGACCGTGATCCCTTGTTGAACATCACAGACCTTCGTGCGGGACTCACTGGGACCGCGAAACAGTCCGTGAAAAAGAAACGCGGTCAAACATCCCGGCCTCTCCCCCCGGAGGTGGACATAATTCTCAGCGCAAAAATGATCTATCCGATTGAGCCAATGGCGATTGGTATATGACATAACCACGATGGGTGACAGGTGGTCCGTGTGAGGTCAGGGACGACCCTGAACAGGCCGAGAAGTCAAAGCGATTTTCTGGGTCGCCACGACGGCTCCCATGATTACCCACATCAAATTCCCGAGCTGGACCGAATAAAAATTGGTATCAACGAAACTATGCGCCAGGAAACCAAAAAGACCGGCCGCCAATCCCATTAAGACAGATTGCAGGAAATCATCCTGAATAAGACGCAAATTTCTTAAGGAATTTCTAAAAAGAACAAACAATAACCAGATAAACGATAATAAGCCAACAATACCTGTTTCCACGGCCATCTGCAGGTAACAATTATGCGGATATCCGCCCCAAGACTGTTTATATCTAGGTGCCTCCTGGGAATAAGAGTTTAACCCTACCCCCAGAATCGGAAAATCGCGAATCATGTTCCAGGACTCTTGCCAATATACCGTACGTCCCGATCCGCTACCCTCCAGAAAATAAGTCTTTCTTGTTTCTAATATCCGCGGCGAAAAAAGAACGATAAATGTGATGATAATGGTAGCGCTCACCAGGAACATTTTCTTTTTTTGAACTGTAAAAAAAACCAAACCGGCAAAGAATCCAACCCAGGCGCCCCGTGAAAGCGTTAAACCTAAGGCTATCACGCTAAAAATACACCACCCCACAGTCAAAATCCGCCAGACAATCGGAGACTCCAAGAATTTCATTCTTTTAAAAGTGTCTTTATCGGCCGGGTTACCAAACCGACAAAATAACGAAAGACCAAACAACGCCAGAGATACAATGATCAAATAGCCGCCAAAATCATTGGAATGCCGAAAAGACGAGGATATCCTTCCGTCCCATAACTCATGCTGATAAATAAAATCGTGACCGGTTATTGACTGAAAATAACCGTCGATGATGACTATCATGGCGGAAATAAAAAACGATACTAAAAAAATTCTCAATTGTTTCCGCGTGGTCATGACCTCCACAAAGACAAAATAAAGAAACGTCCATTGCAATAATTTAAAGAAAAAGCCCTTGAGGCTAAGAACAAGATAATGACTGTTCAGGACGGATAAAAAGCAAATAAAAATAAACAATGCTATTGGTTTATTTAAATCACTATCGATCGGTTTAAAGGACTTAAGAAATGTCTTTACTATCTCACGCAAGGACACGGCAGGTTGCGCCCTTACATTTTTACCAAAAATTATTCCCCGCTTAATAAAGAAACAAACGAGAGTTACCCCGGAAAAACTTTCCACTAAGGCAATGGAAATGGGCAAAAAATAAATTAAGGCACAGAAGGCAAAGAAGGCCAGCCTGTCACACCAGAGAATCGCTTTATTTGTGTTCATTTTTCCTTTGATACCAACGGATGGTCCGCCGCAACCCTTCCGCGAAATCAACCCGTGCGGTGAAGCCGATTTCCTTTTTAATCCGGGAAACATCCAGACGCCGTCGGGGTTGTCCGTCTGGTTTAGCTGTGTCCCACACGACTTTTCCTTTAAAGCCAGTCATCTTCACAATTAATTTCACTAAGTCTCTAATCGAAATCTCTGTGCCGGTCCCTATATTGAGCGGGGCCGGTTTATTATATTTCTCCGTAGCCGTGACAATCGCCCGCGCGGCGTCATCCACGTAAAGGAATTCCCGCGTCGGTTTGCCCGTGCCCCAGACCGTTATCGACATCTCGCCATTTCTTTTAGCATCAAAACATTTTTTAATCAGAGCGGGAATCACATGGGAGGTGTCCGGAGAGAAATTATCCCCGGGTCCATAAAGATTAACCGGCAATAAATAAATCGCGTTAAAGCCATACTGCTGCCGGTAGGCCTGGGCCTGGACCAAGAGTATCTTTTTAGCTAAACCATACGGGGCATTGGTTTCTTCAGGATAGCCTTGCCAAAGGTCGTCCTCCTGAAAAGGAATTTTTGTGTATTTTGGATAAGAACAGATGGTGCCGATAGCGACAAATTTTTTGACTCCATGAAGCCGGGACTGATCCATAAGCTGCACGCCCATCATCAAATTATCATAAAAGAACTTCCCTGGATTTTTCCGGTTGGCCCCAATACCGCCAACAACAGCGGCCAAATGAATAATGATGTCGGGTTGAGCCTTAGCCAATAATCTTTTAATAGCGCCCATTTGACAGATATCGAAATCGACTTTACGCGGCACAAAGATTTCCCGGCAATTTTTCTTCTCTAAAAGACTCACCACCACCCGGCCTAAAAATCCGGCACCGCCGGTCACGATAACTTTCTTATTTTTCCAGAAATTCATTTTAAAACAACCTCACCTGCACCTACGAGGTGTCGCGACACCTCGTAGGTGTAAACGGTCCGCTGGATTTAACTTCGCTGGCAGCTGCCGTATAATTGCCGGGATACTAATTCCATATCCGCATCGACCATCATACGCACCAGCTGTTTAAAATTGACTTTCGGTTTCCAGCGGAGTTTCTTTCGTGCCTTGGCACTGTTGCCGAGCAAACAATTAACTTCCGTGGGACGAAAATAGCGTTTATCAATCTGAACGTATTTTTTCCAGTTGAAACCGGCATAATCGAAAGCCTCCTGGAGGAATTCTTTAACCGAATGGGTCTCGCCTGTGGCAATCACATAATCATCCGGCTTGGGCTGCTGAAGCATCAGCCACATGGCCTCAACATAATCACCGGCAAACCCCCAGTCCCGCCGGGTATCAAGATTTCCCAGATAAAGTTTGTCCTGAATACCATGCTTGATTCGGGCTAAGCCCATGGTGATCTTACGCGTCACGAAAGTCTCACCCCGTCTAGGAGACTCATGGTTAAACAAAATCCCGTTACAAGCAAACATATTGTACGCCTCCCGATAGTTGACCGTCATCCAATAGGCATAGACTTTGGCAATGGCATAAGGACTGCGCGGCCGAAAAGGTGTTTTTTCATTCTGGGGAAATTCCTCGGCATTGCCGAACATCTCGGAGCTGGAGGCCTGATAAAATTTTGTCTTGATCCCGGAATCGCGAATGGCTTCTAAAAGCCGCGTGGTTCCCAAAGCCCCCACTTCCCCGGTGTACTCGGGTGTTTCAAAACTCACCTTGACATGACTTTGCGCGCCAAGATTATAAACCTCATCAGGCCGGATCGTCTTAATGGTGCGGTTCAACGAACTGGCATCGTTTAAATCACCGTAGACCAGACGCAGTCGGACTCCTCTTTCGTGAGGATCCTGGTACAAATGGTCAATCCGATGCGTGTTAAACTGGCTGGCCCGCCGGATTAAACCAAAGACCTCGTATCCCTTCTTTAACAGAAATTCGACTAAATACGAACCATCTTGCCCAGTGATACCGGTGATAATCGCTCTTCTGCGCTTAGTCATATTTAAAATCCCCAGTTGAACCATCGTACACCTACGAGGTGTCGCGACACCTCGTAGGTGTATCTTACGGTCAGCCTGTAACAACCATTTTCTGATGACCGATTAAAATCCCCACCGTCAGCCAAAATAAAATCGATGGCTGTAGCGAATAAAAATTCGTATCGACACCGCTTTGAACCAAAAAGGAAAAAATTCCGGTCAATAACCCTAAGGACAGCACTATTGATGAAATATTGTGCCTTAGAGACCTGATTTGCGCAATGACCTTTTTAAATAATCTTAATAATATCCATAAAAAACCCATCAACCCCACAAGTCCG
>Ga0247727_10012824_pt1 | contig 14285 bp, 11 predicted proteins | sample WisWelCaveWW1625_FD_202498 | JGI IMG/M metagenome (GOLD analysis project Ga0247727, IMG submission 202498) | Biofilm microbial communities from Wishing Well Cave, Virginia, United States - WW16-25 | ecosystem: Environmental > Aquatic > Deep subsurface > Groundwater > Cave microbial mat | place... | reverse complement strand
CGCCCCTCGGCGTCCGGTTCGAGATGCTCGAGGAGACGCTGCGGATCGCGCACGGGATGTTCGAGGGGGAGGCGGGCAGCGGCGGCGAGCACCGCGGACGCCAGTACACGGCGACCCGCCTCCTCAACTCCCCGCAGTCCCTCTCCCGACCGCGGGTCCCGATCATGATCGGCGGCGGCGGCGAGCGGAAGACCCTCCGCCTCGTCGCCCGCTACGGCGACGCCTGCAACGTGTTCGGCGGACCGGAGCTCATCCATCGCAAGTACGCCGTGCTGCGGGAGCACTGCGAGGAGATCGGCCGCCCGTACGAGGACATCGAGCGGAGCACTCTGCAGTCGGTGCGGCTCGCGGCCGGCGGGCACGACGGCGGCGAGACGCCAGCGGGCCTCGTCGTCCGCTTCGGCGAGCTGGCCGACGCGGGCGCCCAGCACGTGCTGTTGGGCTTGCGCGACGTCTGGGACCCGGCGAAGCTCGAGCTCCTCGGGCGCGACGTGCTGCCCGCGCTTCGGTCCCTGTGAGCGCGGCTCGAACCTACCACCGATACTCCGGGGTAGTATCGCGATGATGCTAATCTTGCAGGCATGAAGGACAAGGAAGGCACGCTCGGCGGGGGCAACCCGTTCGGCGGCCTGACGATCGACTTCTCCGCCGACCGGGCCGTCGTCGCGCCGGCCGAGCCGGTCACGCCGCCGGGCTTCGGTGGCCTGTCGATCTCGCTCGTGGCCGACGCGCCGGCGGGCCCGGCGACCGCGGTCGTCAGCCCGGGAGTGGGTCCTGAAGGCGGCGCACGCACGGAGTCGAAGCTCGTCATCGTCGGCTCCGGCCCGGCTGGCCTGACCGCCGCGACCTATGCGGCTCGGGCGAACCTCGAGCCGATCGTCCTCGCCGGCCACGAGCCGGGGGGCCAGCTGATGCTGACGAGCGACGTCGAGAACTACCCGGGCTTTCCCGACGGCATCCAGGGCCCCGAGCTGATGGCCCTCTTCCGCGCCCAGGCGGAGCGCTTCGGGACGCACATCGTCGACGTCGACGTCGATCGCGTCGACCTCTCGGAGCGCCCGTTCCGACTGTGGGCTCGCGGCACCGAGTACCGCGCCCAGGCGGTCATCGTCGCCACCGGCGCCTCGGCGATGTGGCTCGGGTTGGAGAGCGAGACCAGGCTCCGGGGTCGTGGCGTGTCGGCCTGCGCGACCTGCGACGGCTACTTCTTCCGCGGCGTCGAGCTGGCCGTCGTGGGTGGTGGCGACACCGCCTTCGAGGAGGCGACGTACCTCACGCGCTTCGCTTCAAAGGTCCACGTCCTCCACCGCCGCGACACCTTCCGGGCCAGCAAGATCATGCTGGAGCGGGCGAAGGTGAACCCGAAGATCGAGATCCACACGAACGTCGCCATCGAGGAGGTCCTCGGCGATTCGAAGGTGGACGGCCTGCGGCTCCGCGACACGGTCACCGGCGGTGAACGCCGGATGCCGGTCGGCGGCCTGTTCATCGCCATCGGTTACACGCCGAACACGGCGGCGTTCCGTGACTGGCTCGAGGTCGACGCGAAGGGCTACCTCGTACGGAGCGCGAAGTCGAGCACGCGGATCGACGGGGTCTTCGTCGCCGGCGACGTCCACGACCATCGGTACCGCCAGGCGGTCACGGCGGCCGGCGCGGGCTGCGAGGCCGCCATCGACGCCGAGCGCTGGCTCGAGGAGGTCGGCATCACTTCGGAGGCCTCGCTCAGCGCGTCGTAGGAACGCGTGGCGCGGCGCTGTTCCTGACGAGCCCGACACCCGCCACGTCCCGACAGTCGACGGCCCCGGCGACCGCCTCGCCCTCGCGATATCGCTCCCATTCGTGCAACCAGAGGGAGCCTGGTCACCAGGGCTCCGATGCCCCCCCCCGGCGGCGAGCCTCGGCGTCACTGCCACTCAGGGCGTACGCACGACGACGCGCCACGGTCGCACGCGAGGGCGCGATAACGGCGGCGTACCCCGCCTTGTAACGATGGGCGCGATACGACGGACCGACGCCGTGGACCGGACGCCGCGGGCCGCCTCGACTCCCCGTCCCGTGCTGCCTCATCCGACCGGCCGTGCTACGGTCCGCGTTCCCGATGCGTGACGCCCGATGATCGCCGCCCGCCCGCGCCGCGACCCGTTCGCCGGCCCGCCTGAACCGCCGGCCCACGTCCCACCGGAGCGCCGCGCCCGGACGATCAGGCGGATCGCGAGCTTCTTTGGGCCGTACCGCGGCCAGGTCGCGGTCGTCCTCGTCGCGATCCTGCTCACCAGCGGGCTCGGGCTCGTCAACCCGATCCTGCTCAAGCTCCTCATCGACGACGCCATCCCGCGGCTCGACTTCGGTCGGCTCAACCTGTACGTCGGGCTGATGATCGCCCTGCCGATCCTCTCGGGGCTCATCGGGGTCGGCCAGAGCTGGCTCAACAACGTCATCGGCCAGCGCGTCATGGCGGACCTGCGCGAGGCCCTCTACGCCCACCTCCAGCGGATGCCGCTGCGGTTCTTCACGGAGACGAAGACCGGCGAGATCCAGAGCCGACTGGCGAACGACGTGGGCGGCGTCCAGGGCGTCGTCACGGACACGGCGAGCTCGGTGACGAGCAACATCGCCATCGCCTTCAGCACGGTCATCGCGATGATCGTCATCGACTGGCGGCTCACCGCCCTGTCGCTCGGCATGCTGCCGTTCTTCATGCTGCTGACCTACCGCGTCGGCAACGTCCGCCGGACGGTCAGCGGCGAGACACAGAAGGCGCTTGCGGACATGTCCGCCGCGACCGAGGAGACCCTCAGCGTCAGCGGCATGCTGCTGACGAAGACGTTCGGCCAACAGGGCGCGGCGATGTCCCGCTTCCGGCGGCTGAACCTGGCGCTGGCGAGCCTGCAGACGCGGCAGGCGATGGTCGGCCGCTGGTTCTTCATGATCATCGGCACGATCTTCAGCATCACCCCGGCGTTCGTGTACTGGCTCGCCGGCTGGCTCGCCATCGAGGGCGATCCGTCGGCGCCGACGATCGGCGACATCGTCGCCTTCACCACGCTCCAGAGCCGGCTGTTCTTCCCGCTCGGCCAGCTGCTCAACGTCCAGGTGGAGATCCAGGGCGCGCTCGCCCTGTTCGACCGGATCTTCGAGTACCTCGACCTCGCGCCGGGCATCGAGGACCGGCCGGATGCCGTGGCGCTCGACCGGGCGACCGTGGCCGGGCGCGTGACGCTCCGCGACGTGTCGTTCCGCTACCCGGTGAAGGCGGCGTCGCCGACCGCCGCGGAGGCGGACTCGAACGGCGAGGAGCTGCCCACACCCGAGCCCGCCCTCCCGTTCGGCCTCGAGGGCGTCGACTTCGAGGCGGCGCCCGGAGAGCTCGTCGCACTCGTCGGCCCGTCCGGATCGGGCAAGACGACGACGACGTACCTCATCCCACGGCTGTACGACGTCGACGCCGGGGCGGTCGAGATCGACGGCCTGGATGTCCGAGCGGTCTCCCTCGCCAGCCTCGGCGAGGTCATCGGCTTCGTCACCCAGGAGACGTACCTGTTCCACGCCAGCATCGGCGACAACCTGCGCTGGGCGAAACCGGACGCGACGGACGCCGACCTGGAGGCGGCGGCCCGCGCCGCCGCGATCCACGACCGGATCGAGGAGCTGCCGGACCGCTACGACACCGTCGTCGGCGAACGTGGTTACAAGCTCTCGGGCGGCGAGAAGCAACGGGTCGCCATCGCCCGGGTCCTGCTGAAGGACCCGCGGATCCTCATCCTCGACGAGGCGACGTCCGCCCTCGACACCGTCAGCGAGCGACTCATCCAGGCAGCCCTCGAGCGGCTCGAGCAGGGCCGCACGACGATCGCCATCGCCCATCGGCTGTCCACGATCCTGCGGGCGGACCGGATCCTCGTCTACGACCGCGGCCGAATCGTGGAACGTGGGACGCACGCCGAGCTCCTCGCCCAGGCAGGGCTGTACGCCCGGCTCTACCACGAGCAGTTCGAAGCGCCCGAAACGGTCGGCGCGGCTCCGTTCTAGCATCCGCAACATGGCTTCCGCGAAGCACGTCGAGGTCGTCCACGAGGGCGGCATGGCGTTCACCGCTGCGATGAGCTCCGGCCACTCGGTCCGCTTCGACGACCGGACGTCGAACAGCGGCGCGTCGCCGGTCGAGACGGTGCTGGCGGCGCTGGCGGCGTGCTCGGCGATGGACGTCGCCTCGATCGCGGCGAAAAAGCGCCAGGACGTGACGAGCTACGTCGTCCGGGTCTCCGGCACGCAGCGCGCGGAGTACCCGCAGGTCTTCCCGCGGATCGACGTCGTCCACGAGGTCGAGGGCCCGAGGGTGTCCGAGAAGGCGATCCGGCGCTGCATCGAACTGTCGGCACTGAGGTACTGCCCGGTCAGCGCGATGCTGTCAGCCGGCGCGACGGAGATCCACCACCGGTATCGCGTGCGTGGGATCGGGGCCGCACCGTTCGAGGCCGAGGGCGAGGTCATCGTCACCGGGCCGTATCGACGGCCGGACGTCGTCGCGTAGCCGGCAGATCCGGGCACATCGTCGCATGACTATGCAGGTAACGTGTATAGTCATGCGTCCATGGATGCGACCGAAGGCGCCACCGCGAGCGTAGCCCGTCGACCCCTCGGCGGGGATCGCGTCCGGGTCGCGATCGTCGGCGCGACGGGCTACGTCGGCGCGGAACTGATCCGGATCCTGTCGCGGCATCCGGCGGTCGAACTCATCGGGCTCGGGGCACGCGGCCGCGAGGCGCAGCCGATCGGCGTGAGCCATGCCCACCTCTCGACCACCGGCCTGGTGGTGGAGGGAGCCGTCTCCGAGTCGGACGCGGTCTTCCTGGCGATGCCCCACGGGGCATCATCGGAGGTGGCGCCGGGGCTCGCCTCCGGCGGCATGACGGTCATCGATCTCGGCCCGGACTTCCGGCTCCGCGACCCATCTGACTATCCGCGCTGGTACGCCTTCGAGCACCCCGCGCCTGCGCTCCTGGCGAACGCGGTCTACGGCCTGCCGGAGCTCCACCGCGCCGACCTGATCGCCCTCGGTGATGCCCCGGTGCGCATCGTCGGCGCCCCCGGCTGCTACCCGACGGCGACCTTGCTCGCACTCGCGCCGCTCGCCCGGGCCGGGTTGATCGGAGATCTCGTCGTCGACGCGAAGAGTGGCGTGTCCGGGGCCGGTCGCGAGGCGAAGGCCGAGCTGATGTTCGGCGAGGTGAACGAGAGCTTGAAGGCATACGGCCTGGGCGGCCACCGCCACGTCGCCGAGATGGAGCAGGAGCTTCGCGGCCTCGGAAGCGCGATCGCGGCGGTCGACTTCGTGCCGCACCTCGTGCCGATGACGCGCGGCATCTTCGCCACCTGCCACGTCCGCCCGACGCGGCCGATCGAGCAACCGGAGCTCGATGCGCTGTATGCCGCGGCCTACGACGGCGAGCCGTTCGTGAGCGTCGTCCCCGCCGCGCCGGCGACGAAGCACGTGACCGGCAGCAATCACGCCCGGGTCCACGTCCGGGCGGATGCGCGCACCGGTCACATCCTTGCCCTTGCCGTGATCGACAATCTCGTGAAGGGCGCCGCCGGACAGGCCGTCCAGGCGTTCAACCTCGTCCATGGGCTGCCCGAGACGGCCGGTCTCGAGCAGCTGCCGCTGGCTCCGTAGCGGGCGCCCGCCGATGGCCGTCGACGCGCCGAGCCGCGCCCTCGCTCCCCTCCCGTCTGGGCTGCCGCCGGTCGAGCGGCGTGCGGCGCTGCCGGCCGGCTTCGCCGCCGGCGGTCTGGCGGCTGGGATCAAGGCGAGCGGCCGACTCGACCTGGCGCTCATCGTCGCCACCGGCGGCCCGGCGAGCGCGGCCGCGGTGTTCACGCCGAACGCCTTCGCGGCGGCGCCGGTGCGCCTGTCGCGGGCGAATCTGTCAGGCGGCGGCCGCCACGGCTGGGCGGGGGCGATCGTCTGCACCAGCGGCTGCGCGAACGCGGCGACCGGTGCCGCGGGCGAGGCGGACCAGGCGGCCGTCGGCGCGGCCGTCGCAGCGGCGGCCGGCGTGGACGAACGCGCGGTCCTTCATCTCTCGACCGGGGTCATCGGCACCCGGCTGCCGGTCGACTGGGTGGCGGCCGGACTCCGCGCGCTGGCGCCGGCGCTCGTCGCGACGGACGAGGGGCTGCTCGCCGCCGCCGAGGCTTTCCGGACGACCGACTCGGTCGCCAAGATCGCGACGACGACGGTCGACCTGCCTGCCGCGGATGCCGGCGCGGACGGCGCCGCGACCACGAGCGTTCGCGTCTCCGGCATCGCGAAGGGTGTCGGCATGATCCATCCACGGATGGCGACGATGCTCGCCGTCGTCCTGACGGACGCCGCGGTTCCGCCGGGGACCCTGTCGTCGATCCTTCGTCCGGCCGCCGCCCGGACATGGGACCAGCTGAGCGTCGACGGGGACACGAGCACCAACGACACGGTGTTCCTCCTCGCGTCCGGAGCGTCGCGCGCGGCGCCGGTCGAACCCGGCACGCCGACCGAGGCCGCGCTCGCCGCGGCGGTGGAGGCCGTGGCGCGCGACCTCGCCCGCCAGCAGGCGGCCGACGGCGAGGGCGCGACGACACTCCTGACCTGCCAGGTGTCCGGCGCCGCCGACGACGCCGAGGCGCGCGCCGTCGCGCGGGCCGTCGTCTCGTCGAGCCTGGTGAAGGCCGCCGTCCACGGCCGCGATCCGAACTGGGGTCGAATCGCCGGCGCCACCGGGAACGCGCGGCTCGCCGACGCGGCGGTGCTCGAGGCCGCCGGTCTCGAGATCGGCGCAGCCCGCAGCCGCGCCGGGACGCCTGCCTACGTCGATCCGGCGCGCCTGCGGATCTCGATCGCCGGCGGGCTGGTCTATGACGGCCCGAGCGGCGGACCGGTCGCCTTCGACCGCGCTGCCGCCCGCGCGGCGATGGACGGCCCGGAGGTCCTCGTCCGGCTCGACCTCGGGCTGGGCGATGGGACGGGTGAGGCGTTCGGCTGCGACCTGAGCGAAACGTACGTCGTCGAGAACTCGGAGTACACGACGTGAGCGAGATCCTGGTCGTCAAGCTCGGCGGCACGACGATCGCCGACCAGCGGCAGGTGCTTGAAGAGGTCGCGGTCATCGCCCGGCAGCGGCCGCTCGTGCTCGTCCACGGCGGTGGCAAGCGGATGACCGAATGGCTCGACCGGCTCGGCGTGACGCACCGCTTCGAGGGCGGCCTGCGCGTCACCGATCCGGCGGCGCTGGAGGTCGCCGCGGCCGTCCTCCGCGGCGTCATCAACAGCGAGCTCGTCGCCGGCCTGCGCGACCTCGGCGTCGATGCGGTCGGCCTGTCGGGCGTGGACGGCGGGCTGCTCATCGGCGAGCGAGTGCCCGACCTCGGGCTCGTCGCCCGAGTCGTCGGCCTTCGGCGGGATCTGCTCGACGCGCTCCTCGTCGCCGGCCAGGTGCCGGTCGTAGCGCCGCTCGCCCGCGACGAGAGCGGGGTCGTCTGCAACGTGAACGCCGACGACGTCGCCGCCGGCATCGCGTCCGGCCTGGGAGCGCGGCAACTTGTCCTGCTGACCGATGTCGACGGCGTCCGGGACGCGAGCGGCGCGCGCCTCGATTCGCTCACCGCGGGCGAGGCCGAGGCGCTCATCGCCTCCGGGGTCATCGCCGGCGGGATGGTGCCGAAGGTCCGTGCCGCCCTCGCGTCACTGACCTGGCCTGGCAGCGAGGCGATCATCGCCGACGCCGCCGCGCCGGCCGCCCTCTCCCGCTCCCTCGACGACCCGACGTTCGGCACCCGCCTGACGTCCGGCCGCTCCATGCGGGTGGGTGCTGCGTGAACAGCGCGGGCGAGCTCAAGCGGAACCGCCAGCGAGCGATCCGGGCGATCGTGACCTCGCGCCCGGTGACGAGCCAGCACGAGCTGGTCGAGGCGCTTCAGGCGCGCGGCTTCGAGGTCACCCAGGCGACGGTCTCCCGCGACATCGCCGAGCTGCACCTCGTGACCGTGCCGCGAGCGGGCGGCCACGTCTACGTCGCGGCCGAGGACGTCGCCGCGCCCGCGACCCCGGCGTCGGACGAGCGCCTCCGACGCATCCTCGCCGACGTCCCGGTGACGATCGGCCGGAGCGGTCTCGTCCTCATCCTCACCGGCACGCCCGGCACCGCGTCCGCCGTCGCCCAGGCGATCGACGAGTCCACGCTCGACGAGCAGGCGGGGACGCTCGCCGGAGACAACACGCTCATCGTCCTGTTCGCCGAAGAGTCCCGCCTCGAGCGCTGGCTGGCCCGCTTCCGAACGCTTCAGTCCGCGCCGTCGCCGGCCGACCCGGCGACGCCATCGACCCCGGAGGTCCACAGATGAAGAAGGTCGTCCTCGCCTACTCCGGCGGGCTCGACACGTCCGTCGCCGTCGCCTGGCTCCGCGAGCAGTTCGGGGTCGAGGTCGTCACCCTGACCGTTGACGTTGGCGGCGGCTCGCTGCGGCCGGGCGTCGAGCGGCGGGCGATGTCGGCCGGTGCGTCGCGCGCCTACGTCGTCGACGCCCGCGAGCGGTTCGTCACCGACTTCGTCTGGCCGCACCTCCAGGCGAATGCGCTCTACCAGGGCGCTTATCCGCTTGCGACGGCGCTTGCCCGGCCGCTCATCGCGCAGCTCCTCGTCGAGGTCGCCCAGCGTGAGGGCGCCGACGCGGTCGCCCATGGCTGCACCGGCAAGGGCAACGACCAGGTCCGCTTCGACGTCGCCGTCCATGCGCTCGACCCGGGCCTTGCCGTCGTCGCGCCGATGCGGGTCGGGATGGGCCTGACCCGCGACCAGGAGATCGACTACGCCCACGAGCGCGGCATCGAGATCCCGATCACGAAGGCCTCGCCGTATTCGATCGACGTCAATCTCTGGGGTCGTTCGATCGAGACGGGCGTGCTGGAAGACCCATGGGTCGCGCCTCCGGCGGACGTCTACGAGTGGACGTTGGACCCGGCGGCAGCTCCCGCTGAGGTCGAGGTCACGCTGGACTTCGAGGGCGGGCTCCCTGTTGCGCTCGACGGTGAGCGGCTCGACCCTGTTGCGCTTGTTGACCGTGTCAGCACGTTAGCAGGGCAGCACGGTGTGGGTCGCATCGATCACGTCGAGGACCGCCTCGTCGGCATCAAGAGCCGCGAGATCTACGAGGCGCCGGCGGCGACCGTCCTGCACGCGGCCCACCGGGCGCTGGAGGGCCTGACCCTGACGAAGGACACGCTGCGCTTCAACCGGCTCGTCGCCAACGAGCTGGCCCAGCTGACGTATGACGGCCTCTGGTTCAGCGCCCTCCACCGCGACCTGCGCGGCTACATCGCGTCGTCGCAGCGGGTCGTCTCGGGAGAGGTCCGGGTCCGGCTCGATCATGGCTCGGCGATCGTCGCCGGACGGCGCTCGCCGCTGTCGCTGTACGACAAGAGCTTGGCGACCTACGACGAGGGCGACGCCTTCGACCACGCCGCAGCGGTCGGCTTCATCGAGATCTTCGGCCTGCCACTGCGCGTGGAGGCGGCGCGCCACGGCGCCGTCGGCCGCCACCATGGCGCCGCCTGGGCGTGGACGGAGCCGCTGCTCCAGGGCCTGCCGACAACGGTCCAGGATCCCGAGGGCGCGGCGGTCGGCTGACCGCTCGCCGGGCGGCCCTCGTATGCCCTGATCGGCCCCACGGTCCGCCACTTGCCGCTCGATGCCCCTCGGCGGAATACGAGTGTGGAATGTGACCGTCGGCCCCATCTTCTGACCGTCGCCGCCGATGGTCGGCGGGCGCCGACGGAGCGCCGACAGGGCCAGACGCGCAATGGAGCGATGAGTCGCGGTGAAGGCTGCGGCGATCCGCCGGTTAGTGCGCATACATAGGCTCTGTCGCATGTATGCATGGGGGCTTCCTGACGACCTCGACAGGCTGGAAGAGGCAGGTGCCCGTCGAATCGCGGCCACCGTCCTCGAGGGTCGCCTTCGACGAGGGCTGTCAGAGCGTCAGCTCGCGTGGCGCGTCGGTCTAGCGCAGTCGACGATCTCGCGGTTGGAGAACGGCAAGCTCCGCGGCATCAGATTCAAGCGACTGGCCGCCATCGTCGCCGTGCACAGCAGCGGGCCCGACTTTCGTCTTGCCGACGGGCCACCGGCGCCCACCCGGCGGCTTCCCGGCCAGCCACCACCCTGAGTCCTGCGCGGGCGCGTCATCCCGTGGTCCTCGCGGGGAGCCCAGGCGGTCCTTCCTATTCCGCCGACGCGCATCACCCAGCGGAACGAGCGCGCGGCGCAGGAATCCGTGCATACGACCGCGGACGGCGCACACACACGGCGCTCAGCGTCCCGCCCTAGACGGAGAGCTCACGACCGCGCGCGAGGCCTCCGCGCGCAGGTGCGCGTAGCCGGGCTTGACGACCTCGTTGATGAGCTCGAGCCGCTCGTCGAACGGCGCGAACGCCGACTTGAGGGTGTTGCTCGTCAGCCACTCCATCTCGCCGAGCCCGATCGAGAACGCCTCGTCGAGGACGGCGAACTCCGACGAAAGCGAGACATTCGACATCAGCCGGTTATCCGTGTTCAGGGTCACTCGGAACCGCAGGCGCCGCAGCAGGTCGATGGGGTGCTCGGCGACCGAGGCCGCGGCTCCGGAGTGCACGTTCGAGGTCGGGCACATCTCCAATGGCACCCTGCGGTCGCGCACGAACGCCGCGAGTCGGCCGAGGCGCACCGTCCCGTCGGGCTTGACGGTGATGTCATCGACGATCCGGACTCCGTGTCCGAGGCGTTCGGCGCCGCAGAACTGGAGGGCCTCCCAGATCGATGGCAAGCCGAACGACTCCCCGGCATGGATCGTGATGTGGAAGTTCTCGTGGCGGATCCGATCGAACGCCTCGAGGTGGCGGGTCGGCCGGTAGCCCGCCTCCGGCCCGGCGATGTCGAAGCCGACGACCCCGGCGTCTCGCCATCGGATGGCCGCCTCGGCGACCTCGACCGACCGCGCCGCCTGGCGCATCGCCGTGACGAGGACCTTCATCGTGATCAGATGGCCGGCCGCGGCGGCCCGCTGCGACCCGATCCGGAACCCCTCGAGGTTGGCATCGATGACCTCGTCAAGGGTCAGGCCGCGCTCGGTCGAGAGCTCTGGCGCGTAGCGGACCTCCGCGTAGACCACGCCGTCGGCGGCAAGGTCCTCGGCGCACTCGGCGGCGACCCGCACGATCGCGTCGCGCTCCTGAAGCACGCCGACCGTGTGGACGAAGGTCTCCAGATAGAGCTCGAGGGACTTGCGGTCGGCGCCGCGACGGAACCAGGCGGCCAGATCGTCAACGTCCGTTGTCGGCAGGCCTCCATATCCGAACTCGGACGCTAACTCGACGACCGTCCGCGGTCGCAGCCCGCCGTCGAGATGGTCGTGGAGGAGCGCCTTGGGCGCTCGGCGGATCGTGTCGAGCGTGAGCACGGCTGGACCTTCGCGTCGGGTTTCGGCGGATGGTAACGCGCTACGATCGTCCGCGATGAGCGTCGTCTGGACGGAGTCGAGCCACGGCATCGATTGGCGCCTGGAGCTCGAGCGGGACCGCCTGCTGCCCGGACGGCTCGTCAGCGGCCGGGTCTGGCTGACGGCGCACGGTGCCTTCGAGGCGCAGAGGCTGCTCGTCACGCTCCTCGGCACCGAGCACTGGCAGCACGAGGTGACGGAGACCGATGCCCAGGGACATACGCGCACGCGCGTCGTGACGTCGCGCGCGGAAGTCGCCCGCGAACCGGTCGCCGTCCTCGACGCGGTCCGGCTCGCCGACGGTGAGACGCGCGAGGCGGCGTTCCAGCTGCCCGTCCCACCGCTCGGACCGGCGACCCTCGAAGCGAACGTCGCCGGCGTGACATGGATCCTGGAGGCGAAGCTCGACGTGCCGGGCGGCTTCGACTCCCGCCTCGAGCGGCCGGTCCGCGTCCTCCAGCCCACCGCCCTCCTCCGCGCCGGCGTCGTGCCGGTCGGGCAGTTCGCGCTCTACGGCGGCGCGGACGTCGCCGAGGACGGCGTGACCGGCAGCGTCGAGCTCGATCCCGTGCCGCTCGCCTGCGGGGAAGCGTTCCGCGGGCGAATCCTTCTCCATGCTCCGGGGCGGACCGAACTCCAGGAGATCCGGGCGGAGCTGCGGGTCCGTGTCGAGTCGACGGTCGGCGGCGGCCGCCAGGAGGACATCACGGCCTGGGCGGCGGTCCTCGTCCCGACCGGCATCCTGGAGGGCGACCGGACGATCGAGTTCGAGGGCCTGCTTCCGGACCGGGCGCTGCCGACGATCGAACTGCCGCACGGTCGGACGGCGGCCGGACTCCACGTGATCCTCGCCCGCCCCTGGGCGCCGGATACCCGCCTCGTCCGCGACGTCGCGATGGCGACGACGACCGAGCTGTAGGCCCCACCGGGCGATCGTCGCGGTGCATCGACGCACCGCCAGGCGGCCCGATGAGTGGCGCCGGGCGGCGGTGGTGCGTAGTCTCAGGGTCCCTGACTCGACGGCCGTGGAGGACCCCGGTGCGCGGATCCAATCTCTGGCGAAGGACGCGAGCACGGACGGCCGTCGCGGTCCTGGGCGCCCTCGTCGCGGGCGCCCTGCCGGGCGCCGCGGCCACGGTCGAACCTGCGGTCGAACTCGCCCCTGTCACCGTCAGGGTCGCTTCGTTCAACATCCTCTACGGCGGCGATGAAGTCGATTACAGCGTCCCGCAGCCACACTGGTGCGTCGACCCGGCCGGCTGCCCGGAGACGCTCGAACGGATCGCCGCCGCGATCGAGGCATCGGGGGCGGACGTCGTCGGCATGCAGGAGGGCACCGGCAACGGCTGCCGCATCGCCGCCGCCCTGGGCTGGAACTGCAACGGCCGCCTCCAGGTTCTGAGCCGCTTCCCGCTCATCGATCCGCCTGACGGCGACGGGATCTACATCTACGCCGAGGTCGCGCCCGGGCGGGTCATGGCGCTCGCCAACGTCCATCTGCCGTCGGACCCGTACGGGCCGTACTTCCCGCGCGAGGGCTGGACGCTCGACGAGGTCCTGGCCCTCGAGCACGAACTGCGCGTGCCGGCCATCGCGCCACAGCTGGCGGCGCTGCCGCCGCTTGCGGCAGCGGGCATCCCGGTCGTCCTGACCGGCGACTTCAACTCGCCCTCCCACCTCGACTGGACGCCGGCCGTGTCGGCCCTTCGACCGGTGGACGTGCCCTACCCGATCGACTGGCCCGTCGCACGGCTGCTCGCCGACGCCGGCTTCCGCGACTCGTACCGCGAGGCGCATCCCGACCCCGTGGTGGCTCCGGGCTTCACCTGGACGCCGGGCTACCCGCAGGAGCGCGCGGGGCTCGAGGTCCATGACCGGATCGACTGGGTGCTGACCGCCGGACCGATCGCCACCGTCGCGAGCGCGGTCGTCGGCGAGAGCGCCTACGCCGACACCGGGATCGCGGTCGATCCGTGGCCGTCCGACCACCGGGCGGTCGTCTCGACGCTCGAGGTGACGCCGGCCGTGCCGCCGCTCTTCGCCGCGGCGGACGAGCGACGCTTGTTCCTCGGCGACGCGCAGACCGTCCGCTTCCACGGCACCGGCGTGCCCGGCGAGCGCGTCGCGATCGTGCCGTCCGGCGGCGGGCCGGACGCGGCCATCGCCAGCCAGCCGACCGGAGGCGCGCTCGACGGTTCGAAGACGTTCGCCTCGGGGTCGTGGGCGCCGGGTGCGTACGACGCCGTTCTGATGGCCGGTGGGGATGTCGTCGGCGGTCGCTCCAGGTTCGACGCCTACCCGGCCGGCACAAAACCATCGCTTCGGACCGACAAGGCGACGTACGCCGTCGGCGAGCCGATCAGCGTTTCCTGGAGCGCGGCGCCCGGTTGGAAGTGGGACTGGCTCGGAGTGACGAAGCGGGGCGCCGGGAACGTCGCCCAGTCGGCCGACTGCAGCGGCGGCTATTGCGGCGCTGGCGGCTATCTCCTCTGGACGTACACCGGCACGCAAGTCGACGGCGGTACCGTGTTCGACGCCACGGCGCAGGTCGGCAAGACGTCGTGGCCGCTCGCCGCCGGCTGGTACCGGATCGCGCTGTACTTCGACGACGGTTACGCGCTGCTCGGTGTCTCGGCCCCGTTCCGCGTCGTCGGCCGCTAGGTGTGATCCGCACGGACGTTGTTGACAACGGCCATGGGCGTGAGGCCGCCGAGCGCAGTGTGCGGGCGGCGGTGATTGTAGAAGGCCAGCCAGCGCGGGAGGTCGGCCAGGCGCTC
>Ga0247727_10012823_pt1 | contig 14285 bp, 19 predicted proteins | sample WisWelCaveWW1625_FD_202498 | JGI IMG/M metagenome (GOLD analysis project Ga0247727, IMG submission 202498) | Biofilm microbial communities from Wishing Well Cave, Virginia, United States - WW16-25 | ecosystem: Environmental > Aquatic > Deep subsurface > Groundwater > Cave microbial mat | place... | reverse complement strand
GACGAACCCGACGGGGCGGCCGTGGGCCACCTCGTTGAAGTAGACCTCCAGCTCGTCGGCGGAGCCCAGGAAAAAGGCGCCGCTACTCGCGCGCCGACTCGACCCGGTGTCAGCCATGGGGGAGAAGATAATGCTTTCGGGGAAGCGCAGGGGTGGGCTCGGGCGGCACTGTCCGGGGATCTGCCATGCGTACTGCGGTGTCCACCCTGGTCCGGCAGCGTACGGGTGGATCGAAGGGCTCCCAGACCGTGGTCGTCAATGAGACCACCAACAACTATTACTATGGCGGCACCTACTACGAGAAGTCCGACACGGGCTACACCGTCGTGCCTCCCACCGCCGGTACCATCGTGGAAAGCCTGCCCGAGGGTGGTGACGAGGTGCGGATCGGCGACCAGACGTATGTGAAGTACGGAGAGACGTACTACCAGCCGACCCAGAAGGACGGTGAGGACGTCTATGAGGTGGTGGATGTACAGGAAGGCGAGGAATAGGAGCGAAGACTGGAGCGGGTCACCCCCGAGGGTGGCTTCTGGCTGGCACTACTCCGGGGGAGGAGACCCGTCGGGTTCGACGGGAACGATCCGGGAAGTCCGGGTGGAGATGAAGGAGGGGGGCTGAGGGTCCTACCGATCCGGTGCGGCGCGGTGCGCGGTCAGCTCACCGCAGGTACTTGGTCCACGCCAGCACGACGCCACATTCGCTGTCGAGCCGCTGATAACGCCCGGGGGCGGTAGACCCGCGCGGGTACACCTCCACGCCCACCAGCTCGTCGGTGTGGTAGGCGGCCAGGGCCTCCACGCTCGACTGGAGCCCGTCGATGAAGATGCTGGCGGCGCAGTACCCGCGGGCGACCCCGGGCGACGGCATAAGAATGAGGAAGTTGAACGCGCTCCGGCCGCCGATCGTGACCGAGGGCACCCCGGCGAACACCGATCGCATCGTGGGCCGCCGCCGCAGGTCCGCCTCGTCCTGCGCGTACCCCAGGCCCAGGCGGCGCCGCTCATCGAACTGCTCCAGCGCCAGCGGGCGCGCGCCGCGCACGCTGATGCTGTCCAGCAGGACGGGGGCGCGGCCGAGCACCAGGGGAAGCGCGGTAGTGTCGCCGTCGCGTAGCTCCAGCGCCCGCTCGAGCGGGACGTAGCCGATGGCCCGCGCCCGCAGCCATTGGGTGCCCGCCGGCAGGCCCGCGAGCGTGAACCGGCCGTCCTCACCCGACGTCGTGGACCCCGCCTCCTCAACGACAATGCGCGCCTGCGACACGGGACGCCCGTCGGCCCCGGACACGGTGCCGCGCAGCCCGGCGCCTCGGGCACCCGCGCCCACCGTCAGGTCGCGCCGCGCCACCGGCCGGGCGCGAGGCAGCACCTGGATCAAGCCGCTCGAGTCAGCGGGCACGTGCGCCCGCACTTCCAGCCTCATGTCGGCACCCACGCCGCAGGCGTAGTAGCCGCCGATGGAATCGCTCAGGACGCGCGCCTCGCGCGTGTCCACCATGACCTGGGCGCGTCCCACGCGTTGCAGCGAGAGCCACGAGATCACGATCGCCGCACCGGCGATGCGATTGCCCGTGCGCGCGTCACGCACCACGCCGAACAGGATCCCGCTGTCGGGCGGCACGGCGGTGGGCGACGGGCAGGCGCGGCGCCACAACGTCCGCAACGACGGGACGGCGAGCGTGACCACGGCCGTGTCCCCCACCCCGACCGTGACGGCAGCGGCGACGCTGTGGAGCCCGGCCGAATCCAGGTCGGGGTGGACCAAGGCCAGCACGTGCCGGCCGGCCGGAACGCTATCGATGCGGAAGCGTCCTACGGAATCGGTTGTCGCGGTGCGGCCGGTGCCACGGACCCATACCTCGGCCCCCGGCAGGCCGGCCCCGAGCAGGCTATCGAATGCGAGGCCGCGGATCGTGCCCCCGCCCTGGGCCGCCGCCTGACCGGCGACCCCGGCGGCGAAGGCGAGGGTGGCCAGCGTGCGCCGCAAGTCGGGCCTTGCTGTCTACGACCCGGGACCGGACACGTCCAGCTCCACTTCGATCCCGCCTACCATGCCCGCCACCCAGTTGTAGAGGGCGCAGCCGATCGCGGCAAAGATGAACCCCAGCACGCCGTAGAGAATCGGCAAGACCAGCGCCAGCCCGATGCTGAGCCCGCTCCCTTTGGGGGCGACGAAGGCCGCGATCAGGAAAAACGGCATGAAGATCAGCGCCATCACCGCGTACAGCACGCCGATGACCTTCGCGGTCTGGGCGACCGAAAACCGCCGAACTCGCTGGACCATGACTGCCTCCCCGGGAGGGTGCGCGAGAGAATTCCGCGTGTGCCGAACGGATCGGGCCTAAGGTGCGACCGCGCGCGCGGCGACGCAACCGCGCCCGCCGCTCCCGGCCGACCCAGAGGAGCAGGCGTTGGAGGACCGCTCTCAGGATGCCGGCGGGGCCGGAGGCGATGCCGCTCGGGCAGCCAGGGCGCTGGGCACCCCCACCCCGAGCACGTGAATGAGCAGGCCGTTGAGGACCACCGGCAGCGACGGCGGCACGGCCGCGGCGGCCGACAGCGGCACGACCACCAGGTTCATCGTGAGGTACACGACCACCCCATAGAGGGGGCCCCACATGAGGGGCCGGCGCGTCAGGGCCGCGATGCGGCAGCTGACCAGGTAGTAGGCGGCGACGATCGCGAGGGCGATGCTGAAGTGGAGCATCGTGCCGAGCACGGCGGTGGGAAGACCTCCGCCAAAGGCCGCGCGGCCGAGCAAGCCGGCCGCGATGGCCTGAAAGATCCGGAGCGGTGAGACGCCGCGGAGGCCGAAGAAGACAATGGCATCGAGCCCGTCGAGCACACCGACCGTGAGAGCGCCCAACGCAATCGCGCGGGGAGGGCTCAATGGCGCCTCAGTGTCTCGCGTCGCCTAGGCGGCTCGCGGCCGCCCGCACGATCCGCAGGACCTGGCCTGGGGAGTCCGGAGCGGTCGGCCGCAGTGCGCGCAGGGCGGACCGAAGGCAGCGATCCGGTGCGTCAGCATGTGGCGCGGGTCAATGCCAACGACGCCCGTCATCCGCGCGTAGGCCTCGCGGACCGGCCCGTAGAATTCAGCCAGCGGTGCATCGCGCAACGCGGCGTTGCGGCGCTCGCGGTGGCTCTGCACGTTGCGCAGGCACGCCTCGTACACCTCCCAGAGCTCGGCGTACTCGGTCTCGTCGAGCATCGGGACGTCGGCATCGCAGCGCCAGCAGTACTGGATCTTCATGCGTCGCGGCGCGCGATGGCGGCCGCGCGGCAGCGAGCTGCACCCCTCCTCTATTATTGGCGCAGAATGAGATCAGCGCTCACGTGCCGAATCCGGTGAACACGAAGCGATAGGCCTGTGCCGCTGCATCGTAGACTGCCCGGAACTCCGTCGGATAGTGAACGCCGTCCGTGCGGGGCAACGCCGGCATCGGCAGCGTGAAGTCCTGCTTCTTGAGCAGGTATGCCCGTGCGACCATGGGCTCGGTGAAGATCACAGCGCCGCGGTAGAAGCCGACCACCATCGTTGCGTCGAACATGGTCGTTGCGCTGTAGGCGCTCTCGAGCAGCGAATGCATTCCCATCCCCGGCACGCACAGGCCGATCAGCGTGCCGAGATTGGGAAGCTCCACGTCGGGCAGGTTGTAGCCCGCTGGCAGGCTCGTTGGCTTGCTGACGTCTGTGCAGTCAATCGCCAGCCGTCGCTCGGGCGAAATGCCGTAGAAGTGAAAATCGAAGTGTGGCGTCAGGAACGCACCCGGCGGATGTCCGTGCGGTTCCCAGAAGATGGTCAGGTGCGTCATGCCGGTAGCGCGCTGAGCCGCATCCGGCAGCATCAGCTGCCCTGAAGCCGTTGGCGGCCAGGTCATTTCGGCATCCGCCGGCGCGGCCTCGATCGAGCTGAGCGGAATGGTCGCACCAAGCGCGACCACTCGGTCCCGCTCAACCTGGGCCCAGGTGCAGGCCGTTCCCCCGAACAAGTCCAGGCACGGTCCGCTCAGCTCGGTCACGGGCGCTCTCGTGTTGCACGCGGTGAGCAATGCGATGGCGCCTAAGATGGAGATACGGGTGCTCAGCATGCGACGCTCCTGTCGTTGTCCCGGGTCGATTCAACGCGCTCGATTGGGAGGCTCAACCCAACATGCTGGCCACCGCCCGTGAGTGCAAGGCGGGCGTTATCGTCGAGGATGGCGAGGGCGTCGTATCCGTGCCGACGACGACGGCACGCGACGGCGGAACGGTTGGGTGGCGTCGCCGGGGCCAGTCATCGGCGACGCCATCCCTGCGCGAGAGCCACGCTGGACGTCGCGCTGCGCCCATTCGGCTCAGGGCAATTGCCACTCCCATTCCCACACGACCGAGTATGCCGACGTGGTACCGATCCCGGTGTAACGGTACGTGCCGTTGCCCTTGATGCCGCTGTACTTGCCAGTGCCGCCGTTCCATTGCTGGCTGCCTCCACCGACATTCGGGCTAGTGTCCTGCCCCTTCCACACGAGGAAGGCCTTGTCGCCATCCTTGTCGGTTACGATGCAGTAGCCATGATTCGCGATGGAGAGTCCGTTCACGATGTCGTTCACCCCCGGACATTCCACCGAGCTCTTGTCCATGAAGCCATTGGCGACGTCGTTGAAGAACACTCCGGAGAACGCCCCCACAAAAAAGACGTGCCCCTTTTCGATCTCAGTGACCGTTCCGACACCCCGGACGCCGAACATGCCCCGGAAGGTGCCGCGCTTGGGAAGCTGTGCCTCGGCGGTCACGCCGACAGCGACGACGAGGGTGAGTGCACCGAGCACCCTCAACAGTGCCTTGCGGTTCATGGACGAGTCTCCTCTGTGTGAATGGTTTGGCGTGCGTCTGAATTCGTGGCCTTGCTTGGTGGCTCCGACAATCTCTCTGACAACTCCAATGGCCCGACGAGTATCGCAGTAGCCGACGCGGGCAACGGGCAACTTGAAGCTGCGTAAGCTGCGGGCCGACGCGCTGGAGCGCAACAGCGACTGGGAACCGCCCGCGCCGCAGATCAGCCAGCCCGTTTGCTCTTGATCACCTTGACCACGCCCTTGACGATGAAGAAGATCCCGAGACCGTCGAAGATCAGACTGGAAGCGCCGAAGTCACCCAAGAAGACGGAGCCGCCAAACGCGAAGCCGATGCCGATAAGAACCACGCCCGTGATGATGTCCTTCATGAGCACCCTCCCGCGTTACAAACGAACCCCGCGTTATCGCCTACTTTTAGCCGCGCGCTGCTTAACGCATCGGGTTCAGGCGGCGCGCGGCCACCGCAACCCGGCGCACATCCGGACGGCGGGCCGCGCCGTCAGCGTCAAACCCATGTCAGACGGCGCACCGAATCACCGATAATCTACTTGCGTGGGACGGGAGCAAGACGGCGCGTGTGGTCGAGCGTGGTCACATGTAGATTGAGATCCGGACCCGTTCGGAAACCGAAGTGCCCGTCCGCCATGAGGTCAGTGCGCGGGAGGGCGGCAACGCGCACGGCGTTGACCTCGAACAGGAGGGAATCCCGTGCGACAGTGACGCGCAGCACGTTGCGGGCCGTGCTATCCCCGGTGACCCGATGGATCGCCGGTGCCGACGTCCAGGACGACAGCGTGGTCGTCGTCGCGTTCCGTCGCGCCTCAACCGCGACGTGACCGTCGCGGCGCACGAAGAACGTGAGGTAGCGCGCCGCCGGCCCATCCAGTTCTCGTCCCCCGAAGAAGAGGCCGTAGCCCGACTGGCTGGTCCCGGGAAAGAGAATCTGAACGGACTCCAGTGAGTAGCGACCGGTCGCTTCAAATGTCGGGTCGTACATGAGGGCGCCGGGGCGGGTGGTGATATGCCAGCCGGGGGCCATCTGCACGAAGCTCCAAGTGGAATCGGGCATGTTCCACTCGATGGTCGTCCGGGCCGGCTGGTCCGTCGCCCAGCGCCATCCAGGCGGAGCCGCGACTTGTGCAACGGCGGTCGTGGCGAAGGACCCGGCGGCCGCCGCGATGAGCGGCAGAGCCAGGAGGTGAATCCGAGGGAATCCGGGAGTGCGCATGTCGGTCCTGAGCTCCTGTGTTGTGTCGTTGCCTAACGTCGTGCCGCTGAGCGGCGAGCGGCGCACACGATGCCGCGAGTCATCCGGGAAGACCCTGGGCGGCCGGCCTGTGCACCTTGTCGTACAGCCACCCGCCGACCACCGATGCCCCCAGAACGGCGACCAGCGACGTTGCCGCCAATACGACGAGCACGCTCCCTGGGGGAACCAATCCGAGCCCGGCCCACTTGGCACTCTGTAGGCCCTTGATGGTCCAACAGGCAACGCCTGCGATTGCTGCGGTTGTCGGTCCCGCCCCGTACCGCGGAGCGATGGCCGAATAGAGCCACATCGCCCAGATGCCCATCACGACGTCTACGCCGAAAAAGAACTCGCCGCCCCACCGTGAATAGGGAGCGCTCCGTTGCACGGAAGCCACGAAACCCGGTGCGAAGAGATAGAGGAAGACCGCGGAGAGCACATTCCAGACGACACCGGCCACGAACCCGCACAGAACGAGCCGGATCCAGCGGCTGCCTCGCATGTCGGCCTCCTCAGAGCTTCTTACTTCGTCGGTAGCGGGCGATCTGTGCTCCAGGCGTCGCGGGCGACGCGCCACGTCCCATCTGGGTCGTGGTGGTAGATGACGAGACCCCATCCGGTGTCTTGAACGACGGCGCCACCGGCCCGGGGTGTGTCGTTTGACTTGTATGAATAGCGCTCAAACGCCCACTCACCCGCGATCACGAATTCCAACGCGACCTTTTCCCAGTGGGTCTGGAACGCCTGGAGATACGCGTCCACCCATGGACGGACCGCCGTCTTGCCCACCAAGACGGGCTCGTGAGGATACAGAAAGACCACATCCTCGGTGAGCATCGCGAGCAGCGAATCCAGGTTGTTCGAGTTGATTGCCGTTACGTAGGCTTCGTGCGCTTGGTGTGCGGTCGCGTCAGCGGTCGCGCTGTCGGCCGCCGGCCGAGATCCGGGTGCGCCGCAAGCCGCGACAACGGCGGCGATTGCGACCGTTCGGACAACCGTGCGCATCAGAGGGCACTCCACGTTTGATGGGGTGAGGGCAATCGGCCCACCCGCTGTTCGTGGGCGGTATGGTTGCCGCGATCAAACGTACAGACAGCGTGTCAGCGAGGCAAACGCCACACGCGCCTACGGGCGCTGGCCCATGGCGCGGAGGCGGCCGCTCGCCTCGGCGTTGGTGGAATCCCGGCGCAGGGCCTCGTGAAAGGCTGCGACGGCGGCCGTCGTATCCCCGCGCATCAGCTGGATATTGCCCCGGAAAACGTACATCCCCGAGGAGGAGGGGAAGAGCTGCTCGTTGAAATCCAATAGAGCGAAGGCATCTTCGAATCGATTTCCCCGCCCGAGCCGGTACGCCGCGGTGTTGAGCGAAGATTCGCCGAAGTCGTAGGCGTCGCTTCCATAATGCTGGTCCCGGAGTTGGCGGTAGGCCCGGAGGGCGGAATCGGCCCCGGCGGCCTGCGATGCCTCTACCATCAGGGTGAACAGCGGGGCCGGGCGGCTGACGCCGTGGTGGCAAGTGCGGCAGGTCACTTGCAACCCTGGAGAGGTACGGCCGGGGAGGGTGTCCACTCGCCGATTGATCTCCTCGACCATGCGCATCATTTGTCGCGCCACCAGCTTGGTGCGCTTCTCGTCCTTGGCGAAGTCGAAGCGCTCGAGTGGCATGCCTTCCTCGCCGACGTGGCAGAACTGGCATCGTACGCCCAGGTCTCCGGCGAAGGTCCGCATGATGCCCACAACTTGAATCACCGGGGTCGTGCGGGGGATGACCTGCGTGTTCACCAAGGAGTCCGGCGGCCACCGGCCCGGTGCTTGTGCGAGAAGGGCCGCGGGCGCAACGAGGACGACCAAGCCAGACAGAAGGTGCCGCATGACGAGACCTCCCAAGTGGGGCGCGGCCTCGCCTCGCACGAGCGGCAGGCGGTGCCGCACAGGGCCTGGAAACTCTACGGGGACCAGCGGTGGTAGGTTCGTTGGGAGAGAGCGGGCGGCCTCACGGATCCCGCATAAGCTGCCGGCCGAGGCCCGGGGCAACGCCAGCGGCGGAACAGGGGTGCGCCCACCGGAGTCGGGCTACCCTGGACCTGCGAAGCCCTGCAGCGGCCGACGCCGCCATTGGAGCCGTCTAACGGATGGCGCGTAGGCTGCGGGCCCAACGGCGGCGGCGCAGCGGGTGCTTCCCGAAGCTAGACTAGTCGCCTTCGTATTTGAAGGAAACCTTGACCTTCGCCCGATAGCTCTCGACCTTGCCATCTTTCAACTGCATGTCGAGCTGCGAGATCTCTGCGACACGCAGGTCCCGCAGCGTTCTCGCCGCTCGCTTCACCGCCGCCGCGGCTGCCTTCTCCCAGGACTCTGTGCTGGTCCCGACCAACTCGATGACTTTGTAGACGCTCTCGGCCATGTGAGTCTCCTTGTCATCGTGGGTTAGTCGCCGCCTAACGATCGCGCATCAGCTGCCGGCGCCATGCCCGCCGGCGACGCGCGGTTGGACCAAGGATGAAGCCCGCCGGCGCACAACGCAACTCTACGAGCGAGCCTCGAGGTACTCGCGCAAAGCGGCCGCATTGTTGAGTCGCGTCTCCGTGGACCCGAACAACAATGTGACGACGCCGCGGCCGAGGTGTGCTCGGAGTTCAGCGACGCCCGCCGGATTGGCATCGAGCTCGGCGAAATAGCGCCTGCGGAATTCCGGCCACTTCGCAGGCGCATGTTGATACCAGCGCCGGAGGTTGTGTGAGGGCGCCACGGCCTTCGCCCAGAAATGCACGCCCGCCGCGGCCTTCGCCACTCCACGGGGCCAAAGGCGATGGATGAGGATGCGGCGCCCGTCCGATGGTGCTTTCGGCTCGTAGACTCGTTTCGTCCGGATTCTCAGAGGTCGCTCTGGTTAGCCTCGGACGAGCGGCGAACGGGTCACTTCTTGGGATCGTCGCCACCGGCCCAGGTGATGAATAGCCAGCGGCCGCCTTCCTTGATGAAGACATCAGTGTAGCGGCCGGTCACCGTCTCCCGCTCCTTCTTATAGTCCTCCCTCGTCGCTTGGTAACGGTACTGCGCCACAGCCACGTTGCCGGTGATCGTCACGGAGATCGGGAAAAGTTCCTGCTCGAGGACGGTGTTATTCGCCGAGGTGTACTTCTCCCAGCGGGACAAGGACGCCTTGTTCCGTGGCATCGGTTGGTCCGCCTGCCAGAAGTTGAGGTTTGGATGAACCATGGTTTCGATCCAAGTCAAATCCTTGGCCGCGGCCATCCTCCATTGTTGCTCCTCAAGCCGCCAAATCTCCTGCTGCTCTGGGCTCCAGGTCTGCGCGGCGGCGGCGCCGGCGTAGGCTGTCACGGCGAGAAACAACAGGCTTAGGCGAGCTCGCATGTCAGGACCTCCCATTGATGGTCGTTCTACGGCAGTGGCGCCTACGAATCGCGCCTAAGCTGCGGGCGCCAGCGCACCGGCGCAAGGGCGCAGGAGCGCCGCAGCGGAAAGTGGCGGGCGCACAGCCAGACGCTTCCACGGCTCGAGCCCGGCCCGTCAGCTTCACGCGCTGGTTGGGCCGCGGGCCAAGTGCTCCGTGGTCCGCCAGAATCTGTTCAACGTGTCAGCAGCAGCTGGCCGGTCCAGGGACCATGGTGCCAGGTGATTCCTCCGAGACTATTGCCGGTCTGTGCGAGCACCAGCTCATATCGGTCGGTCCCGAGGATGCTGTTCGGATCGTCCAGGCGGTATCCCTCCAGCCGCACTATGCGGCAGCGGCTGTCGTAGGTACCGCGGACGTGCTCTACACCGGTAAGGCCGATCTTGGCCTTCTCCTCGGGCCGAGGAGATGTCTGCAGTGTCCAGGCAATCGACCCTTCTAGCGTCGCGTCCGAATTCAGCGAGAGGTGAAGGGCGGCGGCATAGACCCAGCCTTCCGGAGCGGTCCAAGAGCCGTTCCACGCGCCGGCGGGAGTGACGGCCTGCGCGGCGATGCTCGGCGCGACAGCCAGGGTGAGAAGCAGCGGAACGTGGCAGCCGGCCAGCCTGAAACCGCGCATCGATCGCCTCCTAGGTGGTGAAGGTCTCCGCACGCGCGACTCCGCAACCACATCCATGTAACACTAAGCAACACTGCCGGAATCACACCGAGAACAATCCACGGTGCCGCAGCGCGAAGTGCATCACCGGCGGGGTGGTGTTCGACCATCTCGGTTCTGCGAGGGACAATCAGCGTGTCAAAGTGGGCACTCCGAAACGAGCATCGCAACGATAGTGGGACCGACGAGTCCCGCGAGTCGCTTCGAGTTCGGCATGCGCACCTCCGACGTACGTGGGCCAGCCTAATGAAGCCGATGCTCACGAAAGAACGCCCACATCTCGCTCGTCGCCTCAATACCGTTGCTGGTGGGCCCGACGAACCATTCCGGCAGCGGCTTGCCACCGGGCCAGGTGTGGCCTCCTCCTTTAATAGTATAGAGCACCACCGCCGCGTCGTCAGCGCATTTCGTGTATTCGAGGCGCGTGACGTCCGTCGCGACCACAGAATCGACTGGATTCGTTCCGCACCGGTTTCTTCGGGCCCAACTCGCCGTAAAGGCACGGACGCCCTGAAATCGCTGGGGGGCCACCCACGAGAACCCTCCCTTGTACGGAGCTGCCGAATCGGCGGTCCCGTGAAACGCGATCATCGGCACCGGTCGCTGGTCCGTGCACCAGCTGAACGGTAACAGGAGAGCAGCTCCCACCATCCCGACCGCGGCGATCCGGTCGGAGAGCGTGCAGGAGAGCGCGAACGACATGCCTCCGCCATTGGAAAGGCCGTTTGCGTAGATCATCCGCGGATCGATGTTGTACCGCACCTCCAGCGTGTCGATCAGCTCGGAGATGAACCTGACATCACGCGACGGTTCGGCTCCGCCGCCCTGGTGCCAGACCCGTGGTCCGCCGCCGCCCTCTCCCGACGGGTACACGACGATGAAGCCGTGCTCGTCCGCCACCCGGTTCCACTGGCTCGTCTCCTTCTGTGCCGCACCCCACATCCCGGCCCCGTGCAGGCTGATGACCAGCGGCGTTGGCTTCGCGCGATCGTAGCTCCTCGGCACGTAGAGTACGTATTCGCGCTTGCGCCCGGAGGACATGAACGAACCGTTGGGCCGGTTGGCCACGCGGAACGACACCGCCTCGACCAGCACCAGCAGCACGGGCAGGCTCAACAACGCCAGCACCCAGCCGATGGCGCGCTTTCCCTTCCGCATGATGGTTGGTGCGGTCACCGATGCCGGTTCCACGCGAGCGCCAGCGGCGCCGCCGAGATTCGCGCGAGGGGGACCACCAGGATCGCGATGAGCGCGAGCACGTACCGCGCGACGAATGGCGTGGAGAAAAACCACACGAGCACACCGTAGAGCGCGAGTACGGCGAGGACCCAGCAGGCCGCGCCGGCGACGAGCGCGCAGTCGCCGAGCAGCCGGCTGCGATCGAGGCGCGTCGCGATCCTGGCGGCAGCGGACATCTTCAGCCCCACCAGACCGGCTAGGATTAGGGGCAGCGCGTTCCATAAGGCGCGCTGCACGCTTGGGGTGTCGATGATCCACTCCACGATCGGTCCGAGCAGGATGAGGAACGTCAGCGTGAGCAACACGCTCCCCTTGACGATCCATTCTCGGCCGGTCAGGCCGATGTGCAAGCTCTGCACCAGCTGCTTCCAGGTCGCGACGATGAACCCCGCCAGGATGAGCAGCACGACTGTCGCCGCACGGGGCGTCCCGATGGCGTCATTCATGCGCCGCGCCCGTTCCGTCACCACGGACCAGGTGCCCGACCACTCGAGCGCGAGCGGCATCGCGACGAGCACCAGCAGCCACGCGGCCAGCGTGCTCCACATCGCCATCTTCAGCTTGGCGGCGATGAGTTCGGCGCTGGTCAACGGCCGCGTCGCGATGAACGGCGGCACGCCCCAGGAATCGCGCACCTGGGGATTCGGCTGGCTCACGGTCCACGCCGTGAAGGCGGCCATGAACGGCGGCGTGATAAATGCGAGAAACAGTATTTCGAAGACGAAAGCCGGCGCGTCCTTGGCGAGCCAGAGCAGGGCCAGCTCGAACGGCAGAAGGATGCCCACCAATGCCGGCAGCGACCGGCCATGCCGCCGCCACTCGAACCACAGTTGAGCGCGGGCGGGCGAAGGAAAACGGTCTCGCCGGCGCGGCAGGTCCTCGGCGATCTGTCCGAGCCGAGCGAACATTCCCCGCCAATCGGGCACGTCGCCGCGGCGGGCGCGTGCGACGGCGAAGCGGGCGGCCAGGTACGCGAGCGGAATCTGCGGCGCCAGGATGGCCACCATCAGGCGCTCAGTGGCCTTGTAGTGGATCGCCAGCAGAACGACGGTGTCCAGCGCAGCCAGGCAGAGCACCGCGACGATCACGCGCAGACCCGGCAAGCCGTACGGCATCCACGTCAGCGCCTGCGTCCAGGCGAGAAGGGTCGCGGCCAGCAGGGCCGGCCAGATCACCGGGATTTCCGTTCCCGACGGCCATACGGCGAACAGCCTCGCCGCCAGCCACAGGATCGCCGTGGCCGCCGTGCCGTAGAGCATCGGCCAGCCCGCCAGCGCGGCGGTCGTCACGGGCAGCGTGAACATTCGAGGGGGATAGATCGACTGGCGCGCGGCTAGGTCGCCGGCAAAGCCGAAGCTGAACACCGTCAGGAGATACACGAACGTCGTCGTCAGCGGCACGGACACCACGGCTGCAAAACGCAGGCTATCCACGAGAACGGGCTCTCCTGGCTCGAGGATCAGGAACCTGATCGTCGCGACGACGAGCAGGTAGCCGGCCACGGCGATCAGTCCCCAGCGGTGTCGTTGGCGAAATTCCCAGGCGATGGCGAGCGCGGGGGACCGGGGGGATCGCATGATCTACGCGTCCGGGGCTGACGCTGCGGCCATCCCGACATGGGCGACGAAAATCTCATCGAGGGAGGGGAGGCGTTCGGCGACGATGCGCGCTCCCCAGCCGGCGACCGCGGCTTGCAGCTCGCCCGAACCGCCGCGATGCACAGCCGTCCATTCCTGGCCTCCACCGTCCCAGCGCAGCACGCCCGCGACAGCCGGGGGCTCGCGCCGCGATTCCGCAAAACGCACGGTCAGGCAGCGGTGCGATTCCTTGATGGCGTCCAGCGGCGCGCTCAGCGCGATCGTGCCCTGGTGAATCATCGTGACATGATCAGCGACCTGCTCCACTTCTCCCAACAAGTGCGACGAAAAGAGCACCGTGCGGCCTTCATCGGCGATGGTGCGAATGATGGCACCGAGAATGTCGCGGCGAACGATGGGGTCGAGACCGGACGACGGTTCATCCAGCACGAGTAATTCGGGCCGATAGGCCAGCGCGATAAGCAGTCCCGCCCGCGCGTTCTCCCCCTTGGAGAGGTTCTTGATTTTCGCCGTGGGGTCCAGCGCGAAGGCCCGGCGCAGCTCCTCCGCGTACGCATCGTCCCACGCGGGATAGAACGCACGCGAGTAGCGAATGAGCTCGTCAAGGCGCATCCAGCCGGGGAGGTCGTGCTCCTCGGAGAGATAGCCGATCCGCGAGAGGACGCCGACCGGATCGGCGACGGGATCGAGGCCGAAGACGCGCACCGAGCCGCTTTCCGCCCGTAGCAGACCCAGAACATGCTTGATGAGCGTCGTCTTGCCCGCTCCGTTTGCGCCGACGAGGCCGTAGACCGCCCCGCGTGGCATGGACAAGCTCACCGAGGCCAGGGCCGTCGTGGCACCGAAGCGGCGCGTCAGCTCCGACACGTTGATCACGGATTCACTCACCCTCGAACCCCGGAGGAGTGCTAGCCTCGCGCTTCCTTCGCACGCTTCGACCATTGCCAGAGACCGGCCGTGATTGGGGCAGGCAAACGATACCCCAGCTGGCGCGCAAGCATGACGATCTGGCCCCGATGATGGCCTTCGTGCGCGACGAAATACGCAAGCACGTGTCCAACGTCGAGCGGAAGATTGCGCCAGGTATACGCAGAACTGGCAGGGATCGTGCCGCCGTGGTCGCACCCGAACGTCAACAGGCTAACCATTCCGCGGCTGCTCGGGTTGAGCGCTGGTACGAGCTGCCTCAGGCCCACGCGGCGCCGATCGACCGGCTCCGGCGCCCTGATACCGTGCTCTTTGCCCAGTGTCTTGATCCACATGCATCGCGCATTATGGATGTGCCCAGC
>Ga0247727_10012822_pt1 | contig 14287 bp, 13 predicted proteins | sample WisWelCaveWW1625_FD_202498 | JGI IMG/M metagenome (GOLD analysis project Ga0247727, IMG submission 202498) | Biofilm microbial communities from Wishing Well Cave, Virginia, United States - WW16-25 | ecosystem: Environmental > Aquatic > Deep subsurface > Groundwater > Cave microbial mat | place... | reverse complement strand
GGGCGTTGACCCGTGCGGCGAGTCGGGACACGCGGCGGGAGACGGTGTTGCGCCTGAGCACGCCCTTGCTGCGGGCCTTGTTCAGCGCAGCCGTGGCTTCTCGGAACGCGGTTTTGGCGGTGGCGGCGTTCTTGGACTCCACGGCCGTCAACACTTTCTTTATGACGCTCTTGAGCGAGCTCAGGACGGCCCGGTTGCGCTGGGCGCGCCGTATGGCCTGCCGAGCCCGCTTGATCGTAGACTTGTGAACGACCGGCATGACAGAATCTCCAATGATGATGAGGCTCGAAAGCCGAGTGGTTGTAACACAGGGCTTCGAGACAGGTCAATGGGGAATGGTTGATGGGTCATGGTGAATGGTCGACGGGAGATGCGGAAACATTCTTCCTTTATCAACCATTGACCACCAACCATTGTCCACGTTCTCATTGAGGTGACCATGGGAAGCGCGAGCGCCAGAGACCGATTGATTCTTGCGATGGACGTGCCGTCTGGTGAAGAGGCGGAGCAACTCCTGGACCGCGTCGGCGATTCCATCCGGTTCGTCAAAATCGGGCTGGAGCTCTACACGGCGGCGGGCCCGGCGATCGTGGAGAAAGCGCTCGCCCAGGGCAAGCGCGTGTTCCTCGATCTGAAATTTCTGGACATCGAAGAAACGGTCCGGCGGGCCACGGAGCGCGTGGCCGCCATGGGCGTGGACTTTCTGACCATCCATGCCAATCGCAAGGCGCTGACGGCGGCGGTCGAGGGGAGGGGCGCGAAGCGCGAGGATGGCCTCAAGCTGCTCGCCGTGACGGTGCTGACAAACTTCGATGCGAACGACCTGCGCGACATGGGTCTGCAATGGAGCGTCGCCGATCTCGTGGCAGCCCGGGCCAAGCTGGCGCACGAAGTCGGCTGTGACGGCGTGATCGCGTCCGGCGAGGAACCGGCGGTCATCCGCCAGAAGGTCGGGGGACATTTTCTCATCATCACACCCGGCATCCGTCCAGCCGGCACGGGCGCCGACGACCATGCGCGCGTCACGACGCCGACGCAGGCCATCAAGGCCGGCGCGGACTATCTCGTCGTCGGCCGGCCCATCCGGGATGCCGACGATCCTCAGGCCGCCGCGGAGGAAATCGTCGTGGAAATGCAGTCCGCCTTCGACCATCGGGGTAGTTGTGCGTAGTTGCGGGCCTTCCGCCGGTTTGTTAGGATGACGCCCTGCCACCTGTCTTTCCGTCCAGCATCTGCGCGGTGGGTGTAGCTCAAGGGTTAGAGCGCCTGGCTGTGGCCCAGGAGGCTGCGGGTTCGAAACCCGTCACTCACCCCAACATTCTTCTTCCCCACCGGTGCGCTGGGCATTTTCGTCCGGTTGTGCTACAAGTCTCGCCACGATGATTCTCGGGACACGCACCCGTTACGTCCACGCTGTTGTCACGATTCTGGCCGGTCTGGCCTTGTCGGGATGTTTCTCCGCCGTCAGCTTGAACAAAGTCGTGGTGGCCTACGACGAAGCCGTCACGGATGCCCTCTCCAAGCAATTGCTGATCAACATCGCCCGCGCCCAGCACCGCCAGCCGGTGCACTTCACCGGGGTGTCGAATGTCGCCGCGACCTTCGATTTCCGCGTCAGCGGCGGCATTACGCCGATCTTCACCGGCGAAGTCGGCACGACCCTGGCCCCGCTGGCAAGCGGCAGCGTGGCGGAGAACCCGACGATCAGCATCGTGCCGATCGAAGGTGAGGAATTCACCAAACGGCTGCTTACGCCCATCGAAGAGACTAAGCTCACCCTGCTATTCCGGCAGGGGGTGGACATCGACCTGCTCCTCCGGTTGATGGCCGCCGAACTCCGGGTCAAGGAAAAGGGGCACGAAGTCGCCTACCGGAACCTGCCCTCGGATCGCGCGGGTTACGAAATATTTCGCCGCGTTGTCCTGCATCTGTCCGCCATCCAGGACCGAAACCATCTCTATGCGGAACCGATGGTGTACGAACAGACCTGGACCATACCTATGGAATCGGTTAGGGCGGATGGATTCAAGAATCTGGAGGAAGAGGATGTCGAGAGCTACGACCGCGAGAAGAAAACCTATACGGTAAAAAAGAAGATCATGGGTCGAATCCTGATCACCAATTACGATCCCGATTCTCTACCTATGGAGGAGCGCGCCAAATTGAGCCAGGAAGCGCAGGACTGGCCGCCCAACGACCTGACCTTCGACATCCGGCCTGGGTATCCGGGCGGCGAGTGGCCGATCAAGGGGGATTTCAGGCTCCGCAGCTTTCGCGCCATCCTCACGGCCATCGGCCTCTCGCTGGCGGACGAGGCCGAGTATGATGTGAAACCGGATTCACGGACCTCGTCGGTCCTCAATAACGAGAATCCTGTCCATACAATGGAGATTGTCACGTCGGAAGTCCCCCCGCTCAACGCCGACCGCTCGATCTACACGTACGGGAAGTTCTATTCGGTGAGAAACGACGGCCCGCAGGCGCGCTGGAACCGCATGGCCTTTCAACTCCTGTATCTCGTGTACCAAATGACGATTACCGACATGCCGCGGCAGGGCGCTCCGTTCATCACGATCGCGAAGTAACCTCTCGTCGGTCGTCCCTTCGCTCGAATTCGCATGAGCAACCTGTCTGACAAACCAGCCGGCCGTGTGCGGCTTGTCCGCGGACGGGAGCACACGGTCCTGGCCGGCTATCTCTGGGTCTACGCCGGACATATTGAAGACGTGGCCGGCGAGCCGGCCCCAGGCGACGTGGTGGATGTCTGCACCCACTCGGGGCGCATCATCGGCCGCGGATTCTTCAATCCCCATTCAAAGATTCGCGTCCGCCTGCTGACCGGCCATGACGAGCTTCCCGATGATTCGTTCTGGACCAAGCGGATCCGTGGCGCGCTGGCGCTACGGCGGCGCGTTGTGTCTGATACGACCGCGTATCGGCTGATTCACGGCGAGAGCGACTTTCTCCCCGGCCTGATCGTGGACCGGTACGGCGACGTGCTGGTGATGCAGACCCTGTCGTTCGGCATGGATCGCCGCAAGGAACGGCTGGCGGATCTGCTGATGAAGGAAACCGGCGCCACGACCGTCTACCTGCGCAACGATGTCAACAGCCGGACGCTCGAAGGCCTGCCGGTGGAGCATGGATTTCTGCGGGGCGGGGGAGCGACGACGGTTGAAATTCACGAAGGCCGCGCACGGTTCACGGTGGACATCGAACACGGGCAGAAGACCGGATGGTTCTGCGACCAGCGGGAGAATCGTCTTGCCGCCGCGTCGTTGGCCGATGGCGCAACGGTGCTGGAAGCCTTCTGCCACACCGGCGCCTTCGGCATCCAGGCTGCGCTCCACGGCGCAGCCTCGGTGCTCGGGTTGGACGTGAGTCGTGATGCGGTTGCCCAGGCCCGCGCTCACGCGGCGAACAACAAGGTCGAGGGACGGTGTGAGTATCGCGAGGGCGACGCGTTCGAGGAATTGCGACGGCTCGAGCGGGTGGGTGGCCGGTTCGACCTGGTCATTCTCGATCCTCCATCATTCGCACGGACGAAGCTGGCGGTGCCGCAGGCACTCGCGGGATACAAGCAGATCAATATGCGCGCGCTGCGGCTGGTCGGGCCGGAAGGATTTCTCGTGAGCTGTTCCTGCTCGCATCATGTGAGCGAAGAGCAGTTCTGGTCCATGTTGCAGGACGCCGCGCACGATGCGAAGCGGCAGTTGCGATTGATCGAGCGCCGGTCCCAGGCTCGCGACCATCCGATCCTCGCCGCGATGCCCGAGACGCGCTATCTCAAATGCTTCATCGTGCAAGTCCTGTAACGGCGAAACTTGCATTGCTAAAAACCCCGTGCTACGGTGCCGCCGCTTCGCCGCAAGGGTTGCCGCAAAGGGTTCGTGGTGGACGGTCGGCGCGCCAGTGCGATCGTTGCAACGTCCTGTTTCCTTGCACGCGTATCTATATATAGAGAGGTGAGATCGTGAGACACATCACACAACGGCTGATCGTGATTGTGGCGACCGCCTGGCTGGGCATCTTCGGGCCGACGTGCTTGTGGGCTGCGGGCGATCCGGTCGTGGCCGACGGCGCGACCGTGTCGTTGGAATATACCCTGACGCTTTCGGATAAGACCAAAGTGGATTCCAACGTCGGCTTGACGCCGGTGGTATTCACGCAGGGATCAGGGCATCTGGTGCCGGGTTTGGAGAAAGCGATTAACGGCATGAAGGCCGGTCAGACTAAACGCGTCGAAGTGCCGGCCGAACTGGGCTACGGCGCCTACAATCCGGACGCGCAGATCAAGGTTCCGAGAAAGAAAGTGCCGCCGACCGTGAACGTCGGCGATGTGCTCACGCGGCCCTCCGATCGTAAGCCGCTGAGGGTCCTGGAAATCACCGCCGACACTGTTGTGATGGATACCAACCATGCGCTCGCCGGGAAAGATCTGATCTTCGACGTCAAAATCCTGAAAGTCGAGCCGGCCGCCGGCAAGCCGTGACCGTCCGCCGCCGCCAGGCGGATGCGGTCGCGAGGACCGCGGCAGCCTATGTCGCCGGGGCGGAGACGTTCATCCGCCGGTGGGACCGTCGCGCAACCACATGCCCACCGCTGCTCCGAGACCTGCTCGAACTGGCCGGACCGCGCGCGGCCCTGCTGGATCTCGGCTGCGGGGCGGGGCAGGATACGCGATTCCTGATGACCAGGCGACATCATGCGATTGGAGTGGACCGTGCATGGCCGCTTCTCGCGCATGCCCGCCGTCGCAGCCGATGCGTCCCGCTCATCCAGGGCGACATGCGAACCCTTCCGTTCCGGCCCGGATCATTCGATGCGATCTGGGCTGCCGCGTCTCTGATCCATCTGACGAAACCGGCCGCCCGCCGCCTTCTGCGCGCGCTCCGCGTGCAGGTGCCGGTCGGCGGCCTGCTGGGAGCCACGGTGGCCCACGGTCGTCGCACTGGATTCCTGCGCACGGGATGGATTCCCGGCCGGTACTTCGCGCGCTGGAGGAAGGCTGAGTTGGAGCGGGCCGTGAGTCAGGCTGGATGGGACGTCATCTCTCTTGAAACGGTGACAGGCAGGGAACGAAAAGGCCGCTGGCTTGCCCTCATCGCGCGGCGCATCCGGTAGGCCGGTGAGATCTGATTACGCGAGATCCGCCGCCGCGCGTTGGGCGATCTTCCCGTCCACGGTCTGTGCGCGGTCCATGAAGCCGATCAGCAGGCAGAGATCGCACAGCCGGTTGATGTTGCGGGGAATGCCGCCGCTCCGTTGAAAGACGGCGTCCAGCGCGTCCTTCGTGAACACCTCCCGCCGGCACTGGGCGGCCTTCAGTCGGAACTCGACGTACTGCGCGGTTTCCTCCTGGGAAAATGTGCCGAGATGATATTTGATCGAAATGCGCTGGGCAAATTGCTTCAGCGCCATCACCCGATCGTTCAATTCCGGCTGACCCATCAGCACGAGCGTCAGCAGGAACCGGTCGTTGAGCTGGAAGTTCAGCAGGAGCCGAAGCTCTTCGAACACTTGATTGTCCGGAATCGCCTGGGCCTCGTCCACGACGATGAGCGTCTGCTTGCCCTTCTTGTAATTCTCGTGCAGGCGGTCGTTCAGCAGATGCAGCAGTTTCACCTTCGTCTTGGTCGGTTCGATGCCCAACTGGTAGAGCACTTCCGTGAGAAAGTCCTCCACGCCGAAGCTGGGGTTGGCGATCAGCGCCAAGTCGTATTGCTGGCCGGAGAGGTGCAGGCTGAGTTCGCGGCTGAGCAGGGTTTTCCCGCAGCCGATCTCGCCGGTCAGCATCACGGCGCCTTTTCTGGTCTGGATCCCGTAGAGGAGGCGCTGGAGCGCCTCCTCGTGCATCGGGGCCGGGAAATAGAATTTCGGATCGGGCACGTTCTCGAACGGCAGTTCCGTCAGCCCCCAGTAGAACTCGTAGGACATATTGGATTTGCCCGTTGGCGCGGCCGCGGGAGGCGACAATTTGCTCACGGGTCGTGCCGCCGGCGGATCGGGTGGTGGCTCGCGCAACGGTTCCTGCGCGGCAGCCGGCATCGGCGCGGGCGGCGTGTCGTGGCGGATCGGGCGGGGAGGCGCTTCAGGTTGCGGCTGCAGGTGGGGGAGGATCACGGGGAGCGGTGGTTCGGCCGCGACCAACGGCGCCTCGATGGCGGCCTCGACCGGCTCCCTCAAGCCGGCGGCCCGGTCAGGGACGACTCTCGTGACGCTCCAGAGCAGGGTGGTGACGAATGCCAGGAATCCGCTGAGCAGGGCCGGCGCGGCCGCGGCGCCGATTTCCTGCGACACCGGTTCGGCCCAGGCGTCCAGCCCGGGCGTGTTCAGTAATTCGCCGACGGACATGAGGGATTCACCGCGTTCGCCCGGCCACGTGATTTTCACGGACGACAGGCCGACTCCCGCCATGCTCCGCGCGAGTTGGTACTTGCTCCACAATGTCAGGGTATCCAGCGAAACCTGCCTGACGGCGAGTCCGCCTCCGATCAAGAGACTGAGTAGCGCGCCGATGGCCAGGGCCTGGCCGATCTGCGGCTGACAGCGGTGCCACCACTCACGGCCCAGCGTGCCGATGTCCACGGTTGCGAAACCCGGCATCATGGCATCCTACCGATCGTGCGCCCGGCAACCAGAACGTGGGGGAACCGGCCGGGCTTCAAATTGGGATCAGATGAAAACGGATTGTCTTGCTCTGGCGACCGGCGGGCAGTATACCATCGCCAGGCGCAGGTATGCTAATCTCACCGTCGCCCCGCGTGTCCCATGGCGGCTGAAACGGATCTGAACGAGGCAGTCTGATGGCGGCCAATAAGAAAAAAGAACTGTTTGTCGAAGCCACCCAGGAGATCAGGGCGGGTAAGTACGGTCAGGCGTCCAAGGTGCTCAAAGAGCTTATGGCGCTCGAGCCGTCCAACATCGAGTACCGCCGGCTGTCCGCCTCCCTGAATCTCAAACTGGGGAACATGATCTCGGCCAGAGCGGTCTACGACTCGCTCGTGCAGGAAGCGATGCAGATGCGGGACTTCCGGCTGGCCGAGTCGCTGCTCAAGGAATATCTGGCGGCCGGCCCGCGCTACGTACCGTTTCTCGAACTCCTGGGCCAGGTGTGCGAGAACAACAACAATGCCATGGTGGCGGCCAACGAGTACGGGAAGGCGCTCCAGATTTTGATGGAGGATGCCGATCCCGGCGAGGCCGCCCACGCCGCCGACCTGCAGGCCAAGATCAGGGAGCTGTCTCCGAACAATCCGATGCTGACGCAGTACGACGCGGCCAAATTCAGCCGGACGGCATCGGCGCCGCTCGAGACCGCGTTCACGGTGAGCGCGCCGGCTCCGCCTCCGTCCGTTGCGCCACCTGTCGCACCACCCGCTCCGCCGAGCGCACCGGCTCCGCCTCCTCGCGCGGTGGATGAAGCTCCCATGGTGGATGACGACCTGACGGATGTGCTGGCGTCATCGGGAAAATTTCTTGCGCGGCCGCCTCTGCCGAAACGCGAGGTGCCCCCGCCTCCGCCGACCCCCCCGCCTCCGCCGATGGTCGAGGATGATTTGAGCGATCTGTTGTCCAGGCCGATCCCGACACGGCCGCCTCTGCCGAAGCGCGAGATTCCGCCGCCACCACCACCGCCTCCGCCACCGCCGCAGGAAGAGAAGCCGTCGCTCGCCAAGGCGCTTTTTGGTTTTCTGCAATCTGCGCCTGAACCGGTGTCTCCACCCGAACCTCCACCGGCGTCTCCTCCTCCGATAGCCGTGGAACCGCCGCCTCCGCCACCTCCGGTGGACGTGGAGCCGCCGCCGGTCCCGGCGCCTCCTCCTCCCGTCGAAGCCGCGCCGGCCGCGCCGCCGCAGTGGAAACCGTGGCAACAGGCGCAGCCGGAAGAAGCGGCCGCCCCTGCCGCCGAGCCAGAGCCTGCAGCCACCGAACCCACAGTTCAGCCTCAGGAAACCGCCTGGAAAGCGTGGCAGCCGGTGGAACCGGAGTCGGCCCCGCCGGTCGCGGCATCCGCTCCACCGTCTTCAAAGCCGCTCGGGACGGGTGCCGGCTTCCTCGTCGTGGATAGCCGGCAGGGGCTTGGAGGGGAGTCGATGCCGGCCCTTGGCGGGAGCGCGCCGATCCCGACCAAAGGCCGGGCCACCGCGCCTCCGCTGCCGCGACGGGCGGCAACCGGCCGCCGGGCCGGCGGGTTGGGCCAGGCGGTCAAGACGCTGGTGACCGTGCTGACGGTCGTGGGGAGCCTCGCGGCCGCCGGATTCGGCGCGCTGGCGGTCGGGTGTTTCCTGCTCGAGAAAAGCCCCAGCGATGTCTTTCGAAACTTTGCCGGTTCGCCGCCGCTCAGCGCGCAGAATCCTCGCAAGAACGCCTTTCTGCTGCTCGTCGGCTTCGACGCCGATGCGGGCCGCGATTCCATGATCGAAGGCTATGAGCGCATGCAGAAACCTGCGAGCGCCCAGCCGATCCAGTGTGTCTGGGAGTCATCGTCTTCCTCGACGATGCGTTTTCCGGACGAGACTTCGATCCTCGAGACCTGGTGGCAGGGGCCTGATCCCATCGGCCAGTTCCAGAAAGAGGCGGGCCGCATCCAGGGATGGACCGCCGGGAGCCCGGTCCTGCTGGAGCGCTATCGCCAGTGGCTGGGGATGCCTTTCGAGGACAGCGGCTATGGCACCTTCGCCGTGCCGAATTGCGCGCTCATCCTGACGGCGCACCGGCTGCACGTGGCCGAGGGATTCGGGCAGGGAGTCGCGAAGGGGATCGACCGGCTGGAACAGGACCTGACGGCGTGGCGCACGGTGCTGGCCCAAGCCCGCACGCTGCCCGTGAAGCAACTGGCGTTCGCGCTCTTCAACGACGACCTGACGCTCCTGACCGGCCTGTTCAGCCGTCCCGACGTCACCGGCGACACCGTGTCCGATCTTGTCAAACTCACGAAACCGCTCGAACAGGTCGAACGGTCCCTGCGCTGGTCCATGCAAAACGCCCTGGCCGTGGACACCAAGCTGTTCGCCGGCAACGCGCTGTTCGATGCCGTGCAGGACCCGTCGCCCCTCGTGCGGGTGCTGACGTGGCTGCCCCTGCCCAAGCAGCGGGCGCTGAACGCGTATGCCAGCCACTTCGAGGCGCTGCTCAAGTCGGCGGACCAGCCGCTCACGAAGTCGCCGCTCCTCTACGAGTTCGCCAGCACGCCGGCGAAGACCGTCATGGATTATCTGGCGAACCCGTTGGACAATCTGGTGTCCAGCCGGTCCAACATCGCGTGGGACCAGCAGGTCGGCATGGTGTTCGACACCGAGGCCCGCCTGCGGCTGGTCGCCGTGTCGGCGCGTCTGCGCGGCGCCTCGCGCAAGGCCATCCCGGGGCGGATCGCGGAAGCCGGATCGAAATTCACGGATCCGTTCACGGAACTGCCGATGCTCATGAATCCCGCGCGCGGAGTCATCTACAGCATCGGAAGAAATCACAAGGATGATGACGGCGATCCCAAGCTCGACGTCAGCGTCGCGTGGCCGTTCACCGAACCGCCCAAGGACGTTTCCAAGGGCCGGGCGCGCTAGATGCGCGTGACCGAAACCGGTTCCGTCCTCTCTGCATCCAGGTGAGCCGGCCTTACCGATCCGGGCTGGCGTTGACCTTCGTGGCCTCTTTCACCGGCGGCTCGATTTTAATCTGCGGACCCTGCACCTTCGGAAGCACACCGGCTCCATCATTCTTCAGAATCCGCTGATTATTCGGATCCGCGAGCTGTTGCACCGAGCGGGCATCGTCAAAGCCCGCCGCTTCCTTCAACGCCTTCTCGCCGCCGGCGTTGGTCTGCCCAGGATCATTGGCCAGCGGCTGCCCTGTCACGGGCGAGACCTCTTTCTTGCTCGGATAACCGGGATGCTTGGGCAGCATATCCGGGTTCGCGAAGGCCAGCGATGCGACAAATCCGAGCACGAGCGCGACGATCACGGTGATCCAGAATGGCTTCATGGGACACCTCCTGGTGAAGCTTCCATATACCTGTTGCGGAACCCGCCGGAGCGGACCCTCCTTTCTGCGAAGGCAGGTGAAAAAAGGCCTTCCCGGACGCGCAATCGCCCGAGAAGGCCTCGACGGTGGTGCCTTGCGGTGAGAATCCGAGAGATGTGGGTCGCTACCCCGGTTTCATGGCGCGCCCCGCTTCAATCACAATCGGTCCAGTCAGCTTGCGCCGCGGACCGCCGGCCGTCAAGATCGTGGCGGTACGTAGGCGCATCTTAAGGACTGAGGACTGAGTGCCGAGGACTGAGATTTCATACTCCGCTCCGTATCTCTCAGTCCTCAGTCCTCGTTGCTCAGTCCTGTTTTCGCGGCTTGACACGCCGTCCCGGCTTCCACAGAATGCAGCGCAACACGTATTTGGTGAAGGAGAAATCATGAAAAGCGAAATTCTCTATCCCGGCGCCTTTCCCATGGCGCGCGTGCAGCTGGCTGCAGGCGAAAGCCTCAAGGCCGAGTCGGGCGCGATGGTCTCGATCTCGCCGACGATCGATGTCGAGAGCAAAGTGGAAGGCGGCCTGTTCAAGGCCTTCTCGCGGCGGGTGCTGACCGGCGAACATTTCTTTTTCCAGACGCTGAAGGCTGCACGCGGCGCCGGCGAGGCGCTGCTGGCGCCGACGGTGCCGGGCGATATCGTGCTCATCGAACTGGACGGCGTGCAGGAATATCTCGTGCAGAAAGACGGGTTCCTGGCCGGCTCGCAGAGCATTACGATCGAAAGCAAAATGCAGAGCCTCTCGCGCGGCCTGCTCGGCGGCGAGGGATTTTTTATTCTGAAAATCGGCGGCGAGGGGCAGTTGATCCTCAATAGCTTCGGAGCGATTCACAAGGTGGAATTGAAGCCGGACGAGGAATACATCGTGGACAACAGCCATCTGGTGGCCTGGACGGTCACGACATCCTACAAAATCGAAAAGGCGGCGGCGGGATGGATTTCCAGCTTCACCTCCGGCGAGGGTTTCGTCTGCCGGTTCCGTGGTCCCGGCCTCGTGTATCTCCAAAGCCGCAATCCGCAGGGTTTCGGCAGTTGGATCCGACAGTTTATTCCTGCTGCGTCAGAATAGCCGAAGCCCGTCATTCGTTATTCGTCATTGGTCACTCGTAATGATCATGATGAACGAGCGCATGTTCTCCACGGTTGACGAATGACGGATAGCGAGTGACGACATCCCCATGACGTTCACCCCCAACGCCCTCTGCTTCGGCTCCGATCTGCCCGGGCAGGGCATCCCGTGCCATGTCGATACGACACCGGACGGGCTCACCCTCACGTTTTCCGATCAACACAGGCAGCCTGCTGCACAGACTGTGCCCTTCAGTCAGCTCTCGCTGGACGCCGGCGGATTCGACCACGATCAACTTGTCGTGAAATGGACGCAGGGCGGCGCCGGCCGCACGCTCTATATGAAAGATGCCGCTGCGATCGCGGCGTTCCGCCACGCGGCGCCGCCCGAACTGCTGGCCCATTTCGATCGGGCTGCGACATCCGTCCGTCAGGCGCGCGCTACCCGGCGCACCGTCCTGCTGGCAGTGGTCGGATTGCTGGCTGCGCTGACAGTCGGTATCTGGTTCGGAGCGGACGCACTGGTCACCTGGGCGGTTGGCCTGATTCCACCGGAGTGGGAGAAACAAATCGGTGAATCGGCGATGCAGGATGTCCTCACTCGGCAGGAGGTGGTGCGCGAGGGGCCGGTCGTGGATGCCGTGAAAGAGATGACGACACGGCTGACCGAACAGATTGCGAACAGCCCCTATCCCTTTACTGTCACCGTCGTGAAGAGTCCTGTCGTGAACGCCTTTGCGCTGCCGGGGGGCTCCGTCGTCGTGTTCACGGGATTGATCAAGGAAGCGAAAAGCCCGGAGGAAGTCGCCGGCGTGCTGGGGCATGAGATCAACCACGTGCTCCAGCGGCATGGGATGGAGCGGATCGTCAAAACGCTCGGCGTCATGGCGGTCGCAGCCATTCTGTTCGGCGATCAGCAGGGCCTGATTGGATTGGCAAAGCAGCTCGGGATCGAGATCGTCACGCTCAAATACAATCGGGACCAGGAAACGGAAGCGGACCTCACCGGGCTGCGGTTGCTGCACAAGGCGAAGGTGGACCCCGCCGGCATGATCGCGTTTTTCGAGCGGTTGGCGCAGTCGGAGAAAGAGCAGCAGCGGGTCGAGCTGCTCTCGACCCACCCCATGAGCGCCAGGCGGGCCGGGCGACTCAAAGCCGAGATGGAAGCCCTGCCGAAATTCCTGCCGGAGCCGTTTGCGTTCGAGTGGGGAACGGTCCAGGCATCACTCAAGTCCGATGGAGCAGCAACAAAGCCGTGAGCACGCATGGGGAGGCATCCTCCCTTGCGACGCTCAAACGATTGTAGTACAGTTATGTAATACAAACAGGGAGGGCCAGCATGGGCACCAGTGTTCGGTTGTCGGCTCAGGAGGAGCGGCTTGTTGCGCGCGTGGCCAAGCGGCGCGGAGAAACCAAGTCCGATGTGATTCGAAGCGCCATTGTGTCCCTGGCGAAAGAGGATCATCCGCATCCGGTCCGTCCCACGCCATATGACGCCATGAAGCATCTGATCGGGTGCGTCTCGGGAGGACCGCCTGATCTGTCCACAAGGACAGGCGAAAGGTTTCGAGAGGCGCTCCTGCGTCGCCGCTCATCTTGATGAATACCGTTCTTGTCGACGCCGGTCCGCTGGTGGCGCTGCTTCATCGGGACGACCGGCATCATCGGACGTGCGTGGAAGCCTTGGCCGGGCTTCGCGATCCTCTGGTCACCGTCTGGCCGGTGGTCACGGAGGCCATGTACTTATTGAACTTTTCGTGGGAGGCTCAGGACGCCTTGTGGGAGTTGCTCCTGGAAGAAACAGTCCGGTTGCTGCCGCTCGACCCCGACGATCACCTGCGCATACGGGAATTGATGCGAAAATACAGGACTCTCCCGATGGATTTGGCGGATGCCGCCCTGGTCTGCGTGGCGGAACGCGAACGTATTCGCCGTGTGTTTACGCTGGACCGGAGAGATTTTTCGATCTATCGTCCGTCCAAACTGGGGAAGTTTGTGATGATTCCATAGTGGTCCATCCTGCATATTCTCCAGCGACTGTCTTTTCATCCACCCGCACCCATCCATGATCGATCCCGCCGGCATGATCGCGTTTTTCGAGCGGCTGGCGCAGTCGGAGAAAGAGACGCAACGCGTCGAACTGCTCTCGACCCACCCCATGAGCACGGCGCGCGCCGAACGGCTCAAGGCCGAATTGAACACCCTGCCCAAGTTTCTGCCGGAGCCGTTTGCGTTCGAGTGGGAGAAGGTCCAGGCGTCGATCAAATCCGGCGCCGCGCCGCCCGCCAAATCATAGGAAGTCTGGGGAGCCCGCCGCGCCCTTGACAAAAAAACGAGATCAGCCTAGAAGGGCCGTGCCATTACATATCCCGCTCTATGCTGCCACCACGCTGGAGGTTGCCATGAAACACGCTAGGGAATCCGCCGTCTTCCTAGGTTTCTTCCTCGCAACGCTTCTTCCCGCCTGCACCACGATTCCGGAACGGACCGTGGATAAGGCAAATTCCATTCGAACCGTGGCGATTCTGCCGTTCATCAACAATACGAACAATGTGGACGGGCCGGCCAAACTACAAGTCGGGTTCACGGCCGGCCTCTATGAACGGTATTACGATGTCGTGGAGCCTGACGAGGTCAACCAAAAGCTGAAAGATCAAATGGGCGTGACGCTGGGCGCGCAACTCGACATGGCGAAACCGGACTTGCTATGCAAGACATTCGGCGTGGACGGTCTTCTCTACGGGTCTCTTGACGAATACATCGGGAAACCGATGGGGGTCTATACCATCAAGCGTGTCCGGACTCGCGCTAAATTGGTGGACTGTAAAACCGGCAATACAATATGGAAAGGCGGTGCCGGCGGCAAATCGCAGGAATCGACAGGCGGCAACATCGGCGCGATAGTTGGCGCGATCGGCTCGATCGGCTCTGCAATCTCGGATGTGGCGGAAGGGGAGTTGCCGCCATTGCTGGGCGAGAAGATCGACGCGCCCTGGTTCAACGTGCCGCCTCCGCCGCAGCAAGGGTCAGGGAGCATCATTGCCGACATTGTCGTCAGTGTCGTCAAGGCCGTGGTCCAGCACGCAGCGGGTGTCAGTCTGTCGAGAGAAGAGTTTGCGACGGTGGTCACGGTGCTCGATGGATATTTCCATGAACCCGGCGTGACCGGAAAAAATGAAAAGGGGATGCCATCGG
>Ga0247727_10012821_pt1 | contig 14290 bp, 10 predicted proteins | sample WisWelCaveWW1625_FD_202498 | JGI IMG/M metagenome (GOLD analysis project Ga0247727, IMG submission 202498) | Biofilm microbial communities from Wishing Well Cave, Virginia, United States - WW16-25 | ecosystem: Environmental > Aquatic > Deep subsurface > Groundwater > Cave microbial mat | place... | reverse complement strand
GCTCACTTTCTTCGGCGGCGAGCGCGCGCTCAACGCGATTTGCGCTGCGGTAGACAATAGCAATAACATTTACCTGATTACCCGCAACAACTTAGCCGGCGGTGTGTTGCCGCGCAACACGTTGTACAAGCGTCTCAACACCGGCGCCTGGAAAAGGTTCAAGGTCAATTCCACCTCCGCGCACCATTGGAAGACGCCGGCTATTGCGATCGATGCCAGCGGCGGTATTCTCTACGTTATGGGCGTGGATTTGACGGCGCAATTGGCCGAATACAAGATTTGCCCATTGGGCAGCGAAACGAGTTTGGAAACGGCGCCGGTGAGCGGACTTTTCTCGGGCGGCGCGTTTGACGATCTCAGCGTGTCCGCGGCAAATTTGAATGCCATCACCGGTTTGATGGTGACGGCTGACAACACGACGGCGAACGACACCTGGTATCGCCATCTTCCGATCAGCAGCACGCTTCCGGTGAGCGTTGGCGCGGTAACGTTGAGCGCCAATGAAGCCAACGCCAATGCGCAATACACGATCCCGCTCGCGCTGTCGGATAACGGCGCCCTCGCTGCCGGCAGCGGCATGATCAATATGGTTTTTCCGGATAATACTTTCGTGCCGGGCAACGTGGCGGCCGGCGAAGTTCTCATCGACGGCACTCCGGCCAGCGCGATTATCGTGAACAATGCGACCCGGCAGGTGAGCGTCACAACGCCGGCCAGTTTGCCGAACAATCATGCGTTTTCCGTGGTGTTCAATTTGGCCGCCGGCCTGTTGAACCCAACACCGGTAGATTCGAATTACAAGGTTACGGCATGGACGAGCGCGCAGCCGGCTCAGGTCGAATCACCGGCGTATCAGTTGGTCCCGGCCACCACCGGCGTCACCATGGCAACCGTTACACCTTTCCCAACCGATGTGGATAGTTTGGCGGATTACACGCTGAGTTTCAATCTTGGCGGCCATGGCCGCTTGCTTGCCGGCCTCGGCAAAATCTCGGTTAAATTTGGCGCCGCCACCAAAGTAACGCATGGCGGGTTGATCGGCGTGAAGGTAAACAACGTCAGCGCCACGGCAACCGGAGACAGCTTATTCCACAAAATCACCATCACCGTGCCGGCGTCGTTGACTTTGATGAACAATGCGGCGGTCAATTTGTTCCTGCCGAAAACGGCGATTCGCAACCCCGCCACCGCCGGCGATTATACGCTCACCGTCTGGACGAATGTAGAATTGAAGAACGTGACGTCCAATTCGTATACCATCGCGCCCACTAATGCGATCGGCGTGCCGATTCCCGGCACCACGAAAAATTTCGACCGCAACAATCAGGGCAAAATGTTTTATCACGGCGGGTTCTGGTGGGTAACGGCGCAAGCGAAAGCCGATCTCCAGTGGTATTTATGGAAATTCGACGGCGCGATTTGGAGCCAACATTTATTGCTCCACTCGTCCGCCAAAAATCGGCCGGATTGCGTTTTGCATGCGTCGAGCAATCGCGCTTACATTTTGCTGCCGGGTTCAAACACGACTTACCTCACGCGCCTGAGTTACGCCGGCGGCAATTGGTCTCTCGACTCCGGTTACCCGTATGCTATTTCTAATTTTGCGCAAGGCTCGGACCGCGGCATCAATCTTGTCCGCGCCAACAATAGTGACTTGTGGGTGTTCATGCTGACGGATTCGAGCGTGTTGGCCAAATATTCCACCAATTCCGGCCAGGGCTGGTCTTCGACGATTACGGTGAAAGACAGCCTTCATAATGCTACCGGCCTGACCGATGCCGTAGTGTTTTCTTACAGCGGCCACCAACACATCGGCGTGGGCTATGCGGAAAACAGCACAAACGGCGCCGTCTTTGGTTTCCTCCGTCACAAAGACAGCGATCCCGACACGATTTGGACCGATGAAACCGCCGGCATACCCCAATTCGCCGGAACCAACGCGGATGATCATATCAGCATGGCGGTGCATAATAACAAAGTTCATATCATCGCTAAAACCAACGGCGGCGGCGCTTCCATCGTCAGCGTCGGCCTGCTGGTCCGCGAGACGAACGCGGCTTGGTCGCAGTATCCCATTTTCTTATCGAGCGGTTGGACCCGCCCGGCTTTAGTCGTGGACCAAACCAACGGCATGTTGTACGTGTTGGGCACGCGCGAGAGCGGGGTGAAAGTGGGAGAGATGAAAAAATGCGCCATCGGAAATTATGCCGCACTGCTGGCCGCGCCAATCGACACGGTTTTCAAAAACAATAGCGACAACTTTTTCGACTTTTCCGTTGCGGCACACACGGTCACGAGCGCGATGAAATTGCTCGTGTGCCAGGCCAACCAAACGCGCGATGAAGTTTGGTACAATCTCATCACCCTCAGCGAAGCGGCAAAAGCGGGCGACGACCAAGCCGCGGCACCGAAAAACATTGAAGAAGATCTCGAAGGCGTAAAGGTTTACCCCAATCCCTTCAATCCCAATACCTCTTTCCGTTTTAAAGTGCATAACCCAGGGCCGGTGAAACTGCAAATCTTCAACCTCAACGGCCAACTGGTCAAAACGTTGGTTGACGGCGAGCTGCCGCAAGGTATTCATCAAAAACGTTGGAACGGGCTAAACCAAAATGGTTATCCCGCCGCCAGCGGCGTTTATTTGTATCATCTGCAAATTGGAAAAAAATTCTGGAATGGCCGAATTCAGATGATTAAATAATTAATAACCCAAGTTTCAGCTCAGGGGAATCATCATGAAATCACCTCAGCATGCTTTCGTTATGACACGAGTTATCAATGCGCCATTTTGGGGCCGTCTGTTCAAAAAAATTTTCGCCGCCTTCGCATGTATAATTTTCCCGCTCTCCATCGCTGCAGCAGCCCCCGGCGCGGGTGGGCCGGATACGTTTGGCTATAAATGGAAGGATAGCGACGAATCCGGCGGGCCAAGCTTCAATTATATCGACATTTCGTCGAGCGGAACGCCGGTAACGGGATTCGCCGATGACAACTCCGTCGGGCCTTTTCCCATTGGTTTTACCTTCAATTTCTACGGCGCCGATTATACCGAGTTTTATATCGCCTCGAACGGTTTCATCGGATTCGGGCCGACGACGGGATATCATAAATTTACCAACGTGCAGCCGCCGATAACGACCTCGCCCAACAATATCCTGGCGTGGCTTTGGGATGATCTCATTCCGCGTGACGACAGCGGCGTCTATTATCAAAGTTTTGCCGACAAGCTGGTTATCCAATTCGTCCAATTCGGTAATAACAACAGCGGGGCCGCCAACGAAAGGGTAAACGCGGAAGTCATTCTCTACCCAGGCGGAAAAATTTTGGTGCAATATTTGAATTTTACTTCCAACTGGCCGTTCAACCTCTGCACGGTTGGCCTCGAAAATTCGGACGGCACGGATGGGTTGACAGCAGTTTATAATGCGCCTTATCTGCATAACGCGCTGGCAGTGCAATTTTCCGCCGGCGCCAGCGTGCCGGAACAGCCGACGCTGAACTCGCCCGCCAACGGCGCGGCCTCACAACCAACGACTTTGACTTTAAAATGGAACGCCTCGACCGGCGCGACCTCCTATCGCCTGCAAGTCGCAACCGACAACGCTTTCACTGCCAAAGTCTTTGATGACTCGACGCTTATCGGAACTTCGCAACAAATTGGGCCGTTGCTGAACAACAAAACCTACTTCTGGCGGGTGAAGGCCAAGAACGAGGATGGCGCGAGTGCATGGTCCTCAGTGCGGAATTTTACCACCCAGGGTCCAAGCGCGCCGCCGCCGCCAACGCTGAACTCGCCCGCCAACGGCGCGGCCTCACAACCCACGACTTTGACTTTAAAATGGAACGCCTCGACCGGCGCGACCTCCTACCGCCTGCAAGTCGCAACCGACAACGCTTTTACTGCCCTGGTATTTGATGACTCGACGCTCACCGCAACTTCGAAGCAAATCGGGCCTTTGGAGAATAGCAAAACCTACTTTTGGCGGGTGAAGGCGAAGAACAGCGCCGGCGCGAGTGCTTGGTCATCGGTGCGGAATTTTACCACCCAAGGTGTTCCACCGGCGGCGCCCACGTTGGTTTTCCCTGCCAACGGCGCCACCTCTCAACCTCTGACTTTGATCCTGCAATGGAATGCTTCGACCGGCGCTACCACCTATCGCCTGCAAGCGGCAACCGACAGCCTTTTTACGGCGACGGTCTTTGATGACTCAACTCTCACCGACACTTCGAAGCAGATCGGGCCGTTGGCGAACAGCCAAGCCCACTTCTGGCGGGTCAAGGCGAAGAACGGCGCCGGCGCCAGTGCATGGTCGTTGATGCGGAAGTTTACTACCCAAGGCGTCGTGCCGCCGCCGCCAACGCTGGCCTCGCCCGCCGACGGTGCGATCCTGTCATTCACGACGGTGAACTTGCAATGGAACACTTCAACCGGCGCCGGCAGCTATCGTCTGCAAGCGGCAACCGATACCGCTTTCACCGACAAAGTTTTTGATGATTCCACGCTCACGGTGACTTCAAAGCAAGCCGGGCCGTTGGCCAATTTTAAAACGTACTATTGGCGCGTGAACGCGAAAAATGTGGAAGGCGCGAGCGCGTGGTCGCCGTTCCGAAAATTTGTCATTGAAGATTTAACGCAGAGCGGCGCGGCGGTGTCGGCGAGCACCCAATCCGGTTTTCTAAAATCCAATCAGAGCAAAGTTTTCTATTACGACAGCCAGTGGTGGACGCTGGCGTGCAATCAGGCCGATGGGCGCTGGTATATTTGGCGATATAACAGCGGCACGACCTGGGTGAAAACGATCAATTTCACGGCGGGAAACTCTTTCCATTGTGACGCCGTGATCAATCCCACCAATGGCAAACTTTACATTTTCGGCTCGCACAAAACGACGCCGAATTTTTGGCGCTTTTCGTATGCCGGCGGCACGTGGAAAAAGGATGCGGGTTATCCCGTCGCGCTCGCCGATTTTACCAATGCCGACCAAAACAATCCCGTCAGTCTCGCCCGCGCGAAAAACGGCGAGTGGTGGATATTTCGCATTCACCACAAAATTCTGCAAGCCCGTAGCTCCAAAAATGACGGCCAAACCTGGTCGGCTATCATCACTGCCAAAACCGGATTGACGACCGTCATCGGCACGACCGATGCCGTGGCCTTCTCGTCCGGCGGCGAAAATTTCATTGGCGTGGCTTACGGCGAGCGTGATACCACCGGCAGCAAATTCGGTTTTCTCCGCCACCGTGATGGCGATCCGGAGGCGATGTGGACCGACGAATCGCCGTCGCTCACTTTCTTTGGCAACGAGCGCGCGCTCAATAATATTTGCCTGACCACGGATGGCAACGACAACCTTTATTTGATGACGCGCAATAACAACATCAGCGGCAGTTTGCCGCGCAACACGTTATACAAGCGCAATAACGCCGGCGCCTGGCAAAAATTCAAGATCAACGCGAGTGCGGCGGTTAACTGGAAAACACCGGCCATCGTCATCGACAAGCCGAATAACCGCCTTTACTGTTTCGGCGTCAACGTGACAACAGCGATCGCCGAATATAAAACCTGCCAGATCGGCCAGGAAAATACGCTGGAAACGGCCGGTGTGCAAACGCTCTTTTCCGTCGCCGGTGCGAGTTTCGATAACCTCAGCGTTCCTGCAGCCACGGTGACCGGAATTTCGGGGCTGATGGTTTGCGGCGATAACACGACCGCGGATGCTATTTGGTTTCGGCATCTGCCCACGGGCAATCCGGCGCCGCTCACCATCGGTGAGGTGGCCGTCGCTTCCAATGAAGTCAATGCCAATGCCACCTATACGGTTCCACTGACGCTCTTGAGCGCCGGCGCGTTGGCTGCCAACAACGGCGTCCTGCATTTCCGTTTTCCGGGCAGCACGCTCGTGCCCGACAGCATGGCGGCCAGCCAGGTGCTCGTGAATGGCGTGCCCGCTATAAAAATAGTGGCGAATAACGGCACGAAGCAGGTAAGAATCATCACCCCGGTGAATTTAGCGAACAATCAATCTTTTTCCGTCGCGTTCAATGCCGGCGCCGGCTTGTTGAATCCAACGCTTCCGGGCAGCGAATTTACGCTCACGGCTTGGACGAGCGCGCAACCGGCGCAAGTCAGCTCGCCCAACTACAGCCTGGTTCCCGCCACGACGACGGTGACCACGGCAGCGGTGGCCATCTCGACGCAGGAGCCTGGCCTCCCGACGGATTACACGCTCGCGTTCAATCTCGGCGCTCGCGGCCGCATGCTTTCCGGTTCCAGTAAATTTACGGTGAAATTTGGCGACGGCACCCGCGTGACAAACGGCGCTCTCACCGGCGTCACCGTCAATACGGTCAAGGCTTTGGCGAGCGGCGATAGCATCCAACGCAAAATTACCATTACGTTGCCAACGACCGTGGCTTTGGGCAATAACGCGGCGGTGACGTTGTTTTTGCCGGGCGCAACGCTGGCGAATCCGGTCATCGGCGGCACCTACACCCTGACGGTGGCGACGACCGTTGAGACCACAGCGGTCAATTCGAATCCGTACTTTATTTCTTCATCTACCGGCCAACCGATATTCGGCACGGCAAAAAATTTCGATCGCGATAACCAAAACAAAATGTTTTATCACGACGGCAAATGGTGGGTCACGGCGCAGTCCAAAGAGGATTCGAAATGGTATCTCTGGAAATTCGACGGCGCCAACTGGACAAGAACCATTCAAATTTATAGTACGGCCAAACCCCGGCCTGACTGCGTTCTCGATGCGGCCATTAACAAAGCTTTTATTTTGCTGCCCGGCGGCAGCCCGACTTACATTCTGCGTTTGAGCTATGCTGCCGGCAATTGGAAGATTGACAGCGGTTACCCCTACCCCATTCCTGATTTCGTGCAAAATGCGGAAATGAACCTGGTTCGTGCCGCCAATGGCCAGTTGTGGGTTTTCGTGATTAATGATTCCAACTTGGTCGCCAAGCGTTCGACCAACGGCGGCCAAACCTGGTCATCGACGATCACCATTAAGAGCCATCTCAACAATAGCAAAGGCCTGACCGATGCCGTGAAATTCGTGACGAACAACGCCAATCATATCGGCGTCGGCTACGCCGAGAACAGCGCGTCCGGCTCCGTATATGGTTTTCTATACCATAAAGACAGTGATCCGGAAACGGCTTGGACCGATGAAACCGCCCAGATTCCGCAATTTACCGGCACGTTGTCCGACGATCATATCAGCGTGTTGGCCTATAACAACAATGTTTTGATGATTGTCAAAACCAATGGCGGCGGACCGAATACGCCCAGTGTCGGCCTGCTCCGGCGCGCTCCTAATGGCAACTGGTTTCAATATCCGATCCTTTTGTCGCAAGGCTGGACGCGGCCGACATTGGCAGTCGATCAAACGCACAATCGGCTTTACGTTATCGGCACTCGTGAACACGGGGTGAAAGTTGGTGAAATGAAGCACGTGGCGTTTGGCGATTATAACGGTTTGTTGACAGCGCCGATTGACACCATTTTTAGCAACGAAGCCGACACCTTCCTCGACGTTTCGGTAGCGGCGCATTGGATGAACGGCGCCATGAATCTGCTCGTTTGCACCGGCAACTTAACCCGTGACGAAGTATGGTACAATCTCATCAATTTGAACGGCACGCCGAAAGCGGCGAGTGATGAGCCTGCCGCGGCAACAGTTGATGCTAAGGAGAACTTCGAAGGCGTGCAAACATATCCAAATCCGTTCAATCCTGATACATTCTTCCGCTTCAAAGTGTCTCGCCCCAGCGGGGTGAAACTTCAGATCTTCAACCTCAGCGGCCAGCTCGTGCGCACGCTGGTGAACGATGATTTGCCTCAAGGCGCCCATCAACGGCGCTGGAACGGCCAAGACAACGCCGGCTATCGCGTCGCCAGCGGGGTTTATCTGTATCGCTTGCAAGTGGGGGGGAAAGTGTACAATGGCAGGGTGCAGATGATCAAGTAAAGCCTCCGATTTTCCTTTTAAAACTTCAACAAAGAAATCGGAACGGGGCCTGCCCTGCCAAAGCCTTAGGCAGGCCAGGGTTTGGCTTTTATAGGTGCACAATTTAAGGAAAGAGCAAATTCTTTTCAAATTCAGGCACGGACATTCCTTGCCGGCGCAGGCGCTCGATTTCCCGGAGCACGAAATTGTCGGTCATGCCGGCAATAAAATCCGCGATCTGGCGCGGTCCCGATTTTTCATCTGAAATTTTTAATAAGGAAAGTCGGGACACGAGCTGCCGGTCTTGATAATATAGCTTGAAGAGCGTGCGCAGAATTTCCCGCACTTGCGCATCCGCTTTTTGAACGGCCGGTACGAAAATAATGTGTTGATAAATGAACGCATTCAAAGATTTTTGCAAAGGCTCCAACTCCGGACTGAAACGTACAAGCTCATGATCAAAAAAGCGGAGTCTTTTGCATCGGCCGGCAAACCTCTCAACTTGCTGCAAGGTTTGTTGAATGATATCGCTGACCAACAGGTTAATCAGGCCGTTGATCAATTGATTGCGATAAAGATAATGGTCGCCGTTTTTGCCGGTGAGAGTTGATGGAAAAATTGCGTTAGCAATGGCTAGCCGCTCTTCCACCAGCGTGACGATTTCGAGCCGGCGAACGGCTTCGATTTCTACCAACCCGGCGCGCAAGCCGTCCTCGAGATCGTGAGTGCGTTGCGCCACCTCGTCGGCGATAGCCGCCACCTGGCCTTCGAGCGTCGTGGCGGCGTCCAATTCGAATGCAAGAGCACTGGCATCAAATGCAGGATAATTATATTGGCCGCGTTTGAGGCGCGTGTGCTTGAGAATGCCTTCGCGCACCGGCGCGGTCAGGTTCAAGCCCGCAACTTCATATTTCTGCTCCAGCACGTCGACGACGCGCAAAGATTGATAATTGTGCTTGAAGCCGCCAAATGAGCTGGCGTCGAGCAAACCGTCGAGCACGTCACGGCCTTGCAAAATCTCGTTGAGCACGGTTTCGCCCAAATGCCCGAACGGCGTGTGTCCGAGATCGTGGCCGAGTGCAATCGCCTCCACCAAATCTTCATTCAGACCCAACGCCCGCGCCATCGTCCGCGAGATTTGCGCCACCTCCAGCGTGTGCGTCAACCGCGTGCGAAAATGATCGCCCTCGGTGATCAAAAAAACTTGGCGCTTGTGCTTGAGCCGGCGAAACGCGCGCGAGTGAATGATGCGGTCACGGTCGCGCTGGAACGCCGTGCGATACTCATGTTCGTTTTCACCAACCCGGCGCGTCGCATGCGCGCCGGCACTGCGGCATGCAAATGGCGCCAGCCACTGGGTCTCAAATTTTTGCCAATCGGCGGCAGTACGGAGGGAAAAAGTTGTTCCCATTTAAAGCCGGGTTGAAATAGAGATAAAACGCCCTATCAAGCAGCTAATGCTAAAGCTTTTTCCGCTACTTTGGACAACTCGACTGGAACAAAAAAGTCTTTCGGATACAGGTAATCTTCGCCTGATTCATCAATAACGCGAATAAGCTTATGTTCAGCCGTTTTTTTGTCCGGCAAAATTTGATAAGCTTTCCGCAACTGTAATGAGGCGAGATAGCCTTCATTTTTGACGCAAATAGCAAACTGCGTATCTAATTTTTTATTCGGTTTGCTCATAATCAATCCAAAACGCGTTTGATCTTCATAAATTATACGACATGCTTTTCTTGAAAACAAGTGAATTTTAAGACATCAACGGAGCCGCTGAGATTCGACTTTTGCCAATCTGCAGCAGTGCGCAAGGAAAAAAGTGGGCCGGCTGCGTTCATTTTAGTCGAAAATGAAACGGAAAAGTCACCCAAACATCAACCGGTTTTCCCTCTTTCGTGGCAGGGTTAAATCTGAATTGCCTTGCTGCGTCGATGGCAGATTGATGAAATATGGGGTCACTGTTCTCAGTAACGACCACCTCTCTCACTCCGCCTTTATTATCAACCCAGACCTTGACCCACACATCGCCTTCAAGACCGCCTTTGCGCGCAGTATCTGGATAAACAGGCTGCACGCTTTTGATGATCTCAGGCGGTTTATCAAACAGAACATAATCAGGAGGGGGTAGTTCATTCTTAGGCGCTGCCACCGTCGCTTTCTCCGGCTGGCTCGAAGATGTCGTTAAAGGCTTGTTGCTGCAAGAAATCACTAGAACAGCAAGACAAAACAAAAATAGGATCGTCATACGTTGCATGGATTCACTCCGTTAAACGGAAGAAACAGTCGCTTCGGAAAAAACTTCCGCCTCGAAGATAAAAATTTCAGCATTCGGGTCTTTCCATCCCTCGGCGGGTAAGCCCGCCTTTTGGCAAACGTGTTCTAAAAAAGTCTCCACCCCGACAGGCGAGGCCTCCCAGTTGTAATGCATCGCCACTTGCGGGAGCAGCAAGCCTTGGTGATGGCCGAGGCGCACCATCACCCCGTGTTTGCCCGGCACGATCTCAGCCGGCGAGTTGATTTTGCGCAGCGGCGATAAAACCGAAATCTCGATTTCAACCTGCGGCAGCTCATCGGCACTGAGCGGCTCGAAGCGCGGATCGCGCGACGACGCCGAGATCGCCGTCTCCTGCAAGGCTTCCAAAAGCGAGCGCGACCTTTCGACGTAGCCGATGCAGCCGCGCAGACGATCGCCAATGTGCAAACTGACAAAGACACCGGCATGGAAATCGTTCAAACTTGGCGCTTCCGCCAGTGGCAGCGGCAATTCGGCTAAGTATGCCGCAATCGAATTGCGTGCCAACCGTAAGAGATCACCCTTTTGCGCTTCGGAAAGCACAAAACTTTTTTCTTCGGAAGACATGGCTATTCTCTTCCCACGGATTGAAGAACCCCACTGATAAAAGTTTAATCAGTCGGATTCCTACGGAGGTAGTCTTCAATCTGTGGAAAAATTTTCGTTATGCATAGAAAATTTTGCCGTTCAAAATCGCAACGCCACGCGGTCGGAGCTATTTGCCGATAGACGCTCCGAACGTTGCGGCAACATAGCCGACGACGGCGCTGTGATCGCCGCTGAGGTCGCCGGAATTTTGATACCGCAAAATATCGGCCGCATCGGCGCCGATCGCCCTGGCCGCGATCATCGCTGCCACCACCGGTCCCCCGCCGCACGCCTGGCAGACTTCTTCTTCCAGCGCGTAGTGCAGCGCCGCGGGATCAAAGGCACGGAGATGCTCGATGAAACGTGCATCAATTTCGGCCGCATCGTCGTAGGAATGATAATGTGAGAGATCCGAGCTGGCCAAAATCAAGAGGGGGGTCTTGCGGGCCAGCGCCGCCAAATGCTCCCCCAACACTTTGCACAATTCCCAATCCTGCTGCCCCATAACGACCGGCACGAGACGAAACTGCGGCCAGATGACTTGCAGAAACGGCAGTTCCACTTCCAAGGCATGCTCGCGCAAGTGCCCGCGCCAATCCGCCATGATATACTCATCGGCAGCCACCAGCGCTTCAGCAAGTTCTTGCGCCACCGGCACCTCGCCGAGCGGCGTGCGATAAGCCTGGCCGGTGAAAACGGAGATATAGGGGAAGGCTAGGTGATGGCTCGGCGCGATAACGACGACGGTGGGAAAAAATTGATCCGTTGCTGGCAGAGGGGCTTCGCCTGTGGGATAACGAGCCTGCAGCGCCTTAAAGGTATACGCTGCTACCGGGCCGGAATAAATATATCCGGCATGCGGGGCAATGGCGGCAACTATGGAACGGCCAGAATATCGAGGCGCCGCCGCCTCTAAAAGCGTCGCGACGTTGCGGCGCAACTCACCGGCGTCTTCGGGATAAAACATTCCCGCCACCGCCGGCGCGCGAATATCTCCCGAGTGAATCGCACGCATGGGCTACTCACCTTCGTATTGCCAATTTTTCGGTATCTTACAGCCAAGCGCCGTAGAAAGAAAAACATTGGCTTTGGGTGAAATCTTGGCGAACCCATTGTCAACGGCGCGGAAGGCCTTGATAATCGTGCCGCAGTTAATTCCACCTTCGCCAATGAAATACTCTTTCACGCCGATGGTCTCGTAAAATACGGTTTTAAAATACAAATCGTCTTCGCGCGAGTTTTGCGAGATGACCTCGAAAACAATAAGTGGGATTGAAAAGCGATCGTGGCTGTCTTGCTTGCGGACGACGAAAACGTCCGGAGCATAAACGCCCTGAGCCGTGCCGGTTCGCGCAAATTCCTGGAGTTTTTGTTGAATAAATTTTTTCGAGGCGCCAAAATGCTTCAATCTCTGGATGAAATGATCGATACCGATGCCGAGCTTGAAATCGCCAAACCGGCTGATGACCTCGCCATCCAAATATCGAAAGATATCCATTTTGATCCGAAACGGTTTGCTTTCGAGCGCCTTGTGCAGGAACAAATGGATTTGAGCGCAAAAATCTCCGTGCGGATCCATGACGGGTGACATGCCATATTCCTCCCATGGTTGAATAATTTCGAGATAAGGTTTTTCGAGCCCGTAGGACATGGTTTCACCTTGACAACAGAAGATACTAACTCTCGCTGTAGGATAATGAAATTTTATTTCAATGTCAACCAGAATTTTCCGGCAATCACCCGCAAGCCGCCAAGAAATCTCGTATTTTCGCGTTGACCTCTGCGGGATTCTCCAAGCTCGCCAAGTGCCCGGCATTCGATATTAACTGCAATGGCGCGTTGGGAATCGCCTGCGCCATCGCTTCAGCTTCCTGGCTGGGAATGATGAGATCACCCGCGCCGGCAATTACCAAAGTTGGCGGCGAAAGTGTTCATGTCATAAACGCCGGCCGGCGCTTCGCTCTCGCCGTGGCCGCGCAAATCCGGCGCCATGACGCGAAAACTTTTTGACAGCGCCTCAATTTGCGGCTGCCAAATGGCGCGGCTCAATGGAAACCCGTGGACAAATAAAATCGGCAAGCCTTTTCCTTCGTCAACGCAAGAGAGACGAACGCCGTTAATGGTGGCAATCATTTTTTGCCTCTATTTTTAAAGCCTTTTTCGTTGCGGTTCCCCTATGGGCGTAGCCTTTTCGTTGCAGTTCTTATTTTCATTTTTTGTTCTTCTCGTTGCAAAACTTAAAAAAGCAGTTGTAGTTGCTTACCGTGATCACTCTTTTCCAAGCTGCGTTGCGCCAATTGCTGAATCTGCTCTTCCAGCCAAGCAATATACAACCGATACGTGCCGCGTTTTTCGATGGCAGCGGCGCAAAGCGCGCGCACGGCTTTGGCATAATGCGGCCAGCGTTCCCGCACTGGCGGCGGCAGCTTGAGATAGGTCGGCGCGTCGTCACAAAACAGCTCGCTGCGCGCCAAAGTCCAAATGTCACAGGGCTTTTCGCCGCTGGGAATGCGCGCGGTGAAAGCTTCGCGATCGTACTGGCAATGCGACAAACCTTGCACCAAATGCGTCAACTCGTGGCCGATGGTGTTGTACGACAGCTTGCGCACTTTCAGGCGAATCGTCAATTCGGCCTCCGCGTGGCGAGGCACGAGCGCGCTGCCGAGGTGCGCGCGCGTATAACCGACAGTCAGGGTTTTGCCGTGCAATTCCGGAAAAAGCCGCAGAGCCGTCTGCAACATGAAAAGCGCCCGCCGCGTCAGGCGCTTTTTCATCAAAGGTGTGAAACGAAGAGACAATTTCTTGCTTGCCGTTGATCAATGAAATTTTTTGGTTTCGGCCTACGACCGTGGGCTCGTCCGGTTGGGCTCTCATGGAATTAACCCGCCTCAACGACTTTTTTCCACGCCGCCTCGAGATCTTTATCGGTGAGATCCGGAAAAAGAATGAAGCTCAACTTCTTGGCGTTCTCGAGGGCAATATCCAACGCCTGTTTGTAATCATCCGCCGGGGCGTTGAGATCGAGCTTCGTGTGCATGCCAACGAAAATCAATTGGGCCGTGTCGGCCAGAAATTTGTCCCGCTCTTTTTTCCGGTCGGACTGCAGTTGCGCGATGTATTTTTTGTGATAGGTGCCGGTAAATTCCATGAGGTTGCCCTCCTTGCGAATTAGTGTTAGCTACCCTCGCGCTCATAACATCCATTACAACGGCATAAACGACAGATTAAACGCGCGCTCGACGAACCAGCCCAGGCCAAAAAGCAAAATCACGGAAGAAAAAACGAACACGACCTGGCGCTGGAATTTCTTTTTGGCCAACCATAGCGTCAGCGGGAAAAAAACGGCGACGATGCAAAGCTGGCCGATCTCCACGCCGGCGTTGAAGGCGAGCAGCGACGGCACCAAACCGGTAGCCGGCAGGCCGAGATCGCGCAACACATTGGCAAA
>Ga0247727_10012820_pt1 | contig 14291 bp, 12 predicted proteins | sample WisWelCaveWW1625_FD_202498 | JGI IMG/M metagenome (GOLD analysis project Ga0247727, IMG submission 202498) | Biofilm microbial communities from Wishing Well Cave, Virginia, United States - WW16-25 | ecosystem: Environmental > Aquatic > Deep subsurface > Groundwater > Cave microbial mat | place... | reverse complement strand
TGTGTCTCAGTCTGTTGTACGTATGGTTTTACATCTGGACTCTCTTCTGTTCTTTGCGCAATGCTTGAAATTCTTAAGGTTTGGAGTATCTCAGTTGCCTTGTCTTTCTCGCTTGGAAGTGTTGCAGTCATTCCAACTATTCTTACATTTGTATTTCTAAATCGCTCAGATATGCCAGAGTATGCATAGTCGCCAATAGTTCTATGGGCTTCATCAACTATTAGCAAACTAAATTGATCTGGGGATACTATTTGTCTGTCAAGATCATTTTTTGTAATTTCTGGAGTGGCACAAATTACACTGTTTATCCAAAGTTTTTTTCTTTTAGCAACAAGGTCTTCTCCTGTTACCAAAACAACATCGTCAATTTTCAGATTATTTTTTAAAAACTCATAATGTTGGTGTGCCAAAACTCTGGTTGGTGCAAGAAATAAAACTCCGCCTTTTCTTTTTGACAAAAAATCGGCAATTACTTGTAATGCCACAGTTGTCTTGCCAAGACCAGTGGGAAGTACTATCAGGCAGTTTTCTCTTATTGCTTGATTTGCTAAATTTATTTGGTATTCCCTGTATTCGATAGAATCCTTTTTTATCAAATCGTGTTCTATGTATTGGAAAACCACGCAACAATCTTCATTTGCACAAGTAAAAAGTTTCTTTCAATTCTTATATTGCGGCAAATATCACTTTGGTGTATGACGTTTGAGCGCCCCACATGGGATGAATACTTTATGTTACAAGCAGAGTTGGCTAAACTTCGTTCCAATTGCATCACAAGACAAGTAGGAGCTGTAATAGTTCGTGATCACAGACAGATTGCTACTGGCTATAACGGTACTCCACCTGGGGTGAAAAATTGCTTTGAGGGAGGATGCAAAAGATGCCTCTTGAGGGCAGAAGGAAAGATTGTATCAGGAGAGGGACTTGATAGGTGTATTTGTAACCATGCTGAGGCAAATGCAATAATGCACTGTGCTATTTTGGGCGTGGGCTCTGGTACAAAAGACACAACGCTTTACACCACTTTTGTAACCTGCCTTGAATGCAGCAAGATGGCAATTACCATAGGAATAAAACGCATCGTCTGTCTTGGGTCGTATGCTGAGACAGACTTTGATTTACTAAAAGAGGCTGGACTTGAAGTAGTCGTTTTAGACAAAAAAATAATTCAGCGTTGGATACGTGTTTTACTTGAGGATCCAAAAGCAACTTTGATTCCAAAATAAGGTGGATTCATGCAACAAAACATCTTGGGTGCAGTTGACGAAGTAACAACATCAATGCCTCCTGCGCTACTTGTTTCTGCAACATATGACAGCCAGAAAAAAGCAGCAGTTTTAAAGTTCTACGAACCTGTTTCACAAAAAGTTTTGTTGTGGACTGACAACACAGATCACAAGCCGTACTGCTACTCTAAACTTGATCCAGAAGAATTGAAATTCTTATCAGAAAGAAAAGATGTCCTAAGACTAGAAAAAACAGAAAAACAAGATTTGCTAAAAGACAGAACCATTCACGTAACAAAAATTGTTGTAGCAGATCCTCTTGCTATTGGAGGAACACAGACTGACAAGAGCATACGAAATATAATAGAAACTTGGGAATCAGATATCAAATATTATGAAAATTATCTTTATGATCGTTTACTTATTGTTGGCAAATACTACAAAATAGTAGATGGTAAGCTGGAGTCATTTAGTTATGACATTCCAGACGAAGTGCAGCTTGCTCTAAAAGGCCTACTGTGGGATAAAGTTACAAACAAAGGAATCATTGACTCTAAAGAATTTCAAAACCATATTTCTGAGTGGGCACACCTCTTAAACCAACCAATCCCAAAGATCAAAAGAATAAGTTTTGACATTGAGGTAGAATCAGAAGTAGGCAGAATCCCTGACCCAAAGGTAGCAGACAAGAAAATAACTGCCATGGGATTCGCAGGAAGTGATGGTCTAAAACAAGTCTTTGTTTTAAAGAAAAAAGACAAAGAGCTTGGCACAAACGAGATTTCTCCAGACATCAAAGTTACATTTTATGAGGAAGAACAAGAAAAACAGATGATAAAAGATGGATTAAAACTATTGACAGACTATCCTTTTGTAATTACATACAACGGTGATGAATTTGACATGCCATATGTATACAACAGAGCTGAAAGACTAGGCATTGAATCAAAAGAAATTCCGCTTATCATGATGCGAGACTCGGCAACACTAAAGCATGGGGTCCATCTTGATTTGTATAGAACTTTTTCAAACCGTTCTTTCCAAATTTACGCATTTAGTCACAAGTATACTGATTTTTCTTTAAACAGCGTATCTGAAGGATTGCTAAACGAATCCAAAATAGAGTATGACGGGGAGCTTGATGATCTCTCTTTGTATGAGCTTGCAAATTATTGCTACAACGATGCAAAACTAACCCATAATCTGACAAGCTTTAACAACGATCTGTTAATGGATTTGCTTGTTGTAATTACGCGCATTGGAAGAATGCCAATCGATGACATATCAAGAATGGGTGTATCACAATGGATTCGTAGTCTGTTTTATTTTGAACACAGAAAACATAACGCACTGATACCACGCAGAGACGAACTTGATCTAAAGTCAACCGCAGTAACTACTGATGCCATAATTAAAGACAAAAAATATCGCGGGGGATTGGTGGTAGAGCCACAAGAAGGTATTCATTTTAATGTTGTAGTAATGGACTTTGCAAGTCTGTATCCTAGTATAATCAAAGTACGAAACCTCTCATATGAAACAGTTCGATGCCCACATGAGATATGTAAGAAAAATACAATCCCTGAGACTAGCCACTGGGTGTGCACTCTAAAAAATGGCCTTACAGCACTCTTGATTGGCTCATTGAGGGACCTGAGAGTAAATTATTACAAAAACCTCTCAAAGAATCAGGCTCTAAGCGAAGACCAAAGGCAACTATATACTGTAGTTAGCCAAGCACTCAAAGTCATACTCAATGCAAGCTATGGTGTCATGGGTGCTGAAATCTTTCCCCTTTATTGTTTACCTGTGGCAGAAGCAACAACTGCAGTTGGTAGATATACAATTTTAGAAACAATAGAAAAATGCAAATCTGGTGGAATCGACGTTTTATATGGAGACACTGATTCAATATTTTTAAAGGGACCAACAAAAGAACAAATCCAGATTGTAATTGATTGGGCAAAAAAAGAGTTTGGAGTCGATTTAGATCTTGATAAAGAATATCGATACGTTGTACTTAGTACAAGAAAGAAAAACTATCTTGGAGTTAAAAATGATGGCAAAGTAGATGTCAAGGGACTGACAGGAAAAAAATCACACACGCCACCATTTATCAAAAACCTCTTTTATGAAATACTTGAAATCTTGTCAAAGGTGCAAACTGTAAAGGATTTCATGGAATCAAAAGAGAAGATTGGTAATATGATCTCACTATATGCAAAAAAACTAAAAGCAAAAGAGATTCCGCTTTCTGAACTTACATTTAACGTAATGATAAGTAAAGCTCCCTCAGAATATGTGAAAACTATTCCACAACACATACGGGCGGCCAAACTTTTAGAATCTATAAGAGAAATAAAAAAAGGCGATATCATCTCTTATGTTAAGATAATAAACAAGCCTGGCGTCAAACCAGTAGAGATGGCAAGACCAGATGAAATTGATTCTGCAAAATACATGGAGTTTATGGAAAGCACATTTGACCAGATCTTATCCTCGATGGATCTTGATTTTAGTGCTCTAATTGGGGCACCAAAGCAAACAGGATTGGACCAGTTCTTTTGGAACTAGGTATAAAATTATGCACTTTTAGGTGTAATTAGGTCAGGCTAATATTAACATAATTTATAACTAGATCTTGTAATTTTTATAAATATGCGAATAGATTCATGCAGGACATGCGGAGTAGGTATGAAAGAATTTCAAACATGCCCCGTATGTAGAGCAGTGTCAAGATTTGTCTGCCCAAAGTGTGGCAAGACTAGCGATGAGCAGATTCATCCACAATGCAGTCTGCTAAACAAATCCACAGTTGCAAACTAGCATTTTCTTAATTTTCAAATAAATATCTATATGAAGGTAGGAGTTCCTTTAAAGAAAAATGAGTTTTCTTGATTTATACATGACTCAAAATCCACTGATTGTCAATCCAAACGAAAATGCTGATGCTTCCGCCATCATATATGGAGTACCTTTTGATTCTACACATTCCTTTAGATCATGTACTAGATTTGGTCCAGACGCCATACGGTTGGCATTTAACAACATTGAGATATTTTCGAACAGATTCAACATAGATCTGGAAGATGTCAATATCGAAGATCTTGGAAGTACACGTCATACTGTTGTAGCATCTGAAATGATAAACATGGTTGGTAAGATAACAAGTGAGCTTATCTCAAAAGATAAACAGTTATTCGTACTTGGTGGAGAGCACTCTTTAACATATGGAACTTATATAAGCTTTCCAAAAGAGACTGGATACATTGTATTTGATGCACATTATGATCTAAGAGACGAATATGCTGTACCAAGCAAAGTCATGCAGCGTATCTGAGAAGAATTATAGAGAAACGTGGAGCTGAAAATATTATCCATGTTGGTGCACGTTCATATACAAAAGAAGAATTAGAGTTCAAACTAGAAAATCGTATCAAAACAATTACTGACAAAGACATACGTGATGGCAATGGTCCAAAACTAGTAAAAGACGCAATTTCTACGTTTGACAAAATATATCTTAGTATAGATTTGGATGTATTGGACCCAGCATTGCCCCAGGCATAGGAAACCCCGAAGCTTTGGATATAACTTCACGTGAATTATTTGACATGATATATGCAATGGAAGAAAAATCCATTCGCTGTATGGATATAGTAGAGCTGTGTCCTCCATATGATAATGGCGCTACTGCTTCAGTAGCTGCAAAACTAATGGCTGAGGTAATTGCGATGAGTATGACACACTAAGAAATTGCTTTAAACAAGAATAACAAACAACACACATATCTTCTGAAATAAAGAATTTCATAGAGAAAGGAAAGGCTTTACTCGAAGATGGAAATTATGAAGAGGCGTTAAAATTTTTTGAAAAAGCTTTAGAGCTTGATCCAGATGATCACAAAACTTGGAATCAGAAAGGCATAGCGTTACGTAGCATGGGAAGATACAATGAAGCAATAGAGTGTTTTAATAAATCACTTGAACTTGTACCAAAAGACTTGGATGCATCATAAATTCTAAACCATTATCTGTGGTCGTTTTGAAAGATTTCTATCCATATTTAATTTCATAAAGGGTTTGCCTTTGATCTGGTCTTTAATCTCCTTGATTAGATCATCAATTGATAATTCCTTTACGCTTCCTGATTTTCTATCTCGTATGCTGAATTTTTCTGCACCTACTTCTTTTTCTCCAATCACTAGTATGTATGGAATCCAGTCGGTTTCTGCATCACGAATACTCTTTCCTACGGTTTCATTTCTGTCATCTACATCTACTCTAATGTCAAAACCAGTTATTTTTTCTGCAAGTTTTTGACAATATTCCAGATATTCTGGCTTTACTGGTACGACACGAACTTGGCTTGGTGCAAGCCATAGTGGAAATTGTGGTTTTCTGCCTTCTCTTATGTCCTTTGCAGCCTTTTCAAGAAGAACATAGATTACTCTTTCAATTGCGCCACTAGGTGAGTTGTGTAATATTATGGGGTTTTGCGGTTTGTTGTTTTCATCGATATATTCAATGTTGTATCTCTTGCCATTTTCTATATCGATTTGATCTGTGGATAGAGCTGATGCCTTTCCCAGGTTATCTACAAAATTAAACTCCCACTTTAGAACAAAATAAAAGAATCTTTCTTTCCACATTTCGACAAGTACTGGCCTTCCATTTTTTTTGACTGTTTCTTCAATCAAAGATTTATTTTCGTTGTAAAATTCTTCTGTGAATCTTATTGCCATTTCATAATCTGATTCGTTAATTCCAAGTCCATTGATTACTTCTTTTGAAAGATCAAATCTCTTACGAAACTCTTCTTTTGCTTGTTCCATGTCTTTACACATTGCATGGCAATCTGGCATGGTAAAAGCACGCAATCTTCTTAGACCTACAAGCTCTCCAGATTGTTCCTTTCTGAAACTATATCTTGTTAGCTCATATAGCTTTAGTGGCAAGTTCTTGTAAGACAGCTGAAAATCTTTTGCCATCAGAAATTGCCCAAAACAAGCTGCAAATCTCAAAAAGAGTTTTTTTCCTTCAGAATCGATATTGTATTGTCGTGCTGGAAATCTGTGAAAGTAACTCTCCATGCTTGGATGATGCGAGTCGTACATTATTGGAGTCTCTACTTCCAGTCCTCCATAATCCGTGATTTTATCTGAGACGTATCTCTCAATTAGTGATTTTATAAGACGCCCGTTTGGGTAAAACCGCATGTTGCCAGAATCAGACGCAGGTTCATAGTCTGCAATTGCCATCTTTTTCATCAATTTCACATGAGGCGGAGGTTCATCAACAGATCTTTTCTTTGCAGCCTCATATTTTGCTAAGACCTCGAGGTTTTGGTGTTTTGCAAAATTAAACTCACTTACTTTGTGCATCTTTCCATCCGTAGACATGATGTACCAAAACGATTCAATCTTTGATTCTGCTTTTACCGCATCCGAGATGATTTCATCTTTTACTCCAGCTGTTATGGTTTTAGAGTTCTCAGCTAATGGATGTCCTTTAACTTGGATTTTGTATGACTTTGTCCATCCAAATGGGGCTCTTGATACTTCAAGTTCTTTTCCAAGAGATTCCATCTCTTTTAAAACTGATAGTGCAGTACTGGGGGATGCAAGTTTTGAGCTAAGGTGTGCATAAGGATACAAGAGTAGTCTGGTGCAGCCTACTTTTTTCATGGATTCAGAAATTTCCGACATTGCCTTTTTTGCAACACTTGAATTGTCTCCTTCTTCAACTGCGATAAATACAACAACAACTTCCTTGAGTTCTTTTGTGATAGGTTTGATTTCTTCAGCAGATTTTATCTCTTTTTTTACTGGAGTAAACTCTATGTTGTCACAGTGAAGCTGGAGAATTCTCATATTTTGTTTGTGTTCCAGTTGTCGAATTAAATGTTATGGATAATTTTTATTCCAAAAATTCTGATTGACACAAAATTAGCAAGTAATATTTACCCCATATCTAAATTACCCGTACATGGATCATCATCATTTTAGGGGAAAACCAATTCCGCACATCAAGATGACACCTGATATGGGAATTAATGATCTTGTAGAAATTTTTGCAGGCAGTGGTTATAATGCAAGACAGCTTGGTGATGCTGCCAAACTATACTGTAAAATGATTGAAGATGATGCGACAATCTGTCTTGCTGTCTCTGGAGCATTGACTCCTGTGGGATTTGGTGGTCTGTTTAAAACTCTAATTGAGCGAGGTTTTGTCGACTGGATTATCTCAACAGGTGCTAACGTATATCATGAAGACCATTTTGCATGGGGTCTGCCAGTAAAACAAGGTCATTTTGATGTTGATGACATGATACTTTATAAAAAAGACATTGTCAGAATCAGGGACGTATTCATAAAAGGATCCCTTACACTGATTGAACAAGACAGAATAATTGAGCAAATGGCAAGAGATAATTTTGATACTCCGTTTACTACTGCCGAATTTTCAAACATAATGGGAAGGTACTCCAAGAAAAGATCAAAACATCCTGAAAAAAGCTTTGTTGTTTCTGCATATGATTATGATGTGCCAATTTACATATCAACACTAAAAGACTCATCATTGGCACTTGATCTGGTCCGTCTCAGACTGAAAAATAAAATATTTAATATGGATTTTATTCGCGAAATAATAGAACAAGCTGCAATTGTTTATCATGCAAAAAAAACTGGCATAGTAGAACTTGGTGGAGGAGTTCCTAAAAATACTGCACAACAAACTGGCCCAACCTTGGATCAGATACTTGATCTTGGTCAGGGTGGCCAAAATTATATCATACAAATAACTGATGCCAGACCTGATACTGGTGGATTGTCCGGAGCAACTTTGCAAGAAGGCAAGAGCTGGGGTAAAATAAAAGATTCGCATGAAGATGTCATAACTGTATATGCTGATGCTACAATTGCATTTCCAGTCATGTGTCTTTATGCACTAAGCAATGAAAAACCTCGCAAACCAAAACGACTATACAAAAAACTGGGTCAATACTACAAAAATATAGAAGATCTTTATTTTAAAAAACACTAGAACCTGTCAAACCTGGCTCTTTCTACATCTCTGTCTTGTTTTGTTGCTTTTTTCCATTCTTTGTAGTGTTCTTTACACAAGGCTGTCTTTTTTGAACTGCTAGAAATGCTAAGGCCAGTTCCTTCCACTTTTGAGGTAGTCAATGAACGAACTCCATCATTACTACATCCATTGACGTTACATTTTGCACCTTTTGCTATGATGCCCATGTCAGAAGTTAAACTCAATATTATATATACTTGCAAAATATCAGATGCGTTCTGTTTTTGTTTTGTGGTTCTCAATCTTGATAATGATATAAATTATTGAGAGTTAGTTGTTACTAGATGCTTAACAATTTCAGAGAAAGTATGAAGCCTACACTGCGAAAAATAGGCATAATATTTGCAGCAACTGGTTTGTCAGCGAATTTCTGGACAGCAGTTGGCTTGGCGTTTGCTTTTGCATCTGCAGCAGCATATGCTTGGCATTTTGAATATGCATTTGTAGTTGGTGGAATATTGCTTTTGGTTTCAGGATTTTTTGATGTTGTCGATGGTCAAGTGGCCCATATTACAAAAAAGAGTTCAAAAAAAGGCGCTTTCTTGGATTCAGTCTTTGACAAGATTGCCGAAGTTGCAATATTTCTTGGTATTTTAATTGGTGGATATGCAGAAAGTTATGTTGTACTTTTAGCAATCACGCTCTCGCTTCTTGTAAGTTATACGCGTGCAAGGGCTGAATCGCTTGGTGTACAACTACAAGGTATAGGAATTGGAGAAAGAGCAGAAAGGCTACTTGTCATAGCAATAATTGGAATTGCGGGATTTCTAAATTATGCAGTAATTATAGTGGCAATAATTGCTGGAATAACTTTAATTCAAAGAATTATTGCTACTGCTGGTAAAATTAAAGAATGATTAACGCAGTCTACCGTGATTTCGTCTCGAGGCTGCAGACCTAATCTTTAATATGCCAAAGTGAATTGCACAAGAAATGCAATACCATTTTAGAACTGTTGGTGAAGCAATGTATGCTCCTTGCGCTCTAAGCTCTTTTGCCAGAGTGTGTTCAACTAGGTTTAACCGTGAAGTGACTTTTTTTGCCTTGTCTCGTGGAACGGTAGCACCACAGTTTGTACATTGAATACGTCCAGCTGATCCCTTGCCGCCTTTCTGTCTTCCACGACTAGCACGCTTTAATGGCATATGTCTAGTCTAGGAGTGCTTCTTTATATCTGTTGAATCTTTTTTGAAAAAAGATTGACATTTTTTACGATTTATCTGTATGTGATTTGTCTACTAAGATCGTATTAATGGAACTATGTTACTTACAGACAAAGCTTCGTTACACAGCTTCACTTTGATGACAACTTTATTGTTTATAATATCTTTTTTCACATCTTTGAATATCACTATGTACTTGCTAATCTTTCTTCCATCTGCGGTAGTTATAAAACCACATTCAATTAGCAACCCGTCTCTTATCATCGCATCAATTATTTTGAAACCACTATTTTGTGAAACGTTGCACATATCCAAGATCTCAATGATAAGGTGCGGTGTGTTTATCATTGATGTAAGAATCTTCTTCTTTTCTTTGTTACCAAGTGCCTCTAAAATTGCTTTTACGAGAAATTTATCCTTGATGGTTAACCATTCCTTATCCATCTCTTTGGAATTTTCTAAAGTACAAATATTGTTAAGAATAGTTTTTTCTAGTGCCATAGCGGCTAAACCAAAAAGTTCTCTTAAAACACTGTCTAGTTTCGGGAAATCCTCTACTGCCTGACTCAACGGTATGCCGTATTTTTCAAATAATCTTTTCTCTATTTTTTGTAGAGTCTTTTCGCCCAAATTGTCTTTGATTGCTGCCTCTGCAGACTTTGATAGGTTATCCACGCCTGACATATGCATTTACTCTTTCATTTAGTGACTATATATTCGCGTACTGTCAAATCTGGAAATACATCTTACACGTGTGTACTTTAAGTGGGATTGGAAGACTGTGCAAGTTCTTCAAGTATGCCACTTACGAATCTCCGATACTTGGTCTTACCAATCTCAGTTTTTGCTATTTTTGACGCATGAATTCTAAGATCACCATCTTTTTCCATACACAACTTGAGCGTATTGTAATGTGCTAATACCGTAGAGTCATTTTGTTCAAGTGTAATTTTATTGAATAATCTTGTCACTGTTTCAATTCTAGTCTTTAAAGGCATCTTTGGAAAACAATACTGTAATATACTTCCAATAATTTTCTGATGACTTTCACCAATAATGACTGTAATTCTAAACTTTGGCATGTCAGATAGTGTTTTAACAATTTCTTGTAGTGGGTTATCAGAATCCATGCAATACTTTGTCATAAGTGGGACAAATTGGGAGAATGTAACATCATCAAATTTGTAAGGGAATTTAAGATTGCGACCTGCTTCTAGTGCTGATTCTGTTATAAGAAAGAGTAGCCCTAACGGATCTCTAGTTACGCGTCTGTTGTAGTGTAGTGGATAATTTACAAACATTTGATTTAATCTAGACAGCGTATTGGCTAAGACAAGACTTCGTTGATAACCAACTTTCATCTTTCTTGATATCTTGAGAATAACTAAAAGATACAAGAGATAATTTTTTACACTAACATTATTTGGCAGACTCTTGGTCTCAAATTCATTTGTAAACCTCTCTATGATCTTCAGAATTCTTTCCTGTTTATTCATTCTGTGTAGTTCTGATCTTTTATTATCACTAGGTATTCCATATTTTACTAATTCATCAGATGACTGAGATTTCTGGTTGGATGGAAACAGCGACTTTCCTTGTTTGAGTATGTTCAAAATATTATTTATCTGTAGACTGTTCTTAGATGAACCTAGCAAAGATTCAACAGATTTTATCAAATCCTCTGACATGTTTTACTGCAAACAAAATGGTATTTGACGTTTATTTTACTTGAAATTTGTAAAATTAAAACCAATAAAACACTAGTAAATCATAATGTGGATAAAAAATGGCTTTGGCTAGATGGTATTAATAGTTCGATTCTAAAATCATGAATTAATCTACCTTTATCGATAAATTATTTTAAGAAAAAGAGACTTAATTTAAGAAAACAACAATTTCCAAAAATGGCACATACGTTTAATATTTGCTAAAAGAAAATCCCCGCTCTGGGAAATACATGTTGGTAAATTGCATCAATTGTAAAAATAGAGAAGAATTTCACTTTAGCTGTTATGATAATAACTATGATGTTTTCTTTTGGGCATCTTGTTTTTATGGAAACAATTTGAAAAGATATGAATAGAAATAAAAAATTTATTCTCATTTTTTTTCTAGTATCATTTTCATTTGGAATCTCAAGTGTGATTGTATTTCACATTACAGGGAAACCTGAATTGCAGCTTCTTGCACGTCTTATGGGTTCTGCATTTTTCATGTATGTGTATTTCTATACCAGTTCAATGATAAAAAAACAGGATAAAATGATTAAAGATTCAGACGGATTTTTGCAATCTCCATTTGATCCGTCTATACTGAAATTGTTGCTGCTGCTTTTTGTTGGAGGATGGACAATATATTCAGTCATGGATTACTTTGGTCTTAATTATGTTGACTGGATACTTGTATACACAGTGGGTATTGTCACAGTACCAATTGCTTTTGGAGTACTGCCGTTATGGATGAAAGACAACAAGTGGAAACGTAAATAACAGAAAAATGATTTACAATAATAGTTAGGCAAACAGGTTCACATGATGTTAGGATTTGAATCCTAACAAGAGATCGTCCTACTTGACTATCTACATAACGTTTTACTGACTAAAAAGGAACACGAATGATTCTCACAAACCACACAGGAGCAATATGATAGCCAGGACATTTTCTAGCCATTGGTAGGCAAAAAAAATTAAAAAATTATAAGGGATTTACCATTTGTTTGTCACTAACTTTCTCAGTTCCACTCTCTGTAATTTTGCTACTTTCCCTTAATTTTGCTTTGATGATAAATGGTCTAGCTAGTAATGGGGCTAGTATGGTAGTCACAAAACCGATCGCGACTGCAATGGAAAAGAGAGTGGTATTTAATATTCCAGCGGTAAGTCCTATTGCCGCTATGGCAAGCTCCATCATTCCCCTTCCATTCATCATAGTTCCTATGGCTAGACTGTCATTATTGGAAAATTTGGAAATCTTTGCTCCAATGAATCCTCCACCAATTTTAGTAGTTATGGCAACAGCTAGTAAAGCAACAAAGAGTGGAATAAAATCAAGTAAAGACTTTACATTAAACTCTATACCAATAAATCCGAAAAAGAGCGGCGCAAAGAAACCAAACGTAAGGCCAGAAACTATGCTATAAGCACGATTGGACTCTTTTTTTGGAAACAGTTTCTTGCCGAAAATAAGACTGGCAAAGAAGACTGAAATAAATGCTCCAACCTTAATCGCAGAAACTCCAATCTTGGTAACATCCAAGTGGGAATCTCCATTTACAGACAATGGTACTATTATTACAAGTATTGCTAGAGCTATAATGTCGTTGATGACTGCAGCTGTCATCACTGTATTTCCTATCTTACTTTTCAAAATTCCAAATTCCATTAGTACAATGGCGCTTACAGGAAGTGCAGTAATAGACAAAAGTAGTCCCATGAAGATGGACTCTACAGTTGATAATCCAAATAAAGATGCGACTTGACTTCCAGTCAGAAATGGAACAGTAAAAGCTATTAGCGAAATTATTACTGCTGATTTGCTAGCCTTTTTAATTTCTCTTAGATCCATTTCAAGTCCTGCAACAATCATTAGGAAAAATACTGCAACACTGCCAAGTATGTTAAGACTTTCATCTGTATGTATAATACCAAATAGTGTAGGTCCAAGAATCATCCCTGCTAGGATCTCGCCAACTAAGGCTGGCTGTTTCATCCTACGGAATACTTGCCCTAAAATTCTAGCTGATGCTAGAATGACAATAATGTTCAATAAAATGTGCATTATTTCCATATGCACAAAAGGTCAGAATTCTTAAGTAAATCAGTTTGTCCGTTCTAAAACTTACTTACAACATGTCCCATCTTGGCAATATGAGAGGATTTTACGCTCCTTAATCTAGTTTCAAGAAATTTAAATCAGTTGATATGATTAATGGTGACATGCAAGGGTTATGTCATGCCTGCCTTACATCAAACGTTGAACTTGTAATAGATAAGGGCCAGATAATATGCCGCTTATGTTTTGAAAAGAAACAATCAAAAAAAGACTAAATTTGAACCACCTTTGCAAGAAACTGGATGAAGATTGCCATATTTTCGCACTGCACCATAGATGAAATATCAAAAGATGGAACGCTAGTTCAAACAGCTGGTGGTCCAGCATGCTATTGTGGTTTAACTGCAAGGAATCTAAAATTTGATGTAGACTTTCACACAAAGATAGGCCCTGACTTTACTCATAAGGAACTTCTTGAAAAAAACAAGATCTTCATACCTCAAAGATCAATTGTTGATATTCCAACTACAAGATTTTTACTTGAAATTTCAGGAACAGACAGAAATCTTTACCTGAAAACAAAATGTTTGCCAATAGAGTATGAAAAATCTGACGCTGATGGTTGCATTATTAGTCCAGTCTTTGATGAGATATCATTTGAAACACTAGAGAAGATAAAAAATGATTTCCAATTCACTTTGCTTGATCCACAAGGATTTTTGCGAAGAATAGATGACAAAAACAAAATTTATCTTGAAAGAACTGAAATGAATCTGTCAAAAATTTCTGCAATGAAAGTTGACGTAGATGAAGCCTTTTCCTTGACAGGTCAAAACGGAAAAGATGCAATGATATCTTTACAAAAAAAAGGTGTTGAACATGTCATGCTTACAAACAAGCGTGAAATCACAGTACTTGTTAAAGATAAACTGTATTTTCTGACAATTCCAAATATCCAAGTTTATGATACTACTGGAGTTGGTGACATTTTTTGTGCAACCTTTGCTTGTACGTTTCTAAAAGAAAAGGACTTTTTTTGGGCA
>Ga0247727_10012819_pt1 | contig 14293 bp, 13 predicted proteins | sample WisWelCaveWW1625_FD_202498 | JGI IMG/M metagenome (GOLD analysis project Ga0247727, IMG submission 202498) | Biofilm microbial communities from Wishing Well Cave, Virginia, United States - WW16-25 | ecosystem: Environmental > Aquatic > Deep subsurface > Groundwater > Cave microbial mat | place... | reverse complement strand
CACATTCCAGACCGAGCGGAAGCACCAGCACAGATCATCGAAATTTTGTAGATGATTGAGCGCGTCGTAGGTGGAGAGGACGAGGCCAAAGCGTTCAGTCATCCGAAAGGCGGCGGCGTCGCCCTGGATAAAACGCGCCTGCCCATTGTCAATATAAGGCAGGGTATGGGCGCGGGCCTGCTCCAGCATGGATTCCGAGAGGTCGAGGCCGGTGACGCGATAACCCTGTTGAAGAAAATGCAAAGCGAGTTGGCCGGTGCCACATCCCAAATCAAGCAGGGTACGATTGGTTTGTCCGAGCGGGGTGCGAGCGTAATACTCCAACAGGCGCGGGGCCACTTGTTGGGAAAAGCCAGCCCAGTGAAGATCATAAACGCGGGCAAAGGTGGGGCCGTAGGTAGGCATGATGCACGCGCTTTCTCATCAAGCGTTTAATAGCGGAGGGGGTCGGTGCTTGGCCTGGGGGCCCACGCGCCTTTGGGCAACAATCGCCGCATCTGTTCGACAATGGCGATTTTTTCTTCCCAGGATAAGGCCGCCAGCGCCAATCGCCGTTGGGCTTTGGCCCGGAGCAGGTTGGAAATATCGGGGTAAGTCGGGGGCGAAGACGGATTATTCATTTTCATTTTTGCTTTTCGGCCCGCACCATTTCCAGTATCTCCTCCGCGCTCTCGCGGGTCTTGTCTCCAATGCCGCCGAGCATTTGCGCGAGTTCGGCCACGCGGTCAGCGCCCTCCAGAACGCGCACACGGGTCATGGTGCGCTGGCCGTTGATTTCTTTTTCGACCTTGAAGTGCTGATCACCAAAGCCCGCCAGTTGGGGCAAGTGGGTGATGCACAACACCTGATGGCTGGCGGCCAATGCCCACAGTTTGCGGCCCACAATCGCGCCCACCCGCCCGCCGATACCTTGATCAATTTCATCGAAGATGAGGGTCGGGGTGCGGTCGGCGCGGGCCAGCACGCCTTTGAGGGCCAGCATCAGGCGCGCGGTCTCGCCGCCCGACGCAATTTTCACCAGTGGCTTGAGGCCCTCGCCCACGTTGGGGGCCACCAAGAATTCCAGTTGGTCAAGGCCGGTGGCGTCAAACGCCACCCGATTGCCATTGAGCGGAACCCCTTCCGGGTCGTCACTCTGCCGCAGGTCTACGCCAAAGCGCGCGCGCTCCATCCGCAAATCGTTGAGTTCCGTTTCAATGGCACGGGCCAGATTTTCGCCCGCCGCCCGCCGCGCCTGCGATAGCTTCGCGCCCAATTGCCCGATGCGGCGCAGCAGCGTCTCTTCTTTCTTTTGCAATTCGGCGATGCGTTCACCGGAGTGGGTGAGGGTTTCGCGCTCGGCGGTGGCTCGCTCCGCAAAGGCCAGCACATCGTCAATGGTCGCGCCATATTTGCGTTGCAGGGTCTTAATCAGTTCGAGGCGTTCTTCAACGGTGTCGAGGCGTTTGGGATTGAACTCGATGCGGTCACGGTAATTGCGTAATTCCTGAGCGAGGTCTTTGAACTGCTCGGCCAGCGAGAGGGCCAGGTCACGTTTATCGGTGAGGGACGGGTCCAGCTTGATGAGATTATTGAGGGCGCGCGTGGCCTCGCCGATAAGATCGGCGGCGCTCGAGGTCTCGTCGTCACCTTCGGATAAAGAATGAATCGTGTCGTCGGCGAGGGCGGCCAGTTTCTCGGCGTTGGCCAGGCGGTTGCGCTCGTCCACTAACGTCTTGTCTTCACCCGGTTTAAGTTTAGCGGCGGTGATCTCGTTGACCTGAAAGTTGAGCATATCCAGCCGCCGCTCCATCTCGCGCTCACTGCGGCGGAGGTCGTTCAATTCTTTGCGGAGGGCGTGGAGGTCACGCACGACGCTGGCTAACGCTTCGCGCTCATCATCCAGATTGGCAAAGCGGTCAAGCAAAAAAAGATGTTCGCGCGGGCGGAGGAGCGAGAGGTGTTCGCTCTGGCCGTGAACGTCCACCAGGCGCTGGCCGATTTCGCGCAAGACGCTCAGGCTCACCACGCGACCATTGACGCGGGCCACACTGCGCCCCTCGCGCCGCACTTCGCGGGCGATGGTCACCGTCGCCCCGGTCTCATCATCTTGCAACTCCTCGCGCGCCAGAATTTCATCCACCAATGCGCGCACATCGTCGGCCAATGAGAACGTGGCCTCGACGCGGGCCACGTCCGCGCCCGCGCGCACCAGGGTCATATCGGCCTTGCCCCCGAGGAGCAAATCCACCGCATCAATGATGATGGATTTGCCCGCGCCGGTCTCGCCGGTAAAAATCACACAGCCCGGGCTGAGGGTGAGGCGGAGGTGGTCAATGATGGCGAAGTCGTGGATGGTAAGCTCAGACAACATAGGTGAGGGTGAAGAGGTGTATGGAGGTGTGGGGTATGGGAGTGGTGGTCTTCCATACTCCCACACCTCCATACTCAATGGATAGCGATGCCGCGCAGGCGGGCGAAGACCGTGCCGGCACCGAGGGCGGCGTAGACGAGCGGCCAGATGGAACTAAAGAGCAGGCCCAGGATATTGACCGTTAAGCCGGATTGACCCGCACCGAGCAGGGCGGCGAGGAACGCCAAACCCAGTGGGATGAGCGCCAATCCGAGGCCGCCCAGCGCAAAGGCGGCGGCGGCGGTGTGCGGCAGATAGCGCCCCCGGCGGCGGCGCACCGCCCAGCGCACAATCTCGGCCACGAGGCCACCCACCACCGGCGCGAGAAAGATGGAGAAAAAACCCAGGGCCGTGACGAGTGCGCCCGCGATGGCGGACACTGGTAAAGCGATGACGGCGGCGAGGGCGTAGTCATACCACAGCGCGCTGTCAAAAATTTGTTGCTGGCCGCGCACACAATCGCGGCACCGGTAGCCCACCGGCGTGCGGACGATACAGCGCGAGCAGATGGGCTTGCCACAGCGGTTACAGCGCAGGGCCGTGGGGGTCTGTGGATGATTGGCGCAATAGAGGGTGTCAGAGAGGGCTTCAGTCATTCCGGCGGTTTAACCACGAAGGACACAAAGGTTCACGAAGAAAAACCTTGGTGGTCTTGGTGACTTTCTTTGTGTTCGAAGTGGTGAGCTCCTTTTTATAAAAGCCGCCATCAAGCAAGTCTAACCTTTGTCGGCGGCCGGGTTCTGGGTCATGCGGGCCATGAGCATCGAATAAAAATAAGTGGGCGGGCGCACCCGGATAAAGCGGGTCACATAGTCGCTCATCCGCACGCTCACCCCATCACCATCCTGTAACGGCACCTGCGTTTGGCCATCGGTGCTGAGCAGGGCTTCCGAGTCGGCCCGCACGGTCACATCTACGGTCGCGCCCTGGGCCAGCACGATGGCGCGGTCCAGGCTCAGGTGCGGGGCAATGGCGATGAGCAAAATGTTACGCAGTTCGGGCGGCAGAATAGGGCCACCCGTGGCCAGCGCATAGGCGGTGGAGCCGGTGGGGCTGGCGATAATCAAGCCATCGGCCACATAGGTAGTGAGTTCGCCGCCATCAATCAGCGTCTTCAAATGCACCGGGCGGGCAAACGCGCCGCGCCCCACCACCGCTTCGTTCAAGGCTTCATACACGCCCAACACCTGCCCGGCGCGCCGATGCTCAACGTGCAACATCATCCGCGTCTCAATCCAATAATCGCCGGACAACACGCGCGTCAGCGCCTCGGGCCACTCATCGGGTTGGGCCTCGGTGAGGAAACCCAACCGCCCCAGATTCACGCCCAACATCGGCACGTTGTGTGGGGCGGTCAACACACTGGCGCGCAAGAGCGAACCATCGCCGCCCAGCACGATGACGGCCTCGTGGCCCGCGATAGACGGAATCGGCTCCGCGCCATTCATCGCCACGATGTTCACCGAACAATCGGGCCAGTGCGTGATAAAGTCCTGCATCGCCTTCGCCACCGTCTGCGATGAGTCAATCTTCGGATAATACAAAACAAGCAGGCGGCGCGGCGCGGCGTTCATGGGCTGAACGCAATTATACCGTGAGGCCGGGAGGATGGGGAGTTGGGATAAAACCTACGGCAAATCCACGCAATTGCCGGTGCCCAGATTGATCGAGTGGTCGGGGTTGGCGATGAGGATGCACATTTGCGTGGCATTGGCCGGGCGGTCGCTGACGCTATAGGGCCGGACGGGACTGCCCTCGTAATAGACAAACCACGGCCCCCCGCCCGGCACACCGGCCTGCTCGGGCGGCACGGTGTTGAAAAAGAAATGGGTGTGTTGCCGATTACTCAACAGGTCATAGGATGTCTCAAAGTACACCACATATTGCCCAGCCTCGATTTCAATGCGGGTGATGTGCGCTGGAAACAAGGTGGGCGTGATGGTCGGCGTCTCGGTGGGCGCGAGCGTGGAGGTAACCGTGGGCGGTGCCACCGTGAATGTGGCGGGCGCTTGAGTATCCGTTGGTGCGGGCGAGGTGAGGGTTTCAGTGGGCGGCTTCGGGGTCGGCGTGGAGGTGAGGGCCTGAACAATTGTCAGTGTTTCGGTGATGGTCGCCGAAGGTGCCGCTCCATTGAACATTCCCATGAGGGCGCTCCCTCCGGCCACGGCCCCAATCAATAACCCAACCACAATCAGGCCGCCGATAATCCATCCGACCATTGGCACACCCGGCCGTCGTTGCAATTGTTGGGTCGAAGGCGCGGGCGTGGAGCGTGCGGGGCTACTCGTGGGCTGAAGCGTCGGCGGCGATGGGCGCACGCCGGTTGTGGCTGTGGCTGTCTTAGGCGAGGCTGATATAGCAACAGCCGGAGCGGACTCGGCGCGGGGGGCCTCGGCTCCGGTGGGTTCGTCGCGCGCCAACGAGGCCAGGCGTTTGGCCAACCGGCTGGCGTTGGCCGGGCGCTCATCGCGATTCTTGGCCATGGCCCAGCTGATGAGGGCTTCGCAACCGGGCGGCAAATCGGGCTTGACCTCCAAAATGCGCGGCACCGGCTCGGTGATGTGTTTGACCACCAGCCCCATGGGGGTGTCGGCCTGGTAGGGCGTTTGGCCGGTGAGCATCTCAAACAGAATCGCGCCGAGCGCATAAATATCACTGCGGCCATCAATCGCGGCCTCGCCCCGCGCCTGCTCCGGGCTCATATAGGCGGGTGTGCCAATGACGCCGGTGCCGGTAAAGGTGGCCGTAGCCTCCGAGAGTTTGACGATGCCAAAATCAGAAAGATAGGCCTCTTCGCGTTGGTCAAAGAGGATGTTGCCCGGCTTGAGGTCGCGGTGGATGATGCCTTTGGTGTGGGCCTCGTCCAGCGCGGGGGCGAGGCGGGTAAAAATTTGGGCGGTCTCGGCCATGGAGAGTGGGCCGCGTTTCAGCCGATCGGCCAGTGAGCCGCCGGGCATATAACGCATCACAAAGTAGGGTTGGCCGTCCTGCTCGCCAAAATCAAAGACTGGCACAATGGCGGGGTGGTCGAGCGCCGCAATCGTTTGGGCCTCGCGCTCAAAGCGCACCCGGAAGGTGGGGTCATGTAGAAATTCGTGGGGCAGAACCTTGAGGGCCACCTCGCGCTTAAAACGTGGGTCAAAGGCGAGATAGACCGTCGCCATCCCGCCGCGCCCCAACTCGCGCTTTATCTCATATCGGCCAAACTGTTGTGGGTGGGTCATCGCCTGATTATAGTGACAATGACAGATAGGGCTATAGACATTAAGATACTGTTTTAGAGCCAATACTGTTAAGTTAGTGAGGCCAGAAACCGGGTTTCTCGCCTTTGGCGGAAACCCGGTTTCTATAGAGATTAAGTTTTGCTATTTGAATCTCTGTCAACGCATAGCCAACCGCTTCGCGTAAACGAATAAGGCGGCCAATTCGAGCACATTCGTTTACGCGAAGCGGTTTCAACATTCGTTGACAGGAAACTCAAAATCATTATCTTAACATCTATAGCGGCCTTATCTAAACAGTATCAGTACATCACGAAATGCTCCCGCTGGATTTGCAATCCAGCGGAAAAGCGGCGGATTGCAAATCCGCCGTGAGCGAATCGTGAACTACTGAGTATTGGTTTTAGAGCAATTCCGAGTCGATTGGCAACTTGGAATCGAAGCTTTAGCCGCGCCAAAGGCGTCCGGCTGAAGCCTCGATTCGTGGACGCGTAAATCAACTTGGTTGTAGGATCGCCGAGTTTGCTTAAGGCGTAGCTGTTGGGGTCAGAGTTGGTGTGGGCGCCAGCATCCCATCCACCGTCCACAACCGGATCACGGCCTCGCCCAGTTTGCCCAATGTGCCCTGGTCGCGCCCGTTCCAGATGACGCGGGTGCCGAGGCCGTTGCCGGTAGCAATCTCCACCACGCCCTGCCCCACAAAATCTTTGATCTCACCCGCCGCCATTTGCCCGACAAACTGTTCAATGCCATCCACCTTAACGCTGACCCAAATGCGTTGCTCGGCGCGCAGGCTGAGGTTAACGCCGACGTACTCGGGCAGAGGCGTGGGCAGGGCCAATGTGGGTGAGGCCTGCGGGGTCGGTGTGGTGGTGGCGGTGGGCGCGAGTGTTTGACCAGGCACGCTGAGGGGCAAAGTGGGCGTGGGCGCGGCGGTGAGTCCGGGCGTCAGTTGCCCGATGGCCCACACCAGCATCAGCACAATCACAAAGGTAACGGCAATGGCAAAGAGCAAATCGGGCGAGAGCCAGCTCGGGCGGCGCGAGATGATTTGTGGCGCGCGGCCCATGTTCTCTGTGGGGGCGGGGCGCGGCGGCACAGGCGCGGCCTTTGAACCATTGGGCGGAGTGGTTGGCGCCACCCGGCGGGGTTGAGTCGGGCCAAGCCGGATTTTTTGCTTAAGGCGCCGGGCCGAATCAAAATTTGAGAGCAGTTCCGCCGCGTCCAATCCCAAATACTCGGCATAGTTGCTCAGGAAGCCGCGCGCCTGCGTTTCGGAGGGCAGGCCGCTAAAATCGTCTTGCTCAAAGGCGGTGAGGAATTTGGCGCGAATGCGCGTGATGCGCTCGGCCTCTTCCAGCGAAATACCTTTGGCTTCCCGCGCGGCGCGCAGGCGTTGACCCAACGACTCACTCATGGGGACCATTAAACTGTGATTCCAAAAAAAAGCCACCGGCAGGGCCGATGGCGGGGAATGTGTATGGAGGTGTGGAAGTGTGGGAGTGTGGAGGAAGGTGACACGCCCACACGCCTACACCTCCATACATGTTTTACTCGACGAGTGTAGCTTCTGGTTCGGGTTCGGCCTCGACGAGCGCGGGCGCTTCAACCGGCGCTTCGGGGGCGGCAGTCTTCAACACCTCGCCCTCGCGGTACAACACCACCGTCACCGCCGGAACCAAGTCGGTGGTGAGGTACACCGGCACCTTAAACTCGCCCAGTTCGCGCAGGGGGTTGTGGCGCACATTGCGGCGGTCAATCTCCAGCCCGGACTCGGCCTTGATCTTGTCGGCGATTTGGGCGGTGGTGATGGAGCCGTACAGCTTGCCGGTCTCACCCGCTTTCACCGCAAAGGCGAGGGTGAGCGCGCCCAGTTTTTCGGCGACCCCCGACAATTCGGTGTTGAGTTTGGCGCGGGTAATGGCGGCGTTCTGGCGCAGGGTTTCGGCCCGCTTCATCGCCGAGGCGGTGGCCAACGCGGCCAGGCGTTGCGGAATCAAATAGTTCCGCCCATAGCCGTCGGCGACCTTTTTCACATCACCGGCGTGGCCGAGTTTATAAACGTCTTTAAGCAGTAAGACTTTCATGGAGCATCAAGCCCTTTCTAGTGGCGTGGCGGGCGAAGGGTACAACGCCCTGATGGTTAACAGCGGGCGGGATTTTACCTGATGGGGGGGGAACTGACAAGGAGGGGTTATGGGTTACTGAGAATCTTCTCCATCACCACCCCCGTTTCGCCGTCCGAATAATAGCGCGGCACGCTGTGTTGCGGGGCATAGCCCAATTTGCGATAGAGCGCGAGCGCGCTATGATTGGATTCGCGCACGGTGAGCTTGATGGCGGGCATGTTCAGTTGCGCCTCGCTTTCAATTAACAACTGCGCGCCAATCCCACGCCGTTGATAGTCGGGCAAAACGCCGATGGTGACAATCCACGCGCACTGTTCGGCCGGGTGGCGCTCTCCGGCCACAAAGCCCACCAGTCGCCCATCGGCCACCGCCTTCAAGCGCACGCCAGATGAAAAGAGCAGGCTCAGAAGTTCCAGCCAATTCCACGCATCCGGCCCAAAGCAGGCGCGCTCCAGCACACGAATACTTGGCAGGTCGCGCCAGTGAGACGGCAGAATATCGAATGAGGCAACCGCTAAGGATTGTGATTGGGTCAGTGACTGCGCCATAGTGCGGGAATTATACCTGCCAGTAAAGCAATTAAAAAGTGCGTGCGCGGAAACTCCCGCTGATGTTCGGTCAAGAATGCTTTGAGGTATTTTTCGGCGTATTGCTGGGCATGAAAACAGGCGCCATCTGGCACGGGCACCTCGCCCCCTGACATCGCTAAACCTGCCATTGTGTAATCGCTCTCAGCTTTGCTGATCCACTCGTCCGTCATGTCGCTCATACATTGTTTTACCTTTGCCGATGACCTCTTTTAAGAACCAGTCGCTTTGCGAAACACGGCGCTCAATCGTAGCCTGTGAGTGGACGATCACATCTATACTAAACGCGCGCGGCGACAGTGACTTTAGAATCGTTATCATCACCTCCGCCGCTTTCTCCGGCGGCGTGTCCATCACCACCAGGAAATCCACATCGCTCCAGCGCGTGGGCTGGTCGTAGGCGTACGAGCCAAACAAAATGATTTTGTCGGGGGAGAAATGTTCGGCGATGTGCTGAACGATGGCATCAATCACCGAGGCCGGGATACGCTCACGTTGCAGGAGCGGAGGCAGGGTGAGGAACGCGGCTTGCAAAGTCATGCGCGGATTATAGCACTTCTGCTTTTGCCATCCCCCAAGCAATGCTACAATCACCGTCATGCTTACCACTCCCGCCGCCCAATTCGCCGACCGCATCCTGCGCGCGGCGCACCAGGCGCAATCTGAAGAAGATCTGAAAATCGCCGTCGAGTCCGCGCTGGAGAAAGCGCTGACGACGCTCGGCATTCAATTCACGCCGGAGTACGAGAAAACAATTTTGCGCGGCGCGGCCGATGCGGTGTACGGCCATGTCGTCATCGAATACGAGAAGCCCGGCAAGCTGGCGAAAGAGGCCGGGCGCGCCGAGACAGTCGGGCAACTCACCCGCTATTTGCTGGGGCAGACCACTTCGCAAGGTGACAAACAAGCCGAAGCGTTAGCCAAGATGATTGGGGTGTCACTCGACGGACAACAGATTTTATTTGTGCGCCACACCGCTGCCGGGCGGGGGCGTGAGTTTTCGTTGCCCGGCTTGCCCGCTGGTCAGATGAGATGGTTGGAGGAAAAAGGCATCGCGGGCCGATTCCAAATTCTTGGCCCCTATCCGGTCAATGAAGCCAGCATCGGCGTCTTTCTGCTCTATCTGCGTTCGCTGGCACGCAAGCCGCTCACGCCCGAAGCGTTAGCCCGCGACTTTGGGCCGAGCGGCGACATCGCGGCGAATCTCGTCGGGGCGTTGCACACCGCGCTTCTCGCCCATCAAAACAAAGCCCGCGTCGCCACGTTCTTCAACGAGTGGGAGCGGCTGTTCGGCATCGTCTACGGCGAAGAATTGGGCAAGGCCGACGCCGACGCCCAGGAACTCGCCAAACTCTATCGCATCAAAGGCAAGCCCGAACTAAAGCCTTTGCTCTTCACCGTTCACACCTATTACGCTTTGCTGGTGAAATTCCTCGCGGTGGAGTTGGTGTCGTTGCAGGGCGGCCTGCTGGTCACATCGTTTGCGTCCGATTTGCCCGCTCTGGCCGACGGCGAACTCAAAGCCCGCTTGACGACTCTCGAAGACGGTGGGCAGTTCAACCAGTTTGGCATCGTCAATTTTTTGGAGGGCGATTTCTTCCGCTGGTATTTGGAAGCGTGGACGCTTCGCGGAGACCTGGCCGCCGCCCTGCGGCAGTTCGCGCAAACGCTCGTTCAATTTGAGCCAGCCACCTCCACCCTCGAACCCGACTCGACCCGCGACCTGCTCAAGAAGCTCTATCAATATCTCATCCCCAAGAGTCTGCGCCACGACCTGGGCGAGTATTACACCCCCGACTGGCTGGCCGAGCGATTGCTCAATCAATTGGGCTATGAGGGCGAGCCTCAGACCCGACTCATTGACCCGAGTTGCGGCTCCGGCACGTTTTTGGTGCTGGCCCTGAAACGCCTGCGGGCGCGCGGCGTGGAGCGTTTGCTCACGGGCAAACAGATGGCCGAAGCCGCGTTGAAAAACATCGTCGGCTTTGACTTGAATCCGCTGGCCGTTATCGCCGCGCGCACCAATTATCTGCTGGCGTTGGGCGACCTGATTCGCCATGTCCGCCCGGTGGAAATTCCGGTCTACATGTGCGACTCGATCCTCACGCCCACCGAATCCAGCGGGCAACTGGAACTCTTCTCCGGCGGCTACACTTTGCACACCACCGCCGGCGACTTTCGCATCCCCACCGAGACCGTGCGGGCGGGCGAGATGGACAAACTTACGGCCCTGCTGGAAGAAGCAGTCAAAGGCGATTACACCCCAAAGGATTTTGCGGCCCGCGCCCGCGCCACGTTGACCCTGACCCAACCCGCCACCGAGCGCACGCTCAAAGGCTTGTTTGAGATGATGGCGGGCCTGCACAAGAAGAAGCGCGATGGCCTATGGGCCAGACTTATCAAGAACGCCTTTGCGCCTGTGTTTGCGGGCAAGTTTGATTTTGTGGCGGGCAACCCGCCGTGGATTAATTGGGAGAGCCTGTCGGCGGAATACCGCGAGGCAACCCGGAAAATGTGGGTGGACTATGGCCTGTTTAGCCTCAAAGGCCACGCGGCCCGTTTGGGCGGCGGCAAGAAAGACCTGGCCATGCTCTTCACCTACGCCGCCGCCGACCATTATCTCAAGCCGCAGGGCAAGTTGGGTTTTGTGATTACGCAAACGGTCTTTCAGACCAAAGGCGCGGGCGCGGGTTTCCGGCGTTTCAAGTTGGGCGAGGGTGATGCACTGGGGGTAGTGACCGTTGACGACATGGTGGACTTGCAACCTTTTGAGGGCGCGTCCAATTGGACGGCAGTGATGGTGCTCAAACGCGGCGAGCCGACGAAATATCCGATCACCTACAATCTGTGGAGACGCAAAGAAGGCGGACGTGTCAGGCCCGATTGGACATTGGAAGAAGTTACGCGAGCGACGACGCGAGCGAATTTTTACGCTAACCCCGTAGATGACAAAGACCTCGCCTCGCCGTGGATGACCGGGCGCGGCAAGGCCGGAAAAATTCTAGCGAAGGCCAAAGGCCATTCCGCTTACAAGGCCCGCGCCGGAGTCTGCACCTGGGCCGACGGGGTGTATTGGGTGCGTGTGCTTGACCGGCGACCGGATGGATTGCTCGTCGTGGAAAATCTGGCTGACTCCGGCAAACGTGAATTGCCGACCGTGCAAGCCGCCATCGAGCCGGGCTTGCTATATCCCTTTGTAGAATGGAAAGAGATCGGCCGCTTTACCGCCCGGCCCACACATCACATTGTCATGGTGCAAGACCCGGAGAAGCGCGCAGGCTACGATGAGTCATGGCTGAGGATGACCTACCCCAAGACCTACGCCTATCTCCACCAATTCAAAGATCTGCTTCGTAAGCGGAGCGGATACGTCAAATACTTTGACAAGTTCGACCCGTTTTATTCGATGTACAACACCGGGCCAGAAAATTTTGCGCCGTTCCGCGTTGTCTGGAAATCCATGGGGGCGAACATTGAGTCCACCGTATTATCGGCAATAGACGACGAGCACGTAGGCCAAAAGGCCCCGATGCACAAAAACACGGTATCGTTTGTTTCATTCGCCGAAGCCCGGCCCGCTCATTTTCTCTGTGCGGTGATGAACTCCTCGGTGGTCAACATTCTGGCCAAATCATCATCTGTCAAAGGTGGTAAAAGTTTTGGAAGCACAAACTTATTGGGAATCGTTGCCATCCCCGCTTTCGACTCCGCCTCGCCCCGGCATCAACGCCTCGCCGCGCTTTCTCAGCAAGCGCACGTATTGGCCGCGCCTCCGGCCAATTACGCGCGACCTCACGCCCTCAAAGAACCGCGGGCGGCCTATGTGAGCGATGGTCAGGCGCTGGCCGACATCGAGAGCGAAATTGACGCCGCCGCCGCCGAATTGTGGGGCATCACCCCCGCCGAGTTGGAGGAAATCAAGCGTAGTCTGGAGGAGTTGGGGTAACGCCCTTCCACTCCGATCGCCCACTTACCCCTAAGTCGCCAGCATCACGCCAATCAACATCAACGTCAACAGCACGATGAATTTGAATAGGTCCAGCTGAAGAAATTGAAAGCGATTCATGCCTGGCCCCCGGCTTTGGCCCGCTCGGCGGCTTCAACCATCCACTTGTCCGGCTCAATCTTCTGCCACTCTTTGGGTTTGATAATTTCCCGGATGCGGTCGGGTGTGAGGCCGGCCAGTTCGGCAAAGGTATAAACATCGGCCTTGTAGAGCCTTTGCTGGAACACGGGCCCAATGCCTTTGATTTTTTCCAACGGGTCCTTTTTGCGGCGCGGTTTGGGTTTGCCTGATTTTTCGGCCAACTCCGTTTGCAATTGGCTGATTTCAGCAGTACAGGTGGCGACATGGGCTTCGTATTCGTGCTGAGTTTGTGTGAGTTGTGTTCTTAGGCTTTCGATGTCGACCTGCGCCGCTATCAGGGCCGCGCCGGTCTGGCCCGCCTCGGCCGCTTGTGCTTCACGCGTCTGATGGGCTTCCGAGAGTTGTGTTTTCAATGCAGTGAGTTCGGACTGCGCCGCGGTCAGGGCCGCGCCGGTTTGGCCCGCCTCGGCCACTTGGGCTTCGCGCGTCTGATGGGCTTCCGAGAGTTGTGTTTTCAATGCAGTGAGTTCGGACTGCGCCGCGGTCAGGGCCGCGCCGGTCTGGCCCGCCTCGGCCACTTGGGCTTCGCGCGTCTGATGGGCTTCCGAGAGTTGTGTTTTTAGCGCGGCAATTTCGGACTGCGCCGCGGTCAGGGCCGCGCCGGTCTGGCCCGCCTCGGCCACTTGGGCTTCGCGCGTCTGATGGGCTTCCGAGAGTTGCGTTTTTAGCGCGGCAATTTCGGACTGCGCCGCGGTCAGGGCCGCGCCGGTCTGGCCCGTCTCGGCCAATTGGGCTTCGCGCGTCTGATGGGCTTCCGAGAGTTGTGTTTTCAATGCAGTGAGTTCGGACTGCGCCGCGGTCAGGGCCGCGCCGGTTTGGCCCGCCTCGGCCAATTGCGCTTCGCGTGCCTGATGGGCTTCCGCGAGTTGCGCTTTCAATGTAACGAGTTCGGCTTGCGCCGCGGTCAGGGCCGCGCCGGTTTGGCCTGCTTCGGCCAACTGTGCTTCGCGCGTCTGATGGGCTTCCGAGAGTTGTGTTTTCAGTGTGGCAATTTCAGACTGCGCCGCGGTCAGGGCCGCGCCGGTCTGGCCCGCCTCGGCCAATTGGGCTTTCAACGAAGCGGTTTCTAATTGCGCGGCCGTCTGAGCTTTTTCGGCTTCGTCCATGCGCGTCTGTAGGCCGCCAGATTCAGCCTGATGAGTGGTAGTCAACGTCGCCCGCGCTTGTTCGGCCTCGACGAGGTGCGCCTTCAATGTTGCCCGCTCCGTTTCGTGAGCGGCAATGAGCGCCTCGCGGGCGTTATCGGCTTCCCCGAATTGGGCTTTGAGATTAGCCTGCTCGGTTTGATAAGTAGCGACCAAGGCTGCCTGAGCCTGTTCCGCCTCTGTTTGTTTGGCTTGTTGGGCCTGGGTCAACGCTTCCCGCTCACGGTCAGCCTCCGCCAGTTGCGCCTGCCAGCCGGAGATTTCAGTTTGATGGGCGGTGAGCAAATGGGTCTGAGCCTGATGCGCTTCGGTGAGTTTAATTCGCAGGTTGGCGGCCTCAGCCTGGGCGGCCGCCTGGGTCTTTTGGGCCGCGCCGAATTGGAGGCGGAGGGTCTGGGCTTCGGTTTGCGCCGCCAACAGGTCCATCCGCGCCTGCCCCATGCGCCCCCGCCAATAGACCCAATCAATCAACCATTCCAACAACCAACCGAGTATCAAGCCAATCACAAGACCAGTGGCATTCATAGTTGGGGCCTCCAAAAGAAATGAGGTATTTGTTTACCGCGTTCTGGTCAGATTCTTGCATCGTGGGTAGGGTATGAGCATTTCAGGTTTACGTGCTGAAAACGAACAACTCCGTGCCGAGAATGAACAATTGCGGCGCGAGAAAGC
>Ga0247727_10012818_pt1 | contig 14294 bp, 10 predicted proteins | sample WisWelCaveWW1625_FD_202498 | JGI IMG/M metagenome (GOLD analysis project Ga0247727, IMG submission 202498) | Biofilm microbial communities from Wishing Well Cave, Virginia, United States - WW16-25 | ecosystem: Environmental > Aquatic > Deep subsurface > Groundwater > Cave microbial mat | place... | reverse complement strand
CTAAATCGATGGCAGCTGAAGCGGCGCCTGTCAGGTCACCGCCTGAGATGGTCAGGTCGCTGTTGGTCGTGAGCAGGCCGCTTCCGAAGGTAAGGGTTGGATCGGTTCCTGTGGCGCGGTCGAAGGTCCAGACGATGGTGTCTGTTGAAGCATCGCCCCAGGTGCGCGAGCCCAAGAGTTCTGTTGGATCAAAATCCACCTGAGGAGCAGGTCCTGACGAGCTAGTGACATCAATGGCAAGGCCTGCGGTGACATCGGTGAGGTCGCCTGCTGTTGTCCATGAAAGCACGCCGGAGCCATTGGTGCTCAGGAGCTCGCCGCTGCCGCCGTCATCTACGGGCAAGGTAAGCGTATACGTGCCTGTCTGAGAAGCGCTTGGGTTGACGGTAACGGAGTAATCGGTTGCGCCGAGTTCGTTGTAGATAACGAGTGAACCGTCGGTTCCGGCGTCTCCGATCTGGACAGCACCTTCAAGGATAGCGGCTGTGTCCCAACCGGAATCGATGTGTAAGGCAACCTCGGTTGCATCGGCATCGGCGGTGATGGAGTCGATGGCTAGACCGTAGAGAATATTGCTGGCTCCGGTGTGATTGGCATTAGCGAGGTCGACGAAGAGCCCGCGGACTGTATCCGATCCATTCATGATGTTGAGCGTAGAAGCGAGGGGAAGCGCAGATCCGGAACCGCTGGCAGCGGGAGCAAAGGTAAAGGTGTTCAGCCCGCTCCACGTATACGTGTCTGTCTCATCGATTTGGGTTGCGCCGATACCATTGGCGGTGATGGAAAGCGATATAGCCGCGCCTTCACTTCCCCCAGCGCCACCTGACAAAGGCGATGTAGTGGCAACTGAGGCGACGTAGTTGCCGGCCGTATCGGTTCCAAGCGTCAGATCGGTGATCTCGGTTGGGCCGATACAGTCGGTGCAGGTTAGGTCATCTGCGGTATCGGCCTTTGGCCAGTCGCTTCCTACAGCGATTAACAGTTTATCCGCGCTGGGTTCGGTGAAGATGCTGTTGGTGTCGCCGGTTGTAGCGATTTCCGTGATGCTGGCGGATTCATCTGAACCGTTATCGGCTAAGTCGAGAACGACAGGAGCGCCGCTTCCGGCGCCGGCATCATTGGCACATCCCCACGTGTCGCTCGCCTCAGTCCATTTGAGGATCTGTCCGTCGCTACAACCTTGGAGTATAGTAACGCCATCATCTACCTGCAAGCCGGATACCGATGTTGTGGTAACGATCCCATCTTCGGCGACGCTCTTTAAGTTTACGCCGACACTGTCAGCAGCAACGGTGATAGACGTATCGGCCGCAGCCACATCAACGGTGGCAGCACCGCTTGCGGCTCCACCGGTCAGGCCGTTTCCAGCGGTTACTGCTGTAATGTCGCCTGCCGTCGTCCAAGAGAGTACGCCTGAACCGTTAGTGCTGAGGATCTCTCCCGAGGCGCCGTTATCTACGGGCAGTGTAAGGGAGTACGTTTCAGATTGAGAGGCTGAAGTGTTGAGAGTGATGGAGTAGTCAGTCGCGCCGAGTTCATTGTAGATAACGAGCGAGCCGTCTGTTCCAGCATCGCCCAGTTGGACAGCGCCTTCGAGGATAGCGGCTGTGTCCCAGCCTGAGTCGACGAGTAGACCGACTTCAGTTGCATCGGCATCGGCGGTTATGGAGTCGATAGCCAACCCGTAGAGAGTGTTGCCGGCTCCCGTGTGGTCGGCATTAGCCAGATCGACGAACAATCCGCGAACGGTGTCGGACCCATTCATGATGTTGAGGGTAGAAGTCAGGGGAAGGGCGGTTCCGGAGGCGCTGGCAGCCGGCGCGAAGGTAAAGGTGTTCAGCCCGCTCCAGGTATACGTGGCTGTCTCATCGATCTGGGTTGCGCCGATGCCGTTGGGGGTGATGGCTATAGTACGATCGGATGAAAGGTCGCCGCCACCTGAAAGCGGAGAAGTGGTGTTGATCGCCCGGCTTTGCAGCGCGACAGCTGTTCCTGCTTGTTGAAGGGTGCCTGTCGATACGTTAACGACACCGCTGCCATAGGTGACTACCGGGTCCGTTCCGGATAAGTCATGCGTCCAGGCAATGGAGGCATCTGTTCCGTCTCCAAACGCGCGATTGCCGGTGAATTCGGCTGTGTTCACGTTCAAGGTACTGCTGCTTACGGTTAGCCCCGTGCCCGCGACAGAAGTTACGGCAGCGCTGTGGCCGACTAAGGTAACAGAGCTGGTCGGCAAAGTAATGTCAATAGCAGCGCTTGGATTCGCGGGAACGATTAAGGAAAGGTCGTTGGTATCGCTGCTGGTGCCTTCCCACACGAGCAAGCTCGTGCCGCTTGTGACGACCCCATCGGTGAAACAAGCCCCTGACGCACAGCCAGGACCTACCGCGGTTATGTCGCCGCCGCCGGGGTTGGACCAGGTCAGCACGCCGCTGCCGTTGGTTGTGAGCACCTCTCCCGCGCCGCCGTTATCTACGGGAAGTGTGAGCGAGTATGTTTCAGATTGAGAGGCTGAAGTGTTGAGGGTGATGGAATAGTCGGTCGCGCCGAGTTCATTGTAGATAACGAGTGAACCATCGTTGCCTGCATCACCGAGTTGGACAGCGCCTTCGAGGATCGCGGCTGTGTCCCAACCTGAATCGACGTGTAAGGCAACTTCGGTTGCGTCAGCATCGGCGGTGATGGAGTCTATGGCTAACCCGTAAAGGATGTTGCTGGCTCCTGTGTGGTCGGCATTAGCCAGATCGACGAACAATCCGCGAACGGTGTCGGATCCATTCATGATGTTGAGGGTAGAAGTCAGGGGAAGGGCGGTTCCGGAGGCGCTGGCAGCCGGCGCGAAGGTAAAGGTGTTCAGCCCGCTCCAGGTATAGGTGTCTGTCTCATCGATCTGGGTTGCGCCGATGCCGTTAGCGGTAATCGAGAGCGTCAGTGTCGCGCCTTCGCTTCCGGCAGCGCCACCGGCTAAAGGCGACGTAGTAGCGACCGAGGTGACGTAGTTGCCGCTGGTTTCGCCGGTTAACGCGATGCAGTCGGTACAGGTAAGGCCGGAGCTCGCGGTAATCGCGTCCGAGAAAACAAATCCGGCGCCGGTTCCTGTGGCATTGAGCGTGACACTGCCGGTTGCGCCGACCGTGGTCGAAAGATAGTTCGAAGCATCATAAGACAGGCGCAGTTGCTCAGCGGTATCGAGCACGTCGAGCCTTGCGGCGGGCGCTTGCGTGCCGATGCCTACTAAAGCGTCAAGAATATTCACTTCATCCGTTGCTTGATCGTCAAACTCGATGCGGCCGGTGGAAGAGCCAAGACCCAACCAATCATTGTCGGCGGTCGCATCGGCGAATGCAGCGCCGGATGTCATTGATCCAACAGCGGTGATATCCCCGCCGCCCCCGCCGCCTCCGACGAGATTGCCATAAGCGCCGCCATTTTCGGAAGAGCGGAATACGCCCAAAGTGGAGTCGAAGTAAATACGGCCTTCGCCTGTGCTGCTGACCGCAGGCGCGCTGGCTGTGGCGGTGCCGCCCATCGTGAGCGCTCCGGTGGGAGCTACCGAAAGTTTGCTTGTGCTGCCAACCTGCAGGTCGAGCAACAGGTTGCCTGTTCCCGGAGCTGAAGTCTGCGTGACGTTAACGAGGAGCCCCGTATAGTTTCCGGACGTCGCTTTGTTCACGGTGCCGGCAAGGTTATAGAGCACTTCGTTGCCCGTAGATGCGCTTCGGGTCACGCTTGCCGTCACGCCTTTTCCGGATACCGGCGCAAGACTCAGGTCGTTGCCGGTTATGGAAGATAAGGTATCGACGTATAGCGCGCGCCAGGCAAGCGTGGTCGAGCCTAAGTCATAAGTTGAATCGGTGCTTGGTATAAGGTGCGAAGCGGCGCGAGCGGTAAAGGTTACGGTATCGGTAGTCGCATCGCCGATGGTAAGCGAGCTTGCGAGCGAGGCAATACCGTTGACGGTGAGCGTGCCCTCTAGCCGCGTGGCGTCTTCGACCTCAAGGTCGGCTGTGATGTAGAGATCGTCGTTGGTGTCGGCGATATCGCGGGTACCGCCGCTTAAATTGCCGATTTGCGTAATGCCGACCCCGCCCGGAGCAATCACCAAGTCTTCGTCATCGGATGTGGTGATATCGACAGGAACATCATCAAAGAGCAGTTGCCCTGCCCAAACGGGCGCGGCGAGGCTTAACCAGAGCAGGAACGCAGCGAAGGCAATCACGATCGGAAGAGAAGACAAGGCGGGGAACACCAGCGTCCGGCCAGACGCCGGGCGCGCGCATGATCGAAGGGCTGCCCCAGAACCGCGGCTGCGGCGGAAGCGGCCCTTCATGACAGGCTCCCAGATCCTCGACTGCGACGAAAGCGACCCTTCATTGCTGGCCTCCTGTGCGGCTTACTGCAACAGAATCATGACGCTGGATTCTGTGGCGATTTGCTCTTCGGAATTTTTGAAGAGCCCTTTCATAACGATGGTGCCTGCTCCGGATAGCACCACAGTGCCGTCTTTTCGAATGTAAATAGCAGGGTCAGAGGATGTTTCCGGTGTAATCGTTGCGTATACAAACGGATCGATCGTCAGGCTGGAAACTGTTTTGCCGGCTACTAATATAGACTGCGCGTAAAAGTCATCATCCACCGTCACGGCGATATCGGTCTTGTTGATCGTCACGGCATCGCTGATAGCGGGAACGCCGCTGGTGAACCAGTTTGCGGCATCATGCCAAGAGACGGCGTCTCCTGAGCCGGTAAAAACCTTCTGCTCGGCTTGCGCCGGTGCCATCCAGAACAGCGCCAAAAACAGACCCAGGCTTGTTCGCAGCATTGTCAGGTGTTTCATGCGCGCAGCTTTTTTCCTCTATTTACGTGAAACAATACCTGTAAAGCCTGATAGAGTGGCGAGTACACCCCGCCACCCTATCTCTTACGAAATATACCCGATCCTTCTAAAAGATGTTAGTTTAAGGAAAATTAAGCTTCCCCCCAACCATACTCGCTCCCGTTTGTTACTATACCTGACTGCTGAAGAAGGAACGAGCGGGCGGGTAAGAGAGGTGCCAGCTACCGAGTTTATTTAGACGGGATAGGCGCGGGGCGCTTTAGGGACGTATGAAACAAGCTCCGCCGCCCGGATCCATACGGGTTACGGTCAGGGTAATAGGCTCGTCTTCCAGTAAAACAATATCCTCTACATAAGGGTCATCGTTATAATCATAAAACCCCCCAGAGCCGATAGCGAGAAAATCTACCCCTAAATCAGCGCTTGTGCGCGGGCGCTCCGACAGTACAACCTGGCCAGGCGGGTACTCAACGACGACTTCGCCGATAACCGGCCGGGTCTTGCCATATTGTTCAAAGCGAAGCTTGATGCGGTAGCTCCGTTGGGATTTAGGAGAGAACTCTAAGTGGATTTCGTCCCCTGCCGTGACACCCATAAGGTTGGTTAATAGGAGGGTGCGTATGCGCGAGCTGCTGGGAATGGGAACCTTGACGCCTTCGCCGAGGATCACCAGCCCGCTTTGGCGGCTGCTGTTGCGCAGCATGATCATGCCGATCAGAGTAAGATCGTGCTCTTCTACTTTGCCGGTGATTTCGACTTCTATACCCGTTATCATCTGCAAGGGGTTTTTGCCGTAAACAGAGTTGTTTTCAATAAGCGTGTTGGTCTGGTCGTAAAAACGAAAGCGGCAATTGGTGATTTGCACGCCGAAAAAGTTTTTACCGATCTCCGCGCGTCCCCCCAGATGGTCTACGAGGATCGTTTTGCTTTTTGGATCCCACCCAACGGTCATCACCGCATCGGGCGCGCGCTCGGGATCCGGGTGATAGCTCAATCGCAAGACGGAGCCAGCTTCAAAATCGAGCGGCTTCAGCCGCGGCCGGGTTGCCAAGTTGTCGGGATCCTGCCAAGCAACGGCGATCGTGCGAAAATAATCGGTTCCGACAAGGGCGAATTCGGCCGTCGGCGTTCCGGCCCCCGGACGGATATGCCGGGTTAACTGATAGCTTTTGGCCCCGCCTGAGGCGATGTGCTCCTCAACCCATGGCTGGACGAAACTGAATCGGTGCTCGTCGGCCTCGATTACTTCAAGCGCAGATCGAAGCCCGGGGAAAGCTTCTGTTCCTTCTAAGAGCTCTTCGAGTGCTGTCCCTACCACCTGCTGAAGCGCCAGCTCATTGCGCGTATAGCGCCAGCTTTCAAGCGCGGCGGTTAGGCTGAAGAAGATGGCGCCGAGAATGATGGTAGACAGCGAGATAGCCACGATCAGCTCGATGAGGGTGAAAGCGCGAGCATCTAAGGATCTCTGGTCATAGCGTAACTTCATTGCGTCGCTGGATTAACAGGAGAGCCTTGCGTCCAGCTTGACTCCGTTAAGAGCGTGACTAAGCGAACGAGTATTTTGGTTTCTCCCTCGCGCCGCACCTCGATCGTCACTTCCAAAGGATCAGAGCCTGCCTTCAGTATGCGATCGACCCGCCAAGTTCGTCCATTGAGTTTAAGCGGCGGCTCTTCCGGTGGCGGCCATGTTGTGCTGCCTTGCTCGCGCAGTCTGTCAAGACTTGAGCTTAAATTTTTTACGCGTTCCATTTCCGATCGGCCAAGACTGGTCGCCGTTAAAAGATCGCGTGAGCTTGATGTGGCATCCATGGCGTACATGAAGAGCTGCATCATCGGCACGAACAGAATGCCAAGCAGAGACAGCGTCACTAAAATTTCGACGTAACTGAAGCCCTTGCGAGAGCCTTGGGATTCCGTGATTCCGTCAGCCATGGCGCATGGCTAGAACAATTGGTATTTGACTTGGATGGTCCGCCGGACGCCGTTTGCTGTCCCGGTGGAAGTAATGAGTCCGGAGGAAGAATCATGGAAGGCTTCGTAAGCGCCATCGCCGAGCGCGGTCAAAGGAATTTCTTTGAGCGCTGTTTTTCCGGATAAGCCCGCCGCCCGCACCTGATGGATGGCTTGGGCGACGCCGGCTTCAGCCAAGTATAGCGCCTGCGTGCGGGAAAGCTCGACTTCCGCTACCAAACTTGCCGAGGTAAAAAGCGCAGCCAACGTCGCGCCGAGAAGGCTTATGGTAAAGAGCATAATCAGGGCGCCAAGAAGAATGGCGCCTCGCCGCCCGCAAGCAATGACAGCCGGCGCGTTCAGGCAAGTTTTACCACTCGGAAGCGTTTTGTCCGGCATAAGATCCCCATTTTGAGGTGAGCGGTTCTTTGAAATCAATCACGACCTTAGCGCGGTCGATAATATACGTCCAGCCGCCATCTCCGGCCAATCCCTCTTGGAACTTGCGATTTTCTATCGTGGCGTTGCCCCCTTTAGAAGAAATCAGCTCGTTCGGCAGCTGCTCCAAATACGTGCGTTGCACGCCGAGGTCGTCATAGGTAGTCGTCGTTAGTTCTTCCAAAGTCTCCGGATAGCGGCCTTCTTTGGCGCGGAAAAGCGTGATACGGGTTCGCAGCGTGTTGAGATTTGTCTGAGTAGTCGCTATTTTGGCCTCAGCGTCAAACCCAACGAAGTTGGGAACGATAGCCGCGGCCAGAATGGCGATGATGGAAATGACGATCAACAATTCCAGAAGGGTAAAACCCCTTCGTGTGACGCTTCGCGCAGGCATTAGGCTTGTGCTCCTTAGGTTGATGTTGGGTTATTTTTTGAATACGTGTATCAGCTGAAAGATCGGCAGCAACACCGACAGGGCGATAAAACCAACCGCAAGCCCCATGCCCATCAGCAGCAAAGGTTCCAGCAGCGTCGTGAAATTGCGCACGCTGAGTTCGATTTCAGGATCGTAGAAGGCCGATACCTCGCCCAGCATCGTATCCAGCTGCCCGGACCGTTCACCCACAGAAACAAGCTGCAGCATGAGGCTCGGAAACAACCCGCTTGCGGCCAGGGGCTCGGATAAGCTTTTTCCTTCGGCCACGGCGGTGCGCGTGCGTTGAAGCGCGCGCTGATAGACGACGTTTGAAACGGTCTTCTCGGTCACAGTCAAAGCTTCCAAGAGCGGAACTCCGGTGCGGAGCATGCTGCCCAACGTGCGGGCGATCTGGGCGACCATGATCTTACGATAGAGGGCGCCAAAGACGGGAATGTGTAAAATCCATTGGTCTACCTGCCACCTGCCCGTCGGCGTCGCACAGTAAGAACGCCCCAGCCATATCCCGATAAGCGTAAGCAGCCCGAGCAGCCACCAATAATGGGTCAATATCCCGCTTAAGCCGAGTAGGATCCGCGTTGGCAGCGGCAGCTTGACCTGGGATGATTCGAAGATGGATACAAACTTAGGCAGCACGCCGATCAAAAGCCCGTTTACAACCAAGAAGGCAAATCCAACCAGAACCAGCGGGTAGATAAGGGCCGACCGAATGCGCGAGCGGGTTTCCAACTCTTGCGTTCCTAATTGCGCCAGCCGCTCAAGCACTTGATCGAGAATGCCCGCCGTTTCACCCACGCGAATCATGCTGATGAAAAGTTCGGGAAACACTAATGGATGGCTGGCCAGCGCATCCGAAAGACTTGAACCGCTTTGGACGCGTTTGGTGATATCGGTCAGCGCCTGCTTCAATGCGAGCGATTTGGTTTGCTGGATGGCGCCCTCTAAGCTGGACGCAAGCGGTATCCCGGCGCGCAGGAGCGAGGCCAGCTCGCGCAGCAGAATGAGCAGTTCTTGCCGGTCAACGCGTTTTCTTGCCCACAAGGTCAGCGCAGGGATTTGGTCGAAGGTGCCTTGAGGCTGGATGCGAACAGGATGAAAACCCTGCTGGCTGAGCGATGTGGCAACAGAACGCTCGTCATCGGCGTCGAGCGTGCCGACGACCATTTGCCCGTTGCCGTCCCTAGCCCAATACCGAAAACGCGCCATTTAAGATTATCCAGGCGCCCGTCTGGTTACTGCACAGAGCCTGTTGGATTATTGGGCGGAATAACCCGCGAGATGGATTCCTGCTCGGTGCGCTGTTGTTGCAGTTCCATCTCCAGTTCATATGTTTTGAGTAGGCTTTTGGCGTTGGGAATCCACATGCTGTCAGGGTAAGATTTGATCAACTGCTGCAGATTCAATTTAGCCCGGCCGAAATCCCTAAAAGAATGAATGCTGATTTGCGCCGCCCGATAAAGCGAGTCGGCGGCTTTGGGGTGGTTCGGAAAATCAAGCGCGATGCTTTCATAAAGCGACATCGCCTGCTTCTTGCGAAACCAGTCGGGTTTCCTTCTGCTCTCCACGCCGCGATTTGCCTCTAACTGCTCAGCCGTTTGGAAGAGCGTCGCGATCAGCCCCTGCTCGCCGATCACGCGGGTGGTGGCGTAGGCGTCCGCCTTGCGTGTTTCCTCGATGGACATGGTTGCGAGTTCTGCGCGCGAGCGAAGGATGCTCGGTGTGATAAAGACCGCGAGCTCTGTTTGGCTCTTATCCTTGCTTTGGCTGCCGAACAGGTACTTTAAGATCGGCAGACGGCCGAGCCCAGGCACTTCGGAACGGGTGCGGTTATCTTCTTGTTTGATCAGTCCGGCGATGATGATGGTTTCGCCTTCTTTGATGCGCACGGTAGTGTCTGCCTCGCGCGTGGTGATGCGCGGCCCCGCGTCAAGCAACGCTGAAACCGAGCTGACCTCAGGGTGTATGCGCATCGTGATGTAACCGTCGCTATTAATAGAGGGCGTTACGCGCAGCGTGGTGCCGACATCAATGAAGCGCGTTGTTTCCGTCGTGCCGGTCGTGGTTTGGGTCCGTTCCTTGAAGGGAACTTTCTCGCCGATTACGATGCGCGCCTCTTGATTATTGACGACCGCGATCGAGGGGCTGGCCAATAGGTTGGCTTTACTGTCTGAAATAAGCGCATCCAGCGTCGCCGTCAGCGTAAGGCCTTTTAACGTCAAGGTGTCCAAGCTGAATTGCCCGCCGCTTAGGCTGCTGGATGTGCCGGGCAGCGTAACCGTGGTTTGCAATTCTTCTTGGAAGACCGTATTTCGGTTGAATAAACCGCTTGAGGTCGGCGTGAAATCGGTTCCCCAAGTCACGCCGATGTTATGCAGGTCAGACGATGTAATGTCGACAATCTTAGCCTCGATAATGACCTGTTCCGGCGGTTTGTCCACCTGCGTTAAGAGTTCTTTTACCTGCTGAAGTGCCTTGCTTGTATCGCTTACCACGATTGTATTGGTCATCTCATCGATGCGGATGTCGCCCTTTGGAGTTAAGGCTTTGCGTACCAAATTTTGCGCGTCGGCTGCCTTCAGGTAATTCAATTTAATGGCTTCGTTTATCAACGCTTCTTCTTCCGAAGCGATGGGGTTTATATAAACGATATTGCCGCGCCGTGTGAAGGTGAGGGCATTGGCTTTAAGCAGCGCTTCCAGCGCTTCGTCAATGGTCACGTCTGTTAGGCTGACCGTAACCTTGCCTTTAACATCGGCTGAGGTGACCAGATTAAGATTGTAAGAATAAGAGAAAGAACGAAGGACGCTGGACAGGTCCGCATCGCGGTAATCCAGAGAAACACGGTCGGGCGTCACAGATTGCGTGCTTTCCGCGCCAAGGGCAGAAGGGATCGTTTCTGATTCAGCCGCGCGGCCAAAACTTGAGAAGCCTAATACGGCCGCTGCAAAAACGCAGGGCATGGCCGCAAGGATTCGGATATCGCGATGCACGAACGCTGTGTCGGCGCGCATCTATTGGTTGTTCAATGGAATTGGATGAGACTCCAAGCCGTCTGAGACAATCACCCTGTTCGGTAAAATATCCGTAACCCGCAGATCCTGCACCGCATCGCCGATACGTACAACCTCATCGTTGATGATGGCCGTGCTGGACTTGCCGCGCCATGTGATGCCTGTCAGGCGAAGCGCGTCAAGATTAAGCGCTGCCACCGGACGCGCCTGCTCGTTGAATGGGCTGCGTTCAATAATGACGGCTTCGGGTGATTTTGACAGCTCTCGGGCCACAGTTCCAGGGCTGTCGGAAGAACGCAACGGTGTTCTCAAACTTACTTTTACTTGCTGCGCAGGGTCCGGTCCGTCCGCAGGCTCGAGCACCTCAAAATCAGTGATGGTTAGATAGGGCGACAATTGTTCAATCCGGCGAAGGTAATTCGTCAACCCGGAATATGACGCCAAGAAGGCTAGGTCTATCTTCACTTCAGGCCTTTCATCCGCGTCACTCACGTCTTGAGCCATAGATTCGAAGGTGATGGACAAGCCTTCGCCTTGCTGGGCAAGCTGGCCCAGCAATTGTCCCAACTCCTGCGATGAGACCATTTGCCGCTCAAGGTCTTGAAGCTCCTTTGCTAGCTGAATGATCTCGTCACGCTGGCGCGCCATATCTTGGCGCTCTTGTTCCAACGTGGCTAACGAATCCTGCAGCTTCGCGACCTGCTGCTCAAGGTTCCGTCGTTCTGCCGCTGAGCGTCCTGCTTGAAGCGACCATGGTCGATAAATAAAACGGTAGCCTCCACCCAGCATACCTGCAGCCAACAGCAACAATACCGCGCCTTTTTCCCGAGAGGATAAGCGTTTCCACCATCCGGGCGCTCCCGGGCTCATTGCGCGCTATCCCTAATCTCTAATCCTAATACGGGAACAGTAGTAATTTCAAATAGAAAAGCATGAGATTTATTATTCGATGATTCTTTTTCATTAGAGGCGCGTCGCGCGTATCCGAAAGTGGTCTGCAAAAAAGACCCGGAACGCTCAAGACTATCCATTAATCGTGTGGCGGCGCTCGCGTCATCTGAAGCGCCGGATATGGTCAGCATCCGAGACGAATAGGCGAGTTTGGTGACCCACACCTGGTCGGGTATCTGCTTAGCCAGCTCACTGAGCATGCCTGACAGGGGCATGAGTGGTCGCTGTGCGCGCGCAAGGCTCTTACGTTTGATCTCAAACTCCGCCTGCCGCAGTTTAAGGGCGCTCCGGTCTGAAGCCAACTGCTCTTCAGCTGTCTGCGTCTGTGCTTGTAGCGTTGCTTTTAACCGTTTGAGCTCTTCAATCTCTTGTCGATGGGATGCGAAGCTGCGCAATTGGTGTATTGCCGCAGGGCTTCGCCAAGCTGCCAGCGCAAGAAACATCAAGCAACCGCCCAGCAATAATTGGCGGCGTCGGCCTAATGACGAGCCGGCTAACTTGTTCCGGCCGCCGGCCTCCTTAGGTAATAAGTTTAAGCGCTTGGTCATGAGCGAGACTCAACGATCTCTCTTGCGGCCAAGCCGACCGCAATGGATAGCTGCGGCGCGGATGGCTCCCATGCTTGCGCGGATAAAGCCGTGTCCAGCACGGCGCCGGCCAGCGGATTGAGCATTTCTACAGGAGCTCCCATCCGCAGCTGCAACCAGGGAATCAGCCCCGGCATTTGCGCCCCGCCGCCGTCGATATAGACGCGGTCAAAACGTTGGATCTGCGATTGGGTCATTTGATGCGAAAAACCTTTAAACGCATGCAGTAAGTCGACCATGAGATTTTCCATCGAAGACGACAGCGATTGCGAAACTGCGCCGGCCTTGCCGTCCGCATCTGCGGCTCCTTGCGCGGGTTGCACCAGCCCAGGGGCTTTAAGCAACCCATGCGCGCGTTTAAGATTTTCGGCTTCAACCGGACTGACGCGGAGTTGCTCAGAGACAATCTGAGTCAAGCTGTTGCCGGTGGCCAAAATGGCGCGGCTAAATGCGAGCTGTCCACCCACAAGAATAGAGAAGGACGCGGATGAGGCTCCAAAGTGCAGAAGCAAAGCGGTTTCATTAGGGGAAGTCTTGCCAAGCCAAGCGAGCCCCGCTTGAATGGATGACGGATCTACTTCGACCGCGACAGGGGTAAAGCCGGTACAGCGGAGGCTCTCTAGCGCGGCTGTTACGCGCTGCCGCGGAACGGTTACGAGCATGATGCGCGATTCTGTTAGTCCGGCTGCCATGGGAAGGGCTGTATAGTCCACAACCATATCTTGGTAGGTGGTCTGCGCGGGCAAATTTTGCTCGACTTGCCAGCGAAGCGCCTGTTGCATTTCTTCCGGCGGTAAAACGGGTAACTTAGTCAAGCGAAAGCGCGTGTCGTCAACAGCAAGCGAGATCGCGACCGGTCCGCTTAGTCCATGGTTTGCGGCGATGCGTTTGAGTTGATCGCGCAACTCCGTTAGCCGCGCCTCGCTTGAGGCGGAAGGAGCGGCCGTAAGCGGTTCCACCCCCAACCGCACGATGCGACTCTTGCCGTTATCATGCGCCAATTGCGCCCATTTAATCGCGGTTGTGCCGATGTCCAACCCTAACGGCAGCAGTTTTCCGCCGAAGTTTTTTCGCGCATGACTGACCGGGTTCGCTCTGGGCCTGCGTATGGGCAGTTGAATGCGCGGCAGCGATAGCGCAGGCAATTTCAGGAGAGGTCCTTTCGTTGCCAAGACCGCTGTCCGAGCAAGGATAGTTGCAGGGGCCTGGGTGGTTGCGGATGGGGTGGCTGCGCGTTTTGCAGCAGGCGCGCGTTTGGGCCAAGATTCGTCCCATTCCTGGCGCAGTGCGATCAATTCTTTCTGGGCGAGCGCGCGGTAAGAAGCGGCAGCCTTATGCGTGTGCGATGTGAACGACGATAGGGCGCTCTTTAAGGCAGGTAAGGCCTTGCGCAAAGGCCGCTTGGCGATAAGGGGCTTGGCTGCAGACGTGGCACCCGGCGATTTGACTGGCGGTCTTTCTGCATAGCTGAGGCTTGCTGTTTTCGATTGAAACGATTGAAGCCGTTCGCGCCAGGCATGAGACGCCGGTCCAAGATTGTCATCGGTTTTTGTTCGACCGAAGGCTGCCTGTCGAGCGGAGATCAGAGGGAGCAACCGTGTTATTAGAAGAGAGTAAACCCGCTCACCGCGGCCCTCTTTTACGGGCGGCTTCGGTGAAGCATCCGTTTGCGTTGGCGATGTCGGTTTTGCCGGCATCGAGACGCTTGAGCTGCGCACCATTCCTTGGTCTTGACTGACGCCTAACTTTTGTTGCCGGACCCTGTGTAGGCTCATCCCGGCGCAGCGGCGGATAAAGGATAAATATCAACGTGAGCCTGCGCTGCTAGCTATGGAAGTTCTAGTCCAGAATGAAGTTAGACAAAAGTATGCTAGCGGTACTGCACACATCAATCAAGCGGTTTTTGCGTTTGCTCGCTGCGGCATTATCCTTATTTTGTTCTTATCCACACCTTCTCCAGGGCAATCGCATCTAAATTTAAATAGGACGGTAGCGAGGAAGTGATTGTCACAGGCAGCGAGGAGACGTTTTCGGTTGATGCTTCGAGGGGAAGGTTCTTGTTGAAGGAGATTGATGGTGATACG
>Ga0247727_10012817_pt1 | contig 14294 bp, 15 predicted proteins | sample WisWelCaveWW1625_FD_202498 | JGI IMG/M metagenome (GOLD analysis project Ga0247727, IMG submission 202498) | Biofilm microbial communities from Wishing Well Cave, Virginia, United States - WW16-25 | ecosystem: Environmental > Aquatic > Deep subsurface > Groundwater > Cave microbial mat | place... | reverse complement strand
ATGCAGACACCGCACCTTCCCCTCCGTGAAGCTGGGACACGCCACTTCAAAGAACTGCTTCTCCAACGAGAAGACGACATCGCGTACCGTGATCTCCACAGGAGGACGCGCCAACGTATAGCCCCCCTTGATCCCTCGCACGCTTTTGATCAGGCCGGTGCGACGCAGCATCTGCAGCAGCTTCTCCACGTAGTACCGTGGCAGATGCTCATGATCGGCGATCTCTTGAGCTGAGACAGGCCGCTCAGTACCATTCTGCGCGATCAACAACATGCATCGCAACCCGTACTCGCCCTGTGTCGTAATCCGCATCGTTCGTCACCATCCCATTCAATATGTCCACTATAAAGGTACAATATCAGACAAGCGGTGTCAAGTATCTATAACAACTAAATAAATATAGAGTTAGAACGATACCGAGAGGAAAACACCAAGCAGCAAGATAAGCGGAGCTAATGCACCCCTCGAGCCGCCAACCACCGCTCGCAATCCAACGCTGCCATGCAACCGCTGCCGGCCGCCGTGATCGCCTGCCGATAGTAACGGTCCTGCACATCGCCACAGGCAAACACCCCTTCGACCGATGTCTTCGTCGTGCCGGGAGCAGTTATCACATACCCATCCGGCGCCAACTCGATCTGCCCACGAAACACAGCGACATTCGGCTCATGGCCGATCGCATAGAAGAGTCCTCCACACGCCAGATCACGCTGCCTGTGGCTGACGACATCTTCCAGCCGGACACCGGTCACCATCTGCTCGCCCAGCACATCGACCGGCAACGAGTTCCAGACCACCTCGATCTTTGGATTATCGAAAAGTCGCTGCTGCATGATCTTCGACGCCCGAAGCGTGTCGCGACGGTGAATCAAATACACCTTGCTGGCGAACTTCGACAGATAGGTCGACTCCTCGACCGCCGAGTCCCCTCCACCGATAACGATGAGCACCTTGTTCCGGAAGATCGGCAACGCGCCATCACAGACCGCGCAGGCGGAAATCCCGCGGTTCCACAGCCGCTCCTCCGATGGCAACCGCAAACGCCGCGCCGTCGCGCCCGTCGCAATGATCACCGCATGCGTCTGCACCGATCGCTCCGATGAGCCCACCGTAAACGGCTGCTTCGAGAAGTCGACCGCCGTCACATCCTCGGTGAAGATCCGCGCTTCAAACCGCAGCGACTGCTCGCGAAACGCCTGCATCAAATCCGGCCCCTGGATCCCCTTGGGAAAACCGGGGTAGTTCTCCACCTCCGTCGTGATCATCAGCTGCCCGCCCGGAATCCCTCCGGCGAACTGCCCCTCGAACATGAGCGGCGAGAGATTCGCCCGCGCCGCATAGAGCGCCGCCGTATGCCCCGCCGGCCCCGACCCGACAATCACCACCTTCTCAATCTCGCTCATGCTTTGCTTTCTCCTACCTCATCGAACCGAAACATGACAAATCCTCAGTGACACCATACGAGCAATCAGATCAAAATGCCGATCAACATGTAAGAGCTCGCAGTCGTACACCAGCGCACACGAAGCGATGACCACATCGGGAACAGGAACGACATGCCCCTTTCGCCGGAGCTCATATCGCAGACGCTCTGCCTTGCTCCAGACAACACCGGACACCGACAATAACGGCAACCCCAGAAACATATCAGACAGCTCGGTGTACTGTGCCTCGTCCCGCGCCCCAGTCAGCACCTCGAGGCGAACCACTTCATTGATGACGACACGATCAGCGTCTAGGAGAGTGGAAATGATCTCTGATATCGATCCGCCCGACTCCGTCAAGTGACTGACCCACGCCGACGAATCGGCCAGCACCAACGACCTATTCATCCGCTCGGGAACGCAGGAACGCCTGCAGCGTCATCCCATACCCCTTACCACCAGCCAACGAAAGACGGTGTCGACGCGACGCACCGATCAATTCCTGCAAACCACGCTCCACCGCCTCAGTCTTCGTGCGCGCCTGCGACCTAGCCATCGCCTCCTTCAATAACTTCGCATCAATATCCAATGTCGTTCGCATCTGGGCTACCTCCTATGCATAAACCTATCAGGTGTTTTTATGCATGTCAACCAACCCGCTCCAAATGCAACCGCTGGAGATGGTAGGCCTACCACACTTAATCGGTACCGATGCCGGTCAACGCGACTTGTAGCGCCGCTGGGACTCCCGGATCGCCTTGATTGCCGACGCCCGATCCTCCCACCTTCTATCCCCCTCATCGTTCTTGCAGGTTCGTGTTTGAGCGATCCGCCACAGATCGTTGGCGGAGAGTCGAGAACCTCCCAGATACTTCTCGATCCTTCGACTTTGCTCAGCCCTTCGACCGGGCTCAGGGTCCCTCAACGGTCGAAGGTGTCCCGAGTCTCGTCGAGGGAGATCAAATTCTGAGCGAGGCGAAGCCGAGTCGAAGGACTCGACTCCGGCACCGCTGGTGCCTCCGCTCGAAGCATAAATATTCACCGCCCTCAAGAAGAGGGCCGCTTCTCACCGCCGGACTGCTCGGCTCGCTCGATCAAGAAGAGCAACACCCGTCCCAAGATAAAGAGCGCAGAACTACAGAACACCCCCTTCGCCAAGAAATATGTCGGGATACCGCCCTGCGCGATCTGAGCCAGTTTGAAACTCCCCTCATCCCACGTCGCCGCCCATACGCACAGCACAAGCACCACCACCGACACTATCGGATTCACCACCCGCAAGTATGTTTTCATGTTGTCCTTTTGTAGTCTGACTTCCACACGATGAGTTGCTAATCGCGCCAACACTCACTCCTACTCCCCCTCACGAAACCTCAATCATCACCGTGATGTGCATCGACTATTCCCAATTCCCCTTGCTCACGCACCGAAGCTTACCCGCCCTGACAACCGCCATCTTATCGTTGTCAGATACAATCAAGATTCATACTTGCCACCACTCTTACACGTATCTTGGCCCTCGATCAGCTAGTCAACACGATTCGAGCTACCTCCGGATTTCCTAAGCGCACTGATGATGTTACGCACAATCCGACCATACTCGATCGCCTGAGTCACGCTAAGTTCCACATCGGTATAATGTACCGCTTTGTTCCGCAAATCTCGTAGATCCCTCAGAACATCTGTAGCCTGCGAGGAGAGAATGCCTTTGGAGTGAAGGTGATTGATAATGTTGAAAAGCGACGTATCCTTCCTTCCATCAGCAGCCGCTGCCTCCCTCAGAGCAACTTCAGCCGATCTCCAGACTTCGGCTATTGCAGCTCGCGGAGAAACATCCGCGAGCCGACAAATATATTCTTCCTCTTTTTCTTCTGCTCCCCCAAGAGCGTCAGGCTTTGTCACTTTGATAGTTGCTGGCAAACCTGCCTGACCAATTTTCCGCTCAATCTCTCTCAGCTTTCCACCAAACTCAGCTTCAAAGGCTCCATATTTTATTCGCCGAAGATCGGGAATGATCCCTGCCAATGACTTTCGCAAAAGCAGCACCATTATCACGCTGGCCACTGGCCATGCTAGAGCATCTATGAGCATTACCAGATCACTCATTGGAAATACCTACAGATCACCCTCATAAATATCCTCCACAAGCTCAAGACTCCGCTGCGAACCAAGCTATTCCTCTACTACTACGCGCGTTTCTTGCCATAGGTTGGCTTGGGTTCGCGGACAGAGAGGTGAACTTTGCTCGCTGGCAGCCAGACGGCTTTGCCGTCTTGCCAGACAGCCAGCGGATACCCACTGGCGCGATGCTCTTTCACCACATCAGCCACTGCATCCTGCAACGCCAGCTCCGCTTTCCGAACGACAGTTGGAATCCGCGCTCGTTTTCCATTGCTGCATTTCATCATGCCGCTCCTTGTTGGCAGATCCGCTCGTACGCCACCACATCAAGCACGATATCGGCCCTGCTACCCAGCACCGTTATCAACCGCGGATGTGCGCTGGAATTATCGAAGATGGCAATTACGTCACACAGATCTTTGTACACCGAGAAGAGATTGCGCAAGCCGCGGCTAAACCGCCTCCTGACATCTTTCTCCGGTACGTTATGCCCTCCCTTCCGAACACGATCGGCAACACGGCGCAACGCCAATTCCGGACTGGGAACCCACAAAAACAAAAGATGGATGCGATATCCTTTGTCTCGCATGCGCTGAAGCAGACCCGTATATGCCTGCCCAGCCAGTGTCGTCTCAAAAGCGAAGTTCACGCGCCTTGCGATCAGCTCACGCAGACGACTGAGAAAGACGCGACTCGCCTCGATCGCAACAGATTCGGGCTTCAGCGGAGACAGTCCAGCCGAAATCATATCGGCATTCACGAAATTCACGGTGGCAATCCGTGGAAGAAACCGCAGCGCGAAGGTGGTCTTTCCTGCTCCTTCGGCCCAGCCACCACGTACACAGAGGGATGTTTCTTCACAAAATCACTTCAACCATCTGTACACCATCTGGCGCATGAATCATTTCTCCCGCAACAAATAGAGGCGGTTGTCCTCTACCTTATACAGCATGGGGGCGATGGTGACTTTGGGGTATCGCAAGCGGAGTCGTTTGACTTCGCTCAGGACGAAATCGGTCTCGCTGCCGATCTCAAACGTCGCGGAGAAGTTCGTGAAGTGTTCTTCGGCATCCTTCTTCTTCCATCCACCCCGCTTCACCAATCCTTGGATAAACAGGGCTTTCCTGGCCACCAGATTGACCATGCCGCAATGGTTGTGCCCGATCAACGCGATACACGATACACCGCCCACGGCGATGGCGTAGGAAACCTTGAACTCGCTGTAGCGTAGATTGGCTCCACCCGTCCGGATGATGAACGCAAAATTGTCAGGAATGCGCAGATGCTTTCGGTTATCCATGCACATCCCAATCAAGAGCTTCGCTTGAGCGTATGTGTCGATCGGTCTGCCTAAGTTGTGATACTCGAGCAACCGCCCTATCGCATTTCGACGATAGGCAGCAGGAATATCTCTGGCGTGATTGATCGCAATCAGTCGGTACATAGAAACTGTGAATGGTCGATGCGCTTCGACCCTCTTCCCTCAATCGGCCACGCTAACCATTCCAACCCATCCACCGAGCAACGTCTGGTTGCGAGGTGGATACTCCAGAAGGAGGGAGGCAGTGAGCGAGTCCGCTCTACCTTTGACGGACGAGCGAACGTCGGAAGGGAGGAATCCCATGCCGCGCGCCATCCGCTAAGCGCGGTATGGGATGCTCTCCTCCCTCCGAGATGTTTTGGGGTGGGCGACGGGACTCGAACCCGCGGCCGCAAGATCCACAATCTTGTGCTCTAACCAACTGAGCTACGCCCACCATGAAAGTTAATTTGTCACGGGACTCGGCGCCCTGCGGCCGCCCTCAGGCGGCCTTCGGGTCGGCCACTCGCCGCGCTTCCGCTCGGCCGACGGCCTCGCTGTTCCTCGCTTCGCTCGGCGCACGGCTCACCTGACCCGCATAAGAGGAGCATACCTGATGCGGGTCAGCCCGCGGCCGCAAGATCCACAATCTTGTGCTCTAACCAACTGAGCTACGCCCACCAAAAACGATACGTCAGCTTAAAACAATCTGCGCCGATATGCAACCGCTGCCATACAGCGAAAGCACCGACGAGAGGATCGCCCTACTGCAGAACCCCTTCCAGCTGCTTGCGAATACGCTCCACGGCGTCCGGGGTAGATTCGGACGATCCTTGACCCATGTTACCAGCTGTTCCGCCTGCCCCCTCTTTCTTCAACGCCTGGTCCAGACCGGTCATCACCACCTGCTGAAACGCTTGGCGCATGAAGTCGCCGCTGAGCTGCATCTGCCAGGTCTGCGGCTGATCCAACTGACCAGTCACATCGAGATCGAGCGCCACTTCACCGCTGGACGCCATGCCGCCGAGCATCGAGGAGAAGAAATCACCGCCCGATGTCGCGCCGGACACCAGCGCCACCTCATGCCCGCGCAGCTCGCAACGCGCCGTCAGCCGATTCCGCTCCGCTGTAGCACTCACGCCGGCATCCAATATCCCCTGCTGCACCAAGCGCGACGCCTGCGCGCCGAGATACGGCAGCGCTGTGGCGATGTCGAGCCCGCTCAACCGCACCTGCGCCTCCAGATTGCGGTCAGGATACTCGTACCACCCGCGCCCGCTGAGCCGACCGGGCGCTCCAACTGACTCGACCCGCGCATCCAACGACGCATCGATCTTCACAGCCGACAGCCCGCGCGGCGCTGCCGCCACGCGCAACGACAGATCGCGCAACTGAATCGTCACAGGGCCACCAGCAACCGCGCGATCCACCCACCGGATCGTCCCACGCTGCACCACCAGCCGGATCGCCGGAGGTAGTGAGGGCGAAGATGACGGCTGTCCTGCCGCCCCGCCGGCTGTCGGTTGTGTCGCTGATACCGGAAGCAAGTCGGAGCAATTCAGCTGCCCGCCCGGCAACCGCTCGATCGTTGCGCTCGGTTCGGTGAGCACCACCTCATGCAGCACTACGCGCCCCGCCAGAAGCGACGCCACACTCGGCATCACGCTGATCTCCCGTGCCGCCAAGAAGAGCTCTTGCTGCCGCGGCGCCGCTTCGAAGATTTTGAAGTCGGTGATCGCCAGCCGCAACGGAAACCGCACGCCGATGGAACCGACGGACGACTCCCGATGCAACTGCTGCTGAATCTGGGTAACAATCAGATCCTTCGCCTTGAACAACGCGACAACGTAGCCCACGATGCCCAGCAACAGAACAACGATCAGAACGCCCAACATCCATCCGAAGAATTTCTTCATCCGTTCATCCTTATAACGCACCGCTCACAAGATACCAACTGATTCATGTTCGAGCGAATCCGCCAAGAACTCTGTGGCGGATGAGTCGAGAACGCACCAGCCGCTTCTCGATTCCGTCCCTCGACTCGCCCTGCTCGTTCGGGACTCCGCTCGAAGACGAACCTACCATCCTACCTAGTCCCCAGGAGGATTCGCCGCCTCCGCCCTCACCAGTTCACCCCACAAAGTGTCCTCACTACGTTCCGGTACTTTGTGGAGACCCCGTCCGTTCGGGCTTCGGTCGGGCACCCGCCCCTCCCAAAGAAGTCGCCGCTTCCACTGGGTCGCGGCTCCCTAGACTTGAGTCGGGGCTCCCTTCGAATCCTCCTTGGGGCATCAGACAACGGTTTCGACACAACCCAACATCCTCCAAGACTCACAAGTTTACAACTCATCTAGCGTATTCATGCCCCAAGGAGGATTCGAACCTCCGACAACCTGCTTAGAAGGCAGGTGCTCTATCCATCTGAGCTATTGGGGCGGGCTGGGACACCTGGATTCATTCAACACCGTCCACAGTCGAGGGAAATCACTGCCCCTCGGAACTTGAGTCACGACTCCTTTAGCATACTCCTATACCCGACTTGCGACGTACGACCTGCGACTGAAGTCAAACCAGGGCGGCAGGATTCGGCGCCCTGCGTTCGCTCCGCTCACTCCGGGTCGGCCATTCGCCGCTCCCGAGGAAGGTCGGTCCTCCTAGCTCGTCGGACCTCCCTGAACAAACAGTCGCGGCTCCGTCGAATCCTGCCAGGACCGTCAAATATCGGGGCGGCAGGATTCGAACCTGCGACCTTCTGGTCCCAAACCAGACGCTCTACCAAGCTGAGCCACGCCCCGGTTAAGTGCGGTCGTAGGTCGCATGTCGTAAGTCGTACACCCGCAGAATCTATCAATCACCTTCACGCATCCGCCGGTAACCAACACTCTTCCTTCATCGCGTCTACGACCTGCGACATACGACGTGCGACTGATTTTTCCGACGAGAAAGGTGAGCCGATTCTAACAACGTCATACTCAAAAGTCAATGTCAGCACGGATGTTGCGTGCGTTGCGCGCGCATCATGGTTGGAGTACAATGCGCATCGCTATGCGGCGCTTCTCACGCTTCTTCCTCATCGCCTTGGGCATTGTCCTCGTGGTGCTGATCGGCACCATCATCGGCGCGATCTGGTATCTCAACGCCGTCTGGCTTCCGACGCACGGCAAGCCACAGCTGGAAGCCACCCTCTCGCAAGCCACCGGCAAGGGCGTGCACATCGATTCGCTCCGGTACCTGCCGTTCCGGGGCCTCGTAGCCAACCAGTTGGTCGTGACCAACTCTCCCGAACCGATCATTACCGCCACTGAGGCCGAGCTCAATCTAGCGCTTGGCCCGCTGCTGCTGTCGCGCACCGCCACCTTCAAAACGCGTCTGACGCTCGATCTGGGCGAGCCAGTCCGCATCAGCGCCGAAGGATCATACCACCTCGAACAACATACGCTCACGGCGCGCATCGAGACCGAGCGGCTGCCGCTGACGCTGGTAGGACGGCTCGCCCAACTCCCCAGCGACATCGCCATCTCCGGAGGCACCGGACAACTCACTGCTGATATCAAACTCGGCACCGATCAACGCTTGCAAGCCACAGGGCGCTTGACGCTGAAGGAAGCGCGCGTCGTCTGGCGAGGCATCGAACTTGCGGCTGACGGGACAATTGATCCGACGATCGCGTACGGCCCGCTCGGTGGCGCCACGCCCGGCACGCTTGAGTACACGGCGAACGTTGCCATCGACCGCATCAACGCCTCTCACATCCCAACCATCGGCACGCTGTCTGATATCTCCGGCTCCCTCGCCGTGATGCCGACAGCGGTCACCATCCAGAAGCTCACCGGCAAAGTCGCCCAGCTCCCCTGGTCACTGGCAGGCACGGTCGCGCTAGGCAAAGAGCCAACGATCGATCTGACGCTGAATGCCGACCTCGACCTGGCGCGCGACGCGGTGTTGGTGCCGTCGCCCCACAATCAACGCGTGACGCCGCTCCGGCCCACGGGACGCGCCCAGCTCTCCGCCGTCCTACAAGGCCCTCTGTCACAGCAAGACCGCCTCCTCCACCACGCTCGCGTGACGTTGAGCGATGCCACAGCCGACCTCTCATCACTCATGCCGGGCGCCGCAGCACCCCTGACGCGCCTCAACGGCATCATCGAATACGCCGATCAACGTGTCATGCTGCAATCGCTCACCGGGCAGTTGGGTGAAGCGCCGATCACGCTCGACGGCGCCGTCGCACTGGCACCATCACCCACCATCCAGCGCCTGCATATCGAAACCGACCTCGACCTTGCGCGCGATCTCCGGCTGCTGCCTGCCGCACAGCAGCAACAGCTGGCCGCATGGCAACCACGCGGCACCGCCCACCTCGTCGCCGAACTCCAAGGGCCGCTGTCAGGCGCCCGACCGCTCGATCTGGTACGCGAAGCGACAGTCTCGCTCAAAGATTTCTCGGCGCGGGCTGCCCAGCTCCCCGCCCCCCTGAACGCACTCAGCAACACGGCAGCCACCATCCGCTACGCCAATCAGCAACTGGCCGTCGACGCATCGGGACGCGCCGGTGAGCTACCGTTCACCCTGCGCTGCTCGGCAGCCGACCTGACGACGGCCCCGCGCATCGTCTTCAACCTTGATGCCGGACTCCTCACCACCCATGCCGAGTCGACGATCGATCTACAGCGTCAGTTGATCCAAATCGCAGCGCTCACCGGTCTCTGGGGCAAGTCCCGCTACGCGCTCCAGGGCGAGATCTCCGACTTCCGCAATCCACGATTCAACCTGTACGACAGCGATGTGGAGCTCGACTGGAACAATCTCGCCGATCACCTCCCCATGCTTCGAACGCTCGTCACGCAACATCAGATCACCGGCGTCACACGTCACACCGCTGTACTGGAAGGCAACGTGCGCGACTGGACCAGCTGGCAAGGCACGGTGAAATCATCCGCCCAGCGCCTAACGATACGCGGCGTCGTACTCGAAGGCGTGTTCGTCGACACACGTCTACAGGACAGCACCATCCAAATTCCAACGATGCGCACGGCAATCGCCAACGGCACGGCGGAGGGATCGCTCACCGTTGATGGACGCCAGTCAGCCCTGCCGTTCCGGTTGGCACTCCAAACAGCCAACGTCGACTTGGGACCGCTCCTCCGTCAGATCAACCCCAAACAAGAGAAGGCCCACGCGTCAGGACTCGCCTCCGGCACGTTGGAGCTCGAGGGCGAGCTGACGAAGCAGGAAAGCTACCGGGGCCGTGGCGCCATTGCCATCAAAGGTGGGAAGCTGTTTGAGAAATCGCTGCTGGGACCGCTCGCCGATCTGCTGCAGCAACCGGCGTTGTCGCACATCACGTTTCACCAGGCGGAGGGCACCTTCATGATTGCCAACCGGAGAGTAGCCACTGAAGACCTTCGCCTCACGAGCATCGATCCCGCCACCGATTTGCCTCAAGCCCAGGCCCACATCACCGGATCTGTCGGCTTTGATCAAACGCTCGATCTCGATGCCACTATCCAACTCTCCAATCAGCTGACGCAATCGGATTCCGCCTTCGGGCAAATTGCCAGCGCCATCAGCGGCGTATCGTCCGCCATCCCCATTCACATCGGCGGCACCATCGCCAAACCGGAACCGCAACCGCTCAAAGGACTGGCGACAAGACCGATCCAGAATCTCTTGCAGGGATTGCAGGGATTGCAGGGAATCCTCGGTGGCGGAGATAGGTAAGCAGGAAACGTCGCGCCTGCGCCATCGCACGTGCGCGATGACTGATGCGATGTTTGACAGTGATGCCCAACTCTCCGAACGTCTTGCCGTACCGCGGGAGAAGGAAAAGTGGGTCGTAGCCGAATCCGTAGCGGCCAACCAGCTGTTCAGCCACAACTCCCTCGCACTCCCCCCGCACCAGCGTCAGCAATCCGTACGGAACGGCGATCGCGACGCAGCAAACGAACCGCGCCTGCCGCCGCGACCGCGGCAATCCCCTCAACGCCCGCAGCAACTTGGCGTTGTTGGCCGCATCGGTAGCCCGTTCGCCGGCGTAGCGCGCCGAGAACACGCCTGGCGCACCGCCCAGATGACCGACCGACAATCCGGAATCATCGGCCAATGACAAAGCGCCGGTCGCCTCCGCCGCATGCATCGCCTTCAGCACAGCATTCGACTCAAACGTCCGGCCAACCTCGTCCGGCGACGGCACGTCCGGGAACTCACCGAGTGAACGAATACGCACGCCGGGTAAGCGACCCAGCAGCTCAACCAACTCCCGCCGCTTCGCCCGATTTCTCGTCGCCAGCACAAGATCAGTACGAATCATAAGCCACGACACCAGCTGCAAGCTTCAAGCCACAAGCTGCAAGCATAAAACTTGAAGACGTTGTGCTCTTGAACATCCTACTTGAAGCTTGCAGCTTGAACCTTGTAGCCAAAGCTTTCACGCCGCAGGATAGTACGTGGCGCACGTTTCATCGGTCTCCCAAACCGAGGCTTGCACCACACGACACCCGCTGCGCTTGAGCGATGACGCCACGCGCTCAGCGATGAACATGGCGATACGTTCAGCGGACGGATTGCGGCGCCGAAACTCCGGCATCTCGTTGAGATAGCGATGCTCCAGCTTGGCCAGCGTTTCCCGCAGCCATCGCTGGACATCCAGAAAATCGACCGCCATATCCCACCGATCGAGTCGTTGCGCCGCGATCACCACCTCTACCCTCCAGTTATGACCATGCAGCGGCTCCCACTCGCCGTTGGGCAAGCGGAGGCGATGCGCCCCGCTGAACGTGCCGAGGACCGTTATGTCGAAGCGGGTAGCTCGCCGACTCGTTCGACCCATGGCACCGGACGCCCCAGAAACCGCGCCGCCAGTCGCATGACGCGCTGCGGCTCGTCGCTGACGTAAAACTGACATTGACTCGTCTCCCGATCGCTCACCGCTAGATGCCGCACCGCCAACAAGTTGGCCACCTCGTTCGCCGTCTGCACCGCGGAGTCGATCAAATGTACACTGCGCCCCATGACGCGGGCGATCACACCCTTGAGCAATGGATAGTGCGTGCAGCCGAGGATTAACGTATCCACCTTCCGCCGGATCAGCGGCGACAGATATCGCCGCGCCACCTGCTCCGTCACCTCATCGCTCGTCCACCCTTCCTCCGCCAACGGCACGAAGAGCGAGCACTCCTGGCCGAAGACGCGAATGCGGCGATCGAGACGATGGATCGCATGCTCATACGCCTGGCTGGCGATGGTGGACGGCGTGCCGATCACGCCGATGCGACCGTTGCGCGTCGCCCACACCGCCGCCTGCGATCCCGGCTCGATCACCCCGATAATCGGCAGCGCCACGCGCCGCTGCAGCGTTGGCAGCGCCAGACTCGACGCCGTGTTGCATGCCACCACGATCACTTTGATATGAAAACGCTGCAGGAACGCCACATCCTGGAGGGAGAACTGAATGATCGTCTCGCGGGATTTGGTGCCGTACGGCACGCGAGCGGTGTCGCCGAAATAGACGATATCTTCCTGCGGCAAACGCTTCAGCAACGCCCGCACCACCGTCAATCCGCCAATTCCCGAGTCAAATACCCCGATCGGCTGATCGATCAATTTGAAAACCCGTTCGTACGCTCGTACTCCGCTTTATACGCCAGAACGCCCTCGGCCAGCGTGCGTGCCAGCTGCTGCCGGTACGTCGGCTTGCGTAGCAATGCCTCCTCTCGACGATTGGAGACAAACCCGAGCTCCACCAGCACCGATGGCATCCGCGTCCCCTTCAGCACGTGGAACCGCGCACTCTTGATGCCGCGGCTGTGCAATCCCATCCGCCGCGCCGCCGCCGACAACGTTTCCCCCAGCTTCACCGCTTCCACGCGGTTCTCCGTATACGTCATATCCCACAGAATCGCATCAAGCGTCCGGGATGATTCATCGACCGTGCCGGCAGCATACGCGAATGGAACGTTCTCCGCCACCTCCAGCGCCCGGGCGCTGTCATCGATCGCCTCCGAAAGATAATACACTTCGAAGCCAGACGCCGCCTGGGACCGCGAACTGTTCACATGAATGCTGACGAAGCAGTCGGCTGAGGCGGCATTGGCCACTTGCGAACGCGTCGGCAACGGCACGAACCGATCATCCGAACGTGTCAGCACGATGCGCACGCCGTGCGTCTGCAGGATCGAAGCCAGTCGCCGAGCCACGTCCAACGTCACCACCTTTTCCCGCAGACCATGGCGACCGATCGCGCCCGGGTCTTTCCCCCCATGACCGGCATCAACGACAATCGTCCGGATCCGATAACGATCCGACGCGGCGCTCGGCACCCCTGCAACTGACGCCGTCGACACGCTCAACCGCGTCGCCACCTCCTCCGGCACCCAGACCACGCCCTGACGCAGCACCACCGGTACCGAGAGCGTCCGCCAGTAATCCCCCACCATCATCTGCCGACTCTCAGCCAGCAACCGCAGCTCTTCATCTTGCAGATTGACGGTCGCAACCAACGTGTATGGATCCCACTCCCAAGCGTAGCGATGCCGATCGCACAACGCAGGCAACGCCTGATACAACGCCGAGCCGATGCGCATCGTGCCGGGAGCGGTTGCGACCGGCAGCGCGCCCCCCGATGAGGGAGTCGCTGCGCAACCACCGAGCCCACCGCTCAGCAGCAACACCCACACCCCCGATGCACCGGAGAACCACCTGAGAGAAATTAGGAGGGCACTCAACGATGGGACAATCTGACGATGTCTACACGCTTCACGATGACACCTACCACGCAAGTTCTTCGTCGCGCCATAAGGATAGAAACGATCGAGTATCGTGCAATCCATGCAGAACCTTCCACCCGAGATACCCATCATTCATTCGTCATTTCACATCAGGTGAAATGACGAATACAACCCCAGAGGGAGGCAGTCCGCCATAGCTCTTTGGCGGACGCGGGAAGGGGGATAGGAAAATCCCCCTTCCAACTCGGTACAGCTTCCAACTTTCGGCAACAGATAATGGTGGAGGCGGGCGGAATTGAACCGCCGTCCCATAAGGAGCAACGCATGAGCTCCTACGTGCGTAGCCGATCTTTTGGTCTTGCGACGCCGATCTCCGATCGGCAGGATACCGACGACGCCAGCCCCTGCAACCGACTTCGCCAACGGCCCCAGAGGCACGAACCGCCGACTATCCTGCTCATGACGCCCGACCCGAACCGGCAGGCCGGATCGGCGGACGGGCTACCTCGTTAGAAGCAGCGCTTTATCGGACTGCTAACGCGCCGACCGGAGTTGCATCAATCAACCCCAGCAGCTGGTCAACGGTCTCGAACTGCGACGCCACGTTGTCTAAGTTGGCGTTTGATTTGTGCCAGGTGTTTTACGAGGCCTCCTGACAACCTCGGCACGCAACTCGATGCGCACCACCTCAGGTCGAACCCTATCGCCCCCGTGCAATGCGCG
>Ga0247727_10012816_pt1 | contig 14294 bp, 11 predicted proteins | sample WisWelCaveWW1625_FD_202498 | JGI IMG/M metagenome (GOLD analysis project Ga0247727, IMG submission 202498) | Biofilm microbial communities from Wishing Well Cave, Virginia, United States - WW16-25 | ecosystem: Environmental > Aquatic > Deep subsurface > Groundwater > Cave microbial mat | place... | reverse complement strand
CCGTCGACCTGTTCCTTTGACCGCCCCGATCAACTGACAACCGACAACCGACAACCGTCAACTGGGCGGCGCAGCCGCCCCTAGTGGCTCAGCGTCTCCCGCACCGCGGTGAGGCTGGCCGGCAGGCACGAGAAAACCGGGATTCGCAACCGCTCCCGCAGCCCCCCCAGTTCCCGGGCCATGGAAACCTCCGCCAGCACCAGGGCGCTGATTCGCTGGCACAGCAGCCGGCGCGCCGCGCCCAGCAGCGCCGCCCGGTGAGCCTCCGGGAACCCCGCCAGAAGCGCCTGGTAGGCTTGCGGCAGAACCTCTTCCCGGATGGCGATGGTCTTGCCGGCCGCCGCCGCAGTCTCCAGCAGCACCTGCCGGGTGTTTTCCAGCGTCTTTACCTGGGCCGCGATCACGCCGATGCGGTTTCCGGAGCCGACCGCTTCCGAGGCCATCGGCTGCTCCAGCCGGATCACCGGCAGCCCGGCCTGTTCTCGCAACCCCTCCAACATGGCGCGCGAGACGGCCGGGCAGGCCACCAGCGCCAGCTCGGCCCGGTGCGAATCGCGCGCCGCCGCAAACATCTCGCCCAGCCGCCGCTCCGCCGCCGGCGCCTGGGCCGCCGCCAGCCACCGCCGCACCCGGTAATCCAGCAGGTGGGTCATCTCCAGATCCGGCGCGTCTTCACCGTAAAAGCGCGCCACCGGCACCACCACGGCCGCCGAATCATGGAGGCAGGCGATTCTTCGTCTCATGGCGCGGCTCGCAGCACCGGGGCCAGGAAATCCGCCATGCCAGCAGCCTCCACCCGGTTGCCGCCGGCGCCGCCGGCCCGCACCGCGGCCGCCTCCGCCGCCTCCAGCAGGGCTTGCAGGCCCACCCCGCTGGCCCCTTCCGTGGAGGCCGCCCCCACACTGACGGTGGCCGCTATCGAACGGCCCAGCACGTCCAGGGCCGCCCCCCCCACCGACGCCCGGGCCGCCTCCCCCTGCCGGGCCGCCTCCGCCCGGCTTCCCTCCGGAACCACTACCAGGAATGCCCCGTCCTGATACCTCCCTATCAGGTCATAGAGCCGAACCGCGCCGCACAGCCGCGCCGCTGTCTCCCGCAGCACTGCCTGCCCGGCGGCCTCCCCGTACCTCTGCCTGGTTTCCTCCAGCCCGTCCAGCTGCGCCACCAGCACCCCCAGCGGCCTGGCGCCGCGCCGCGACCGGCTCAGCTCCCGCCCCAGAAATGCCTCCACGGTCCGGCGGTTCCACAGCCCGGTCTCCGGATCGTGAGTGCCCGGGAACCGGGCCGCCGCCCGCAGCGCCATGATCTGCTCCTGCAAATCCAGGATCCGCCGCGCCGCCCGCAGCCGCACCCGCAGCTCCCGGGCGTCAAACGGCTTGGTCAGGTAATCGTCCGCCCCGCTCTCCAGGCCCTCGATCAGGTCCTGCTTGTCGGTCCGCACCGTCAGCAGCAGGATGTAGACGTAGGCCTCCCCGGTCCGCTCCCGCACCCGCCGGCAGATCTGGGGACCCGTCATCCCCGGCATCATCCAGTCCAGAATGGCCAGCGTCGGGGCGTCGTCGCCTTCCAGAATCCGCCAGGCCTGGTCGCCGTCGGCGGCCGCTATCACCTGGTAACCCCACTCCCCCAGGAACGTCTCCAGCAGTTCCCGGCTGGTGGCTTCATCCTCGGCGATCAGTATTTTCATCGCAGGATCTCCTCGGGCAGCGTCTCCAACTGCCGCTCCAGGCGCTCGATCTCGGTTTCGATCTCCTCTGCCAGGCGGTCGGCGTTCCCCAGCTCTCCGGTTCGCGCCGCTTTCTCCAGCTCCAGCGCCGCCGCCGCTGCCGGCCGCGCTCCCAGGTTCATCAGGGAACCCTTCAGGGTGTGGGCCGCCAGCTCCAGGCTCCGGGCGTCCCCGGCGCTGACCGCCTTGTGTATTCGTAGTATGAGATCGGGACACTGTTCGCGGAACCTCCGAACGATGCGCCACGCCAGCTCCGGCCGGCCCTCCACCAGCGCCAGCAGCCCCGAGGAGTCGAACGCCGGCGCCGGCGTCTTCTCTCCCCGCTGACTGGCCAGACGCTCGATGACCTGCCTCATTTGGCGGGCCTCCACCGGCTTCGCCAGGTACTCGTCCATCCCAGCCCACAGGCAGCGTTCCCGGTCTCCTGGCAGAGCCCAGGCGGTCAAGGCCACGATCGGTACCCGGCCCCCACCGGATCCCCGCTCCCGTTGGCGAATCTCGACGGCCGCATCCAGGCCGCTTAGCACCGGCATCTGCACATCCATCAGGATCAGATCCACCGGCTGGCGTTCGAAGATCTCCAGCGCCTGCCGCCCGGTTTCGGCCAGGATCACGGTATGTCCCCAGCTTTCCAGGTGCAGGCGCGCCACCTCCTGGTTCAGGGGATTGTCCTCCGCCAGCAGGATCCGCAGGAGCCGCCGGCCCTCAGCCTGCGCCGGGTCCGGCGCCGCGGCCGGCATGGCCGCTGCCGGTTCCCGCGGGCCGGCCTTGGCCACCGCCACCTGCACCGTGAAATAGAATCGGCTTCCCTGGCCGGCAGCGCTTTCCACCCACACCCGCCCCCCCATCAGACCCGCCAGCCGCGAGGCGATCGACAACCCCAGGCCCGTCCCGCCATATTGTCGCGTGATCGAAGTGTCGGCCTGCTGGAACGACTCGAAGATCAGCTCCTGCTTCCCGGCCTGGATGCCCATACCGGTATCGGCGACCAGGAAGCGCAGCTCCAGACGGCCGCCCTGCGCCGGCCGGGCTTCCAGCTCCACACGCACCTCCCCCCGCTCGGTGAACTTGATGGCGTTGCTGACCAAGTTGGTCAGGATCTGCCGCAACCGCCCGGCGTCGCCGAGCACCGCCTCCGGCGTCTCGGGCGGGATCCGGCACACCAGTTCCAGGCCCTTCTGCCGCGCCCGCCACTGATGGGCGGCGACGCAGTTCTCCACCCACTCCCGCAGGCTGAACTCCGCTTCGTCCAGCTCCAGCCGCCCGGCGTCGATCTTCGAGAAATCCAGCACGTCGTTGACGATGCCCCGCAGGGCGCCGGCCGACTCCTGGATCGCTCTCAGGCACGACCCCTGGACCTGGTCCAGCGCCGTCCCCGCCAGAAACTCTGCCATCCCCAGGATGGCGTTCAGAGGCGTCCGGATCTCGTGGCTCATGTTGGCTAGAAACTCGCTCTTGGACCGGTTGGCCGCCTCGGCAGCAAGGCACGCCCGCTCCGTCTCCTGTTCGGCCCGCTTGCGGCTGGTGATGTCCAGGATGAAGGACACGAACTGGTCGGGAGAGTCCTCGAAGCGCGCCGCCCCGGCCAGCACCGGCACGCGGGTCCCGTCCTTGCGGATGAACTCCTTTTCCCAGGGCGTGGCCACGCCGCTGCGCTCCAGTTCTCTCAGCGCCCGCTGGTCCCGGGCCTGGAACTCCTCCGGCGTCATGCGGTCCCACCGCACCGTCCCGTCCATGACATCCACCCAGGTGTAGCCGGCCATTTGGAGAAAGGCTTTGTTGGCCCCGTGGATGCGCCCGTCGGCGCCGGCGAACACCACCCCCAGAATGTTGGATTCCACCAGCCGGCGCAGCCGGGCCTCCCACACTCGCGCCGCCTCTTCGGCCCGCTTGCGGTCGGTGTTGTCCCGAGCGATCGCCGCCACGCCGGTGATGCGCCCCTGCGGATCCAGGATCGGGGAGTGTGTCAGGGCCAGGTCGATCCGCTGGCTGTCCTTAGTAATCCCTACGCTTTCATACAGCGGCAGGGCGTCTCCGCGGCGCGCCGCCTCCAGCAGACGCGGCGCGTCCTCGGCCTGCTCGGGGGCAAACAGCCGCCCCGCCTCCATCCCCAGCGCCTCTTGGGCGCTGTAGCCGTACAGCCGCTCGGCCCCCCTGTTCCAGCTGGCGATGCGCCCCTCCAGCGTGGCGCCCCAGATGGCGTCGCTCGAGGACTCTACGATCGCCGCCAGCCATCGCTGCTGTTCCGCCGCGCCGTTATCGATTGGCTGGTTCATGTGGCCTACGCGGTCTTGGAGACTTCCCGGCCCGACAGCAGCTGCGCCAGCGACTGGTAGGCCAGACCGAGCTTGGAGTGCGGGTCCACCAGCACCGCCTCCGGGTGGCGCGCTCTCCAGTCATCGGACGGAAGCACGAAAGTGACGGACCGCCCCAGGCGCTCCTCGACCTCCTCCAGGCTCACGACCGATTCCAACTGCCGCGTCAGCACGTGCCGGATTTTTTCTTCCGGCACCCCGCGAGCCCTCAGCTCCTCGGCCCGCCGCTTGGCCAGGTGCAGCGCCTGCCTTTCCGGCGTCGAAACCAAAAACGTCCAGCGGGCCAGCCGCGCGATGGTCTCCGATCCCTCATCCAGGATCTCGGGCAGGTCGGCAATCACCACGTCGTAGCGCGATCGGGTGAAGCTCAGCAGCCGGTGGTAGTTCAGCCGCGACGCCGAGGGACGCTGCTCCGGCATGACCAGGGCGTCGAACCCCAGCACCCGCGCCGGTAACGTTACCCACCACCGGTCATCCATGTTACGGGCCCGCTCCACCGCCGCCAGAATGGAGTGCTCCGAGCCGATCCCCAGCAGAGCGCCCAGCGACCCGCTCGCCTGGTCGGCCTCCAGCAGCAGAACCTTCAGCCGCCCGTCGGCGGCCAGCGCCGCCGCCAGATGCACCGCCGTTGTGGTCGCCCCGCTGCCCCCCTTGGCCGGCGCCACCGCCAGCAGGTTGTCCGGCAGCCCCGCGCCCGTCTGCCCCGATGTCACCGCATCCACCAGCCGGCGAAATTCCTCTCGGCTGACCGGCAGCACCAGCAGGTGCTGGATCCCGACCCGCGAAGCCTGCAGCTTCATCTCGTGGTCGTCTCGCCGCACCAGTCCCACCACCGCCGCGTCCCGCCGCGCATCCTTGATCTGGGCCCCCATCTCGAAGCTCGACTCCGAGGCGTCCAGGTCCAGAAACACCAGGTCCGGCGTGATGATGTTCAGCAGTTGCGTAAGATCAAACTGGCGGGGATAAAACGGAACCGTCTTGTAGACGCACACCCCACCGTGCTCGGCGCACACCTCGTTGATGGCGCTGTTCCAGCCGCGGTTTGGTCCGATGGCGATGGCCGACAACATAGCGGCACTGCCACAGACTTCATTATTTCGGCAGTGGTGGTGCGGCTTCTCGTGGCGGAAAACCTTAGGGCGAGGCGGGTTTTTGCCTTAGCAGCGGTAACACAGGCTGGGACACGGCCAGGACCTGTCATCCCGAGCGAAGCGAGGGATCTGTTTCTTGCGCAATCCGTGAACAACAGCAGATCCCTCGCTTCGCTCGGGATGACGGGCTCTGGTCCGGAGCGGCCCCAGGCCGCTCCAACCCGATCCAGGCTATCCTGGCGCTGGCATGCGACTCCCCGACGCCCCAGCGATCCTGGCCGGCGTAGTCCTGGCCCCGGTTCTGCTGGTGGCGCCGGGCTGGTTCTGGAGCCGCCTGCTCGATCTGGGCCCGCTGCCCCGCTCTGAGCGCCTCGCCTGGGCGCTGCTGCTTTCGCTGGCCACCGCCCCGGTTCTGGCTTACAACTTCTTTCTCCTGCTCCCCTACCGCAGCTGGACGGTGTGGCTGTTTGCTCTGCTGCACATCGCCGTTCCGGCGGCCTTGAGCTGGCGTCGGCGCCCACCCGAGCGGCCGGGGCCCGCGATCGACCGCCGCCTCTGGCTGCTGCCTGCCCTGATGGCCCTGCTGGCCGTCACCAGCGTCATGGATTTTCAGCGGGGCGACCAACTCTGGCGTGGCCATCCGGCCGACGACTATGCCAAACACATTCTCGTCACCGACGCCATCTCCCGCACCGGCATCCACCCCGTCAACCCCGCCTTTCATCCCGGCCGGCCGCTGCCGTTGTTCTTTTATCTCTTCTGGTTTCTGCTCAGCTCCATGCTCGACGCCTTGAGCGGCTGGCGTTTTGGAGCCCGGGCGGCTGTTCAAGCCCTGACCGGCTGGGGCGCGGTGGCCCTTTTCGCCCTCACGCTGGTCGCGGCCCGGCGCCTGCTGCGGCCGGCAACGCCCCGCGCCGTAGGCCTTTGTTTCGCGCTGCTGTTCGTCACCGGCCTGGATCTGATTCCGGTGCTCTTCTGGGCCTTCGTCAATATCGAACCCGGCCGGCTGGTCTGGCGCGAGCGGTTCCACTTATACCCCAACCTGGATGCCTGGAACTGGGTCGGACAAGTGACTTCCTGGCTGGAGACCGCCGCCTGGGCGCCCCACCACCTGGCGGCCTGCGTGGTCGGGATCACCGGTCTGCTCCTGATCCTGGTTGTGCCCCCGTCGCGGGGGCGGGCTTTCCTGTTTGCCGCCGCGGCGGCCTCCCTGCTGGGGCTGTCAGTCTGGGTCACCCTGGTCTTTGCCGTGTTTTGGGCTGCCTGGTGGCTGAGAAACTCCGGCTTTTCGCCCGCACAGGCAGGATTGCCTGCGCTGCTGGCGGCCCCTTTTATCGTCCAGCTGTGGCGCGCCCGCCGCAGCGCCGGCTTCCCGCTGGTCTTCGACGTCCGCGACTTCGGCTTCTGGCGCGCCTATACCTATTTTCAGGATCTTGGCCCCTGGCGCGAGATCCTCGACCTGGCCTGGCTGCCCCTCCTTTACAGCCTGGAGCTGGGCGTCTTCGCCCTGGGCGCCTGGTTCTGGTGGCGCCGCCGCCGGCGAGTCACCCCACCCCAGCGCGCCATGGCCCTGCTGGCCGGCGTCTCGCTCCTGACGGCCTCGCTGCTGCGCTCCTCGATCCACAACAACGATTTCGGCTGGCGTGGCCTGCTGCCGGCGCAGTTCGCCCTCCTGCTGGCCACCGCCTGGATGCTCGAACGGCTCTGGCGTCTCAAACGGCGCTCGCTCCTGATCGCGGCCTGCCTGGGCCTGGGTCTCGCCGGCGTCGCCTTCGACTGGGCGGTGATGACCGGCTACCCGCCCGCCCAGGATCTCTACGCCTCCCGGGGCGAACGAGGCCGCCGCAACCTGATCCTCAAGCGCCTCTATGAACGGATCCGCGACGCCACGCCCTCCACTGCCATCGTCCAGCAGAATCCGGATGTGGGGCTCGAGATCCCCCACGCCTTCTACGCCGGCCGCCAAAGCGCCGTCCTCGACCGTTCCAACGGCGCCGTGTTCGACACTGCCGGGCCGGAGTTCGAAACCGCGCTACGCCAGGTGGCCTCCATCTTCGCCCCGGCCGCCTCGCCGGACCACATCGAGCAGACCGCCCGCCGCTTTGGCATCCGGGTCTTGGTGGTTCAGGATACCGACCCGGCCTGGGCCAACCCGGCCTGGCAGGACCCCCGGTTCCCTCTGATCGCCGCCTCCGATCTCGCCCGCGCCTACCGGATTCAGTGACACCGGCATTCCTGTCGCACCTGCCGCTCACTTGGGTTCCAGCGGCGCCAAGACTTCGATCAGGTGGGGGAGCTCTACGGTCACGATCTTCCACACTTCTTCGAGGTCGACGGCGTCATAAGCGTGAATGAGCTTGTCCCGCATGCCCGCGACGCTCTTCCAGGGAATCGCCGGGCATCGGCTTCGAAACTCCGGCGAGAGCCTCTTGACGGCCTCTCCGATGATGGCGAGCTGATGCAGAATCGCCGACTGGGTCTTGGCATCGCGTTGAAAACCCGCCCCGTCCAGGCCGCCCCCGAAATCCACCGCCAGTCGCCCGGCCTTCAGGATGTCGAGCAACCCCTGGCGGACTTCGAGGAAAATTTTCCTCGACCTCCCGCGAGGCACGTCGCCTCGTCAAGCGACATAATAGGGCTGGGCCGATTCCAGAATCGCTTTTCGCCGGATCCAGTTGTGGCTGCGCTCGATGGCGCGACGACTCACGATGTCGACCCGGCGGCCAAGCAGGGCTGCCAGGTCTTCCTCCATCGTGATGTGATCGAGCAAGCTCCAATCCGCGTCCAGCGCGAAGCGGACCAGCACGTCTACGTCACTGGCCGGCCCAAAATCGCTTCTCAGCACGGAACCGAAAAAGGACAGTTCCAGGATTCTCCAGCGCCGGCAGAACGGTTCGAGGCTTGGCCGGTCCAGACGGACCGGGATCGGCCCGGTTTCCTGACGCAGCCGACGCCACCTCGTCTGGCTCGCTTTCCTGGCGATCTCCCTTCGACGCTCCGGCGATAATCTTTCTGCTCGGGCCTTACCGCCCTTCACCCCGCCCAGCCGGCCCAGGACTCGAGCAGCTTTACTTCGTTCTTCCACCAGGACATCATACTTGAGCGTAAAAGGATTTGGAAGTCCTGGGCTTCAGTCCGGAAACTTGATCCGTCGCAGCAGCTCGGCGTAGCGCGGGTCGGAGCGCAGGGGATCGAAATTCGGCTCGACCTTGAGAAAGACCGCAAACTGGGACCGCTCCCGGTAGAGCTGCTCCAGGGCCTCGAAGGCGCGGTCTTTGTCGCCCAGCGCCGCGGCGAGCCAGGCCACCGCGAACGGCGGGACATACTCGCGCCGGGCGGCATCACGCAGGCGATCCAGGATCCTGCGGGCCTCGCCGTGGTTTCCGGAGGCGGCCTGCACGGCGCCCAAAGCGGCGAGCGCCAGGAGGTGCCCTTGCGCCGCCGCGATCCCTTTCTGGGTCGAGGCGTTGGCTGCGGCGAAATCTCCTTTAGCGGCTTGGGCGACGCCCAGCAGCACCTGGCCCACCCACAAGCTGGGGTCGAGTTCCAGCGCCCTGCGGTATTGGGCGATGGCGCGGTCGTACTGGCGGGCGAAGCGGTAGGCCTCCGCCAGGTCCAGGATCGGGGCCGGCGCCAGCGGGTCGATCTCGGTGGCGCGCGACAGGTGGCGGACAGCCTGATCGTGCCGGCCGAGCAAGGCAAGGTAAAACCCATACCAATCATGGACCCACAGGTAGTTGGGATTGAGATCCAGGGCGCGCCGGAAGCTGCGCTCGGCGCCAGCCCAGTCGTGATCGGCGACGTACTGGACCGCCGCCAGGGCGGTGTGGGCTTCCGCCAGGGTGTCGTCGATCTGGAGGGCCCGGGTGGCCGCCGCGCGGGCCTTGGGGTGGCCTTCTGCCGCCTCCACGTACAGGCCCACGGCCATGGTGTAGGCCTCCGCCAACGCGGCGTAGGCCGGGGCATAGTTGGGCTCGATCTGGATGGCGCGATTCAGGTCCGCAACTGCGTTTCTCCAGTTCTCCACCGTGAAGCCGGAATACAGTCGATGGCGGCCCCGGAAGTAAGCCTGGTTGGCCTCGGTGTTCTCCGGGTAGCGGCGGGCCAGGCGCTTTTGCTGCTCGCCGGTGAGGCGCAGCCGGAGCTTGTCAGAGATCTCGCGGGCGATCTCTTCCTGGACGGCGCCGAGGTCGGCCAGTCGCCTGTTGTACTGCTGGCCCCAGAGCTGGGCGCCCTCTTGAACATCCATCAGGTCCACCTGGACGGTGAGAGTTTCGCCCCGCTGAGTGACTCGGCCCGTCAGGACGGCCCGCACCTTGAGGTCCTGGCCGGCCTTGAGCGGGTCGGCGTCCTTGCCTTTGTGCCGGAAGGCCAGGCTCCGGGCCGCCACCTTCAGCGCCGGCAGTTGCGAGAGGGTATTGATCAGGTTGTCGGCGATGCCGTCGCTGAGGTACTCGGCGTCGGGGTTCCCGGTGGCGTTCACGAACGGCAGCACGGCCAGCGAATCGATGGCCGGTCGGGGGCGGAGGTACAGGAACAGGCCAGCGGCCACGGCGACCACAAGCGAGGCGGCCGCGACGAGCAGGCGGGGCGACCGGGCGGCGGGGCGAGGGGGCGGCGCCGCCATGCCGCTTACCGAGTCGCTGTCGCGCTTGAGGTTGCGCAAGTCCACCACCAACTCCCGGGCCGACTGGTAGCGGCGGTCGCGGTCCTTCTCGAGGCACTTGCGGATAATCCGCTCCAGCTCCGCCGGGGCATTGGGCTGGTGCCGCAAGACCGATTCCGGCTGGGCGTGCAGGATCTGGTCGAGCGTCTCGGTTCCGGTGGCGCCGCCGAACGGAGCCCGGCCGCAGGCCAACTCGTAGAGCACCACGCCCAGAGAAAACAGGTCGGTGCGTGGATCGACCGGATGGCCCAGAGCCTGCTCGGGGCTCATGTAACGGATGGTTCCCATCACCAGGCCCGGCTCGGTCATGGCTTGCGTCTCAGCGTCGGGCGTGATCGGTTCGGCGGGACGGCTTATCTTTGCCAGGCCGAAGTCGAGGATCTTGAGCTGGCCCCGCGGCGTAACCATCAGGTTGCCGGGCTTGATGTCGCGGTGGGTGACGCCCTTGGTGTGGGCTTCATCAAGGGCGTCGGCAGCTTGGATCGCCACGTCCAGCAGCTCGCTGGTCTCCAGCTTCCGCCCGCTCCGCGCCGAAAGCGCCTGGCCCTCCACGTACTCCATGGCGATGAACTGCGTGGATCCGGCTTCGCCAATTTCATAGATGTGGGCGATGTTGGGGTGGTTGAGGGCCGAGGCGGCTTTCGCTTCCTGGACGAACCGCCGCATCCGCTCGGGATCCCGAGCCGACTCCGGGCGCAGGATCTTCAGCGCCACCCGGCGATCCAGGCGGCTGTCCTCGGCCAGGTAGACCTCGCCCATGCCGCCGGCGCCCAGGCGGGAGAGGATGCGGTAGGGGCCGATGCTTTCGCCCGGCGACATCAGTACACTTCAATATACACGTTTGAGTGGGTGAGTTTGTTGACACCCCGCTTCTTGCTATGCTAAACCTTAGGGTCTTCCGATGGCAGAGGAGCAAAAGCCCGCGGCCGCCCATGCCGTGCCCAAGCCCCCGCCCGCGATGGCCACCACCCCCTGGGAAAGCCCGCTGACGGCGAACCTCCGGGCAAGGTTCGGCGACCAGATCCTGGAATTTTCCAGTTACGTCGGCCAGAACTTCCTGGTGGCCGAGCCGGCCGCGTTGATCCCCATCCTGGAATACCTGAAGATCGAAGAGGAGTTCGACTACCTGGTCGACGTCACGGCCGTTCATTACCCGAAGCGGGAGAAGCCCTTTGACCTGGTCCACATCCTCTACCGGTTCCCGCCCCACAACGAGCGCATCCGGGTGAAGATCCGCGTGGCGGACGGGGAGAAGGTCCCCAGTGCCACGGGGATCCATCCGGGCGCCGACTGGCTGGAACGCGAGGTCTTCGACATGTTCGGGATCGTCTTCCAGGGACATCCCGGGCTGAAGCGCATCCTGCTGCCGGAGGACTGGCAGGGCTACCCGCTGCGCAAGGAGTACGGCATCCTCCAGCAAGACCAGCGGTGGGTGCAGGAGAATCTGCAAATCGAGAGCGGGCAGTGAGGGCCGTGAGCGTAGCGCTCCCCAGGTCGGTGGATTCCAGTTCATCTGCCGAGGCGCGCCGGCCGGCAAAGAGTACAGGGATCCGGTACAATCAGATGCGGAGCTAACCGTGCCGATCGAAACCACCTACACTAATCTACGGGCGCATCTGGCCGCGGTGCTGGACCGGGTCGTCCAGGATCAGGAAGTAGTCATTGTGAGGCGCCGGGGACCCAGGGATGTAGCGCTGGTTCCGGCAACCGAACTGGCGGCCCTGTTGGAAACCGCCCACCTGTTGCGCTCGCCAAAGAACGCCCAGCGGCTCCTGGCCGCGCTGCGCAGAGCCGAAACTGGCAGCCGGAAACCACAGTCGGTGGAAAAGCTGCGCCGGGATTTGGGGCTTGAGTCAGACCCGTAGGCTGGAGGCCGTTTTCCACCCGGAGTTTCTAGACGATCTTAGGTACTGGGTCGGAACCGATCGAAAGACCGGTCTGCGAGTCCTCGATCTTGTGGATGCCGTCCTCCGGGATCCGTTTGGCGGCATAGGCAAACCTGAGCCGTTGAAACACCTTCTGGCCGGCGCCTGGTCTCGAAGAATCACGCAAGAGCACCGGCTTGTGTATCGGGTCAGCGAGAAGCGCGTTGACTTCTTGCAGGCGCGCTACCACTACTGACCGGCGTTGCAGGCCGCCTCGAAACAGCCGCCCTCACGCGCCCCGCCACCAAACTTGGTTCCGCGCCGCTGCCTTCCGCCGCCCCATTGCATTTCCTCCGGCAACCCACTATCCTTTAGGAACCGGATAGGTGTTCCTCCATCTACCAGCTCCCTTGTTGCTGGCTCGCGGCCCGGGCGACCGAGGTGACGGTAACCGACCAACTGCTCGACAGCCTAAGGCGCGGCGCGACCACACTATTTGCATCTCGGAGGCGGCAGTTCCTTGTCCGCCCCCCAAGACTTCAACCAAGCCCTCACCTCTTCATGCCCAACAACAACGGGTGTGCTTAACCGTTTTGGGGGAAGCGTGCGCCACGTCGCCTCACATCCCAGCAAACTCCCCAAAACGGTTAAGCACACCAACAACGGCCCCGCGTTGACACTTCCTGCCCGCTATGTTACACGTTATGTCTCCCATGGCAAAGGAGCAAAAGCCCCTGGCCAATCATGCCAGTCCGATACCCCCGGCGGCGATGGCCACCACGCCGTGGAAAGGCCCGCTGGGGGCTGACGTGAAAGGCGTTTCGGAGACCAGATCCGGGAATGCTCCCCCTCGCGGGCCAGAACGAGCAGGAGGTCTATGACATGTCGGGGGTTGACTGAAAGCTGACAGGCATGCCGGAAGCCACCTTCCTCGACGCCAACGAGCTGGTCCTGAACATGGGGCCGCAACACCCCTCGACGCACGGGGTGCTGCGGGTGATCCTGAAGCTGGACGGCGAGAAGGTCCTGGGCTGCGAGTGCGTCATCGGTTACCTGCACCGGGGCGTGGAGAAGATCGCCGAGAACCGCACCTACGTGCAGTTTGCGCCCTACGTCGACCGCATGGACTACGTGGCCGCGGTCTCCAACGGCCTGGGCTACTGCCTGGCCGTCGAGAGGCTGCTGGGCGTCGAGACCCCGGCGCGGGCGCAGGCCGTGCGGGTGATCCTGACGGAGCTGAACCGCCTCTCGAGCCACCTGCTGTGGCTAGGGACCCACGCCCTCGACATCGGCGCCATCACGCCGGTCTTCTACTGCTTCCGGGAGCGCGAGGAAGCCCTCAAGATCTTCGAGAAATACTGCGGCGCGCGCCTGACCACCCACGCCTTTCGCATCGGGGGCTTGCAGTACGAGACCTACGACAGCTTCGAGAAGGAGTGCCTGGCCTTCTGCGACATGTTCATTCCGAAGGTCGACGAGTACGAGGAGCTGTTGACAACCAACCGCATCTGGGTGGGGCGGACCAAGGGAGTCGGCATCCTGACCGTGGAGGACTGCAAGGAGCTGGGGGTCACCGGGCCGGTGCTGCGGGCCGCCGGCTTGGGCTGGGACATCCGCAAGGCGCTGCCGTATTCCGGCTACGAGAAGTATGAGTTCGACATCCCCACCGGCGAGAACGCCGATACATACGATCGGTATCTGGTGCGGATGCAGGAGATGCGCCAGTCGGTGCGGATCATCCGGCAGGCGGTCGGGTCGCTGCCGGCGGGGCCGATCCTGGGCAAGGTGGGAAAGGTCCTCAAGCCGCCGGTGGGGGAGTGTTACGTCTCGATCGAGGCCCCCAAAGGGGAGCTGGGCTACTTCATCGTCAGCGACAACTCCACGCAGCCCTACCGGGTGCGGGTGCGGCCGCCGTCGTTCGTGAACTTGCAGGCGCTGGACCGCATGTGCCGGGGGTCGCTGATTGCCGACGTGGTGGCCATTATCGGCACCATCGACATCGTGCTCGGAGAGGTGGATCGCTAGGATGCTCGACGGCATTGTCACCAGCCCCTGGTTCATCCCGCTGCTGCTGACCGCCATCCTCATTCTGGTCTTCCCCCTGGTGGTCGGCTACATCGTGCTGGCGGAGCGCAAGGTGCTGGCCGACTATCAGGTGCGTCTGGGGCCGATGCGGGCTGGGCCTTACGGCTTCTTGCAGCCGATCGCCGACGCCGTCAAGCTCCTGATCAAGGAAGACATTATTCCCGCGGAAGCCGACCGGTGGATTTTTTGGATCGCGCCGGTGCTGTCGACCGTGACCGGCCTGACGGCCATGTCGGTGCTGCCGTTCGGTCCCGGGATCCACGTGGCCGACGTCAACATCGGCCTGCTGTTCATCCTGGCGCTGTCCTCGGTCGGCATCCTGGGGATCATCCTGGGCGGCTGGGCCTCCAACAGCCACTATTCGCTGCTGGGGTCGTTGCGCTCGGCGGCCCAGATGGTGAGCTACGAGGTGGCCATGGGCTTCGCCCTGATGTCGGGGCTGATGACGGCCGGCACCCTGAGCATGCAGGGGATCGTCAGGGCGCAGCAGGAGCGCGGCATCTGGTTCGGCTTCGACAACTACGGCCTGATGCTGGTGCCCTTCGT
>Ga0247727_10012815_pt1 | contig 14295 bp, 13 predicted proteins | sample WisWelCaveWW1625_FD_202498 | JGI IMG/M metagenome (GOLD analysis project Ga0247727, IMG submission 202498) | Biofilm microbial communities from Wishing Well Cave, Virginia, United States - WW16-25 | ecosystem: Environmental > Aquatic > Deep subsurface > Groundwater > Cave microbial mat | place... | reverse complement strand
TCGTTCAACCGCACACGAACGTCGTCAACGCCATCGATCCCGGCGCCCGAGCGCCTCGGCACGGTCGAACCGGCCGATCGTCCACTACCCATGAGAAATCCGGGCTGAAGATTGTCGGACTCACCCACCGAGATTACCACCCCATCGTTCCGAGGCCTACTCAAGCGGCCTGGGGTACCTACGGAGGTGGCAAAGCGGATGACTCCGGACTCGCGCAATTCGTAGCGCGGGTCCACGGGGCAGTGTCTCGGAATCATCGAAGCGGCCCGACTACCCTGCGGCCCGGACCGGTCGTACTCCGTGGTGCAATCGGGCGCCGACGGAACATTCGAAGCGCCATGCTCGCGGACATCTTCCGCGAGGGCGGACCGGCCTATCGCCAGGCCCACGGTTCGCGCATGCTGCCCTCGCACCTGCGGTGCCATGCGCGACATCGAGGCCTGTCGCACCGCGGCCCTCGACGGACACCTGCGCGCCTGCGACCATTGCGGCCAGCGGCAGTACGCCTACCACTCCTGCCGCAACCGGCACTGTCCGAAGTGTCACGGCGATCAAACTCGACGCTGGCTCAACCACACTCGATCGCAGCTGCTCCCGTGCCCGTACTTCCTCGCCACCTTCACACTCCCCGCCGAGCTTCGACCCCTCGCCCGATCGCACCAGAAGCTCGTCTACGGTGTGCTCATGCGCGCCGCAGCCGAGGCGCTGCTGAAGCTCACCGCTGATCCCAACTACCTCGGCGCACGACCCGGCCTCCTCGCCGTGCTCCACACCTGGACCCGCGCCCTGGCCTACCACCCCCACGTCCACATCCTCGTCACCGCCGGCGGATGGCGCGAGGGCCACGCTCCAGGCTGGATCCCGTCCAAACGCCCGGACTTCCTCGTCCCCGGCCGAGCCCTCTCGATCCTCTTCCGCGCCAAGCTCCGCGACGCCCTGCGACACGCCGGCCTCGTCGATCGCGTTCCTCCAGAGGTCTGGCACAAGGACTGGGTCGTGCATCTCCAGCACGCGGGCAGCGGCGAGAAGGTCCTCGAGTACCTCGCCCGCTACGTCTTCCGCATCGCGCTCGTCAACAGCCGGCTCGAGCGCTTCGAAGCCTCAATTCGTTAGCTGGCCTCAACGCGTTTGATCCAGTCATCAAGCTGCTGGGCGGTCACCCAGAGTCCGGGTTCCGTTTCGGGATGCTTCTTCTTTCTCTTCAAGGCATCGAGGAGTGCTGCTTTGCCTTCGTCGCCAAGGCGGCGACGTCCCTCGCGGCCCGTGAGCAACTTCATGACCCTACGCAGGTTCTCAAGTTCGTGGGCCGCGTCCTTTTGCCCGCTTTCCAGTAGCAGGTACGACGCCACGCCCACCAACAGCGGGACAATGACTCTTCGGTGTCTGCGGCTACTCCATGAAAGCTCCATCGCCGCTATGCCAAGGTTTCGCTTCTGGGATCCGCCTTCCAAGTACTGAAGACCAGCCAAGAAGAGCTCGTCCGCCTTCTGGCGAAACGTGTAGGCCGCGACGATCAGCCCTCCAACGAAACCGATCAGCGCGGCGAGTATCGTTGCAGCAGCATCTGACATAGTTCTGACCGGCTAACGTCTTGCCCAGTGACCACAGCCGTCCTCGCCCGTCGGCTTTATGGGCGGGTTTGGCGGACCCTTCGTTCGCCTACGGAGCTTCTTGGCCGACGGGCATCCCGATCCTTCAACGCGCGCGGTCCGTAGTCGGGCGCTTTGCGCTCGGCGACTTGCAGCTGAGATTGCGATCGACCGCGTAGAGTTCTTTGACAGCGGGGTGCGGGACCGCATGCGGCGAGCCCCCTGCTCAGCAAGGATCCCCGCTAGCTTTGCCATTACCTTGGCGTCGTCCTGGAGAGAGGACTGCCAGAACCGAACTACGCACCAGCCAACTGCAGCGAGGGCGCGGTTGACTGCCCGATCCCGGCGGCGGTTACCCGAGATCTTGCTGGTCCAGTACTCGACGTTGGATTTCGGCACGCGGAAGCATCTTGGATTTCCATGCCAGAAGTCACCGTCGATGAAGACGGCCACGCGGTGCCTGTGAAACACAACATCAGGGCGCCCGGGCAGCTTGCTGCCGCGACGCCAACCCTTGATCTGAAATCTCCGCAACAACCGGACGAAGCGAAGTTCCGTTGCGCCGTTTCCGCGGGAGCGAATTCGCGCCATGATGCGCGAGCGCTCCTTGGGTGTGAACATGTCAGTCATTTCGTGGCCACCTCGGCCGTCCGCATTCTGTCATACTCGCTCTGCAGGATTCCGATCACCTCCGTGTCAGCGAGGCAGTCGAGGACGCAGACGCCGCCGGTCAAGTTCAGAAACCTGGCGAGGTTTCGAATGCGCGCGCGATTAGCCTCGCCGCCAGCCAGGAGCTCGGAATTGATCCGCAGAAAGTCGAGGAATCCCCTGACGACTGCCGAAGCGCGACCGATGTTCCGCTCCAGGATCTGCTGTGTGTGTGGGCGGCGCCTTCCATGACTCATTGGCCGCCCACCATCTTGACTATGGCCGCAATCAGGCCCAATGCAATGTCCCGGTGGCCAACGGTAGGATGGTCGCGAGAACCGCCTTGTCCCTGAAAGGGCTTGTCCAATGGACGAGCCCTGCCTCCTTCCGGACACGGCTGACGACATCGAACATCTGATCGTCGTTGGCAAAGACTTTGTTGCTGTCCTCCGCCCGGCGAAAGATCGCATTGGCCAGCTTCAGGCCCTCGAACTGATCCAACGGTATCGCCTCGAGCTTGGTATAGAGAATCGCCTTACCCTTCGGGTTACTGTCCTTGAAGGTCTTCAGACACTCGTAGCCCGATGGGTTGCCACCCATGTGACCGATCAAGAGGTCATAGGAATTCGCCTTGAGCTCAGCAAGCCTTGCGTAGTCCGTGCTCTTCTTGGGATCGGGCGCTTGCGTTGGCAGCTCGAACACCTCCACGTCTGAAAACCGTGCTCGCAGGCCTACTTTCAAGTGGTTACGTCGCTCAGCAGAGTAGTCGACCACGACAATGCGCCCCGGCATGTTTCGTCCCTCCGTTCTACCGCTCTTCTACGTGATCGTCCGCCGAAGATGTCTCAAGAACTGCGGAACCGCGTAACACCGGACCTGCGTACCGCGGTAACGACCACAATCGGAAGGCGTCACAGCTTTCATCCTCCACCGCCGTTGAACAGCCCGTCTGCCACGTTCTCCGCGACGTTTCCAATCGCTTTGCATCACACGATCCTCAGCGTACCCCGCTCGCCGTCGACGGCTTCGCCGATACGCCACACGGGCTCGCCTGCGGCGCGGAACGCGGCCTCGACGTCGTTCGCGCGGTCCGCGGCGATCGCGACCAGGAGACCGCCCGACGTCTGCGGGTCGTGGAGCAGCGCGAGCTGCGCCTCGTCGAGGCTCCGCTCCGTACGCATCCACGTTCCGTAGTAGGCGCGGTTGCGCCGGCCGCCGCCGGGGATCGAGCCCGCGCGGGCGTAGCCCTCGGCCCCCGGCAGCAGCGGGACTGCGTCCCAGCGCAGCGCGAAGGCGAGCGAAGACGCCTCGGCCATCTCGTGGCCATGGCCCGAGAGGCCGAAGCCGGTGATGTCGGTCGCGGCGTGGAGCGCGCCCGAGAAGCCCCGCAGCACCGCGGCCGCGCCGCGGTGGAGTCTTGCCATCGATGCGATCGCGGCGTCGACATGGGCCGGGTCGGCTTCGTCGTTCTTGATGGCCGTCGTGATCGCTCCGGTTCCGATGGGCTTCGTCAGAAACAGCACGTCTTCGCGACGGGCGCCGCCTTTCGTCCACATCCTGTCCGGATGCACGAGGCCGACGACGGCCAGGCCGTATTTCGGCTCGGCGTCGCTCGTCGTATGGCCGCCCGCGACCGCGGCGCCGGCCTCGCGCACCTTCTCGCCGCCGCCGCTCAGGATCTCGGTCAGGATCTTCGGGTCGAGATCGTCGGGGAAGCCGACCAGGTTGATGCCGACGAGCGGCGTGGCGCCCATCGCGAACACGTCGGACAGCGAGTTCGCCGCCGCGATCGCGCCGAAGCGGTATGGGTCGTCGACCACGGGCGGGAAGAAGTCGGCGGTCAGCACGATCGCCCGCTCGGCGTCGATCTTCCAGACCGCGGCATCGTCCGGCGACTCGAGACCGAGCACCAGATCCGGGTACGCGCGCGGGTCGAACATCTCGGCGAGCGGGCGCAGCACCTGCGCCAGGGCCTCGGGGCCCATCTTCGCCGCTCAACCGGCGCAGGACGCGAGCTTGGTCAGCCGTACCGACTCGGCACCAGCCATCGCTCTCCTCCGTGGTTTCGGCAGCCGCTACCGAAACTCGATCAGGTGGCGGAACAGCGCCCGGACGATCTCCACGTTGTTCGCCAAGAGGTCGAAGAAGTCCTCCGCGTCGATCGCCAACACCAGGGTATCCGCCACCGCGACCGCCGTCGCGGCGCGCAGCCGGCCGCTCAGGATCTCCTCGACGCCGAAGGTCGTGAGGGGACCGACGCTCCTCGTCGCTCCGTCGTCCCCCCGCACCGCCACCTCTCCCCGTACTACGCAGTACAGCGCGTCCGACGGCGTGTTGTGCTCATAGATCGTCTCGCCGGCGCGGAACGGTCGCTCGCGCGCGATCGCGGCGATGCGCAGCATCTCCTCCGCGCGGCAGTGCGCGAAGAGGTCCGCGCTCTGGAGCAACATCACCGTTTCGATTCCTGCAAGCTCCGCCACGTCTCGTCCCCCGTCTATCCCGCCGTGCCGAGACCCAGGCGCTGCACGATCCAGCCCGCCGTTTCGCGCACGAGTCGGTCGTGGGCCACGCGCGCGAGCCGCTCGACCTGCGCATAGAGCTCGGCGGTCCGCCCCGCGTACACCGTGTACAGGGCACCGACCGCCCGCGCGTGCGCGTCCGCCGTCCCACGGACCCCCTCGTCGAGCAGCGCGGCGAGCGCGCTGGCGCGGGTTCCGGCCGGCACGCCGAACCAGCGCGCCCCGTACCGCAGCTTCTCGGGCAGCAGGTCGTCGCCGATCACCGAGAACACGGTGCGGCGCAGATCGCCGGCCAGCGTGTTGTCGAGGTACTCGAGCGCGTGCGTCCGCACGGCGCTCTGTCCGCCCGCGACCCCGCGATACGCGGCCCACACGTGGTGCGGCGGATGGAGCAGCGCGAGCAGGGCGAACAGGTTGCGCACGTGCTCCTCGGCGCCCTCGCCGAGGAGCTGGATCAAGAGGTCGGGCTCGCGCCTGGGGTCCCAGACGATCCGCGCGCCCTCGACGCGGGCGAAGCCCTCGGCGTCGAGCGCGGTGAGCCGGCCGATCGACACGTGCCAGCGTCGCGCTTCCTCGCGCACCGCGACCTCGATCCGGGTCCGCGACGCCGCGGGGATCCGCCCGCGCTCGAGCGTTCCCAGGGCCTCGAAGATCTTGCGCCGCAGGAACCCGTCGTCCGCGCGCTCGAGGGCGGCGCACAGTGCGGTGATCGCCTCGTCCGTGCCGATGCGTGCGAGCGTCTTGGGCAGGGCGCGGCGGACCCACAGCGACTCTTCGGAGTCGGTCAGGAAGTGCGCCAGCGCCGGCGCGACGTCGGGCCCGAGGGCCACGAGCGCCTCGCGCGCGTCGTGCTTGAGTCGGCGGCTCTGCAGAAGCGCGATCAACGTCGGGACGTAGGCCGGGCTGAATCCGTCCCGCTCGGCGCGTCGCCGCACGGCGCGGATCGCCTCGCGCGCCACCGCCGGATCCGAGTCGTAGAGCAGCTGGATCAGTCGCTCGTCGTAGCGCGGCTCGCGCACGCCGCCGATCGCCTTGACGGCCTCGACGCGCTCCCGCGGGTCGGACGCCGACAGCAGGTCGGACAGCGCGGCCTCGGCGCGCTGCCGGTCCTCGGTGTCGCCCATCTCGGCGAGGCAGGCGATCGCCGCCGCGCGGACGCGCGGATCGGGATCGCGCAGCCGCGAGCGCATCAGCTCCGTCGCTTCGCTCTCGTAGAGCGCGACGAGCGCGCGCACCGCGGCGACACGCACGTCCGGGTCCTCGTCACCCAGCCGGCGCTCGATCAGCGGAGCCGCGTCGCGCCGCCCGGTCGCCGCGAGCACGCCGAGGGCGCGCCGGCGCACCGTGGGATCGTCGTGGCACAGCAGGAGCGGCGGGACGAGCCGCCCCCGTCCGTGCTCCTCGAGCACGTCGATCGCGTACAGCACCTGACGGCGATCGGCGCTGCCCAGGCTCTGCATCAGGATCTCGAGCGTCGTCACGTCCGAGACGTCGATCGTGAACGCCGCCCCCGGCTCGCGCTGGCCGAGCCGCGCGCGGAATGCTCGCACGTACTCGCGGTAGGCCCAGGCCACGACGGCCAGCCATACCCCGATCAGCGCGAGCGAGATCCAGGCGGTCCCGAGCTCGCTCAGGATGCCGAGCGGCACGAGCAGCAGCAGCAGGCCGGCCAGACCTTTCGCGCCGCGCTGCACGAACACGTCGATGTACGCCTTGGCCTTGAGGCGCGCCGCGGACGGCGCAGGGAGGAACAGCAGCTCCCGCGTCACCTGGTCGAGCGAATAGCGCAGGCCGTTCTCGCCGATCTTCAACAGGTAGGCCGAGCCGATCAGTCCCAGCGGGAACATCGCCGCCGTCAGGATCAACGCCGCTGTCCCGAGGCCCATCGTCACCGGGAGCAGGCGCATCGCGAAGCCGACCCCCAGGTAACGGTGGATCCGCGCCGTGAACGCGAGCTGGAACAGGAACGCGGACACGCCCATGATGCTGAAGAAGTTGCCGAAGAACGCCGTGCGCTGGTCGAGGCCCGTGGCATGCGTCCACTGCTCGGCGGCCCAGTTGAACTGCAGGTCGACGAGCTGGCTCACCATGACGGTCAGCGTCATCACGACCGCGATCGAGCGGAGGTGGCGCGAGCGCTTCAGCGCCTCGAGGCCGCCCTTCGTCTGCTCCATGCGGCCCGGCTGGACGGCCGGGGAAGCCGAGGCGGCGCGGCTGCCGTGGACCACGCGGAGCAGCACCGCCGTGGCCAGGAGGAACCCCGTGGCGACGAGGAACGTCGAGCGCGTGTCGACGAGCACGCTGACGATCCGGGCGACCTGCCCACCCACGACGCCCCCGAGCAGCCCTCCCGCGCCGACGAGCGGGAACAGGCGCTTGGCCTGGCGCGGGTCGAGGGCGTGGTTCGCGAACGACCAGAACTGGCTGACCGTCATGACGTAGACGATCGAGATCCAGACGTAGAACGCGAACGGCAGCCAGCGGAACGAGTACTGGAACAGCCACCAGCAGCCGACGAGCGACAGCGCGATCCCGAGGACCGTGTACGACATCACGCGCTGGCGCTCGACGCGGTCGGCGAGGCGGGTGTAGAGCCACAGCACGGGAAGCGAGACGAGGGCGACTGCGATGTAGGCCAGCGGCAGCCACGAGGCCCCGAGCCCGTCGATGAAGGTCGACTGCCGCACGCTCTTCGTCGCGTACTGGAACGTGATCAGGAGGAAGAAGGCCAGGAACAGCAGGCAGCAGGTCGTGCCCTCGCCCGGCCGCAGGTCCACCCCGGAGCGGCGGGCAAGCCAGCGCAATCCGCTGGCCGAGCGGCTCGACACACCCGGGACGGTCCGGAAAGGGATCAAACACCCCTCCGAGGATGCGCGTGCCCGCCGGCCCTGCGGTCCGCGTGCAGCGCGCCGGAAGTATAGCGATCCGGAACCGGGATCGGGGGGGCGCCAAACGGCGTATAGTCAGGACGGCTGGCGAATGCCCGGGGGCGCGTCGCGGGACGAGGGGCGAAGGAGGTCGGGATGCGTGCCGCCACGCGGCGGTGTGTCGTTCTGTTCGTCGTTCTCTTGCTGGCCGCCGGCCCCTCCTCGGTCGCGACGACCGTCCTGCGGATGAACTTGGAGGATCTGTGCCGCAGCGCCGGGCAGATCTTCCGCGGCACCGTCCTCGAAATCGAGGAAGGAACGCTCGAGGTCGGCGGCGGGGTGCTGCCGACCCGGACGTTCCTGGTCCGCGTCGACGAGCGGTTCAAGGGCGACTTCGCCACCGAGAAGGAGGTCCCGATCGTCGAGATCCGGACGATCGGCAAGACGCCGCCGCTGCGGAGCGGTGGTGCACAGTGGCTGCGCACGCTCCCCGAGCCGCCGGCCCTCGAGGTGAGATCGACCTACCTGCTCTTCGTCACGGCCCCGAGCGCCGCCGGCCTCCAGACGACGGTCGGTCTGGGTCAGGGGTGCTTCCACATCACGGGGGACGCCGAGCGCGAGCAGGCCGTCAACGAGCTCGACAACGTCGGGCTCGTCTCACCCACGCGCCTCGCCGACATCGCCCCGCAGGGTCCGATCCCCTACGCGCGCCTGGCCGAAGAGGTCCGGGCGATCGTCTCCGGGAGCTGACGCCGTGCGCCGCGCACGCTTCGCTGGCCTGCTGGCGCTCGCCGCGCTCGCCCCGGCCTGGACGAATCGGGCCGGAGGCCCGCTCGCGGTCCACGTCCCGGGACGCCCGTACGTCTGGCCCGATGGCGGCCGCGCGATCCCGTTCCACCCCGACCAGGGCTGGCTCGGCACGCTCGATCCCGCGGCTGCGGTGGCCCAGACCGAAGCGGCGTTCGCCCGCTGGGCGGACGTCCCGACCTCGACCGCGAGCTACCGCAACGCCGGCTCGCTTCCCGTCGACGTCACGCACCGCAACTTCCTGCCGTACCTGTTTCCCTCCGCGCCCGACGGCCTGAACGCGATCGTCTACGACGAGTTCGGGCTGATCTTCGAGCTGCTGTTCGGTCCCGACTCGGGCGTGCTGGGCTTCGCCGGTCCCGAGTGGATCGACACCGACGCCGGCACGATCATCGAGGGCGTGGGGTTCATGAACGGACGATACCTGATCGAGGGCTTTCCCGAGGACGAGATGCTGTCGGTCCAGGTGCACGAGTTCGGGCACTACTCGAACCTGGGGCATTCCGTCGTGAACCTCCAGGTCGCGGTGCTGCGAGACACGACCGGACCGACACCCCACGACACGTTTCCGCGGCAGAGCCTGGCCGACCGGATCGAGACGATGTCGCCGGTGCTGCTCGTCGGTGGCGGCCAGGCGACGCCGCACGCGGACGACCGCGCCAGCCTCTCGACGATCTACCCGGAGCCGGGCTTCGCCGCGGCGACGAGCGCGATCGAAGGCGCGATCCTCGGCCCCAACGGGCGAACGCTGCTCACAGGCGTGAACGTCATCGCGCGCAACCTCGCCGCCCCCTTCGACGACGCGGTGTCGGCGATCTCGGGCAACTTCTCGATCTCGCGCTCCAGCGACGACCCGTACGCCGGGCGCTACGCGCTGCGCGGACTGACTCCCGGGGCCACCTACGCCGTGTACGTCGACGAGATCCTGTTCGGCGGGTACAGCACCGACCCGCTCTCGCCGCTGCCGGGGCCCGAGGAGTTCTACAGCGGCGTCAGCGAGTCGCGCGACGGCACGGACGATCCGGCGACGTACGAGGGCCTGGGCGCGGTCGCAGGGGCGCCCATGAGCGGAATCGACATCGTGTTCAATCGGCTGCCGCCGGGACCGATCCCGCTCGTCGACGACGACTGGTTCGAGCTGTACCTGCCGTTCGCCTTCGACTACTGCGGGCGCTCGTTCGAGTCGACGTTCGTCAATGCCAACGGCACGCTCTCGTTCGATCGACCGGTGGGTCAGCGCGTAGAGACCCCGACCGGCTTCCTCGCCGGTCCGCCGCACATCGCCGCCCTGTGGGACGACCTGATCCCGATCCGCGGCGGCGGCGTGTCGTTCGAGGAGACGCCCAATCAGCTGACCGTGCACTGGAACGCCGTGCCCGAGTACCCGCGCGTCGGAGCGAACAGCTTCGCGATCACGCTGCATCGCGCGGCGGGCCGCTTCGACCTGGCCTACGGCGACGTGACGGCGCGCGACGGACTCGCCGGCTACACGTGCGGCGCGGCGATGACCAACCGGCTCGAGCCGCAGGCCAATCTCGGCCGGCTGGCCCGGCCACCCGGCGAGCCGACGATCAACGGCCGCTCGAGCACGTCGATCTGGGACTGGTACGGCGGCGACAACGATCTCGGGGGACGCACGCTCTCGTTCACGACGCCACGCGGGCTGCGCGATCTCGACGAGCCCAACGACGACCCGCTCGGTAGCACCCGTGTCACGTTGCCGTTCGACAGCCGGGACCGGTTCAGCGTCGTGGCCCCCGGCGACGTCGACTACTTCACCTTCGACGCCCCGGGGGAGCGATTCCTGCTCATCGAGACGCTCCCCGGGAACTCGCTCGACACGGTCGTCGGTCTGTTCGACCTCCGGACGGGCGAGCTCGTCGCGAGCGACGACGACGGCGGCACGGGTGTCTTGTCTCGCGTGCTGTACCGGGTGACGGAGCCGGGAGGCTATGCCGTCGCCGTCTCGACCTACCCCGATCTCGAGTTCCGCGGCGCGGGGAGCGAGTCCGGGCGCTACGTGCTGTCGATCGAGACCATCGAGGGACGGCTGATCTCGATGCGCGACGAGGGCAGCTACGAGCACGGGTTGGGGGCGTTCGAGTTCCCGTTCCAGGGCCGGCTGTGGAATCGTGTGTACGTGAACTCGAACGGGTTCGTGTCCTTCGGCAGGGCGCACATCGACCACACGGAGTCGGTTTCCGAGTTTCGGCTGGGCGCCCCACGGATCGCCGCGCTGTGGGACGACCTCAACCCTGGGCTGCGCGGCCGGATCACGATCCTCGAGCGACCGGACTCGCTCAGCGTGACCTGGAAGGACGTCCCCGAGTACCCGGACGTCGGGTCGAACACGTTCACGATCCGGATGTTCCCGAGCGGCGAGGTCTCGATCGACTACGGCCCGACGAACTCGAACGACGGGCTCGTCGGCATCACCGAGGGCGGCGGCGTGCGCGATCCGGGCGAGACGGACCTCTCGCGGACCGGGCCACGGGGGTTGCCCGTCATCGGCACGACCTACGAGCTCTTCGGCGGGCGGGAGATGGACCTGTCGGACGCGCTGTTGTTGTTCGGCAGGCTGTAGAAAGGGTGCGGGGTCTTCCTCTTCAAGCCATCCGGACCCAGCGCAGCATCGTGGCGAAGTTCGGGGCCTTGCCGAACATCAACAGGCCGATGCGGAAGATCTTGGCCGCGACGCGCAGCGCCACGTAGACGGAGACGACCGAGATCGCGATCGAAAGCCAGACCTGCCACAGCGGCGGCGGCGTGGTCGTGGTCAGGCGCAGCATCATCACGAAGGTGTTGATCGGCGGAATGAAGCTGCAGGCGACCGCGAACGTGCCGTTCGGGTCGCGGGTGATCGGCATCCACAGCAGCCACGGGATCATGATCACGATCATCGCCGGGGTCATCAGGGTCTGGGCTTCGCGCATCTCGTTGACCGCCGCGCCGACAGCCGCCATGAACGAAGCGATGAGGAAGTACGCCAGAACGTAGAACAGCCCGAGATAGAACAGCAGCGACAGGTCGAGCACGCCGAGCATGGCGAACGACACCAACGCCGCGACGCCCATGCCGGCATACAGCGCGAGAATCAGGAACCCGACCGCCATCTGGCCCAGGATCTTCCCCGTCATCAGCTGCATCGGCGACACCGCCGAGAGCAGCACTTCGACGATCCGGCTCGACTTCTCCTCGATCGTCGTCGTCAGCAGGTACTGGCCGCCGGTCATTACCGAGATCAGAAGCAGGCCCATGAAGGCGGCGGGCAGCAGCAGATTGAGCAGCTGGTTCGTCTGCTTCTCGCCCCCGGCCGTCACGGTCGTCGAGCGGACGCGCGGCACGCGGGTCAAGGACTCGATCTGCTCGCGGTCGAGTCCCTGCGCCTCGACGCGGGCGTCGACGATCGCCTCGCGCATCCCGTCCTGGATCTCGTCCTCGATCCGGTCGTCCAGCTTCGCGCGCACGAACAGGTCGTAGCTGCCGAACGCCCGCGCGTCCTCGCCCCGCGCGATCGCGTCCGCGTGGACGGCGACCACGGCCAGGCGTCCGCCGTCCGCGACCTCGCCCTGCCGCAGCGCGTCCTTGGCCGCGTCGAGCGACTCCCCCGCCGGCACGGGCACGACGCGAAGCAGCGGAACGTCGCCGAGAATCGCGTCCAGCGCCTGATTCGCCTGCGCGACGCCCGCCCGCTCCGCGACCGCGCGCAGCGCCTCGGGGGTCTGCGCCTCGACCCGCTTGCGCGTCGCCTCGCGGCGCCCGGCGATCGCCGCGGGCGACAGGTACGCTTCGAGTCGACCCACGATCGCGCCGGTCGGATCGGCCACCGCCACCTCGCCCTCGATCTTCGGCGCATCGTTCTTCAGCAGCCGCGGCATCAGCACCGACATCAGGCCGATCATCAGCGGCGGCGCGAGCATTCCGATCAGGAAGCCCTTCGTGGCCACCGTGGCCAGGAACTCGCGCAGCGCGACGTGCAGCGTCTTGTTCATGCGCCCGCTTCGACGACGGCGTCCGCGCGCAGCGCGGCGCGCAGCGAGGTCGTCGCACCTTCCTCGCCTTCGACAATCTGGACGAACACGTCCTCGAGCGTCGGCCGGCGCAGCTCGAGACGGGCGGGCGGCACCGCAGCGGCGATCGCCTGCAGGGCCTGCGCCGGATCCGCCCCCTCGCGTACGGAGATCTCGCTGACCCCCGCGACCTGTGCCACGGCGCGCACGGCCGGGAGCGCCTCGATCGGCGCGAGCGACGCGCCGGGATCGAGCGGCTCGAACAGGATCGTCCGCGGATCGAACCGCGCCCGGATGTCGCGCACCGTGTCGTCGAGGCGCTTCGAGCCCTTGTGGATCATCACCACGTGATCGCAGATCTGCTCGGCCTGGGACATCACGTGCGTCGAGAAGATGATCGTCGCGCTGCGGCGATGCTGCTCGAGGATCAGCTCGCGCAGCAGGCGCATGTTCACCGGGTCGAGGCCGCTGAACGGCTCGTCGAGGATCAGGAGCTCGGGCTCGTGGATCACCGCCGCGACGAACTGGACCTTCTGCTGCATGCCCTTCGACAGCTCCTCGCAGCGCTTGCCGGCGACGTCGGCCAACCCGACCTTGCCCAGCCACGCAGAGACCCTGCGGCCGAGGTTCGCGCCGTCGTGCCCCTTCAGGCGGGCGATGTAGCTCAGGAACGCGTTCACCCGCATCTTCTTGTAGACACCGCGCTCCTCGGGCAGGTAGCCGATCCGGTCCTTGGCCTCGAGCGCCGACGCGTGTCCCAGGACCTCGATGCGCCCACGATCCGGGAACAGGATCGACATGATCATGCGGATCGTCGTCGTCTTCCCGGCGCCGTTCGGACCGATGAAGCCGTACAGCTTGCCCTGCGGAATCACCAGATCGAGGTCGCGGACGGCGACGAACTCACCGAACGAGCGCGTGACCTTCTCGAGCACGATGGCGTCGGCCATGGTCGGGTCTCCCGTGCGAACGGGCCATTATGCCACGACGTACGTCGTGGACAGCCGCCGCGGCACAGACCCGCAACCCCGTGCGACAGGCGCTCGTCTCCTCGACCGGGACTCGGTCGCTTGAACTCGTGTTCTCGACGACGCGGGTCTCGAGCGCCGGCCCACCTACGCGGCGGGGCGGCGCCCGTCCTCAGCGGGCCTGGCGGAAGTTCTCGGCGGCTTGTTCCCAGTTGACCACGTTCCACCATGCCTGGATGTAGTCCGGCCGACGGTTCTGGTACTTCAGGTAGTAGGCGTGCTCCCAGACGTCGAGGCCGAGCACCGGCTTGCCACCGTCCAGGATCGGGTTGTCCTGGTTCGGCGTCGAGCCGATCTCGAGCTTGCCCGCCTTGACGTAGAGCCAGGCCCAGCCCGATCCGAAGCGATTGGCGCCGGCCTCGGCGAACTTGGTCTTGAACTCCTGGAACGATCCGAACGTCGACCGGATCGCGTCGCCCAGCTCGCCCGCGGGCTCGCCGCCCCCGCCGGCCTGCATCAGCTTCCAGAACAGCGAGTGGTTGAGATGGCCGCCGCCGTGGTTGCGCACGGGCATGCGGATCGACTCCGGCACCGCGCTCAGATCGCGCAGCAACTCGACGAGCGATCGGGACTCGAGAGCGGCCTGGCCCTTGATCGCCTCGTTCAGCTTGGTCACGTAGGTCGCGTGGTGCTTGCCGTGATGGATCTCCATCGTGCGCGCGTCGATGTGCGGCTCGAGCGCGTCGAGCTTGTACGGCAGAGCGGGGAGTTCGTGAGCCATGGTCGTGGCCTCCTTCGTGTCGCTACTCTACCGGCCCGCCGGCTGTGGCTCAAGTCCGACGGCGAGGATCCGCGCGAGCACGAGCTCGGCCCGTTTCCGCTTGACC
>Ga0247727_10012814_pt1 | contig 14295 bp, 19 predicted proteins | sample WisWelCaveWW1625_FD_202498 | JGI IMG/M metagenome (GOLD analysis project Ga0247727, IMG submission 202498) | Biofilm microbial communities from Wishing Well Cave, Virginia, United States - WW16-25 | ecosystem: Environmental > Aquatic > Deep subsurface > Groundwater > Cave microbial mat | place... | reverse complement strand
ACATCGATGAAGCAGTATGCAAAGAATGCGAGAACATGCTTTTAAAGGGACCAGGAAGTTCTTTTTAATTTAGTTTCTTTTCAAGAATAATTTCTATCGTTGAAACAAGAGTCATGCCATATTTTCCCGTTCCATTTTCGCTATCAACAATAATGTCGACAATTTTTGATGTGCCTTTCATCATTTTCTCTGTTATGACATTAGCTACTCCCACCGCAGTTGGAATGTCGTCTCCTTTGGCTTTTAACACAACCTGACCAGCGCTTCCAAGGATAGTCAATATATCAATAGCACACTCCATTATTGGCTGCCTTTGGATTAAGATAGTCCTTCCTTTATTTGAAAATGAGTAATCATTGGTCAGTAGTGTCTTTACATCTTCGACAATCAAACTACTCAATCATATCACACAAAAATTTGCATTCTATTAAGTTTTATCGATGATCGGTCCATTAGTTAAAAAGATCGATCGGGATGTTTTGAAAGTCGCCATTTGGTAGCACTCTTCTTATTGTAATAGGTATGACCCGTTTTTCAAGTTCAGCATATGCCAAGTCAAGTGATGTTGCTACTTCCTTTGGAACTGCGATAAATGGAGGCGCCCCAAGTGATAGTTGTAGTGCTCTAGCTCCCATTATTCTTGCTTTTTCAAATCTAGTTAAAGTTGGAGGTCCTATCATTATCTTACCCCTACCAGTTGTTTCATATTCAATAGGTACATGAATTGGGTCAATTTCAATAATTTCTCTTGCGTCGATAATTTTTTGTAATCTTTGTCGTTCTGCAAGTTCTTCTGGAGAAAGTTCGCCCTTTTTGAGTTTCTTTGTTTTTGTTATTTCTTCTCCTTCTTCGGATATCTCCGCAGTTTCTACTGATTCTTCTACAATAATTGGCTCTTCTGGTTCTACCTCTACTGGAACCTCTTCAGTTTCTGCAACAATCTCTTCAGGCTCATCAGACATAGATATCTGCTCTGAACAAACGTTATATAATTCATAATCCTCTCTCTTGGAAATGAGTGCAGGATCTGTTTCTAGAATTGAAATAAACTTGGAGATAATAGGCAAATCCCAGTTAAAATGCGAATTAAAGCGTCATCTTGCACCAAAAACTGTTGGTACCATAACTAGATCTTTGCCACTTGAAGGGAACGCTCACATGATAGGAAATAGCTTTGCGTACATAGAAACTAAGATTAACGTTGGGGGAGAAAGACAGCGTAGTCAATTCAAAAAAGGAGATATTTCCTTCATGACATCAACTGGTTCGATCTGTTTTTTTCTAAATGATGCAGACTCTACAAAATCAATGACTCCAATTGGTATAATTACATCTAACGTAGATGCGTTAAACAATGTAAAACCAGGAGATGTGTTTGTTATAACTCAAGCTGCCGTGTAGATATGATGACCGCTATAGCCGCCTATTCTTTTGACGGCACCATTTTTCAATAGTTTTTGTAAGAATGTATTTGCTGCAGATATTTTAACGCCTTCTTGTCGCGCCACTTCCTGTACTGTGAAAACTTTGGCACTTTTGATAAAGTTCATAGCTTGATTTTCATTAATTATGACTGAGATTGCTGACTTTGATTTTTGCTCTTTCTTATCTCCTTTTTTTTGACCGCCTTCTTTTTTTGCGGCTTCAGCTTGTTGTGACTTTTCTGCTTGTGCAGGAGATTGTTTTTTTGCTCCACCCATATCGAGTTTTCACAAAGTCCTATTTATAAACGAACAACGATCAGCAAAATCCTAAATATTTGTTAGACTCGGTTTTGTTGTGGGAATAGACGTAATCGAAGAAAAAAATCTGAACGATGTCATATCGTATACCCTTGATTATCCACGTGTAGTTTTGACTGAAGCAAAACCTCTTGCTCCAAATGGTGCAACTCTTCCAGACTTTGCATTTGGACTGTATATTGGATACATATCAGGTGTCTTCTTTGATGGCTTTTTGAGAAGAAATAAAAGATTTCTAAATGAGGAAGAGATGTCTGGCTTTCATTCCATACTTTTTAAGAGAACACCAGAGATTTGGTTAAAGATAAAGGCACATCTCCAGTTGGAATAACTCAAGCTTTTATTCCAGAAGCTACAGAAATTCTTCGATGAAGTTTTCTCTTGTGGCAGAAACGCTGAAAATAATGGAGAGCACAACAAAAAGACTAGAGTTAACACAGTATCTTGTAGATTTATTCAAAAAAACTCCTCCAGAAGTAATTTCAAGTGTTGTCTATCTATTACAAGGCAAGCTAAGACCGGATCATGAAGGAGTTGAGCTTGGAGTTGCAGAAAAAATTGCCATAAAAGCAATATCAAAATCTGCAGGAATACCAATTAAAAAAATTGAACAAGGATATCATGAAAGTGGTGATTTGGGGCAAGCTGCTGCAAAGATACTGGAACAAAAAACGCAGACGACGTTTATTACAGAAGATATCACGGTAGAAAGAGTTTATGACACATTATACAAAATTGCCGAACTCAAAGGCTCACGTTCGCAGGATATGAAGTTAAAGTACATTTCCAGTTTACTAAATGATGCCAATCCAATAGAGGCAGGGTTTATTCTTAAAATAATTACCAACTCGTTGCGTTTAGGAATTGCTGACTATACCATAATGGATTCACTTGCAATTGCATTCACAGGTTCAAAGGAAAATAGATCCATACTTGAACAAGCATATAACGTGTCAAGCGATTTAGGAAAAGTTGCCGCAGCCGTGGCAAAAGATGGAATTGATGCAATAAAGAATTTCCAAGTTTCAGTTTTCAACCCCATTCGACCAATGTTGGCAGAACGAGTAAAAAGTCCACAAGAAGCACATGAAAAAATGGGTGCAGAGTTTGCTGCAGAATACAAGCTTGATGGCGAACGTGTGCAGGTTCACATGCGTGGAGAAAAGATCATACTGTATTCGCGAAGTCTTGAAAACATCACAAGCTATTATCCCGATATAGTCGAAAAGATTACAAAGTCACTAAACGCACATGAGACAATATTAGAGGCAGAGGCAGTTGCAATCAACGATGACACAGGAGAGTTTCTTGCTTTTCAAGAGCTAATGCATCGTAGACGAAAATATAATATTGCAAAAGCGGTTTCACAATATCCTATTACAATAAATTTTTTTGATGTCATGTTCGTAGATGGTAAAAGCTGTCTTGACTTGCCATATAACGAACGTCGAAAGATACTTGAAAAAATTGTAAAGGAAGACGAATTTGCAAAGCTCATGCCCATGACATTAGTAAAGTCGGATAACGAAGTTGAGGACGTACTAGAAAACGCAATTAATGCAGGATGCGAAGGATTGATGTTAAAGCAACTCGACGCATCATACAGAGCCGGTGCCAGAGGCAGTAACTGGCTCAAGCTAAAACGGGAATACAGGAATGAGCTTGGAGATAGTTTAGATCTTGTTGTAATAGGTGCATTTTTTGGACGCGGTAGAAGAACTGGAAGATATGGTGCCTTGTTGCTTGCAACATATGATGATAAAAAAGACACTTATCCAAGCATATGCAAGGTTGGTACAGGTTTTACAGATGAAAATCTTGATCAGTTTTATCAGATACTTTCTGATAAAATAACTTTGAAAAAAGATCCTAGAATAAATAGCGGGCTTGAAGCTGATGTTTGGTTTGAACCTGAAGTTGTAATTGAGATCGTGGCATCAGAAATTACACTCAGTCCCATACATAAAACAGCAATAGATACAATAAGAAAGGGAAGCGGCCTTGCTCTAAGATTTCCTAAATTTACAGGAAAGATAAGGTTTGAAAAAACTCCAGAAAATGCAACCATTGATGAAGAGATAATCTCACTGTACAATGGACAAAAGAGAGCAGTTCAAGAAGAAAAGCAAAATTACATCTGAGATATTCAAAAACAGCTCACAGATTCTTAGGAAAACTTCACGTAAGGATTATTAGTCGCTCCTCATGCTTTAAAGCCTTACATGTATAGCGGAGAATTAGAAGTTCAAGCGAAACGAAAAGCGCTTGCAGTTTTACAAGATGAAATAAATAGAATCCTCAACTCCATAAGAGATCTTTCAGCATTGCCTGCGGTTATAATAAAAGGAGACAAGGACGAAGTAAAAGCATCTCTTGAACGAATGCGCAGCACAGAAGATGAAGTAGAGGCCCTTCGTCGTAAGATAACAAGAGAAATTGCTGAAGTAGGTGGTCTGATGATGAATAGAGAAAATATTCTGCATACCGCATATACAATGGATGAAATCGCAGGATATATCACTGGAGTCGCATTCAAGCTTTCAAACATTAAAGCTGCTACCTTAAAGAAAAGCAAACTTGACAAAGACCTAACAGAATTAATTAATTTAGTAGTAGATGCGGTTTACAAGCTAAACGAGATTGTACGCGCTCTTAATACCAATCCATCAGGAGCTATTGAGCTTGCTCACGAAGCCCAGAAAATTGAACGCAACATAGATGATAAGTATCGCGATCTGACCATCAGAGTCTTAGACGAGATTACAGTTACAAAAGAATTATTGCTTCTAAAAGATATAGTAAGTGGAGTCGAGGAAATGGCAGACAAATGCCTTGAAGTCTCTGACTCTTTCATATCGTTAGCTCTAAGTCTATAACTTGAAAGGCGAATTAATCGAAAACAGAATTGTAGTCTGGAACATACAAGACTCACGTTCTCTTTTCATGCAAGGATACTATGGAAAGCCAGTGGGCATAGCAAAACCAAAGCCAGATGAGATTAACGTGCCTCTCATTTTGGATTTGATAGAGGGTTATTACCTAGTACAAAAATCAAAGATCAAAGTTTACAAATCAAAAAAACAAATTTCAGAGAACGATCTCTTGCAGATAGCTAGAACAGAATATCATAACTTTGACAAAAAATATCTAGTCTACAAAGATTTCAGAGATAAGGGGTACATAGTAAATCCTGGAATAAAGTTTGGATGCGATTTTGCTGTCTACCAGAAAGGACCTGGCATTGACCATGCACCATATCTGGTTCAAGTGTATAACACAAGTGACACCATTACTGCGACAGGAGTCGTATTAGCAGGAAGACTTGCCACCACGGTCAAAAAACAGTTTATTTTGGCAATACCGCATGGTAAAGACAAAGTTAATTGTTTAGCGTTAGACTGGTGGCGAGCTTAGAGTTTTTTTATATGAGATGCTATTTTATCATAAATAGCAAATAGATCTTTTGAGATACCAAACTCGTTGCTGTTTTTCCAGTTCCCATAAATCCTTACACCGTTTTTTGTTGGATCTATTCTGATGGGGGCGTCTTTGACTGATTGTTTTAAGATCATATTTGTAAGTTCTGTATCGCTGTTTAGTATATCGGCAATCCTTCCTCCTACCCATTGTACACCAACCAGTTTTTTAGATCCAAAATGACCTTTTGTAGTTAGTTTAGTTTCTGCAACAAATCCCTCATCGTTTTCACTTAGATCTTTTCTAACTATGAAATGAGCCTGAAAACGGTCCTGTGTACCCCAAGGAAGCGGATTTGGATCTTGCAATTTTATCCCTTTTGAATTATCTGTATGATGTCAATATTAGTGCCTTTTACCTCAAGACAGCCCTTGTTTGTAACCATCCTAGGAGTCACAGAAAAATATCTACTATAATAATCGCCTTTTTCAGTTTCGTCGGTAGCAATCTCCTTTGCTTGTGCAGTGATACCTATTTCTTTTAGAAAATCCGAAAATTCTTCAGGTTTAGTTTTAAGTGGCATAGTATCAGGTTCTGAGTCGTGCACGTGTAAAGGTAAATTTCCCCCTCAAATAAATATACTGGATGATTTTAGAAAGGATTGAAAGTATAGATTCATTCATAATTTTAGAGTCAATACTAACTATATCATAGATTATATTTTCTGGAAAAAGTAGTTGGAATTAATTCCGCTGACAGATTTACCATCTGCACTTTGAATCTCCTGTATTGCCATGAGTTTGTATCCTTCTTTTGTCAAATCGTCAAAGGCAATAATAAATTCCACTTGCTTGCCAAGTGCTTTTTGTAGAATTGCCATTCTTTCATTCTTGAATTGAATAATGCCATCTTTGTCCCATTGTTTTTTGTATTCCGGTGTTCTTTTGAGAAGATCAACTGTGATCTCTTTAAACTCCTCTTTTGCTTCCTTTAGTTCTTCTTTGACTTGTTTTTTTTCTATATTGTAACACTCATTACAAACTCTGTCCTCCTCGTTCATCCCTTCTGGAATGGGAACTCTTGAAGAAAGAAAGCCTTTTGCAGACCATTTTAGGTTTAGCATTCCTAGTTCTTGTTCGCACAAAAAACAAACTTGTTTACTCATACTTTTCATTAGTGAAAGAACTTTAATTATTTTGTATTGTAATTTTCAGGACAGACAGGGAATTCTTTTATCTTTCCAATCTGGTAAATCGATTTTTTTCACACGAGATAACGATCTAAGCCAAACCATAGCTCTTACGACCTACAGCATATCTCCAAGCATAAAACGGCTGGATATCATTTACTCTATCAGTGAACCCGTTTTCTATCCTTCAGAATCATATTTGTGGGTCAAAAACTGCCACACTATTAAATATTAGTCTTCAAACAGTTTGCCAGAGAATAGATCAATCGGAATAAATAATAGAAAAATAGTCATTTTCTATCAATGTTAAAATTTCAGGGCAAAGTTGCAGTCATTACTGGCAGCGGAACGGGCATTGGTAAAGCCATAGCAACCAAATTTGCTGAAAATGGCGCAAGCTTGGTTATTCTAGGAAGACGAAAAGAACCACTTGAAGAAGCTGCAAAAGAGTTGCAGGATGTAATTACAAAAGTAAAAAGTAATGCGTTTGTAAAGATTTTTGCCGGAGTAGATGTCAGCGATGAAGTTGGAATTTCATCCATGTTTGATGAATTAAAAAAATCGGTTGGCACTGTAGATATCGTAGTAAACAATGCTGGCGTTTCAGGACCGGTAACATGTTTTGCAAACTCACCAATGACTGAATTTAAAAGCGCAGTTGCAATTCATCTTACTGGAACTTTTTGGACTTCGGTCCAAGCATTAAAAGCAATGAAGCCTGGCTCAAAAATTATAACAATATCTACTTTCTTTGCTGAAGAAAGGCCACTTGAACAAAGACCATACAGATTTCGAAGCCCATACACTGCATCACAGGGTGCTAAAAATAGACTTGCAGAAGCAATGTCTTGGGAGCTAACACAAAAAGGCATAATCTCAATTGCGACAAATCCTGGTCCAGTTCATTCTGACAGAATTTACAAGACTGTCTATCCAAAGGCTGCTGCCGAGTTTATGCGAGTTAGCGGTTTTGAGAGTTTGACTCCTCAAGAAGTAGAACAAGTAAACAACGACATACTGCCACTTATGGGTGAAGATGAAAAAACTGTCAAGGAGAGAATTAAAAATGCAACTTCAAAGATGGCAAAAATAAAAGGAATATCCTCAGAAGATGAAATACAGAAACTAAACACAACGATCACTTCATTGCTTTCAAAGATTCAGCAAATAGCAGAAAAAGTACAACTTAACACAAGCAAAATGATAGCAGATGAACAGTTCTTATCACAGCCACAAGTGGCTGAGACAGTTCTTGCTCTATGCGATGACGAAATTTCAAAGATTCTAAATGGAAAGGTAATACCAGGAGATAGAGTGTTTTATCCGGTAAAACCGCATGTCACATCCACAATACCAGATTCTGAAGCAGATTTTGGTTCAAAGGTAGTGGTTTTTACTGTTGATGCGTCAGAAGACTCTGATATTGCAAGAGTAGAGTTTCTTGCTCAAAATATAGAAAAGTCTGGGGGAAAGATTGTCATTTTATTTTCAAAAAATATTCCAAAAGAAAACCAAGACAGATTATCAAAATTTCATTCACATGCAATTGATCTTACAAACCAAGATGAAGTGAAGAGCTGGCTCAAAACAGCTACAGAAAAAGTTGGTGTCATATCAATGATAATTCATGTCACAGGCAAAGTGCCGTCATTTCCAAAGATAACTGAGCTCTCAAGATCACAGTGGGATTCAGTTGTGGACAAATTCATACTAACTCCAGCAATAATAGGACAGGAATGTCTTGGTACGTTTGTTCCAGGTGGTGCCAAGAACCCACCTCTTTTCAAGGGCAAATCTGGGACTATGGTCATAATAGGCCCTGACTTTCCTGTAGGTCCAAAGGTAACAGGTGCAGAACGGGCCAAAGTAGATGTATTTCGTGGCGCGCTAAGACCATTTACAACTACGGTAAATCAAGAATTAAGTGATGTTCTAAAATCCAATGTTAGATTGTTTTTGGTTCTTCCAGGAAGTGTTGATGGTACAGAACCAAACAATGAACGAATTTTTAGTGCAGTAAAATATTTTGCATCTGCCAAAGCCACTTCTAGTTCTGAAGTAATTTTCTATCCTGACGAAATACGAGCTTGATGAAGAAATTTTCAGAGCTCAGCGTGGGCGATGAATTTTTTTCTGAAGGAAAAATCTCTTTGCAAGAACTTGAAAACTATCTTTCCTTTTCTGGAATAAAAAACATATTGTACAAAAACAATGAAGACTCGAAGAAGATTGTTTCTGGTAGAGCTATACTAGGAAGAATGGAAGGCGAGTTTACTGGACTAAAAGAAATGTATGGGAATTTGTTGATTTTTTATGGCATGGATGGGGATCCATCGTGGAAAGGCAGGCACGCTAGGTTTCTAAAGCCACTTTACACTGATGATATTATAAAAATGAAGTTTAGGATATCGGAAAAAACTGATCTTAATGAAAATTATGGTATTTTGGCCATTGATTTTGAAGGGTCTAAAGAGAATGGCGACTTGGTTGTTGTTGCAAGACGTAACCTATACCAAATCAGAAAGGACCCTCCAATGAATCAATAAAGAGTTTGATTGAGGCTGCAATCATTACTATAGTTACAAGAATTCGTAGTTTTTTTTCTTCTACCTCAAGTGAAAGTCTACTTCCTACTAGTCCACCACCAAATGCACCTATAGCAAGCAAGAGTGCCTGGTAGAAATCAGGATGGCCGAGAAGGGCATGAACTGCCATTCCTGATGCAGAAACAAATAGTAAGATAAATTGTGATGTTGGTGCAGCAATTTTCATAGAGAGGCCGACTACAATCACCATCAAAGGAACAAACACGATGCCACCTCCTATGCCAAATAAGCTAGATATTATTCCCGCAAAGAAACTTGCACCAGTTGCTAAAATCATAATTTGTTTTGAAAGGTTGCGTTCTTTTGGTTCGATCCTTCTTCTTGAAAAAATGTAAACACTGGAAGCAATTAGCACAATTCCAAACAATATCTTAAACAATGATGATGTGATGTCATGTGAAATAAATGCACCAAGTACGGTCCCAGGAATTGCAAGCAATCCAAATTTCAAACCAATTGAATATTCTATTCTTTTTTGTTTTGCGTAAGAAACAGATGATGCGACTGCATTGCTAAAGGCTGCAAAAAGACTGTTGCTTGCAGCCAATGCTGGAGAAAATCCAAAAAATGTTAAAACTGGTACCACAACAATTCCACCACCAAGTCCTATCATGGAACCAAGGACACCTGCTGCAAAACCTAACAGCAATAACCATAGATCTAACAATACATACACCAGGCATACATCTACGGATTAATTGTTACGTCAACCTTAATGGACCTGTTAATACAGCAAAATATTTTCCAAATCATCTAGCTATTAGCATCTCCCACACATATCCTTCTTTTGTAGTTGTTAACTGAATTTGCATGTGTTTTGATGCAAGCAAGATGGAATTTGATTCGCTGTGTGGTTTGCTTCCGCCGATATGAAAATCACGCAAAGCGTCAACCCACTTTTCAACTGTTTCATATCCATCAGGTCTAATATCGTCCCAACAATCGCACACGAGGTCTTTTGTAACTGTTACAAAAACTGTCTTTATTTGATTCATGTTGTCTAACATAGGATTTGATTGCAATACAACAAGAACTAACTTCGGAGCATCGGGAGAGCCTACCATGTGAATATTGCCAAGAAAGTTTCCGCTTGGATCTTTTATTTCTGTAGAGGTACAATATTCTACAAGTTTTTGTTTTTCTGAGTCGCTAAAGAATTTACACCATTTTTCTATGTCTTGTTGTTTTGAAAATCTGAGTGGAGAAGACATTGCAATTCCTTGCGACTGTAAGCTTTGTTTCAAAACAGAATTAGCCTCATCATAAGTGAAATCTAATGAGAGTGAATCTACTTTTGATGTTTCAGATTTTTCGTTATAGAATATTACAAATACTATCACAGCAATTGCAACTGCAACTCCAATTCCAAGAGAGATATGTTTTTTATACTTCATAATCTGTGGAGTTTTTTATTCTTTAATAAAGCAATCTTGGATTAATCACAAAAAGCGCTCAATCTTAATTAATACCGTATGATGTCAGTTTTCTGTTGCGTATAATATTATGTGGATTTGGTGTAGTGGGCCAAAATTTTGCCAAGCTGTTGCTATCAAGATCAGAAGATCTTTATGCCATGCATGGTCTGAAGCCACGAATTGTGGGAGTATTTGATAGTAAAGGTTCAGCTGCATCATCAGCAGGTCTTGATCTAAACAGATTGCTTGAGATGAAAAAAAAGTATGGTAGCATAAAAAAATATCATAACAAGGAAAAAGATGCAAACGGTCTTGAGATGATAAGCGGTCTAGAAGCCGAAGTTCTCATAGAAACAACAACAAGTAATTACAAAGATGCAGAACCTGGCATGTCACATATTGTCAATGCAATGAAAAACGGTCTACATGTAATTACTGTAAACAAGGGACCACTTGCTCTTGCCTTTCCATCTTTAATGGAGCTTGCAATATACAATCAAGTATTGCTAAGGTTTAGTGGTACGGTGGGTGGAGGTACGCCGATTTTAGATTATGCAAAAAATAGTTTGAGAGGAGAGAGGATAGTTTCGTTTGAGGGAATACTAAATGGTACAACAAACTACATCCTAACAAACATGGCAAATGGCATGACTTTCAGGGCAGCACTTGCTGATGCAAAAAAGAAAGGGTATGTAGAAGCAGATCCATCTTTAGATATTGACGGTTTTGATGCTGCTGCAAAGCTTGTCATACTTGCAAATTGGATTATGGACATGAAAGTGACCATAAAAGACATTGAACGAAAAGGAATCAGTGGAGTAACTACTACTGATGTCAAAAAAGCTACTGCAAGAAAATGTGCTGTAAAGCTGATTGCATCATGTAATAGAAAACTAGTTGTTGCGCCAAAAGAAATTCCACTTGATGATCCTTTGTGTGTCAATGGTACTTTAAATGCAATCACTTTCAACTCTGAACATTCAGGTCAACAAACCATAATTGGCCGTGGTGCAGGTGGTATGGAGACAGCAAGTTCCATACTACGAGACCTTTTAGATATAAAACAGGAAATATCAAGAAATTGAAGTCAAATTTATTATCGAAGAGTACAACTGTTGAGACATTAGAAAAAATTGCTTTGCAATGGAGAATAGAATTACCCAAAGTAAAAACTCTTACCATTCATGAAATTGATGATGATGCAAGTTTAATAACTGGAGATGGTTTTTCTGCCATAAAATTAGGCGAAACATATATTCCATTTTTATCTGAAGCCGGACTACTTGAAAGGTTTCCAAAAATTGTAGTTGACATGGGAGCAGTGAAGTTTGTTTGTGATGGAGCAACAGTGATGAGGCCAGGTGTTAAAAACTATTCAGAGTTTGAAAAAGATCAGCTAGTATGTGTTGTTGAAGAATCGCGTAACAAATTCCTAGCAATAGGTAGGTCATTTGTATCAAGTAAGGACATGACCACTATGACAAAAGGCGAAGTAGTAAAAAATTTGCATTATGTTTCAGATAGATTTTGGGAAGCTGCAAAAGAGATAAAGCGATAGCTAGAATTTTTGGACCAGTTTAGATTTTTGAACTAATACGATAATCAATATTGATATCATAAGAATAGTCAATGTAAGAGAGCCAAATTCTGGTACAGCATAAAAAATCAAGGATTCATCGTTTGGTCCTGTCCAATTTGCCCTGTCTTTTGGCAATCCTATTCCAATAATTGTAACTTGCACATCCACTGGAACATCTGAGAATAATGGCCTTGTCCAATGTTCAGCCATTCCATTTTCTGCATGTTGAGATTTTACAACCAAAAATTCTTGCTCATTTTGCGTTACACTCAAGTCATAGTTTACGTGTTTGACTGGTTTATCTTCAACATCCTTAAAAATTACATTTATTCCCATATACTCCCCTGGAGTAGCATCAGTAGTTTCTATTGTAACAAGGATTGTCCCATCAGAAGATGTCTGCATTATAGAGTTTGATTTTTCTGAAATTCCTGCAGGGGTAGGGTCTATTTGTCCTGATTGGGCCTCGTTTTTGCTTTCCTCAATTTCTAATTCTACAAAATATTTACTTCGCTCAACAAGTTTTGTCATCCTGTCATCACCTTTGTATTGCCATATTTGGTCTTCGTATAAACTTGCACAAACTCGAGCCTCAATGCTGTAATGATAATTTTCTAAAAACCAACTCAAACCTAGTGTTTTGTATTGTGGATAAACATCGTGACACCATTCTATGTCATTCTCTGTTAATGCACCATTACTTACAGCAGCATTAGCAAATGATACTCCAGATAACAACACCATACTTAAAGAAAAGAATGCGAGGAATTTCAATACACGACTAGAACGTAAATGATACATAAGCTTGTCTTAGAAATTATTTGTAAGCTATTTCTCTGTAAATTCTCTTATTCCTGTTTTGTCTGCTACAAGCACATCAATTCCATCACCACTTGCAGTATCTCGCATTATTGCAGATTTGATGGATTTTATTGCCAATGTAACAGCATCTTTTTCTTTCATTCCTGCTTTGTATTCCTGATCCAAGACTCCCAAAGCCATCTCAGCTCCAGTTCCTACTGCCGCATAATCGTCTGGAAGCACTGAACCAAGTGGATCAAGTGTGTAAATCGCAGGCACTCCGTCAACTCCACCCACAATAACCTGTGTTAGTAAAGGATAGTATCTTCGTTCATACATCAAAGATGACATCATCTTTGCCACTGAATTTGGAGGTATCTCACGCTTTAGCTCCAGTTTTCTAATCTTTGTTAGGGCCCTCATCTGCATTGCCAATACCTGCATGTCTGCAACCAATCCAGCACAACAGGCTCCTACAAAATCTGTAATCTTGAATGTCTTTTTGGTGGTTTTGCTTACAAGGAAGTTTCCATATGCTATCCTTTTTTCGCTTGCCATAACCACACCTTCGTCATATGTAATACCAACTGCTGTTGCACCTGGCATGTATACATAGGCCATAAATGCACTTCAAGGCGAGGACAATAAAGGCCTTTCTATGTAGCAAATTTGTCCATAATGAGACAAATGCATTTTGTGGTTTTCTTTAGTAGATCAATTCTTGCAAATTCATTTGGGGAATGGATCCTAGAAAAGATGTACGTGCTTCCAACAGATATGCATGGAATAGATAATATTTTAGCAAAAGAGTACATTGGCCCAGTTCCTGCAGAAGATACGCTGATTATAGATTTTCCAAATGATTCGTTTGCTGCTTTTTTTACTTGCGAAACAAATGGATCGGAGATTTTTGTTCTGGATGCAGCTTCACCATGAATCATTGTTACTTTGACATCACCAAATCCTTTTGATCTTAGATGTTGTTTTAGTCTTGCAAGTTGTCTTTTTGGATCCATTTTTGGCACTAGTCTAAAATCAATTTTTACAAGTGCATTTGCTGGCAGAACAGTTTTTGCACCAGGACCAATATATCCAGAGACAAAGCCTGCGATATTGCACGTTGGCTCCCCAACCAGGGCCTTTTTGAGATCTCGCTCTTTCTTGTTTGCAACAAATTGCTTTATTCCGTATTCTTTTTTGAACGAGGATTCATCAAATGGTTCTGATTTTATTAGTTCAAGTTCTTTTTTTGTAAATGAATCAACCTCTTTGTGCCAATCTTTTATGAGTATTTTTCCATCAGAATCACGAAGTGTATTTAGTGCCTCTAAAAGTCTCCAAGCTGGATTTTTAATCAAGACTGCAAGGCTGGAATGAGCATCACGTATTGATTCGCTAACAGAAAGCTCAACGTAAAGCAACCCCTTCATGCCAAGACTGATTATTGGTCGATTTTTTTGATCAACATAACCAAATTCCCATATTACACCATCACATGCAAGCTTGTTTTTGTATTTTTTTAGATATTGTTCTACATGCATACTTC
>Ga0247727_10012813_pt1 | contig 14296 bp, 17 predicted proteins | sample WisWelCaveWW1625_FD_202498 | JGI IMG/M metagenome (GOLD analysis project Ga0247727, IMG submission 202498) | Biofilm microbial communities from Wishing Well Cave, Virginia, United States - WW16-25 | ecosystem: Environmental > Aquatic > Deep subsurface > Groundwater > Cave microbial mat | place... | reverse complement strand
GATGGGGTCGGTCGCGATGCACATACGGATCTGGCTCGGCGTGGTCATCGTCGCCGTGGTGATCGGGACCAGCGGCTTCGTGCTGTTCGAGGGCTGGCCCTTCGACGACGCGCTCTACATGACGGTTATCACGCTGACCACGGTGGGCTTCCGCGAGGTGCGCGAGCTCGATGCGCTCGGCCGCGTCTGGACGATGATCGTGGCCATTGCCGGAGTCGGCATCATCTTCGGGTCGGTCGGCCTCGTCGCCGAATCGGTCCTCGCGGAGGTCGCCAGCGGGCGACGGGAGAGGCGGCGCATGTCGGACGCGGTGGCGGCCCTGAAGGGCCACTTCATCCTGTGTGGCTACGGCCGCGTGGGGAGCACGGTCGCGCGCGAGCTCGAGCACGCCGGCGTGCCCTTCGTCGTCGTCGACATCACGGCCGAGTCGGTCGCCCTCGCCGCGCGCGACGGCCATCTCGTCGTCGAGGGCGACGCGACGAGCGACGCGGTCCTCCGGTCGGCCGGCATCGAGCGTGCGCGCGGCGTCATCAGCACGGTCGATACGGACGCGACGAACGTCTTCGTGACCCTCTCCGCTCGCTCTCTCAACAGCGGCCTGTTCATCGTCGCGCGAGCGAACCAGGAAGGTGCCGAGGGGAAGATGATCCAGGCCGGCGCCGACCGGGTCGTTTCGCCGTACGCCCGCGCCGGCCGGCAGATCGCCGAGCTCGCGGTGCGGCCGCGCGTCGCCGACTTCATCGACTTCGCGCTGTCCCACGGCGAGCTCGCCTTCTCGATCGAGGAGGTCGAGGTGGCGGCGGGCGGTTCCCTCGACGGCCGGACGGTCGGGGCGCTGACAGCCGAGGGCATCCACCCGCTGGCGATCGTCCACGGCCCGCGCCAGTACGAGCCGAACCCGCCGGCCGACCGCGCGCTCCGCGCCGGCGACGGCCTGATCGTTTCGGGCACGGCCGAAACGCTGCGCGCCTTCCGCGAGCGCGCCTAGCCCTCTCAGTTCGCGGCGGCGCGGGCGCGGTCGATCAGCCGGAAGACTCGAGCGGCGTCGGCGATCGCGACGAACGCCGGCGCTCCGGAGCGGATTCCGGGCCAGCCGGCGCCGAACGTGCCCGCGTACGGCGACAGCGGGCCGAACGTGATCGTTCCCACGCCGCGCGGCCCCTCCTCGAGCTGCGGCATCGGCAGCGCGCCAAGCGACAGCTCGATCGTCCGCGGCCTGAACGCGCCGGTCCGGATGAGGACCCGGCCATCCGTCACCAGGTACCAGGTCCGGTCGGCCTCGCGGGCGGCGACCCAGAAACGGCCGACCGCGACGTACAGCCCGAAGGCGACGAACATCGCGCCCCACAGGACGAAGAACGGCGGCGCATTCTCGAATGACAGCACGCTGCCCTCCCAGAACAGGGCAAAGCCGAGCCAGACGAGCGAGAACACGAAGACGAACGGTGAGCCGCGGAAGGTGTACGCGAGCCGCAGCGGCCGCCCGTCCCAGATGATCTGCTCGCCCGCTTCGAGCCGGATGCGCAGCGGGTTCGAGTCGAGCACGAGCGAGGAGCCCTGTCGCGGCCTAGAAGTAGTTGACCGTGATTCCGCCGTCGACGACGAGCGAGGCGCCGTTCGTCCAGCGCGACTCATCGGAGGCGAGGTACATCGCCATGTACACGATCTCCTCCGGCTTGCCGAAGCGGCCAGTCGGGTTGCGCGCCAGGCGGAGCTTCTTCGCCGCCTCGTCCTTCAGCAACCAGTCCATGAGCAGCGGCGTTTCGACCGGCCCAGGGCAGATCGCGTTCGAGCGCACGCCCTTCGGCCCGAACTGGACGGCGAGCGAGCGCGTCAGCGAGAGGACGGCACCCTTCGAGGCGGTGTAGGCATCCTGCGGCACCGAGCAGCCGACCAGCGCCACGAACGATGCGATGTTGATGATCGAGCCCGAGCCCTGCTCGACCATCCGCGGGATCGCGTGCTTGCAGCCCAGGAACACCCCGCGGACGTTCACCGCCATGACCTTGTCCCACGTCGCGACGTCCGTATCCACGACCGAGTGGTCGGCCTCGGGCATGATGCCGGCGTTGTTGTAGAGGACGTCGACCCGGCCGAACGTCCTCATCGCGTGCTCGACCATCCGCCGCGCGCCGTCCTCGGTTGAGACGTCGGCCGCGACGGCCGTCGCCTGGCCACCGGCCGCGACGACCTCGGCGACCGCGGCCCCAGCGGCTTCCTCCGTCACGTCGGCGACGACGACGCGGGCGCCCTCCGCGGCGAACAGCCGGGACGCCACGCGACCCATGCCGCTGGCGCCGCCGGTGATGATCGTGACCTTGTCCTGGAGTCGCATCGTTCCGCCCTCACGACTTCCGCGGCGACTCACGCGCCGCTGTGCCTGGCTTGATGGTCGAGGAACCGGCCGTCCCGGCCGAACACGAGACAGACCGCCTGGCGATCGCCGGCGCCCCAGCCAGATCGGCTTGGCACGACGGCCGCCGTATCGTAGGTCGAGCCCTCCAGCGGATGTCCGACGAACGCGCCGAATGCGGCCGGACAGGCCGGCGCCGCCAGCTCGAGCAGAGGATCCTCGCCGGGGTACGCGTCCGTGGCCGCGCCCTCGAAATCGTCGAAGAAGGTCACACTGAGCGGCACGACCGCCGAGACCTCGTGGCCGTGCGAGCCGTTGCACGGCGTGCGCTCGCCGCCGCCGCTGGCGGCCGTCAGGCGCACCTCCTCCAGCGACCCGATCGCCGGGGCCTGCAGGGTGAGGCTCGTCGTCGCCGGCGTGCGGATGAACAGGCAGTCGCCGACCTCGAGCGCTTCGAGACGGACCTCCTTTGGCCGCGACGTCGACAGGCTGAGCGCGGCGATGACGATGACGATCACGAGCCCGAAGCCGCGCGGGTTCTGCCGAAACCAGGCGGCTGTGTCGCTGACCTGGACGACGAGCGGGGCCGGTCGGCCCTTCTCTCTGACGTCCTTCCGGGGTGAAGTCATCGGCCTCGCGCTCGGAACGCGGCGCGTTCAGCTCCGCTCGAGGTATCGCTCGCGGTCCCAGTTGTGGACGATCGAGTCGTACGTTCGCTGCTCGACCTGTGCGGCGTTGAGGTAATGATCGACGACGTCCTGGCCGAAGATCTCGACCGCCGCTGCCGATCGCTCGAGCTCCCAGATCGCCTCGTACAGCGCGCGCGGCATGCGAGGCACGCCCTTCGCCACGTAGCCATTGCCCTTGAACTCCGGCGACAGTGCCAGCCCGTGCTCGACGCCATAGAGCCCCGCGCCGACCATCGCCGCGTACGTCAGGTAGGCGTTCATGTCGCCGCCCGGGAAGCGATTCTCGACGTGCAGCGACGGCCCGTGACCCACGAGGCGGAAGCCCGTGGTCCGGTTGTCGCGGCCCCAGACGATGTTGACCGGCGCCCACGACAACGAGGCGTAGCGCTTGTAGGAGTTGATGTTCGGCGCCACGAAGACAGCCAGCTCACGCGAGAAGGCCATCATGCCGGCCACGAACTGCTGGCCCAACTCGGACAGGCCGTAGGGCCCGGCCGCCTCGCCGTCACGCGCCGCCATCCGCGGCGTCGCCCCGTCCGCCGACCAGACGCTCATGTGGAGGTGGCCCGACGACCCCGTCCACGTGTGATCCGGCTTGGACATGAATGTGATGCCCCAGCCGTTGAGGTACGCGATCTCCTTCGCGCCGTGCTTGAAGAGCACGCTCCGGTCGGCCGATTCGAGGACCTCGTCGTAGCGAATGTTGACCTCGTGCTGGCCGGGCGCCGCCTCGCCCTTGCTGAACTCGATCGGGATTCGCGCCTCGGTCATCTGGTTGCGCAGTAAGCGGTGCAGCGGCTCGGCTTTCGTCGCCTGGAGGAGGTGGTAGTCCTCGTTGTAGTAGCCGAAGCGCTGGGGGACGTTCCAGCCGTTCTGCGACTGCGTGTCCCAGCTGTCCTTCATGACGTAGTACTCGAATTCCGAGCCGGCCTTCACGACGATGCCCATGAGGCGCGCCTTTTCGACCTGGCGCTTGAGGATCGTCCGCGGCGAGATCGGGATCTCCGTGTGCGTCTCCTCGTCGATCGTGTCGGCGAGGACGAGCGCCGTCTTCTCGAGCCACGGCAGCACGCGCGTCGAGTCCCAGATCGGTGCGGCGATCCAGTCGCCGTAGCCCGTCTCCCAGTTCATGAGCGCAAACCCGTCGGGCGTGTTCATCTCCATGTCCGTGCCGAGCAGGTACGTGCAGAAATGGGCGCCGTGGTCGATAACGCCGTCGAGGAACGCCTGGCCCTGGACGCGCTTGCCCATGAGCCGGCCCTGCATGTCCGTGAGCGCGACGACGATCGTGTCGATCCGGCCGTCGCGGACCCAGCCCTCGAGCTCGGCCAGGCGCGGATGCTTGCCGTGGTCGCCGTCGCTGGTCATCGGTTCCCTCGCTGTCGACGCTGAATCGGGAGGGCCGGCCGGCGGTGCCGGCCGGCCCTCTGGCGTGCCATTTGCGGCGGCTGCGTCAGCCGCCCATCTGCTCCGCCGCCTGCTCGAACTCGCGCTCGATCTCGGTCAGGTCGGCGTCGCTGCCCTGGCGCTTCGGACCGGCGAACCGGGTCCTTGCCCAGACCAGGTAATAGAGCAACAGGAGCACGAGGAAACCGACGACCGTGGCGAGCGCCGCCGGATTCAGCGGGAATGGATACAGGAAGAGCGGGCTGACCACGATGATCCAGACGACGGAAATGATCGCCAGCGGCCGGCTCCATCTGCCGAGGCTCCAGACGCGAACCTCGCGCCATGACTGGTTGCCCCACAGCCCGAGCGCGATGCACAGGCCGTAGGCCCAGTACAGGAGGACCGTGCTTACGCCGGTCACGCCGGCGATGATGAAGAACGGGTCGCCGCCGAGGGCCTTCGTCAGGACGTAGATCAGCGCGATCAGCAGCCAGCTGGCGACGGTAATCGCGATGACCGAGTTTGCCGGCGTCCGGTATCGATGGCTGACCTTCTTCAGCCAGTTGCTAGCCGGCACGCCGTCGTCGCGGCTGAACGCGAAGAGCATCCGACCAGCGGACGCGATCGATGAGAAGCTGCAGAACACCATCGCGAGCGCAACGCCAAGGGCCAGGAGACCGCCCAGCGCGCCCAAACCGGCGCCGAGGTTCTGCTCAAGGATGTAGGCGACACCGAAGCCACCCGCACTGTTGGCGAGGACGTCGGCCGGCTCCGTCATTTTCAGGGTCAACGCCGTCAGAACGACGTAACCTGCGATGGCAGACACGGCGACCGACAGGAACACGCCCCACGCTGAGGCGGCGCGAGCAGCGACCGTTTCTTCGGCGACGTGGGCCGAGGCGTCGTAGCCGGTGTACGTCCACTGCGACTGGAGCAGGCTCAAGGCAAACGCGCCGGCGATGCCGAACGGGATGATCGACGCGATTGAAGCGCCGTCGGACGTCGTCCCGGCGGGCGCGACCGAGAACAGGAAGCCGAGGTCGTGCGTCGGCTGCGAGCCGGCGACGAAGAGCAGGACGGCGATCGCGACGACGAAGGCGATGTGCCAGTACACGGAGAGGTCGTTCATGAACGCGACGATCCGCGTCCCGGCGACGTTGAAGCCGATCTCGATGATCATCAGCACGCCGGTGATCCAGATCGCGTTGAGCAGGCCGAAGGACTCGCCGTTGACGTCAAACCCAAAGACTGGCTTGAGAAGCGTGACTCCGAGATACAGGGCTGCGGAGTAGTTAATGCCGGCGACGATCGAGATCTGGCCCCCCAAGTTGAGCCAGGCCACCCACCAGCCCCAGTCCTTGTTGCGCAGCCGGCTGGCCCAGTAGTACAGCCCGCCGGCCGTCGGATAGGCCGAAGCGATCTCGGACATCGACGCCGCGATCATCAACGTGAAGACCGTGACGAGCGGCCAGCCGATGCCGACCGAGGCCGGCCCGCCGAGGGCCAGGCCGTAGTTGAACAGGATGACCGCGCCGGTCAGGATCGAGATGATCGAAAAGCTGATCGCAAAGTTGCTGAAGCCGCCCATCGAGCGGTACAGCTCCTGCGCGTAGCCCAGACCGTGCAGGTCCTTGACGTCCTGCGCGATGACCTCTTCGCGGCTCCGGTCCATCGAGACCTCCCTCGCTCCGATGCCGAATCCCGGCCTCCCTCCGACCGGGCGCCGGCCTCCCTCCGACCGGCACGAACGGCGACCCAGGGCGGGTCGCGGGCGACGCCGCGACTATACGCGCGAGCCGCGGGCGCGGGAAGGTGAAAATGTCGCCCGGTAGGATCTGTCCGTGGACGTCACCGCCCCGCAGATCCTCGAGCTCGGCGCGGTCCTCCTGCTGGCGGCGTGGGCCGGTTGGGCAGCGCGGCGCGTCGGCCTGCCCGCCGTCCTCGGCTACCTCGGCGTCGGCCTCGCGATCTCGCCCTTCACGCCCGGCTACGTTGCCGATCGCGAGGGCCTCCAGCTGTTCGCCGACCTCGGCGTCGTGCTCCTGCTGTTCGAGGTCGGCATCGAGGTCGATCTCCTGCGCCTCCGCCGCGAGCACGGTCGCCTGATCTGGGCGGCGCCGCTGCAGGCGATCATCACCGCGACGGTCGTCTCGATCGCGGCGCTGTCCGTCGGGCTCGAGCCGTTCGCCGCGGCGCTCGTCGGCATCGGCGTCGCGATGTCGTCGAGCGTCGTCGTCGTCAACATCACGCGTAGCCGACGCCGGACGACGGACGCCCGGACGGACGAGGCGCTGCTCGGTTGGAGCGTGCTGCAGGACTTGACGTGATCCTCGCCATCGCCGTGCTCGCTCTTGCGGGCCAGGGCGAGCGGTCGCCGATCGAGTCGGTCCTCCGGCTGGCGGCCTTCGGCGCCATCGCCGTCGTCGCCGCGGCCGCGCTGCCGCGCGTCCTTCGGCGGCTGCGCGATCAGCACGACCTCTTCCTCGTCGTCTCGGTCGCGGCCGGGCTGGCGGTGGCCGGGCTGGGCGCCGTCCTGGGCGAGATCCCGCTCGCGCTGGCGGCATTCATCGCCGGCCTGGCGATCACCGAGAGCGCCGATTCGGCGGAGGCGCGGCGGCGGCTCCTGCCGTTCCGCGACCTCCTCGCAGTGCTCTTCTTCGTGGCGATCGGCACGCTCATCGATCCGGCGGCGCTGGCCAGTGGGCTGCTCGTGGTGGCCGGCCTCGTCCTCGCCGTCGTCATCGCGAAGAGCGGCGTCATCTACGTCCTCGCCCGCGGTCTGCGGCTGTCGGGCAACCCGGCGCAGCTCGCTGTCGGCCTCGGCCAGATCGGCGAGTTCAGCTTCGTCCTCGCGTCCGTGGGTCGCGCCGCCGGCGCCATCGACGCGACGCTCTATGCGGCAATTCTCGCGGCTGTCGTGCTGACGATCGCTGGTTCGACGGTCATCGTCCGCCTCGTCCGACCATGCCCCTTGCCGCCCGCCGCAGCGGCCCAGCCGGCTCAGTAGAGGATCGTCGTCCCCGCTGGGAACTCGAAGTCGAACGTGTCCGGCGGGAGGACCGGATCCACGTCGAGCGCGACGACCGTCGCGATCCGCGTCGCCTCGCTGCCGACCGACTCGATGAGCCGCGTCACCAGGCCCTCGACGCGATCGACCGCGACCTCGACGCGGTAGTCGGCCCGGTCCGCCTCCCACTCCACCGACCGCGGGTGGTCGCACGTGACGACGATCGCCTCGCGCCCCGCGACGACGTCCGTGCCGGAGACCCACGGCTGGCCGCTGGCCAGGACGTTCTGGCAGTAGCCGGCGGGATGGACGAACAGCTCCGGCAGTGTCTCCGACGGCAGCGGCGTGATCGGCTCGTAGACCTTCGAGCTGCCCGGGAAATCCCTGTCCGCGAGCCCCCTTGGCCGGTTGCGGATCGGTCGCTCCGTGCCGCGTTGGTCACGGCCGGCGTACGTCCGCACCGTCTCGCCGTCGCTCAGCCAGAGCTCGTGGTTGCCCTTCGTCCCGGCGCCGGCCTCGAACGTCGCGATCCGCGCCATCCCGGGATGCCGGATCGCCACCTCGGACACGACGATCTGCTCGCCGCGCGTCGCCCAGAGGCGCTCCTCGAGCCGCATGCGCAGCGTCCGGAAGCGCAGCTCCGCGTCGCGCATGAACGTGAACAGCTCATCGATGCTCGGGAGCTCGGGTTCGAGGGCCACGATCTCCGGCAGCCGCAGCCCGTCCTGCCGCGCGACGACGAGGGCGGCGCGGCTCCAGCGCTGATCGGGCATCGCGACGGATTGTAGCGGCGTGTCGTGCGCGCGATCTGGGGCTTGACACGGCCCTCGCGAGGGGCTATATATCGCACTGCGATATATCGCCTGACGACACTAACTAACCACCTGGAGGCCTGTCATGCGCAATCGAACACGTCTCACGCGGCTCGTCGCCGCCCTCGTTCCGACAGCATTGCTGCTGGCCGGGCTATCGGCCGGCGCGACCGGCGCCGTGGGCGGCGGCGCGCTCCATGCCGATGCGCAGCTCGCCGACGCGAACGGCCAGCCGGTCGGCTGGGCGCGGTTCGTCGAGGATGCCAGCGGCGCCGTCCACGTCAACGTCCACGTCCGGGGCCTGTCGGCCGGCCTGCACGGCATCCACATCCACGCCATCGGCGCCTGCACGCTCGGAACGACGCCGACATTCAGCTCCGCTGGCAGCCATCACAACCCGCTCAGCCACGTCCACGGCTTGCTCAGCGATGGCGGCCCCCACGCCGGGGACCTGCCGAACCTGACGGTCAACGGGGCGGGCATCGGCCACCTCGACGGGACGACCGACGAAGCGACCCTGTCGGCCGGTCAGATCTCGGTCTTTGACACCGATCGGAGCGCGCTCGTCATCCACGCGCTCGAGGATGACCAGGTGACGAATCCGACCGGCAACAGCGGCGGGCGGATCGCCTGTGGCGTCATCACCGCCGACTGACGTGGCGGAACGGGTCAAGATGGGCCGCTTCGGCGAGACAGCGATGTGGGTGCTCGTCGCGCTCGGCCGTGGTCCGGCGAGCGCGACGAGCCTCCTCGATGCGGTCCGCGATCTCGACGGGCGAATCGGGCCGGCGACGCTGTTCGGCGCGCTGGCCCGGCTCGAGCGCCTGTCGCTCGTGCAATCGACGGCCTCCGTCGCCGGGGCGAGGGAGTATCGTCTCGGCGAAGGGAACCAGGGAGCCGCCACATGAGCCGCTTGATACGCTTCTATCCCGCCGCCTGGCGGGCGCGCTATGGCGCCGAGCTCGAAGCGCTCCTGGCGGCTCGCCCCCCCAAGCTTGGCGACCGTCTCGATCTCATGTTCGGCGCCCTGGACGCGCACCTCCATCCCGAGCTCGTCGCGGCTGGCGCGCGTGCGGCGGCGGCCGTGCCAATCGGCCATCGCATCCCCGGGCTCGCCGCGACGGCCGGCGGCCTGCTCTTTGTCGTCGCCCTTGTCGGTGGCGGCGTCAGCGGCGCCGAGGGCTGGTTCTCGTGGATCTGGGTCGCGCTGTTTCTGATGCTTGCCAGCCTGCCGGGTGGCTACGCAGCACGCGTTGGCGGACGAGTCGGGCTCGGCCTCGCGGCGATTGCCGCGTCCTTCATCCTCGCCTGGACGTTGCCGTGGGGTCCGAACGTCGTGCCCGCGGTCGCGGCGATCGTGCTCGTCGGGGCCGGCTCCCTTGCCCTGGCGACCGTGCGGGCCGGCCTCGGTCGCCGCCGGCGCTGGGTCGCGGTCGGCCTCGGCTTCGGGCCGCCTGCAGTTGCGCTCTTGGTCGTCGCGATGGGCATCGGCGGGCAGGGAGAAGGCTCGCTGGTCCCGCTGGCGCTCCTCGTCACCCTCTACGGCGTCGCCTGGGCCGCCGTCGGGCTCGTCCTCATGTTCCGTGGCAGCCCGACCTTCGACCCCGAACCTCGTGGCGATCCGGAGCCAGCCAGATGAGCAGCATGTCCGAGCTCGGCCGGTTCGCCGAGCCGTCGCTCTACATCCTTGCGTCGCTCGGCGAAGGCCCGAAGCACGGCTACGCGATCATGATCGACGTCGAGGCGATCTCCGGGACACCGCTCGGCCCGGGCACGCTCTACGGAGCGCTGGCCCGCCTCGAGAAGCGCGGCCTCATCGAGGCGCTGGAGCCCGTCGATCGACGGCGGCCGTACCGCCTCACGGCGTTGGGCGCGACGACCTTGAAGGTCCAGCTGGACGCGCTTGCCGGCTTCGCCCGGATCGGCCTCCAGCGGCTCCGGGGGTCGGCCGGATGAGCCGCCTGCTCCAGCTCTATCCGCGCGCCTGGCGGCAGCGCTATGGCGAGGAGCTGCAGTCGCTCATCGCCGCCCGGCCGCCCAACGCCCGCGACCGGCTCGACCTCGTGCTGGGCGCGATCGATGCCCATCTTCATCCCGAGCTCGTGACATCCGAGCAGACGGCCGCTCGGCCGATGCGGGACCTCACTCCAAGCGACCTTCGGATCGCTCGGCGCCTCGGCGTCGGCGCGATGCTCGGCGCCGTCGCATGGCTCGCGGCGTGGGCCATCGCGGCGAACGGCCCGATCGTCTACGACCGAGGCGGTTCCTACCGCGACGGCGCCGCTGCGCTTCCGGTCCTGTTCCTCGCCGGCTCGCTGCTCGTCGGCGGCTTCTTCGGCCACCTGATCGTGCTGCCAGCCGGCGCTCACGTCGGTCGCCTTGCGGCTTTCGTGGCGATCTGCTGCACCATCCTCTGGACCCTGGGTCCGTGGCTCCTTCCGTTCGGAGCGGCCGCCCTCGCCGGCCTGGCGATCCTGGCCGTCGCCGGCTGGCGCGCCGGGACCTGGTCCGCGGCGATGGCCGGCGCCGTAGTCATGCTGGCGATCGCCGTGCCCACACTCCTCGTTTCCGGGTTTCCAGACGGGCCTGACATCGGTCCGGCGCCGCCGGAGGTCGTCGCGGGTTTCGCTCTCACGACCGCTATCTGGTTGATCGTCGGCGGGACGCTGATCCGCGCTCCTCAGACCGCAAGGGAGCGCGCGTAGCGGCGGCTCGTCGTCGCCACCAACGCGCCCAGGGGGCCTCGACGAGGACCACGCGGGCAGTGTGCGAGACTCCGGCCGATGGACGTCACGGCCGACACGTTCCGCCAGATCATGGGTCGCTTCGTGACCGGCGTGACCGTCGTCACAACGTGGGATCCGGACGACGCGGGTGGCCCACGGGCGCAGCCCGCCGGGATCACCGTCAACGCCCTGTCGTCCGTTTCGCTCGATCCGCCACTCGTCGTCATCGCCCTCGACCGGCGGCGGTTCATCACGCCGATGGTCCGCGCGACCGAGCGCTACGCGGTGAACATCCTCGGCGCCAGCCAGCAGGCCATGTCGGACTGCTTCGCCCACGCGCCGGTGTCGCCCGGCCGCGAGGAGTTCTGCGGCGCCGCGTGGCACCTGAGCCCAACGGGCCTGCCGCTCATCGATGGTGCCATCGCGTCACTCGAATGCACAATCGTGCAGACGTTCTCCGCCGGCGACCACGACCTGTTCATCGGCCGGGTCGACGCGTTGACCACCGAAGCCGCTCACGACGATCCGCTCATCTACTACCGCCGCCGCTACCTGCGTGTCGAGCAGTCACGGACCGAGCCCGTCGAGGGCAAGCCGTAGCGGCCGGGGCTGGAGCGCGAGGGAGTCACGTGCCGTTCGTCCGCGCCAATGGCCTGGAGGTCGGCTACGACGTCCACGGCGCGGGGCCGCCGATCGTCCTCCTGCACGGCGCTACGTCGACCGGCCGCGAGGACTTCGCCGCGCAGGTCCCGTTCCTTTCAAAGGCGTTCCGGCTGTACGTGCCCGACGCTCGCGGCCATGGCACGACGAAATGGGACGCCGCGGACGGCTACCGCTACGACTGGCTCGTCGACGACCTCGCGGCGTTCGTCGATGCGGTCGGCCTGCGGACGTTCCACCTCCTCGGCTTCAGCATGGGTGCGATGACGGCGCTCCAGATCGCCGTTCGCGATCCGGCGCGCCTGCGGACGCTCGTCGTCGTCGGCATCACGACCCAGCGCGAGCCGCGACTGAGCGTGGGCCGGCGGCTCATGGACCCGGCGCGGGCCGATCGCGAGGACCCGAACTGGGCCGCAGAGTTGTCCCGGCGCCACGATCCTGTCCAGGGTGCCGGTGCCTGGCGCCGCCTCCTCCTGGCGATCGCGACGGACATCGGGGTTCAGCCACTGCTGACGCCGCGCGAGCTGCGCTCGATCGACTGCCCGGCGATGGTCGTCGCCGGCGACCGTGACCCGTTCGTGCCCGTCGACCACGCGTGGGGCCTGTCGCGCCAGCTGGGCGACGGGCGGCTCCTGATCACGCCCGACTGCGGCCACGAGGTGCCGGCCCGCAAGCCGGCCCTGTTCAACGAGGCGCTGGCCGGCTTCTACCGGACCACCCAGTCGGTGGCCCAGCTTCGCGCCAATGAGCCGATCACGGTCGAGGCGCCGAGCCTCGCCGAAGCGATGGAGGAAATGGGATGACGACGCTGCTGGCGACGTATCGACGACCGGACGGCGGCCCCGAGGCCCTCGCGACGTTCGAACGTCGGTACCGCGACGAGCACCTGCCGCTTTTGGCCGATGCGCCCGGCCTGCGGCGCACGCGCGTCTGGCGGGTGAGCGGCGCGCTCGGCGGCGAGACGGACCTCGCCCTCGTCGCAGCGCTCGAGTTCGATGACCGGGCCGCGCTCGACGAGTCGCTACGCTCCGATGCGATGCGAGCCGGCTCGCGGGTCCTGCGCGAGATCGCGCCCGGCCTCGCGACATTTCTCATCCTCGAGGACGCGGCCGATTTCTAGGGCAGGATCTCGAACGCGGCGACGTGTCGCGGCCGGACGAGGCTGAAGTCGCGCCGATCCAGCGTGTAGATCCGTTTCGTGCCCAGCCGTTCAGCCAGGGCGACGATCGCTGAGTCTACGAACCCCAATCGCGCGTCTGCGTATTGGCGCATCAGGTCCGCGGCTCGACGCACGTCAACCGGCTCGATTGCTTCGAGCTTCCACGGCCCAGCGGCAACCCGTTCGATGGCCTCGGCGGCCGCGAGGTGACCGTAGCGCCGACTGAGCAGGAAGGCGATCTCAGGCAGCGTCGCCGAAGGGATCACGATCGTCGCTCGTTCGGCGCTGATCGCAACGCTGGCCTGGGAATGTGCGGGATCGCCCCGGTCGAGCGCGGCGATGACGGCGTTCGAGTCGACGATCGCGACCACCACCCCTTCGCCGTCAAGGGATCGCGGCGCGTCGATCGTCGAGGTAGTCTCCCGACATGGGATCGCTCGTTCGCGTCGCGTTCCCGGCCGCGGGGGCCGACGGCCCGGTCGACGGCGTCGCGCTCGTCACGCTCGATCGGCCGGAGGTCCTCAACGCGCTCGACTTCGCTCTCATCCGCGAGCTGACGGATGCGCTCGAGGCCCTCGATGCGGATCCCGCCTGCAGGGCGATCGTCATCACGGGGGCCGGAGAACGGGCCTTCGCGGCCGGCGCCGACATCCGCGAGCTGGCGACGCAGACGCCGACGACCCTGTTCTCTGGCAACGAGTTCCACCGCTGGGAGCGCATCAAGCGGATCCGGACGCCGTTGATCGCGGCCGTTCGCGGCGTCGCGCTCGGCGGCGGCTGCGAGCTGGCGATGACGTGCGACATGATCGTGGCGGCGGACGATGCGCGCTTCGGCCAGCCCGAAATCACGCTCGGGGTCATGCCCGGCGCCGGCGGCACGCAGAGGCTGACGCGGGCGATCGGCAAGGCGAAGGCGATGGAGCTCGTGCTGACCGGCGCGACCTTGAGCGCGCGCGAGGCTGAGGAACGTGGGCTCGTGACGCGGATCGTCCCGGCGGCCGATGTCATCACGGCCGCGCTCGAGCTGGCGGCGCGGATCGCGGCGATGCCGCCGGACGCCGTCCGAGCCGCGAAAGAGGCCGTGAATCGAGCGTTCGAGGTCTCGCTCGAAGCAGGCCTCGAGTTCGAACGGCGGGCCTTCTACCTCCTATTCGACACCGAGGATGCGAAGGAGGGCCTCGCCGCGTTCAGCGAGAAGCGGAAGCCGAGCTGGAAGGGTCGCTGATGGTCGACGCCTGGACCGGAATCCGCGTCGACATCGTCATGGGCGTGGCCACGATCACGCTCGACCGGCCCGAGGCGCTCAACGCGTTGACGATCCCGATGAAGGAGTCGCTGCTGGATGCCTTTGAAGCGGCGGCGGCGTCCGACGTTCGGGCGGTCATCCTCACCGGCGCCGGCCGCGCGTTCTGCGCCGGGCAGGACCTGCGCGAGCGGCTCGAGCCGGACGCGCCGTCGCTCGGCGACGAGCTCCGCGAGCGCTACAACCCGATCGTGCGGG
>Ga0247727_10012812_pt1 | contig 14296 bp, 9 predicted proteins | sample WisWelCaveWW1625_FD_202498 | JGI IMG/M metagenome (GOLD analysis project Ga0247727, IMG submission 202498) | Biofilm microbial communities from Wishing Well Cave, Virginia, United States - WW16-25 | ecosystem: Environmental > Aquatic > Deep subsurface > Groundwater > Cave microbial mat | place... | reverse complement strand
AAACCAAGCTCTTTGAACTCAGCCGCCTGGTCAAATTCATTATTCGGGCGCTGGAACAGCATTACAGTTGCGTCCATGAGATCATCGCGCCAGCGGCCCCGCGACCATGAAGTTTGGATCTACTGAGACTCGATGCCCGGCATGGCGCGGGCCTCCTCCAACCCGCTAAAGCCCATCAGTGTCCCCGCGCCGGGGATGGGAATCATCATCACCCCACCCGCCCGCGCTTCGCGGCACCAGACCGGCTCCAGTTCCAACCCCAACGCTTGCCGGATAATTAATTCTTCGAGGGAGACTTCGGCGCTTTGAGCGAAACGTAAGGTCTGTGAACACAGCCCGCCAATGGAGCGGCCGGCGATTTCCAACATCCACACGCCTTCGGCGTTGACCCGCATCTCGGCGTGAACCGGCCCTTCGCGCAAGCCCACGGCCCGCGCCGCCGTTTCAGCACAGGCCGCAATTTGGGTTTGTATTTCTGTTGGAAAGCGAGAAGGGGTCACATACAATGTTTCTTCAAAGAATGGGCCTTCCAATGGGTCGGGTTTGTCAAAGAGGGCCAGGACTTGCAATCGCCCACGATCCAGCAAGCCCTCCAGCGCAAACTCTGCGCCAGGCAAATAGCCTTCCACCAACAACTCAGTTAAACCCAACTTCGTGAGCAACATTGTGAGTCGCGCCCACCGCGCCACAAATTCGGCGGGGTCATTGGCCCGCATCACCCCGCGACTGCCGGATAAGCACGTTGGCTTTAGGACGCACGGATAGGTTGCTTGGGCGGCCACGCGCGTTGGGGACTCATCTATCGAAAATGTTTTGAACCAGGGTGAGGGCAAGCCCGCGTTGGCAAACGCCTGGCGCATCTGGCGCTTGTCGTGGGCGGCCTCGGCCGACTCCACCGAGTTGTGCCGCAAGCCGAGGGCCGCGTTGAGATGCGCGGCGAGGATGACGGTGACATCATCGGTGGCGAGAATCGCGTGCAGAGGATGCTCATGTATGTAGTCACGCACCCGGCGCACACAGCGCGCGGGATCACGGAAATCCAAGCCTAGCCGCCCCGTGGCCGTGCCGACGTGCGCGGGCGGCACATCAACGCCCAAGACCACCTCCACGCCCAATTTTTCGGCGGCCGTGAGAAAGGCTTCTGACCGATAGGTGTGGGTGGAAACGAGGAGGAGCAGACGGGCTGACGAACCGGATTGACTCACGATTTGGCTTTGGCGAGTCGCTGGATTCGAGGCTTTAGCCGGTTTGACCTTCCCCGGCTAAAGCCTCGAATCCTACAGAACACGCAATGGTTGCCAAACTCCAATCACGGTTTGGCTTTGGATTTTGCTTCGGGCTTGGCCTTAGGTTTAGGTTTAGCCTTCACCGCCAACCGCTTTTGCAGTCTGGCCCAGATGGAATGCAGGTAGGCGTTGTCTTCAACGTCGAAGTCGTCCTCTAATACCACCTCGGTCGACTCAAACGGCGAGCGAATGGGCTGGCGCATGGCTAACGCGAGCCACTCTTGCAACTGTTCGCGTTCAGCGGTGGTGGCCTTCTGGGCCAACGTGCGGGTGATGGTTTCGCTAAAACCATAGGGGCCACCCATCCCCAGATGCACTTCCCAGGCGAGGAAATCAAACAAGCCACGCAGGCTGTCGCGGCGCACCGGCTGGTCGGCGGGCAGGGCCTCCCAACCCTTAAGCGCATCTTTCACGGTCACGGCCAACACATCGTCCACCGCAGAGGAGGGCGAGGTGTCGTTCACCAACATCAACTCGCTTAACAACACTAATAGAATTGTTTGAGCCGCCTCCCACTGCTTGGTCTGCAGCAGGGCGGCGGCTTTGCCATGCAGGGCTTCCAGGCCGCGCTCGGCGGCGCGGGCCTGCGCGGGTTTCTCCAAACGTTGAAGCAGTTGTTGCACTTCCTGGCGCAGGGCAAAATCGTCGCCGGGGTCGGTTGGCCCCTCACTCACTTGCGCGGCCAACAGATGCGCTTCGGCCAGCTCATCCAGCTCCGGCACTTCAGCCAACATCGCCGTCACCAGCGCCAACAGAGCGGGCTGGTCCAGCTTGGTCAACGATTTTTCTAATGTGGGGCCTTTGGGGGCGGGCGGCGGGGCGCTGGCATAGGCATATAACAGCGCGGCGACATGCTTGCAGTCGTAACCCATCGGGCAGGAGCAATTGCCTTCAATGCCGTTGCCATTCCGCGCAAATGTTATTTTGACGGTATAGGGCTCATACTCCGAGCCTTGCACTTTGCCGGTCAATACCTCGCCGCGCCAGCGCATCTCCACCACCTGGCCGTTGCGAAAGTAACTGCGCCCGCGCTGGGCATAGGTGCCGCCCACCCAACTTTGGATTTTGGACTCGGTGACTTTGGGTAATGAATTGGCCATGGCCATAGTCTGCTAGACCCAATACTGTTTAGATAAGGTCGCCAGAAACCGGGTTTCCGCCAAAGGCGAGAAACCCGGTTTCTAACCCCGCTAACTTAACCGTATTGCTGCTAATCCGCGAATGAGCGTTCATGTGGAAAATGGGCCTCCGCCCATTTTCCACAAAACTGCCCAACCGCGGATTAGGTAAATTACCGCCGCTAACTTAACCGTATTGTTGCTATAGATGTTAAGAAAATAGTTTTGAATTCCCTGTCAACGAATGCTGAAACCGCTTCGCGTAAACGAATTTGTCCGAATTTGCTACCCTATTCGTTGGTCATTCGTTGACAGAGATTCAAAAAGCAAATCTTAACATCTATAGACCTGCCAGGTTCGCTTCGCGGAAACCTGGCAGGTCTAGCGTTTGGGCTGACTTAACTTCAGCACTTTCTTGGGCACGTTCTTGTACACCTTTTGCACCGTGTCCAGAAAGAGTCGATTCTCTTCGGCTTTCGGCCACAGGCTGGGCAAAGGCAAATGGGCGCTCAAACCCGGGTCGGACTGAATCGCCGGGGGCGGTGGAATATCGGGCAGGGCCGGCGCGGCCCAAAATTCGGCGGGCGTGGCCGGGAGCGCGGCCGTCACGGCGCTAAAATCGGCCTGGCGCTGGTGCAGGCGATTTTCCACAAAGGCGCGAATCACCGCTTCGCCGTTTACCCCGCGCCACAGCAACAGGTGCGCCGGATACAGGGTCAGCGCCCGGCACAGGAAGCGCACACCCAGCGCCAGCGCGTCGGGCGTTTTGGTGCTGGCCGAGACGGTCAATGTTTCCCAGGCCGGAATGAGATTCCAGGTTTGCTGGAGAACATGCGGCAAGGGCGTGCCACGCGCCAGGGCCCGCAACGGCAACTCGGGCGCGGCGGCCAGGCCCTGTTCGATGGCGCTCCGTTGCTCATCGGTGGGCGGGACCGCGATGAGGCGCAATTGATAGTGGCCGTTCTTGTTGGCGTACCGCAGTTCATATTCCACGGGTGAAACCCGGATGCGCTCGATGCGATCATAGGTGGCCATCGAAGTTTGCCACCCTTGACTAGGCAGCGGGCCGGTGGTCTGCACCGCTTTAGCGGCCAGGGCGGGCGGCACGCGCAGGGCATTGAGGAGAAATTCAAAATGGGCGGCGTTGGTCGGGCCATAGAAATAGTTAAGTTGCGAGGCCTCCCAGGCTGTCAGCTCATTGCGCCCCAACCCCAGCATCAGGATATGGGGTGACAAGCGAAACTCACGGCCCATTTCGGGTTCGTGCAGTTCAAATTGAGCGAGCAAGGTTTCGAGGGTGGTGAGGGTGGACATCTTAATCATCCACCGCATCCCGCCGTAACACCAGCAGGTCGCGCAACTCGTCGGTGCTCAGTTCGGTGAGCCAGCCTTCGCCACTGCCCACAATCTCGTCGGCCAGCGCGGTCTTGCGGGTAATGAGTTCATCCACACGCTCTTCGAGCGTGCCGCGACACACCATTTTGTGAACTTGCACCAAACGAGTCTGCCCGATGCGAAAGGCGCGGTCGGTGGCTTGATTCTCCACCGCCGGATTCCACCAGCGGTCATAGTGAAAGACCCGGTTGGCGTGGGTCAGGTTGATGCCGGCCCCGCCGGCTTTGAGCGACAACACAAACAGGCGCGGCCCGCTATCCTGAAAGCGGTCAATCATCTCGGCGCGTTTGAGGGCGGGCGTGCCGCCGTAGAGATAGAGCGTTTCACCAAACGCCTCGGTGAGATGTTCCTGAAGCAGGGCCCCCATCTCCGCATATTGGGTAAAAATCAAACAGCGGTCATCTTCGGCCAGCGCCTGCTCCAGCATTTCGGTCAGCCGATTGAGCTTGCCGGAGCGATGCTTAAGGGCGCTCTGATCGCCGAGCAGATGGCGTGGATGATTGCACACCTGCTTGAGTTTGGTCAACGTGGCCAGGATAATGCCACGTCGCTGGATGCCTTCCGCCGCCGCGATTTGGCGCAGTGATTCCTGCACCACGGCCTTATACAACGCGGCCTGCTCTTTGGTGAGGCCGCAGTATTCCTTCATTTCGTTTTTAGGCGGCAGGTCTTGAATGATGGTCTGATCCGTTTTCAAGCGGCGCAAGATAAAGGGCCGGGTGAGGGCGCGCAGGCGGGCGCTGGCGCGCGGGTCGGTGCCGCGCTCGATCGGCCCGGCAAAATTTTTCTGAAACGATTCGGCGGAACCCAGATAACCCGGATTGAGAAAATGCAGGATGGACCACAAATCCTGCAAGCGGTTTTCGACGGGGGTGCCGGTCAGGGCAAAGCGTTGCTCCGCCTGCTCCGCGAGTTGGCGCGCGGATTGCGCTTGTTTGGTCACGGGGTTTTTGATATTGTGCGCTTCATCCAGCACCACCCCGCCCCACTGAATCGGATTGATAAACTCCAAGTCACGCGACAGAAGCGCATAACTGGTGACGATGAGGTGATGCTCGGCGGCCACCCGGGCAAACGCTTCGCCCTTGAAGCGTGTCGGGCCATGGTGGGCATACACCCGGAGTTTTGGCACAAAGTGTCCGGCCTCCTTCACCCAGTTGTTCACCACGGTGGTGGGGCAGACGAGCAGGGTGGGTTGGGTGAGGCGGTTGGCGTCCAAATCGCTCTGCAACAACGCCAGCAGTTGAATGGTCTTGCCTAATCCCATGTCATCGGCGAGGCAGGCCCCAAAACCATACTGCCGCATAAAATTGAGCCAGGCCAGACCATTCAGTTGATAGGGGCGCAGTTGGCCCACAAAGCCGGAAGGTTGCGGCATGGCTTCCATGGGCTGATGCCCGGCGAGGCGGCGCGTCATCTCCTCCAGCCAGTCATCCACCCGCACACTTTCCACGTCCAGCCCTTCCCATTCGGCCGGGCCGGTGAGGGCCAGGCCCAGGGCTTCGCGCAGTGTTAATTTGCCTTTGGTCTTCTGGTGGCGTTGGGCGAGTTTGAGCGCGGCCTGCACCTCGACCGGGTCGAGTTGCATCCACTCGCCCCGCACCTGCACCAGCGCGGTCTTGGATTGCGCGAGTTTTAGAAACTCCTCGGGGGTGAGGGCCTGGTCCCCAATTGCCAATTCCCAATTGAAATCCACCAGTGCGTTCATCCCAAACAAACCCGAGCCTTCGTTCCATTTTTGCAGGGCCACGCGAGCGTTAAGTTTGCGGGCGCGCTCCTTCCACCAGGTTGGCACCAGCACCCCAAAGCCGCGCTGACTTAAGGTGGTCGAGTATTGCTCTAAAAATTCAACCGCCTCGGTCACGTTGAGCCAGATACCGGTTGGCTGTTCAGATTCTTGAATGATGGCTAGCCCGGGATAGACGGCGGCGGCATGGAGCAGGCCATCGCGCAAGAGGTCGGGCATGTCGGGGTCGGGCGGGTTCTCCCAGACTTCGCTGGCCGCCCACAGCGTCTCGGGCTGGTCTTTGGGTTGCAGATGAAACGAGAGACGCCAATCGGCGGCCTCGGGGTCAATGGCCTCGGTTGAGGACGCGGGCGGCTCCAAGCGAAAGGCGGTGCGCCACGGACTGGTGAGATAGCGGTGAACAGGCGTGGCCCAGGCGCGCGCCAATTCGCCAAAGGCCGTTTGTGCACCCGCCTCAAAGGGCGTGTTGTGGGTGAAGTAGGCGTTGGTGCGCGGGAACAAATCCAGCCACCACCAATCGGCCGGGCGCAAACGCGGCGGGTTACGATAATCGTAGATGCGTTGAAACGGCGTCTGGCTGGGGCTATAGGCCTCGGCCACGACTTGCCCACCGACCGTGGCTATAAAATCATTGAGCAAATCCGTCGGTGAGGGCAACGGCTGGGCCAGCGCGCGGGTGGCGGGTGGCATGGCCTGGGCCAACTGCGCGGCCAGCGTTTGCAATTCCGAATCCACCAACAGCATGTGCCAACGGCCCCGCCCGGCTTCGGTGGCGGTCGGTGCAAACTGGCCGCGTATCAGGGCCGCCGCCGTCAGGCGCGCGGCGCTTTCCCAATAACGCAAGTCAGGGGCGATCTGGACCAGAGGCGACTTGTCATCCGGCAGTTGCAGGAGAAACGACAAAATCTGCGCGGGGGGCAAGAGCACGACCTCGACCCGCCAGGGTCGCAGAGTCGTGGCCGGTGAGCGGCGGCCCCGGGCCGTCGCGGGGGCGGCCTGCCCACTGAGCAGGGGTTGTTTGGCGTTGGAGGGCAACGCCAGGGTGAGGTAATGAACTTTCAGGCGATAGGTGCTGTGGCGAAAGTAGCGCAGGCCATTTAATAAATAATCGAGGCTGGTCGTATTGAGGGTGTGAGGATGCTCGATGGCCGTAATCGAACGGCGCGGATGCGGGCTTTCGGCCCAGAGCGCCAACACCCCCGCCTGCTCCACGCCCGCCTGGGTGGTGGGAAGCCACAGGCCATGCAAGGTTTTGGTCATAGAAATTCGGTCAGGCGCTTGGCAAAAATCTTCACCAGCGCGGGGTCAAACTGTTTACCCGATTCGTTCTGTAATTCGTAGAGCGCGATTTCGGTCGAGCGCGCGCGCCGATAGGGGCGATTGGTGGTAATGGCATCAAAGGTATCGGCCAGCGCAATGATGCGCGCTTCGACCGGAATGGCTTCTCCCACCAGCCGGTCCGGATAGCCCGTGCCATCCCAACGTTCATGGTGACCGCGCACAGCGGGCGCGGCCACCGCCAGATACGACACCCGCATCAAAATATCAGCGCCAATGATCGGATGCTGGCGCATTGAAATCGTCTCCTCATGTGTGAGCGGGCCGGTCTTGCGTAAGATGGCATCCGGAATGGCGATTTTGCCGATGTCGTGTAATAAGGCCCCCAGGCCCAGGACTTCCAATTGGCGTTCCGCCCAACCCAACTGTTCGCCCATTCGCAACGCCAGACGGCGCACCCGGTCGGTGTGTTCGTGGGTATAGGCATCACGCGCTTCGATAATATCGGCCAAGAGCGCGATGGCGCTGAGATACACCCGGCGCGATTCGGCCAGCCGAACTTCCTCGGCGCGGCGCAACCGCACCGCGACGGCCTGGCTTAACATCGCCGCATCAAACGGCTTGCGAAGAAACGCCTCCGCGCCCAGCGTCGCCATCCGCCGTTCAATTTGCGGCTCGTCAATGGCGCTGATAAACATGAACGGCACGCTCTCACCGCCCGGCAAGGCCCGCACCTTCTCCAGCAATTCCATCCCGGTCATATCGGGCATCACCAAATCCGAGATGACGAGTTCGGGCGGCTCGGCGCGAAAGGCGGCCAGCGCCATTTGCCCGGAACCCACCGCGCGCACGCGGTGCTGGTCGGACAGAATGGCCTCCATGGCTTCCAACAGCATCGGGTCATCATCCACAATTAATAGACTGGACATCACTCGACCCCGAGCGGCAACCACACGGTGAATGTTGCGCCCTGCCCAGGCACGCCCACGCTGGCGGCCTCGACCCGCCCCCGGTGCCGTTCCACAATTTCGCGCACGATGGCCAGGCCCAACCCCGTGCCGGGCGCGCCCGAATTGCGGCCGGCCGTTCCGCGAAAGAAACGTTGAAAGAGTTGCGGCTGTTCTTCCAATGGGATGCCCGGCCCGGTGTCACTCACACTAAAGCCCGCGAGTTCAGAGCGCCCCGTGGCGCGCCGGTGGGTGGTCACGGTCACCTGGCCACCGGCTGGCGTGTAGGTCAACGCATTGGTTAACAAGATGCTCAACGCCTTGCCCAACATGGCCTGGTCGGCCGGCACGCGCGGCAGGTTAGCCTCATCTTGAATCGTCAGCGTCAGGCCGCGACTCTCGGCCATGGGCTGACGGTCGGTGACGTAGAGGGCGATGAGGGCATTCAAATCCACCAACGCCATCTGCGGCGTGACCTGGCCCTGGTCCATGCGCGAGAGGCTCAATAAATCTTCCACCAGACGTTCCAGCCGATTGGTCTCGCGTTTGAGGCGGCTCAAATAGTCATCACGTTTTTCGGGGCGGGCGGCCAGCAGGTCGTGGTAGAGCTTGAGGCTGGTGATGGGCGTGCGGAGTTCGTGCGAGAGGTTGGACACAAATTCATCTTTGAGGCAGCTCAACGCTTGTAAATGGGTGTTGGCGGCGCGGAGTTCGGCGGTGCGGTCGGCCACGCGCTGTTCAAGGTCGGCGGCATAGTCGCGGGTCTGTTCGTGTAGGGCGGCGCGTTGCAGGGCGTTCACCGTGATGTCGGCGATGGCGGCAAGCAGGCGCACCTCGGTGGCGCTAAAGGGCGTGTGGCCGGCCACTTCCAGCGCGCCCAGCATGTGCGCTTGAATCACCAGCGGCACACAGGCCACACTCGGCAAATCGCCCAGCCATTCGGCCCGCATCCCCTCCGAAGCGCGGGAGGCGTCATCCATCACATAGGGTTGCCCGGACTCAATGACTTTCCCCCACACGCCGACCCCGGCCGGGAAGCGTAAGCCGGTCAGCGAGGTGCGCCCGCCATTGGCTAATTCGATGACGGTCTCGCCGGTGGCCGGATCACGCGAGGCCAGGGTCACACCGCCCGCGTGCAACAGGATTAGCAATTGGTCGAGGATGATGGGCACCATCTCGGCGCGGGAGGCGGCGGCGCGGAGCGCATTGGCTACGGCCACAATCGCTTCTAATTCCTGCTCACGTTGCTTGCGCTCGGTGATGTCGAACATGACGCCATAGACGTAACGCGGTTCGCCGTCGTCATCGCGCACTACCGTGTTTTGATTATGGAACCACCGCACCTGCCCCGACCGGGTCAACACCCGGTATTCCATGGCGAACGGAATGCCTTCCATATCCCGTTTCCAGACGCCGCGCAAAACGCGGTCCCGGTCGGCGAAATGAATTTGACGAATCCACAGTTCCCGATCCGCCAGCCACTCTGCGGGCGTAAATCCCAACAGGGTGTGGACTTGCGGGCTAATGTAGGTGGTTTCCATCATGGTGCCATAGGTGACGGTGTAGGTGATGGCGGGCAATTGCTCCACGAGGGTGCGTAGGCGTGTCCCGGCGGCGCGCAGTTCATCCTCGGCGCGTTTGCGGCCGGTGACATCCCGCAGATAGGCCGTGAACACCGGGCGGCCTTTTAGGCGCGCGACCACAATCGCCAGCTCCACCGGAAACTCCGAGCCATCCGCGCGCAGGCCGCGTACTTCAATGCGTTTTTCCAGCACCGGGCCTTCGCCAGTGGCCAGATAATGCGCCAGGCCGCGGCGATGTTGGTCACGCAAGTCGGGTGGAATCAGGACCTCGGCCAGCTCGCGGCCGATGATTGCCGCGCGCGTGTGGCCAAACATCTGCTCGGCGGCCGGATTAAACTCTACAATGCAACAGGTCTCATCGGCCACGACGACGGCATCCAGGGCCGACGCCAAGATGGCGGCCTTGCGCGTTTCGCTGTCGTGGAGTTCGTCTTGGATGTGCTTGCGGTCGGTGATGTCTTCGATGGAGCCTTCGTAATAGCCCGGCTCGCCCGGTAGGGCGCGGGTGTTTTCATTGACCCACAGCGTGCCGCCAGTGTAGCGCCACAATTCCACCACAAAATTTCGCACCACGCCGTCCCGCTCCATGGCGGCATGCCAGTGGCGCCGGTCCTCCGGGCGCACATAGAGCGTGGTGGAATTAACGGCGAGTAGCGCCGCGCGGCTGGGATACCCCAGGATTTCCACACAGGCCAGGTTGACTTCCAGAAATTGGCCGTCGGGGGTGGTGCGATAGAGACCAACCGGCACGGCGTCGAACAGGCCCTGATAGCGTCGCTCGGCGGCGCGCAAAGCCCCGTTCTGTTGGATGACCCAATTCAACACGGTCGGCAAACGCCGGAGGTAGTGGGGCGTCTTAATCAGATACGCATCCAACCCGGCCTGAAGCGCGTCCACCACAATTTCTTCCTGCTCGAGGGGGACGAGCAGGATGATGGGGCAGGTCGGCCAGCGCGCCTTGACGAGGCGCAACAGGGTGTTGACGTCCAGCCAGGCTAGTTGACCATCGGCCATCACGCCCTCAAAGCCGCCCGCGTCGAGGGCGCGCGCCCACGCCTCGGCGGTGGAGATGCCAGCCAACTCCAAAGCGGGAAATTCGCGGCGAGCCGCGCGCAGAATCGCCTGGCCTTGTTCGATGTCGTCGTTGAGAAACACAAACCGCATAAGTTTAGGACTTACGTAGTTGGTCAGCGTGGGAGGGCTTTGCAAGCCCGATGTCATCGCGGTTGCAAACCGCTCCCACGCTGAACGGCGTAACTCATAAAGTTAAAACCGTTAAAACCGCCGGGGCGTTAACACGCTCATTATAAACGAAGTCAGCCCGCGCCGATGGGTAAATTTCCGGCCCGGTTGACGACTCGATGGATTGGCTTAGAATGCTTCTGCCGTGACCGACTTTGCGACCACACTGGGCCAACACCTGCGCGCTCGCCCGCGCCAGACCACCACGGAGTGGGACGCCCGCCCGGCCGCCGTTCTGGTGCCGCTCTATTACGATGCGGGCGAGTGGCAGGTCTTGTTCACCGAGCGCACGCATACGGTCGAAGACCACAAAGGGCAAGTGGCCTTCCCCGGCGGGCGCGTGGACGAGGGGGATGTTGACCGCGTGGCTACCGCGTTGCGCGAGATCGAGGAAGAAATTGGATTAAAGCGCGAGGCCGTGCAGGTGTTGGGGCAATTGGATGAACTGCTCACGGTGAGCCTGTATCGCGTGACGCCGGTGGTGGGCGTCTTTGCCTGGCCCGCCACGTTTCAGATTTCGACGGAGGAGTTATCGGAAGTGTTCGGCGTGCCACTGCGCTGGTTGGCCGACCCGGCCAATGTGGAAGTGCAATACCGCGAGCCGCCGCCCCACCTGCCCTGGCGCGGCAAAGTGCCGGTATATTATTTTCACTACAACGGTCACACCATTTGGGGCGTGACCGGGAGGATTGTGGTGAACTTTCTCGACATCGCGCGGCCCTTGCTCAACATCCAATACCTGTAAAACAAAAGCGGGCTGGCCCGGGCCAGCCCGCCTTCCATTTCACGCTGACCACTATTTCTTGGCGGGCGCGGCGGCGGCTTCTTCGCCTTCTTCTTCAATCTTGCCCTTCTCGATGACTTCCACTTCCGTGGTGGCGACCGTGGCCGGGGTCGAGAGATCTTCTTCCTTGGCCTGATAGGTGACGCGCGCCACCATATCATCGGGGTTGCTCAAAACCTTGATGGTCTTGGGCAGATACAGGTCGCGCACATACAGCGCCTGGCCGATCTCCTTCAACGCAGTCAGGTCGGCTTCCACTTGCACAATCAGGTCGGCCGGCAAACACTCCACTTCGAGTTCGGTGGTGCCATGCACCAGCACGCCGGAGAGCGCTGTGACCGCCGGCGAATTGCCGACGAGCCGCACCGGCAAGCGCACGCGAATCACGCGGTTCATATCCACCGCATAGAAATCGGCGTGCAGGAATGTGCCTTTAATCGAATCGCGTTGGAGGTCTTGCAATAGCACCTGGTGGGACGCGCCGTCAATGGTCAGGTTAAGCAGTTGCGCGCCATGCACACGGCGTAAAATCCGGGTGGCCTCCCGCGCATCCAATTGAATGGCGGTTGACTCGACCACGGGGCCATACACCACCGCTGGCAATTTCCCGGCGCGGCGCAGTTGGCCGACCTGTTTGCCGGTCACGCTCCGTTTGGTGGCGATGAGTTGAGATTGGTCTGACATTCGTTCTTTCTCCCGGAGCGCCTCTGGCCCGCCCAGTGCGGGCTACCTTCGCTCCACTAAAAATGGATTTCAGATTTTAGAAAATCCGCGCAAAAAAAGGCTGTCCAAATTACGGAACCAGCCCACCGGGCCAAGCGACGGGCATTGTAACGGAGGAGCGGGGAAGCGTCAACGTTTTTGTTATTCGCCCCACGTCATCTATAATCGCGCGCGTGGCCGATTACACCGGACAACTTTTAGGCAATTATGAAGTGCGCGAGCGGTTGGGGCGCGGCGGCATGGCCGAGGTTTACAAGGCTTATCACCCCAACCTCAACCGCCAGGTCGCCATCAAAATCCTGCACGCCCATCTGGCCGACGCCCCTGACTTCATCGGCCGCTTCCGGCGCGAGGCGCAGGCGGTGGCCCGACTGCGCCATCCCCACATCGTCCAAATTTTTGATTTCGACGCGCGCGCCGACCTGAACTATATGGTCATGGAATATGTAGACGGCCCCTCGCTCAAGACCCGCCTCGATGATCTGTACCGGCGCGGCGAGCGTCTGCCCTGGCCCGAGGTCAGCGCCATCTTTCGCGCGCTGTTGGACGCGGTAGGTTACGCGCACTCGCAGGGCATGGCGCACCGGGATTTGAAACCGGCTAATGTCATGTTGGAGCAAAAGAAAAAAGAGAAAGAAAGAGAGAAAGAGCCCCTCTCTTTATCTTCATCTCTTTCTTTCCGTCCCGTCTTGACGGATTTCGGCATCGCCAAAATTCTTGGCGGGGACGCGCAACGGTTCACGGCCACCAACGCCGCCATCGGCACACCCGCCTATATGAGTCCCGAACAGGGCCAGGGGCAGGGCGGCGATGAGCGTTCCGACTTATACGCTTTGGGCATCATGCTGTACGAATGCCTGACCGGGCAAGTGCCGTATGAGGGTGATACCTCGGTGTCCGTGTTGCTAAAACACGTCACCGCGCCCATTCCGTCTCTGCGCGCTCTGCGCCCCGATTTGCCCGAGGCGTTGGAGCAGGTGGTGTGGAAGGCCTTGGCGAAAAACCCGGTGGAGCGATTCCAAACCGCGCAGGAATTTTGGGAGGCGTTGGCGGCGATTGAACATGAGGCTGAACGCACAACGGAAACGACACCGCGCCCGGTGGCAAAGCCCCGCGCGGGTATGCTCGCCACTCGGAAAGAAGGACTGATGCGCGCGCGGCCCGTTGTATTAAGCGCCATCGCATTGGGCCTCATCGCTATTGCCATTATAGGTTTTACGCTCTTGCCCAAATCCGGTGGAACACCGCCCGCTATTGCCGAGGGGCAAAGCCAATTGGCCGAAGGCAATTTTCAACTGGCCGCCGATTCGTTTAGCCTGGCGTTGACACAAGCGCCGGAAAATGTGGAGGCTCTGCTGGGCCACGCCCAGGCCGCCGAAGGCGTGGGCCTGCCCGATGAAGCCCTGCTGGACATCGAGCGGGTGATTGTGATTGCGCCGCAATTCCCCACCGGCTATCGTGAGCGCGCGCGACTCACGTTACGATACTTCGAGTTTGAAGGGGCGAATGTGCTGGCCGATTTGGACCAAGCCATTGCGCTCGCCGGAAACGACTCGGCAGAAGCGGCCCGCGCCCACTTTGCGCGCGGCTGGGCCATCATCAATTTTCCATTAATCGCAGACGCGCCCAACCCCGCCGCCGCACTGGATAATTTGCAACAAGCCGTCGCGTTGGACGCGCAAAATGCCGAAGCGCAATTCACGTTGGCGCGAGCCTTGCTCGCCACCGGCCAACCGGCCGAGGCCCTCACCCCCGCCAATCGCGCCATCGAGTTGGCGCCCGACTCGGCGCTCTACCGCAAAGTGCGCGCCCATATCTATTTTGCGCTAAGGGATTTGCTGGCCGCGTATGATGATCTGACCACCGCCCTTGAACACGAGGCCGATGAACAGACGTTGGCGGTGTTGTATGCCGAGCGCGCCTACCTTTCTTTGGAGATTGGCAATCGCGCCGAGGCGGAGGCCGACGTGCAAACCGCGCTCACCCACGACGCGCAAATCCTGATTGTCCGTGTCTTGCAAACACGATTGGATACCACTCTGCCCGGCCTCTCGCCCGAGGAACTCGCCAACGGCGCGGTGCCGGACGACCCCATCTGGCAAGCCATCATCGCCTGGTTATGAAAGCCGCTATGCTAAAATGAGAATTAGAGATTGGAGAATTGCTCAATCATCCAATTCTCTAATCCTCCAA
>Ga0247727_10012811_pt1 | contig 14296 bp, 10 predicted proteins | sample WisWelCaveWW1625_FD_202498 | JGI IMG/M metagenome (GOLD analysis project Ga0247727, IMG submission 202498) | Biofilm microbial communities from Wishing Well Cave, Virginia, United States - WW16-25 | ecosystem: Environmental > Aquatic > Deep subsurface > Groundwater > Cave microbial mat | place... | reverse complement strand
GGCGGATCGTCCGCGCCGACCAGTGGGGCATCTTCTTCGCGGGGTCGATGCTCGGGATGGCTCTCCCCGGGATCCTCTACACCGCGCTCATCCCGCGCGGCACCGACCTGCGGGGGCTGAACATCGCGTCCGAGCTGGCGCGCGCCCTTTCCGAGCGGGCCGGTCCGTCGCTCACGATCGTGGTGGCGATCATGAGCGCCTGGATCCTGTTCAAGGTCCAGATCGACATCCTCGAGTCCACCGTGCGCTCGGTCACGGACATCCTGTGGGGCGCGAGCCATCGCGTGCGGGCCTTCACCGACGTGCGGCGCGTCTACTACTCGGTGCTCGCGGTGGCGGTGTGCTGGGGAGCCTTTGCGCTGACGCTCACGCAGCCGATCATCCTGCTTCAGCTCGCAGCGAACGTGGCGGGTTTCGTCTTCGCGCTCTCGGCCGTGCACATCCTGCGCGTCAACACGACGCTGCTCCCGGCCCCGCTTCGGCCCCCGCTCTGGCGGCGCGTGGCGCTCGTCCTGATGGCGGCGTTCTACGGCGTCTTCGTCTGGCTCTGGCTGATGGGCGGCCTGGTGCCCGACACGTCCCGGGGCTTCCTGTTCAAGCTGCTGCGCGGCTGAGCCGTTCGAAGTGGCGCCCGGAGTGGCGGTGCAGGCCAGGGCGTGAGCGGATGCTGTGGGCGTTCACGGCGCTGCAGCGGAGCGCCGCGGTCCCGGGCGATGTGCTAAGTGGGCTCGGGAGAATAAGCTGGACAAATTCCCCGCCAAGCGATACGCTATCGTGACATGTAGTCGGCTACGAGAGCCGATGGCACCCGGCTTGCGCCGGATGAACGCCGCTGGGTCAAGGTTTTGCTGACCTTGAACGAGGCACAGGCACGATGGTTCGTGGCCGACAAGGCCCTCGATCTCGGCCGCGGTGGCGTAAATCGCCTGTCACAGCTCACGGGCATGTCTCGGACGACCATCACGAAGGCGATCGGGGAACTGCGCGGTCGCGGCCCTCTGATCCCCGCGGCGATGATGGGCAGGATTCGCCGCGAAGGTGCTGGTCGCAAGAAGGTGGAGGAATCGAATCCGATGATCCCCATCTCGGACGCACTCAGCACCCCGGCGTCGACCAACGGTTTCTTGGTGACGGAAAGCCCGAGGCGACAGGTATAGAAGAACGCGTGGCCGAAGATCAAAGAGAGGAAAATGCTCCACCGCTTCCGTTCATAGAATCGACGGATCGCGGCTGGACCCGAGAGCAACGGGGCGACCGGACCGGTCTTGAAATAGCTGACCAGGGCGGAGAGCATGGCAGAGGGCGGCATCACACCGCGGGCGAGAGGAACGCTAAGAGCGGGTCGCTAGCTGCCAAACGATGACCTCCCGGCTCTCCCGGTCTATCGAATACAGGACGCCCGGTTGGGAGCGATCCCAGGCCACCCCTTGTCCGCGGCTGCCGATCGAGAGTACTTCGACCAGCTCGAGCGTGGAGGTCGATTCCGGAAGGCGGAGCACGTAGATCTCGCCCTTGTGGTGAGGCGTCGCATAGAGAAGGCCATCCGCCCCCCAAGTCGCTCCGGACAGGCTGTAGCCGTCGAGCCGATCGATCAGCACGGGGGGCAGGACGTACCGGGTGATTCGACGCCAGTCCTCATCGAAGACCACGACAGCCGTATCCTCCGGACCCTTGCCGGGCTCGCCACCACGACCCGCGTAGTGGGCAAAGCCGACCCACCAGGTGCCTCCACGGCGATCGACCCACGCTCCGGACCCCTCGAAGATGCCGAAACTGTGAGACTCGACGTGCGTGAGCGTCGCGAGCTGCCACACCTCGATCGAGCTCGTCATGGGTACCGACGGATAGTTCGAATGCGCGCAGAAGAGACGGCCTTCCACCACGACGCCGCTGTTCAGGTGGGTGATCGGGGGCCCTGGAGGCGCCTCCCATCCCCCGACCTTCCTCCCGCTCGCCTTCTCGTACTTGCCGATCCGCCGGGCGTCGACCGCATAGAAGTGCGTCGCGTCGACTGCGACGCCCTGGGTCGCCTCGCTGGCGCGGAACCGGCGCAGCTCGCGGAACTCCCGGCCGCCCCTCGCCACCAGCGGCGCTGGCCTTGCACTCGTCGCCGGCGAACCGACGACCTTCGGCCAGAAGAAGGCGGCCGCCGATAGTCCGGCCCACGACGCCAGCACGCTCATACAGAGCGCGGCGACCAGTGATGCAGGCGGGAACACGCGCACCCTCAGAACCTCCCAGTCGATGCCCGCGTACACGTCTCGCGAGTAGATCTCGTGCTGCACGCGGCGCTCGCGTGCGCCCGCGTATCGAGGCCTCGGCTCATCGCTGAGATTGCGAAGTTCGACAAAGCCGCGCAGCTTCCGGATCAATGGGAAGCCGACCTTCGCGTCGGGCCCGGACCTGAAGAACATTAGAATCGACTGGAGCATGGGAAAGGGATGGCGTGGAAGGCGGTCAGATCAGCACCAGACCGAGCAGGACGACCGCCTCGATGCTGGGGCGGGCGGTGACGGCGAACCCACACGCCAAACGTCTGGCAGAGCCGCGCGCCGGACGACCAGTCCGAGCAAAGCCTCGCCCTGGACCACCGCGACAGGCGGTACCCGCAGACACAGAGACGCGGCTCGTCAGAACCTCCAATCGATGCCGGCGTAGAAATCCCTGTCGTAGATCTCGTGTTCGACCCGGCGTTCCCTGATCCCCGCGTACTGCCGCCGTGGCGCGTCGTTGAGGTTGCGTCCCTCAACGACGACCCGTAGCCGCGGTGTCAGCGGGAAGCTCGCCTTCATGTCCACCCGGGTGTACCAGTCGAAGTAGTTGTCGCTGCCTGCGTCCGATCCCACAGACTGGAGGTACGGGCCCTGGAATGACACCGACAGTTGGGCTTCGACGCCGTATTTCCGATACAGCAGCGCCGCGTTCCCAGTCTGACGCGACTGCCTGAAGAACGGCACGCTGCCGTCTCGCCCGAATATCCTCACCGACGAATGCGTCCAGGTGTAGTTGATGTTCGTGCCGATGCCGTCGAATGGAGACGGGAGCGCGGTGAAGGTGTTCTGATAGTTGAACTCGACGCCAGCGATGTGGCCGCGTTCGGCGTTCTCCGGGCGGACACTGCTGAAGCGCGCGTAAAGGCGGTCGTTGTACACGACGTTCTCCTGGACGACGCTCCGATCGTAGATGGCGTTGTCGATTCGCTTGTAGAACGGCGCCACCGACAGCAGGCCGGACGGCAGGTAGTACTCGAATGAGACATCGACGTTCATCGACTTGTACGGTTGGAGCGTGGGGTTGCCCTCGAACAGCGATCCGACGTAGCTGCCGTCGCTCTCCTGGACTTCGTCAAGGGCCTTGATCGGCGCGAGGTCGGCATACGCCGGACGCCCCAGCGTGTTAGTCCATGCCACGCGAAGAGCCAGCCGGCGGCTGGGAAAGAAGTTGAGGTGGACGCCCGGCAGCACGTCGGTGTAGTCGGTGGTGCCCGCCGCCGGGTTGACGCGACTGGTGAAGACGCCCTTGGCAAACACCAGTTCGTTCGCAAAATAATCACCCCGCGTGGTCTCCACGCGAACGCCGGCCATCAGATTCCAGTTCGAGAAGTCCACGCCGACCATCCCGTAGCCTGCATACACCGCCTCGCTGGCGTTGAAGTCCTGCTGGAGCGAGTTCTGCAGCGACGAGAGGCTGTCCCTCACGAACCGGCCGGGATTCTGCTGGAAGAACTCCTTCAGGGCCTGGAGATTCAGTATGGGCCCGAAGCGAAACGTGCCGCGGAAGAAATCGTCCGGGCCGGGCGCGGCCAGTCCGAAATCGGAGAGCCTGAAGGCCGGCGACGTCGGCAGGTAGTTCTCATTCGTGCGGTCTTGCATCTTGTCGCGGCTCACGACCTTGGCGCCGACCTTCCAGTAGCCGGCGCGACCCCCGAAGTTGGTGAACCGCTTGAGGTTCAGCTCGCCGCTGATCACATCTTCGCGTTCGAGGTCAGTGCGGAAGCGCACGCGCTGGAACGGGTATGCGCTCCCATCGTAGAAGGCCTCGACCGGCGTCACCCTCGGTAGCGTCGGATCCGACACATCGTACGTATTGGGAAAGGCGCCTGCCGCCGATCGAAACTCCCAATCCACGCGAAACGGCGTTTCCCGTTCACCGCGGCTCGCTCCGATGTTCCAGTCCAGAACCGACTTCGACATCCCGTGTGTTCCGGCCAGCATCCCGGCGTTGATCAGATGGCGCTGACGGTAGTCGCGGTACGCGCGCGTGGCGCGCCCTTGGCTGAACTGCCCGCTCGTGGGCGTCTGGTTCGTCAACGTACCGCGCGTGAAGTCGAAAACGGTCTGCCGCCGGCCTTCGGTGTCCTGGAACAGGTTGTGATTGAAGCGGAGCGCGACCGAGTGTCCCTTGACAGGCCGGAACTCGAGCGAGGCGTTGACGCCCTGCCGGCGGCGCTCGATGTCGTAAAGGCGGAACGATGGATTCCGCGGCACGTAGAATCCGTTGAAGATCGCCCAGGAGACCTCGGCCGGCTCGTTTAGCTCCGACTCGTACCGCCGCTGCGAGTAGCTGGCGCCGACGACGAGGCCCCAGCGTTTGGCGGCGCCGAGAACGCGGCCGAACGAGGCACTGGCGGTGAAGGGCATGCGCTCGCTCATGACGTTGTAGCCGGATCGCAGCGATCCGAACAGCAAGCCCTCCGGCATGTCGAACGCCTGGAGCGTGGCGATGTTGACGGACGCTCCGATCGCGTTGGCGTCCATGTCCGGCCTGACGGCCTTGACCACTTCGAGGCGCGAGATGAGGTCCGCTGGCACCGAGTCCATCGACACACCGCGTGTCCCGAACTCGGCCGGTGTGCCCACGATCTGGCCGTTGATGGTGACGTTGTTGAGGCTGGCGTCGACGCCACGGACGACGACGAACCGCCCCTCGCCCTGATCGACCTCCAGCGTTACACCAGGGATGCGCCGCAAGGCCTCGGCGGCGTTGGCGTCCGGAAAGCGTCCGACCGAGTCGGCGGACACGATGTCCATGATGGTCGGCGCCGACCGCTTCTCGTCGCGCGCGAGCGCCGTGCCGGCGGTGACCGTGACGACTTCGTCGACCGACGCCAGTTGCAGCTCGAAATCGACGCGCGTCTCCTCGCCACGGCTCACGAACACGTCGCGTCTCTCCTGAGTGCGAAACCCCGACAGCTGGACCGCCAGTATGAAGGGGCCACCCGGTCGCACGCTGAGCGTGAACCGCCCGTCCCCACCGGTCTGGGTCTCGGCCACGGCCCCTGTTGGCAAGTGCCGCGCCGCGACCAGAGCACCGGGCAAGACGCCGCCTTGCTGATCCCTGACGGTGCCCGCGAGCGACCCGGTGGTCGTCGGCTGCGCGAAGCCGACCCCGGCGGTCGACAGAATCACGAACACAGCGAGGCCCCGTGCGGCCTTCCTGGATAGCCTTATACAGGGAAGTCCACGAACGACACGTGCGCGAAATGACGATAGACAGCGCATACCACCTCCTCTCCGGCGCTCGGCAGCGGGTCGACCGCGTCCACGCAGACTTAGCACACTAAGCTGGCTAACGTATAGCAGAACGCTCGAGCGAGCTCATATGAAGATCGTCATAGGCCGGGCGGGCAGGGCAGGGCCTGCCGGCGTCTGCAGTCCGCCGGCAGCCACGACGGGCGCGAGGGGGATGGTCGGTCCAGGCCGAGTCGCGGTTGGGCTCGGCGCCGTTGCCGGCGTAGTGCACGAAGCATGCGATCCAGCGGGCATTGCGCCGGTCGAAGCCAGGTGAGCGAGCCGTCCATCCGGCCGAAGCGTGGGTGCCTACATGATTGAGCGTGGCGGAGTCGAAGATCTCGAGCGAGCTGAGCACGGGCACGCCGGCGTAGTTCGAATGCACTGTGCGTACCCCGCGGTAGAATCGACCCACCAAGCTCGGAGTAGAGCTGTGGGCACATCGGGTCGGTCGCTAGGCGAGACCTCAGGGAGCGGCCGGCGGTTTTCGGCTCGGTCCCTCGTGGCCGTGGTCCTCACGTCGGCGCTCGACGCGCAGGTGGGGGCAACGCCGCCGGAGCGGCCCAACGTCGTCCTGATCCTGGCCGACGACCTGGGCTACGGCGAGATCGGCGTCTACGGCCAGACGATCATTCGCACGCCGCACATCGACCGGCTGGCCGCCGAGGGACTGCGCTTCACCGACTTCTACGCCGGCTCGCCGGTCTGCGCTCCGTCGCGGGCGGTGCTCATGACCGGGCGGCAACCGGCCACGCCAGCGTGCGCGGCAACGCGCCCCGCGGGAACCGCTCGATCCAGGCGCTGCGAGACGGCGAGCGCACGCTGGCCCGCCTATTCAAGGACGCGGGCTACGCCACGGCCCTCTTCGGGAAGTGGGGGCTCGGCGAGGTGGGCTCGCCCGGCCACCCGAGCCGCACGGGCTTCGACGAGTTCTTCGGCTATCTCAACCAGACCTACGCGCACAACTACTACCCGTCATTCCTGTTCCGCGGCTCGGAGCGGGTGCCGCTCCGCAACGTGCCTGAGCAGGAGGACCCGGACAGCGCGGGCTGGGCCCGCGTGCGTGTGGAGGACTACGCGCCCGACCTGATCGTGGACGCCACGCTGCGCTTCGTCGAGCAGAACCGCGCTCGGCCGTTCTTCCTGTACCTCGCGACCACGCTGCCGCACGCGAACAACGAAGCGCGGAGAACCACGGGCGACGGGCAGGAGGTCCCCGACTGCGGCCGGTACGCGAAGGAGCCGTGGCCGGCACCGGACAAGGGCCAGGCCGCGATGGTCTCGCGGCTCGACCGCGACATTGGCCGGCTCGTCGCCAAGCTCGAGGAGCTGGGGATCGCGAGGGATACACTCGCGCTCTTCTCCTCGGACAACGGCCCTCACCGGGAGGGAGGGAACGACCCGGAGCGCTTCGACGCGAACGGGCCCCTGCGCGGTCTGAAGCGCAACCTCCACGAGGGGGCATCCGCGTGCCGCTGATCGCGCGGTGGCCGGCGCGGATCGGCAAGGGCTCCGTTTCGTCGCACGTCGGCTACTTCGAGGACTTCTTCGCGACGTTCTCGGAGACGCTCTAGGTCTCGCCGCCCCCGCCGGCCTCGACTCGACCAGCCTGCTGCCGGCGATGACGGGCCGCGCGGGAGAGCAGCGGGGCCACGAGTACCTCTACTGGGAGTTCTACGAGCAGGGCGGCCGGCAGGCGGTTCGTTTCGGGCCGTGGAAGGCGATCCGCGAGCCGATGCGGACGGGTGCGCTCCGGCTCTACGACCTCGCGCACGACCTGGGCGAAGCGAAGGACCTCGCGGCCGCCCGGAAGGACCTGGCCGCGCGGGCAGCGCGCTACATGGACGAGGCCCACGTCCCCGATCCCGTCTGGACCGTGCGCTAGAGTCGCCACTCGTCCTGCTCGCCGCGGCCCGGAAGAGACGTAGCCGTGGACCGCGCCCAGCACCACCAGGAGCCCGCCCCACCAGATCCCGGCGTGGAGGTGGGCCGCCTATGACCTGTGGCGGGTGGAAGGACCGCGTAGGCCGGCGCCGGTGGTCAGGAGGCGGTAGACGAGCAGCAGGGCGGATGAAGAAGAACACCTGCACCTGAGCCATGCCCGACATGAAGCCCGCCATCATCGCCGGGACGCCGAGGCCGAGCCCCGGCCCGAAGTACTGCCCCATGAACTCTCCACTCTGCGGCGGAACCACAAGGAGGGCCACGCCTCAGAAGCGAGGGTCAAGATGCAGGTCGAACGATTGCCGGGCATCTGGCGTGGAACTTGGCCAGCCAGGGGGAGTAGGTGCGAACCAGGACTCTTCTCTCCCCGGGGACAAACTTCAAGATTCGCAGCCAGCCGTTGCCACTTTGCCAGGTGCTGGTAATTCGACAGCATCTGGTGGACCACGTTGCCGTGATCGCCCTGGCTGGACAGCCGGCCAGTGCCGGTGCCTTTCACATGGCCGCTGCCACCATGAAGATGGTCGGATGGTGCCGGACGAGCTTCTCCCACATCTGCTCGCCATCGTTGTAGGAGGCATGCGACTTGTGGGGACTATACTCGTCGCCCGGCCCGAGCCGCGTATGATCATAATACATGTAGCAGTGTGCCGCCACGATTACCCGCTTGTTCGGATGGGCGCGGAGGAGCGTGGCGGCCCTGGCCAGCACGTCGTCCGTGGGCCCGTACTCGAGGCCCACGATCATGAAGTCGCGGCCGGCGGCGCTGAAGAAACTGTAGTTGTTGTCATTGGTAACCCCCTTGTGGCCGCCGTACCAGGGCTCGACGCGGAGGACGTCGGTCGCCCGCACGAGCTCCGAGGCGCGAGCGGACAAGCCGCCGGCAATCCACGCGGCAGAGAGGGCAATCGCGAACAGCACGTGCGAAGCCACGGCCGACGATCGATTCGAAAACACGCGAATGCTGAACGTGCGCTTGCCACATAAGGAGTTCCCTGCTGCCATTACCGCGGAGGCCTGGCCGCTTCCAACCGTCGCTGAGGATTTCCTTCGCTTTCGCCAGTTGGGCGCGTTGCCCCAGCTCGGCGGCATGACGCGTCGCCGACGTCAATCGACAGGACATTGTATCCGGCAGGTGCTCCGCCGGGCGGCGGGAGGAATCGATGGGAGATTCCCCGGGGTACCGGGGTAGCTGGAAGTTGCGATCCCTCTTCTCGTGACGCTATGCTTTGCGCGGAAGTTGTCACGTGCAGAGGATTCTGCGCAACCGCGTGTCGGCTTTCGAGCGGCGCCTCCGCCCGAGGCCACCGAGCGCCGCCCTCTGTCGTTGGCTGTCGGCGGCGGCCACGGTCATCGTGCTGGGAGCCCCGCCAGCCCACGCACTCGATCCCCGTATCGCGCTCCAGGATCTTGTGCACGCGACCTGGAGCCGGGGCGGCAGCAGACCACTCGGCACCGTCGCGGCGATCGCCCAGACGCAGGACGGCTACCTCTGGCTCGGGACCGACACGGGCCTCGCCCGATTCGATGGTGTGCGCTTCACGTGGTTCGACAGGGCCACGACCCCAGGGATCCGGAATGACCGTGTGACGTCCCTGTGCGCGACCCGGGACGGTACGTTGTGGATCGGGACGGACGGCGGGCTATCCCGCATGACCGCTGGGTCGGTCTCGACGTTGCGCAGTGAAGACGGGCTGAGTCACGACATGGTTCGCTCCCTGGCAGAGGGCCAGGACGGTACGTTGTGGATCGGTGCCTACAAGGGGCTCTCCATCCTGCGCGACGGCCGCATTGCCGTCCCTGCCGGCCAGGGGCGTCTCAGGAGTGCCACCCTGCGCGTGCTCCGGCAGGATCGAGGGGGCAGCCTCTGGATCGGCACCAAGCAGGCGCTCTACCGGCTCCGCGGCGGACAGCTGCGGTCTTTCGACACCGCAGACGGCCTCCCCAGCGCTTCCATCCGCGCCCTCGCGGCAGGCGGAAACGGCGAGCTCTGGGTGGGCACCGACGGAGGTCTGGCCCGCCTCACGGGTGAGCGGTTTGAGGTGGTCCGCCTGGCGGGCCTCGGCAGCCGACCGCTGACCGTGCTCCTGCTCGACGGTGAGGGCAATCTCTGGGTCGGCAGCGAAGGCGCAGGGATCAGCCGCGTGGCCCAGGGTAGGGCCACTGGGTTCCGCGCACGGGACGGACTGCCCAGCGAATCGGTGACCACTCTCCTGGAAGACCGTGAGGGCGGTCTTTGGGTTGCGACGAAGGGCGGGGGACTGGACTACTTCCGCGCCCCCCGCGTCAAGGTGCTCGTCGGGAGAAAGGATCTGCCGAGCGGTGCGGTACGAGTGGTGCGGCAGGACTCGAGGGGGCGGATGTGGATCGGCACCGCCGGCGCAGGCCTGACGCTGCTGGACGCGAGCGGACGGCCATTGAAGTCGCCGCCGAGGCTCTCGAGCCAGTTTGTTTACGGCGTGTTCGAGGACAGCCGCGGCGACGTGTGGGTAGGCACCGCACATGGGCTCCATCGCCTCCGGGCTGGGCGCGTGATCCAGGTGCTCACGAAAGCCGACGGCCTTCCGGGCGGCAGCCCCCGGGCGATCGCCGGGGGCCGGGACGGCACTCTCTGGCTCGGCACAGGTGGAGGCCTGACGCGCTTGCAGGGGGGCCTGCTTTCGACTTTCACGACGGCCGACGGCCTGCCTGCGAACTTCGTCAGCACTCTCTTCGTCGACCGCCAGGGAACGCTCTGGATCGGCACGAGGCCGCATGGCCTGAGCCGTCTGGAGCACGGCCGCATCGTCCGCGACTCTGGTGCAGGCGGGACAGCCGGCCACGTGTCGGCATTCCATGAGGACACACAGGGCGTGCTCTGGATGGCAACCGACCGTGGGCTCCTGCGCCTCGAGGACGGACGGACGAGTCGCTTCACCACGGTCGAAGGCCTTCCGACGGACAGCCTCACCGCGATACTCGAGGATGATCGCGGTGATCTGTGGCTCGGGAGCGACCGAGGGATCGTGCGCCTTTCGAAACGGGAGCTGGAGGACGTGGCCCTCGGCCGGCTACAGCAGCTCACGCCTTCCCTGCTAGACGCTGGCGACGGCATGCCCACGAGCGAGTGTGACAATGACGGTCAGCCGGCGGCGTGGAAGAGCAGGGACGGACGCCTGTGGTTCGCTACCCGGCGAGGGCTGGTGATCGTCGACCCGAGCACAGCCTTCGCGCCGGCGAGCCCACTGCCCGTCATCGTCGAGCGACTCTACGTCGATGGCTCGCCCGTGCCCCTGAACACGCTCGCGGCCGTCCCCCTTGGCTCCAAGACGTTCAGCCTCGAATACACGGGGATTTCCTTCGCCGGCCCCGACAAGGTCGTGTTCCGGCACAGGCTGCGCGGCTTTGAGGAGAAGTGGTTGTACGGCCGCGCACGCGTTGCCGCCTACCGAGATCTGCGGCCCGGCCGTTACTCGTTTGAGCTGCAGGCGAGCGCGGGCAGCGCGTGGAGCGCGGCTGCCAACCGTGTCGAACTCCTGGTCGAACCAGGGCCTTTCGATATCCGCCACCGGCCTGGCCTGGCCGCATTCCTCTTGGCTGTCCTCGTCGCCGTCGCGTGCTTCGCGCGCATCGGCTACTCGCGCCGCAGCCGCGCGATCCAGGCGGAAGAGCGCCGGCGCGTCGCGCGCGAATTGCATGATACGGTGCTCCAGGAGTTCACGGGCGTGGCGCTTCAGCTAGAGGCAATCTCACAGTCCCTCGACGAAACGCCACCCAGCCCCAAGCCGCGGCTTCTGCGGGTGCTCGAACAGATCGACACGGCGTTGCGGGACTCCCGGCGCGCCATCTGGGGACTACGGACGCCCGGTGATGGGGCCAGCGAGGTCCTGGACGCGCTCGCCCATCTCGTGCAAGGGCTCGGTGCGTCGACGGGGTTTCCCATCGACCTCGAAATCATCGGGTCACCGTGTGTGCTGCCTGACCGGCTGGCGGCCGAGCTGCTGCGAATCGCTCAGGAGGCGGTTTTCAATGCGGTCCGCCACGCGCAGGCGAACCGAGTGTCCGTACACGTGAGCTTTGGCGCCGCGTGCCTCGAGCTGCGAATCAGCGACGATGGCCAGGGGCTTCCAGCCGCTGCCCACCAGTCCAGCGCCGGAGAGGGTCATTTCGGACTGGCCGGAATCGCCGAGCGCGTCCGCGCGCTCGGCGGCACTCTCAGGATCCGGAGCGGGGCCGGGGCGGGGACGGAGCTGCTCGTCGGCGTCCCGCTTCGGCCGCGAGCCACAGCGTAGCGCGGGGGGGAAGAGTGTCGCCCATCCGCGTCTTGTGTGTCGATGACCACCCCGTGGTCCTGGAAGGGCTTGTTTCGATCATCGGCAGTCAACCCGGCATGGCCGTGGTGGCTCAGGCCAGCGACGGGCGGGCAGCCATCGCACGCTTTCGGGAGCACACTCCCGACGTAGCGGTGATCGACCTGCTCCTGCCCGGGCTGAGCGGCGTAGAAGCCACCGAGGCGATCCGTCGCGAGTTCCCGAAGGCACGCTTGATCCTCTTCACCACATACGCCGGCGACGCCGACATCCGTGGTGCGCTGCGGGCGGGCGCACGCGGCTACCTATTAAAGGAGTCTCTGCGCGGCGACCTGCTCGAGGCAATACGCGTCGTCCACCGCGGGGGTCGATTCCTGTCTGCTGGGATCGGCACGAAGCTAGAGGTGGCACCGCCGCCGCCCGATCTCACCCCCCGCGAGGAGGAGGTCCTTGGACTGATCATCGAGGGGCACAACAATCGGGAGATCGCGGCGGCCCTCGGCACCGCCGAGGGCACTATACGAATCCACGTAAGCAACGTACTCGCGAAGCTGGGCGTGAGGGATCGTACGCAGGCGGCCGTCTCCGCCATTCGGAGGGGGCTCGTCCGCTCCGGCTGAGTCATCGGACGACGGCAGCGCCGCCGCACCGCCCGCAGATGACCCATGCCTTTCCTTCCGGGGCGGGCGGGGGTCCGGGGCGACACGGCAGTACGAGCCCTGCCCGGAGGGCTGGCCTTGAAGGGGTCGAGGCCCTCGAACGCGGGCGCCCGCCGGCCGGTGCTCTGAGGACAAGATACAAGGAGCGGGGCCGCCGCCTGTGCGTCGCGCTGTGGGCAGACGGCTCCCCTCACAGAAGCGGCTGGCGGTGAGCTTACTGCCAGTCGGGCGGCACGCCCCAAGCCTCGCCGCACTCGGCGACGCGGAGGATCTCGCAGACCCTCGCGATCATCCTGGCCCAGCTTGGGGAGCGACGACGCCTCGGCGGCGAGGCCACGGTAGCCTCGGGCTCGTTCCACTACCCAGAGCAGCTGCTTCTTCTCTGCACAGGAGGGGCAGAAGCTGCGGTCACGACAGGAGAAGAGGACCCCGACCCGTTGCCCCCGTCGTGAGCCAGTTGCGAGACCGGTTCCGGATCACACATCCGTTTCATCCTCGCTGCGGTGAGGAGTTCGAGCTGATCCAGTATCACCGCAGCTGGGGCCAGGGCGAGAGCGTGGATGGCCGGGGCGCGGCCGGGGAGCGAATCAAGCTCCCGCTGTTGTGGACCGATGCGGGCGCGGAGGATCCGTTCCTCGCGATCGCGAAGGGTCGGTCGTACTTCCGGGTCGACGACCTGCTGCGTCTGGCGACGTTGCTAGAGCACCTGGGCTGAAGGCTGCCGTGAAGGGCGCGGGTGTACGGGCCGACGTCTGTCAACGAAATTCCGTCCAGAGTGTACAGGCCTTCCCGGTGGCTTCGCCGGGTGTGCGGTTGTGGCTGCGATATGTTGCACAAGCCACACGATATAGCTTGACATTGGTCCTCTTCTGGAATATAGCCCTCGAGGCTCCCCTGGCGCTTGCACGACGTGGCGACCCGAAGATCGAGGCCTTGCGTGAGCGTGGTGCGTTGCACCCCCATCCCGAGCGCGTGCGCGATCCGCAGTTCCGTGAGATCGAGTTCTACGACCCCCGCGACCTCGTCCAGGTCAAGTACGAGATGCTCCGGCGCGTCCAGGTGGACAAGCAGCCGGTCAAGAAGACCTGTGGCGCGTTCGGGCTGTCGCGGCCGGTCTCCTACAAGAGCCAGCAGCCGCTCGATAAGGAGGGGCTGCCGGGACTGGTGCCCAAGAAGCGCGGTCGCCCCCGCCGAGTCGCCGGCGCACCTCCTCGGTGAGCACGATGCGCCACGGGGCCCCGGGCACCGCTGCTCTCCCGCGAGCAGCCCCTCGCGCAGCCAGCGCTGGACGGTGCCCACGGACACCTCGAGTTCGCGCGCCGCCTCGTCGAGCGTGAAGGGCCCCTCTCGCTCGTCGCGAGGCCGCGGCTTGGGGGCTATCGGGATCCTGTTCTTCCCCCGCATAGACATCACGCTGTCTTTGGTGAAGGCCAGGCCGAGCCCGCTTCGGCGGCCCTGGCGGTTGAGGGTCCTCGCGATCTGCGCATCGTCAAACTCAAGGGCGAGCTTCCGCACGAGCTCGACCGTGTCCGCAGGGGTGGCGTGGGCCTGCCCGCCGGGAGCGAAGCGCGGCACCTCCCGCTCCGTAGTGGCGCCACCCTTCCAGACGATCCTGACCAGGTAGCGCTTCTTCTCCGAGCGCAGCTGCACCTCTTCGATCAGGCATCGCAGGAGGCGCTTCTGGTCCCGTGCCGTCGTCGTCTCCGCACCCCAGACCTCATCCAGGTCCCTCCCGAGCTCCCGGGCGCGCACGAGCTCCGCCTCCGTGGGGATTAGATTGAATGTTGTGTCCGGTGCTGCTGGCCGGCAGGAGGGAAGATACGCCGAGGTCGCGGTTCGCGGAGCGAGCCCGGAGGGCGAGCGGAGAGAACCGCGAGAAAAAGCGACCCCAGGG
>Ga0247727_10012810_pt1 | contig 14298 bp, 10 predicted proteins | sample WisWelCaveWW1625_FD_202498 | JGI IMG/M metagenome (GOLD analysis project Ga0247727, IMG submission 202498) | Biofilm microbial communities from Wishing Well Cave, Virginia, United States - WW16-25 | ecosystem: Environmental > Aquatic > Deep subsurface > Groundwater > Cave microbial mat | place... | reverse complement strand
GCCAAGAGGATGTCTCTAACGATGGTATTGCGATAGGCACGGATATTAATGGCGCGCGTGTAGAATTTAAATTTGACAATGCCGGCAATCCGATCTTGCTTTCCAATGCGTCGATCGGCGTCATCACTCGCGCCGATGAATATGATTTCGGCCTGCCGGGATCGGGCGTTTTGATCTGGCATATCGATGAGCAAGTCATTCGTGAAAATTACGCCGACAATCGAGTGAACGCTGACCGCGACCATCGCGGCGTGGATTTGGAAGAAGCCGACGGCGCACAAGACATCGGTCGTGTGTATGGATTTCTCGATCCAGGCTCGGGCGCGGAGAACGGCGTTCCCGAAGATGCATGGTGGAAAAGTAATCCGGTGATCACCCAATTCTTGCGCCCCAATGAGCCGGTGACGTTTGGACCTAATACGCTGCCATCAACGGCGTCAACCTCCGGCGCGCTCTCGGGCATCGTCGTCACCAATTTTTCAGAATCGCAGGCGAGGATGACTTTCTCGGTGCGCAATGCATTTGTATTGGACAACTTTCCACAATATGCGGGAGGAAATTCCGGAAGCCTTTCACCCATGCTCGCCGATCTTACCGGCGATGGCAACGCCGACATCGTCGTCGCAAATTCTTCAGGAGAGATTTTCGCCTGGCAGTCCGATGGCAGCAAGGTGATCGCCAATATGGATTCTGTGGAAATTCCACAAGCTAACGGTAGGCTGGTAAAATTCTCATCAGCGATTTTTGCTTCGGCTGCTGACTCGCTCGTCACACCACCAGCGCTTGCGGATTTGAACGGCGACAATCGCGCCGAAGTGATCGCCGCCGGCAGGGATGGATTCTTGCGAGCGTGGCAGGCTGTAGATCAAAACCTCGACGGTCGCGCGGATATTTTATGGGAGTTTGATTTGCAGGCAGCGATTTACACGAATCTCTCCGTCCGGCAGCAAAGCAATAGAATCTTTGTTGCCGCCGGTCAGGCGTTGCTCATTGCGGCCTCATTTGACGGTCAGCAAATCTGGCGTCAAACAATGCCGTCCCCGGTGCGCGGCATAAGCTTCTTGGATGATAGCCGCGTACTCGTAACATTGCTCGATGGCTTCGCAATTTTTTCTGATGATGGCGCCAACCTGACGCCGGCTGCTGCCGGAGGAGTAATTTTGGATAATCCGGCAACCGCATCAGCCGTGGCGGATATTGAAAACGACGACGTTCTTGATGCCGTGTTACGCGACCGCAAAGGCCGCTTGTCGATCAAGAATCTTGATTATAGTGATAAAAGCGGTTTTCCTATTTCGCCGATAGCTTCCTCGGATACAGGATCGGTCGCAATTGGTGACATTGACGGCGATCGCCGCAAAGAAATCGTATTTCTCGCGGTAAATAAAATTTATGTCTATCATTTCAATGGAGTGCTGGCCGACAATTTTCCGCAAACCATCGGACCTGAAACATCGTCGATACATGGCATCACGCCGATCATCGTCGATGTTGACAACGACGGCGTACAAGATGTGATCGCCGCCGGGCCGAATGGAAATGTTTACGCGTATAATCGCGATGGAAAATTGCTCGACGGATTTCCTCTGGCGATGGCCGGGCCGGGAATCGGCAGCCTCGCCGCCGGTGATCTCGACGGCGATGGCAAACTGGAGCTTGTCGGTGTTTCGGGAAATGGTTTTGTGCACGCTTGGCATCTGCCCCAAAGCGGCAACGCAAGCGCATGGCCGATGCTTGGACATGACGCCGCGCAAACCAGCTTGAACCCGCAGCGCGAGATGCCAGCCATTCGTAACGATGGCCTCATGCCGACCTCGCTGGTTTATAATTACCCGAATCCGACAGAAGGGGGGAGCACGACGATTCGCTATCGCCTCAATGAGGAAGCGCGCGTCAGAATCTCGATCTATGATGCTGCGGGTTATTTGGTGAGCGAGCTTTCAGGTCCCGGAGTGGCGCAAGCAGAAAACGAAGTCACCTGGAATTTAGGCGATGTTGAAAGTGGGGTTTATCTTGCGCGTGTTGAGGCGCAAGGAAGCGGGGAAACGCAGGTTGCGGTGATTAAAATCGCTGTCATAAAATAAAAAGAACTCTTACTCCTACTCTTACTCTTACTCGCTTTTGATTCATAAATAACAGAAAGGCGAGTACGAGTAGGAGTACGAGTACGAGTAGGAGATCGTACTCGTGCGGTACCTTCGTTGCAAAGAAATCTCGTTAATCTTCTTAGCGATGCTCGGCTTTGCGAATGCGCAACCCGAAGCCTACAACCATCCCGAACTGAATTGGAAAACTATCGAGACGCAGCATTTCCACGTCCACTTTCACGAGGGGGCGGAGCGTACTGCAAAATTGCTGGCAAAAATCAGCGAAGAAGTTTACGGGCCGGTCACCGCGCTTTATCTTTATGAACCGGATGGAAAGATTCATATAATCGTGCGCGATCACGATGATTACTCCAATGCCGGCGCATATTATTACGACAACAAAATGGAGTTTTGGGCGTCGGCGATGGATTTCGAGCTTCGCGGAACGCATAACTGGCTGCGCAACGTCTTCACACACGAGTTCACTCACATGGTGTCACTCGGCGCCGCGCGCAAAATGACGCGTTCGGTTCCGGCGTTTTATTTTCAGGCATTGGGTTATGAAGATGAAAAACGTCCCGATGTATTGCGCGGCTACCCGAATCGCATCGTCTCCTACCCGATTTTAATGACCGTCGTTCCGCCGTGGTTTGCTGAAGGCGTCGCGCAATATCAACTCCCCGGTCTCGATTACGATCTTTGGGACAGCCATCGCGACATGTTGCTGCGCACAGCAAGCGTTGAAGATAAGCTCCTCTCATACAATGAGATGCAGAATTTTGGCAAGAATAGCTTGGGCAATGAACGAGTTTACAACCAAGGTTATTCACTGGTAGGTTATCTTGCCGAACGGCATGGCTTGGAAACGCTGCGCCGCGCAACAAAAAGCATGGGCAAACTCTTGCAGTTTTCGTTCGACGCTGCGCTTGATAATGCAACCGGAAAAAGCGGTAGCACGCATTACGCCGAGTGGAAAAAATATTTACAGGAAAAATACACGCAACAACTGCGACACATCGCAGCGAATAAGGTGGAAGGTGCTTTGATCGCCGAAGAAGGTTTGGGGAATTTTTATCCGCGCTGGTCGCCAAGCGGCGATGAGGTTGCGTATCTGAACAGCGGCGGCAGCGATTATCTTTCAAGCACGTCACTTGTCGTACGCGATATGAAAACCGGCAAAGTGCGCACGATCAAAAGCGGCGCTCGTCATGGCATGGCGTGGTCGCCCGACGGCCATAAAATTGTTTATTCACAAAAAGCCGGTACCAACAAGTATGGTTCAAATTTTTTCGAGATTTTTACCATCGATGTTTCGGGTAAAAACAAAAAGCAAATTACCAATGGCTTGCGCGCACATAGCCCCGATTGGGCGGCAGACGGCAAGACCTTCGCCTTTGTGATCAATCGTGACGGCACGGAGAATATTTCTTTGATCGATCCCGACGGCAAGAATTATCGCAAGCTCACAGATTTTCAAAACGGCGAACAAGTATTTCGCCCGCAATGGTCGCCGGATGGAAAACAACTTCTCTTTGCAATGAGCCGCGGCAACGGTCGCGACATTTATACGATTGACGCATCGAGCGGAAAACTGACGCCTGTGCTCGCGGATTCTGCAGACAGCCGCGATCCGGCTTATAGCCCCGACGGCAAGAAAATTTATTTCAGTTGGGATGGCACCGGCATTTTCAACATTTATTCCAAAACACTTTCAGGAAAAAATCAAGAACCGGAGCAGCTCACCAACGTCATCGGCGGCGCCTTCATGCCGTCGGTGAACAAGAATGGCAATCTGGTGTTCAGCAGTTTTTACGCCGATGGCTACCGGATCGCCTACTTGGAAAAACCTGTTCCGATCAATCGCGAACATGGCGAGTATCTGGCTTATAAAAACAACGCTGACATCAAACTGGCTTCGCGCGACAGTGGTGTTCCAAATTTCAATCTCAATGACATCAAGCACACGAGCTATGACGATACAAAGATTCCGGCTTACGACATAAAACCATATAAGCAAAACTTTTTGCGATTGGCGTTGTTGCCGCGCGTCATGATCGATTACGGAACCGTCAAGCTCGGATCGTATTTTTATTCCAGCGACGTGCTTGACAAGTACGGATTCCTCGGCGGCTTCGGCATCAATCGCGACGGTGATTACGACCTGTTCGGCATGTTGGAATATCGAAATCTCTGGCCGACGATTTTTCTCGAAGCCTACAATCAAGTTTCGCATTTTCCGATTACCTACGCCGATACGAACGAAGAGGGAGATACCACGATCGTTTACGACTCCGAGCATCGCTATAATTTGCTCGAGGTCGATGTCGGCGTTCGCCTGAAACTCAACGACGCGAGCGATCTCCGGCTTGCATTTATTTATAACAATTATACCGATCTCGATAAAACCAAAATCAACGATGTGATCAACGGCCAGAAGGCGGACGTAACGCAGCGGTATACTTATTACAAGGGGCGCACGCTCTCGGTGCAGTACAATTTTGATGGCATACGTCCGGCGCGCGACATGGAAGCGAATCCGCGCGGAGGGAGAAGATTTTCTTTGCGCTATGATCGCGAGTACAACGATTTTCTCGCCGGCTTCACGGTCAACAGTGAGATCGGAACGTTGCGGGAAGTTTATGCGCCGTATAATTATAACAAATACCAAGCAGATTGGACAGAATACTTTTCCTTGCCGCGGCGCAGCGGATTGAGCGTGATGCTGCGCGGCGGATTGATCGATCGCCCCATCGACAGTTTTTTTAATTTCTTCGCCGGCGGCCTCGACGGCATTCGCGGTTATCCTTATTACAGCATCGAAGGCCGTCGCCTGTTGCACGCTCGTGTTACGGTGAGAACCCCGGTCTTCAATCATCTCGACTTCAAGCTGCTGCATATTTATTTTGACAAATTGTTTTTTGCTGTTGCCTATGACTATGGTAACGCCTTTGACGTAAGCAAAATCGAAACGAAGAATTTTAAAAACGGCATCAGCCTGCAAACGCGGCTGGAGATGGCGTCATTTTACGGCATTCCAACAAGACTTTCTTTTGACGCCGCCTATGGGTTTGATAAATTCAAAAATCGCGGGTTTGATTATGGCCGCGATTGGAGATTTTACTTCGGGCTATCGTTCGGTTACTTAGACACCAACTGAGAGATTCGTTTTATGAAAACCCTTATTGTCAGCGGGCTTGCGCTTTTGTCGGCAGCCGGAGATTGTCTCATCGCCGAGGAGAGATCAGAAAAAAATCTTGCCTGGCAATTTTCTGAACGCCCAACCGTGGCGGTGGCCGGAAAGTTTTTTCAACCGGTATCTCTTCATCAACAAGAGCAAAGCATGGCTGTAGATGAGAAACCGGGAAAGCATTCGCCCGTTAAAGCCGTTGGCTTCTCGATAGTTGTTCCGGGCGCAGGGCAGGCCTACAACAAATCTTGGATCAAAGCGGTGGCGTTTCTTGCCATAGAAGTTGGCGGATGGATTGGGAATCGTCACTATGATAGTGAAGGCGACAGGCGCACTGACGAATTCGAAGCTTATGCCAACGCGCACTGGAGTGCTGACGACTATTACAACTGGCTTGCGCAAAGAAGCGGCTGCCAAAGCGGCGATCTCGCCTGCTTGCAGGAATACGAGCGCAACAGCTTCAGCCATTTTTTGCCCAATGAAAAAAATCAAACCTACTACGAAAACATCGGCAAGTACGATCAATTCAACATTGGCTGGGATGACACGGAGACAGGCGGAGGCCGCGATTCGGCAAATCGCGAAGCCTACGACTTTATGCGCGCTGACGCCAACGATCAGTACAGCGCTGCAACATTGCTGGCTTCGGCGATTTTGTTGAATCACGTCGTCAGCGCTATCGACGCCGCGTGGACGACGAATCGCTATAATAAGAAAATCGTGCAATCGTCTTTTGGATTTATCCGCTCTGATAATCAGCGGCTGACGCCGGCGCTCACTTTGAAAGTGGAATGGTGATGAGAAGAAAATTCGTTTCGTGCATTCTCGTTTTGGTATTTGGATCTGCCTTATTCGCGCAGGAGAACACCGAGTTTTCCGCCTCGTTCGCAAATAAAAAGAGTGAGCGTGCACTTGTCAATTCAATCAAGCCAATTGAATTTTCATTCATCGCTGATTCGACGACGACATCTTCTTTCGGGCCATCGAGGGGGTCGGCTTTTATCCGTTCTTTTCTCATTCCCGGCTGGGGACAAAAATACATCGGCGCAAAAACTTCGGCGCGAACTTTTTTTGCCGCAGAGCTGGCTTTGTGGACAAGCTTCGTCGTTTTTCAACTGCGCGGTCAATGGCTGGAAGACGATTACCAGCTCTTTGGTGAAACCCACGCCGGCTTGGATGCCGAGGGCAAAGCCGATCAATACTTCGTGGATGTCGGAAATTTCAACAACATCGACGACTACAATAATGCGAGGCTGCGCAACCGCGACGTGGCAGGATTGTATGATCGCCAGACATTTTTTTGGCAGTGGGACAACGAAGCGAACCGCCTGCGCTACGATGATATCCGAGTGCGAAGCGAGAGCGCCTATTCAAACGCCAGTTTCGTGATCGCCGGTGTGCTCGCCAATCACGTGATCAGCGGCATTCACGCCGCCTATCTTGCCGGTCGTCGCGAACGAAAGCATCCGCAGGGCGAGCTGCCGTCGCCGCGTTTCTTTGTCGAAAGCTCAATGCGGGACATTCGACTGGTGGCGCGGGTGGAATTCTAACCCTCTTCCAGATTTACACGATTCGTGCTCTACGCCCGGTGGGTCATTTTTTTCGAATGATTTTATCCTGTCCGATTCCCCTCACCCGAAGACTTTTTATTCCCATCTTGTTAACTTACAGAGTAGCGCTCACATCTATGTTGCCGAATTGATGAAGATTTAAGAATCTCGGCATTGCATAGCAATAATTTTTTGTTTAATTTTCCAACCGGTAAAATTATTCGGCTAAATTTTAGACAACATTTCATCAACCCGTTTAACCAAGAAAGTTTTCCCAATGCCAAGAGCCTCTATAGATGAACAAAAACGCCTCGCCGCTGCCGCCGCGATTGAATTCGTCGAACCCAAAATGATCATCGGCCTCGGCAGTGGCAGCACTTCGGAATTTGCGATTCGTTTACTGGCGCAGAAAGTTCGAAGAGGCCTCAAGATTTCCTGTGTGCCAACTTCGATCGCCATACAAAGATTGGCGCTGCGGCTGCGTTTGCCGCTGATGAAAGATATTTACGAGTTTACGAAGATCGATTTGACCATCGACGGCGCCGATGAGGTGGATCCGCAATTCAATCTCATCAAAGGCGGCGGCGGCGCGCTAACTCGCGAAAAGATCGTCGCCAGCCGCAGCAGCCGGCAGATTATCATCGTTGATGAAAAGAAGCTTGTCGATACACTGGGAAAATTTCCGGTGCCGGTTGAGGTGCTGCCCTTTGGCTGGAAATCAACGATCGAAATTCTTCGCGGCTTTGGGGCGCGAGTCAAGCTGCGAACGTCGATCAAAACGGACAAACCGTTTATCACTGATAACGGGAATTACATTCTCGATTGCGCGTTTGGCGCGATTCTCGATCCCGCTGATCTCGAAGAGAAAATAAAGAGCATCGTCGGCGTGGTGGAAAGCGGCTTGTTCATCGGGCTTGCCGATTTGGTGCTGGTTGGCCGCGGCGATGGAACGGTTGCTGAAAAATGGAACACATGAACATGAATGAAAATATCCGCGAGCTGCTCAAAGATTATCCAGTTGTGGTTTCGATTCCCGTTGCGTGGGGTGAGATGGACGCGCTGCACCATGTCAATAACATTGTCTACTTTCGTTATTTCGAAACAGCCCGTCTTGCCTATTTTGAAAAAATCAAATTCATGGACACGGCGCAAAGCGGCGGCATCGGGCCGATTCTCGCGGAAACCTCCTGCACGTTTCGCAAGCCGCTGACATATCCGGATACGGTTTGGATCGGTGCGCGTGCAAGTGCGCTTGAGACTGATCGGTTTACCATGTCGATGTGCCTGGTGAGTGAAAAGCTCGAGAAGATCACCGCTGAAGGAACGGCGTTGATTGTTTCATATGATTACAACGCCAAGCGCAAAGCCGTCTTGCCGGAAGGGATTCGACGCAATATAGAAACGATTGAAAAGAGCGTGATGCGTAATCCGTAATTTACGCTCTTACGCATTATGGTTTACAAAACCGGTAGTGAGCCAATGATTGTTTATTTGAATGGAGAGTTTTTACCGAAGGCGAAGGCCGTGATTTCCGTCGATGATCGCGGCTTTCTTTTTGGCGATGGAATTTATGAAGTCGTGCGTAGCTATCACGGGAGGCTTTTTGAGCTTGATACTCATGTTCGGAGGATGCAGAACGGCCTCCAATCGTTGCGCATCACCATTCCCGATGATTTCAATCTTGCCGATATTGCGCATGAGCTTCTAGAACAGAATAATTTGCAAAACGCTGAAGCAACCATCTACTGCCAAATCACTCGCGGCATAGCTCCGTCACGGACGCACGCTTTTCCAGTACCGCCCCTGGCGCCGACGATCTATGTCGCCGCCTCGCCGTTTACCCCTCTTACAGAAAAAAGAAAAACTGGCGTCGCGGCGATAACAACGCCCGACCAACGCTGGTCGCGGTGTGACCTCAAAACCATCGGGTTGCTGGCAAATTGCCTCGCCAAACAACAAGCGTTTGAAAGCGGCGCGGTTGAAGCAATTTTTGTGCGCGATGGCGTTGCGCTCGAAGGGAGTTCGAGCAACTTGTTCGTCGTAAAAGAAGGCATCGTGATTACCAATCCAAAAACGAATTATATTCTCCCTGGAATTACCCGGCAGGTTGTATTGGATTTGTGTCGCGGTCTTGGCATTGCAACGAAGGAAGATACTGTGTTTTTAGAGTTGCTGTTCACGGCAGACGAGGTTTTTGTGACGCACACAACAGGCGAAGTCATGCCGGTTACAAAACTTGATGCACGTGAGATCTCGTCAGGAGCGCCTGGTCCGATCACTGGGAAGCTGCAAGCGGCGTTTACGGAAAACGTAAAGAATATTTCTTGATGCGTAATAAATCTAATTTACGTATTTCGCGTTACGTATTGTTCTACAAGCATCCAAAAAAGTTTGTGATTGACTTTTGCTTCAAGCGAGTTTAACTTTGCGCGTTATGATTTGCAATAGAAGAATCCTTTCCATCATTTATCTTTTTCAGGTTGGCACGATATGCCCACTCGCCTTTCTTACAGCCGCTTGTGGAAAGCCAGCAAAACAGAACGCTAACGCGATGCCTGATTACGAAATACAATGGGGCACAAGCGGTGGTTTTACCGGCGGCGGTGGTGGGTATACGCTCCATCCCGATGGGAGAGTTGAGTCTTGGGAGCAAATTCGCGCAGGCTCACAGCGTGAAACAAAACTCATTGGAAACGTATCAAGTGACGCCATTTTGAAGATCCGGCGGATTATTGATGAGAAAGAGCTGTTGCGCCTCGAGCATAATGTTGCAGGTAATATGACGACGAGTGTGGTTTTTCGGAAAGACGGCAAAGAACATTCGATCTCTTGGCCAGCAGAGCCAGGCTCTGCGCCTCCGCAAATTGCCTCGTTGATGAAGCAGCTTGATGCTATGATCACTGAATTGAAATGAAATTACGATGAACTTCAAATGCTTCAGCCAATAATTGATTGAGGGATTTTCAACACAAGCTCCAAACCGATAGACAACGGAGGTGACAGGAAGCTCAGAATCATCAATTGGTTTGTTCAAGCCGCCCGCGTTTCATAATCAAAATGAATGGCGAACTGGCGGAAAGAATCAAATGATGGCTGGTGTGCAAAGTGACCGTGCCAGCTATCGAAATCAACATCATGTCACTTTGGACTTCTCCGCACAACGGAGAGGAGTAGATTTAGAAACACTTTTTTACAGGAGGATCGAATGAAGAAGTATGGTATCGTGCTCATTGCGTTGTTTGTGCTTTTGGCGGTTGTTCCGGCCAGCGCCCAGATGCGGTTTGGCTTTACGGCCGGTCTCAGCCTGGCAAACACCTCTTCCGACGAGCTGGCGGATGCGATTGCAACCGCGAATAACGCCACGACGGAGTTGAGCAGCCGCGTCGGTTTCGCGGTTGGCGGTGTTGTGGCATTTCCTTTAAGTGAAAATGTTGGTCTTCATCTTCAACCGATGTATGTGCAAAAGGGTACGAAGGTCACAATTAATGCCTTAAACGTTGAAGACAAAGTCACAATATCATACCTGGAAGTGCCTGCAATGGTCAAGATGATGTTCGGCGCATCGGAAACCCGCCCGTATGTAATGGCCGGTCCGACCTTAGGCCTCAAACTCAGCGCCAGCTCTGATGAAGACAAGCTTAACGCCAAGTCTGATGACTTCAACAGCATCGATTTCGGCCTTGCTTTTGGCGGCGGTGTGAGCTTCCCAGCCGGAAACAATTCGTTTTTTGTAGAAGCCCGTTATGGACTCGGCCTCAGCAACGCGCTGAATAAAGACACCTTTGGCAATCTTGAAGCAAAGAACAAAATGATCCTGATCAATGCCGGTATGACGTTTCCGCTTGGCCAGTAGATTGCATGTGATCAGCGTAACTTTAAGTAGAGTTTTCCATAAAAAGGCACAGCATGAGACTGTGCCTTTTTATTATGGATAAATTGATTACCTTGTCACGCCTTAATCCCCCATCATCGGAAATCATGAATCGAGGAGAGTAGTGGAACAACGAGCAGACAGCAACGAGTCACGAGCATCGAGCACCCAGCATCCACGAGTGTTCGCTCCCGGCGAGCCGGTGATTTTTATCGACCGCAAGCAACGGGTTTATTACGCGCATCTAAAACCGGGATACAAAACCAACATTCGCGGTGACATGCTGCCGCATGACGAGATCATCGGGCGGCAGGAGGGTTTTCGCATGTTGTCGCAGCGCGAGACGCCGTTTCTGGTGTTTCGCCCCACGATCAACGATCACGTCGTCAATATGCCACGCGGCGCGCAGGTGATTTATCCGAAAGACCTCGGGATCATGATTCAATATGCCGACATCTACCCCGGAGCGAAAGTGGTGGAAGCGGGTCTTGGCTCCGGCGCATTGACCACTGCGCTCTTGCGCGCCGTTGGCCCGTCGGGTCACGTCATCAGTTATGAAGTCCGCCGCGACTTCATTGAGAACGCGCAAGGCAATTTGAAAAAATTTCTGGGCGATACTCCCAATCACACGATCCGCGAAGTCAATATCTACGAAAAATTTGAGGACGACGATGTCGATCGGCTTTTATTGGATTTGCCGGAACCATGGAAGGTGGCGCATCTTGCTGCGCCGAAATTGCGAAACGGCGCTGTTCTCTGTAGTTATTCACCAACAATTTTTCAGGTGAAGTCATTTTGCGAGTCTTTGCGCAAGCAGCGTTGCTTCGTCGATCTCTTGACTTTGGAAACTCTGCTGAGACGTTGGAATGTCGAGCAGATTTCCGTGCGTCCGGAATTGCGCATGGTTGGCCACACGGCATTTCTCACGTTCGCACGCAAGATTGATCCTGCAAGTTTGCCTGAACCGAAGAGCGATATGGAGCCGGCACACGAGACTGAGATCGCTGACGAAAATAACAGCGGAGTTGTCGAGAACAGCAATCATTGAAGTAGTGAAAGAATGCGCAAAAGTTTTCCCGACATGCTCGAAATATTTCTTGACAAGAGTATTTTGCTTCTCTATATTGGCGGCACGAAAAAGGAATCAATTATGCACGCGAAACAATCCACATCCTATCGATTTTATTTTAGCTGGGGATATTGGTGGCGCCAAGCAGCCATCGGTGGATTGCGCACGGCTCGAACAACTTCGCGGCTCTGCTAAAGTAAGAATCGAAACGATAATCCCACCGTGGCATAAGTCAGGTGGGATTTTTTATTTTGTGGACAACGTGGCGCAACTTTCAAGTTGCGGCCTTCAAAATAGGATGCAGGAATTTCGTCAAGTGATCGTTTTCCAAATTGCAGATTTGAGCAACTGATTTCACGGATTACACTGATTGTTAGTGATAGTTTTTTAATCCGTGTAATCTGCGTAATCCGCTGCTCATTTTCTTCCCGTTCGGAAGAATTCACTCATTAGGTGAAAAATCACAATGCTCCAGTCTTCGATCTCCTTTGAGCAATTCCGCCAGCTTGCAACTAAAGGCAATGTCATTCCGATTGCCGAGGCCATGCTTGCCGATCTGACTACACCAGTGGCGGCGTTCATGCGGCTTGCTGAAAAACATAGCACGGGCTTCTTGTTGGAGAGCGTCGAAGGCCGGGAGAAAATTGCGCGCTACTCTTTCATGGGATTTTCGCCGCGTCTAGTCCTTCGCTATTTCCGACCTGAACTGGAGATTTTTGAAAACGGGCGGTGCGAGAAAATGAATCTCAATATCTTCACCGGCATCCAAGAGATTCGAAAGCGTTATCGTTCCGCGCTTTCCGCCGATGAGTTGCATGGTCTCGGCTTGCCGCGCTTCGCAGGTGGTTTTGTCGGCTTTTGGGGATATGACACAGTGCGCGACCTGGAGAGACTTCCAGCTCGACATGAGCAGAAATCCCGCGACTCGCAAGATGGAATTCGCGCCGAGGATGATTTCCCAGACGCCGAGTTCGGGCTTTATGACACGGTGCTTGCTTTTGATCATTTGCGCCAGCAGATTTTGATCGTTGCCAATGTCTTCATTGCCGATGGCGAGCTGAATTTACGACGAAGATATGAGGAAGCTCTGGAGCGAATTGATATGATACGACGGCAGCTTGCTCGATCGATGGAGCACTCTGCGAAAACCTCAAATCATCACACTGATCCGGAATATAGGACGACGCGTGAAAATTTCAAAGCAAGCGTCGATCGCGCCAAAGAGTATATTCGCGCCGGTGATATTTTTCAAGTCGTGCTTTCCCAGAGATTTCAATCTGACATCTCCGCAAGCCCTTTCGAGATTTATCGCGCTCTTCGCATGATCAATCCCTCGCCGTATCTTTTTTTTCTCAAGCATAACGACAAGTGTTTGCTTGGCTCGTCGCCCGAGGCCTTGCTTCGAGTCGAAAATGGTGTAGTCGATGTTCGACCGATTGCCGGAACGCGCCGCCGCAGCGACGATGAAGCCGAAGACCGCCGTCTTGCGGAGGAGCTGCAGAACGATGAGAAGGAGCGCGCCGAGCATTTGATGCTCGTCGATCTTGGCCGCAACGATCTTGGCCGGGTCTGTGAGTATGGCTCCGTCGATGTCAATGAGTTCATGATCGTCGAGCGCTATTCGCATGTTATGCACCTGGTCTCGAACGTGCGCGGGCGATTGCGCTCCGATCTGGATGCGATCGATGCCTTGCGCGCCTGCTTTCCGGCGGGCACGGTGAGCGGCGCTCCGAAGATTCGCGCGATGGAAATTATTGATGAGCTGGAAGATGTTCGCCGCGGGCCTTATGCCGGCGCGGTGGGCTACTTGGATTTCTCCGGCAATCTCGATGCGTGTATCACCATTCGCAGCATTTGGACGCAAGATGGCCGCGCTTTTTTTCAAGCCGGCGCCGGCATCGTGGCCGACTCCGATCCCTCGCGCGAATATCAGGAGACGATCGAAAAATCCCAAGCGATGTGGAACGCGATCGATTTGGCGGAGCGAGGTTTATAACTGCTCTTACTCATACTCCTACTCTTACTCGTACTCGCTTTTGACTTTTTTGAAAGGCGAGTAAGAGTAGGCGTAAGAGTATGAGTACGTGCGTAAGTGAGAAGAACTACTTATGCTCCTCGTCATCGACAATTTTGATTCCTTCACCTACAATCTCGTCCAATACTTTGGTGAGCTGGGCGCGGAGCCATTGGTGAAACGCAATAACGCTATTACCATTGATGAGATTGTGAACCTCGCGCCGCTGGGAATCGTCATATCGCCGGGGCCGGGGCGACCAGAGGACGCCGGCATTACGATGACGGCGATTAAAGAATTGGGCGGACGCATTCCCATTCTCGGCGTGTGTCTCGGGCATCAAGCCATCGGCGCGGTGCATGGTGGAGAAATCGTGCGCGCGCCAGAGCTTTTGCATGGCAAGACGTCCGAGATTCATCATGACGGTCGCGGCGTATTCTTCGGCGTCGAGTCACCATTTGAAGCAACGCGTTATCACTCGTTGGTCATCGATGACGCGAGTGTGCCGAAAAAGTTGGAA
>Ga0247727_10012809_pt1 | contig 14298 bp, 17 predicted proteins | sample WisWelCaveWW1625_FD_202498 | JGI IMG/M metagenome (GOLD analysis project Ga0247727, IMG submission 202498) | Biofilm microbial communities from Wishing Well Cave, Virginia, United States - WW16-25 | ecosystem: Environmental > Aquatic > Deep subsurface > Groundwater > Cave microbial mat | place... | reverse complement strand
CAGCTCGCGCGTGCTGCTCCAGGAGTTTCCCCGAGGAGCAAGAAGGTGAGCCGGTTCATGATGATAGTCAATTTCGAATTGACGATACTCCGAACCCCTCGCCTTCAAGGCGAGGGTAGTTCAGTTCAAATGTACGTGAGCTTTCAACCAAAGAGCCATGCGGGAGGCTTGCCCCCGGCCGATGGAGCGCGCATTCGAGATTGGGTAGAGAAGCTGGCGAACGAAGGGCTGAACTTAATCGCAAAAATTTCAGATCGCATTGCCGCCCATGCGACGCTCAGCTCAATCAACGAACACGAAGCAGAAGTGGCCGTCTTCGTGCATCAAGATTTTCAAGGTGCGGGGCTGGGGCACAAATTAGTGACCTGCTTGGTAGCAATCGCAAATCTGAAGCATTTTGAAAAAGTCTGGGGGCTGGTTGAGAGTGAGAATTCGGCGATCATTCACATCAATCATTCGTTGGGATTTTCCACGTATCGTATCAGTCAAGGGAGCATGGAAATGGAGCTAAAATTGAAAGAGAATGAGTAATTTTCTTGATTTTCTTAAACCCTTAAAGTAGCTTTGAACGATGGATTACCAAAAGATTATCACGATCGAACCTGGAAAGCGCAGTGGCAAACCTTGCATTCGCGGGCTACGCATTACCGTCTATGATGTGCTAGATTGCTTAGCCTCAGGTATGACCGAGGTCCAAATTTTGCAAGATTTCCCAGATTTGATCAGTGAAGATATTAAGGCTTGTCTTGCATTCGCAGCCGACCGTGAACGCAAATTAATGACTGTTTCATCGTGACACTTCTTTTCGATCATAATATTTCACGAAAACTGATCTCAAAAATTGTCGATGCGTTTCCTGGCTCTGCACATATCTCAGCCTTCAATTTACAAAAATCCGATGACAAACAGATTTGGGAATTCGCTATTACTAATGGCTTTACGATCGTTTCTAAAGATAATGATTTTCATCAACTTAGTTTTCTTTATGGACCACCTCCGAAAGTGATATGGATACAGCGAGGCAATTGTTCTACTTTAGAGGTAGAAACAATTCTTCGAACAAAAGTTGGAGAGATCAAAGCATTTCATGATGACCGAAGGGCTGCTTTCTTGATCTTGCCTTAAAAAGCTCATAACTTCTTCTTCAGCCACATCTCCCAAAACCCTTTTCTGGTTTCCGGCATAGACAAGACAGTATGCCCTTCCAGCTCAGCATTGCGCGGAAGATCGACGCTTGCGAGCTTGTCGTCAATGAGGAGATGCAAGACTTCGCCAGGCTGCATCTCTTCTAAAGCCAGGCGCAAATGCACAAAGGTGAGCGGGCATTTGAGACCGCGCAGATCGAGCTCTCTCATTTGCTTTGAATCGTCGTTTGGTTGCATTCTGTCTCTTACAGTTTCATTTGTTGCAAAGTCCGGGTGACCTGATAGAAATCTTCAAAGGGATAATACCGAATTTGATGTGCTTGGTAGGCTTCTGCCAGACGGCGCCGAGCGAATATAATATTTGTCTCTTGCGCAGGGCAAAAGTCGTTTGTCCCGTCGCCAATATAAACCGAGACGTCGGCTCGGTCGCGATGCGCGAGCACTTGTGATTTTTTGCATATTCCTGCGCGGCAAGAGCAGTCGGCATGCGCGAATGGAAACTCTACTTTCACAAAACCTTCTTGAAAAAGCGCGCGATCCGAGTAAACGGGAATCTCACCAAAACCCTCGCGATTCAGTATGGCCTTGATCATAAAGTCGAGAGCCTCGCTGACGATGACGACAGTATGCTTACGAGATCGGCAATGGCTCATAAAATCTGCAAAACCCTCTCGCAAATACAAATCACGCTCGCAGAAGCGAGTCATTTCTGCTTGGCTCCCGACGAGCATCGAAAATTGTCGAGCCACGCATTCTCTGAGAGAAATTTTTTTCTTTGCTAAGAGCACATCCCACGCTTGCCAGTCGCCCTGCGCAAAACGTTCGAGCAGACGTTCTGAGGCGATCTCCTGCGCGGCTGTGCCATCAAAATCTATGAAAAAGATGGCCCGTCTTGGCTTGGCGGAGCTCACATCTGTAATTTGCTGATGGATTCGCGCACGATCTCGGCGGCTTTGTGCATCTGAGACAATTCGTCTTTGTTGAGTTTGAGTTCGAGAATGCGCTCTGCGCCCTTAGCTCCTAAAATAACGGGCACGCCCAAGAACAAATCGTTGATGCCGTATTGGCCTGTGAGATAGACCGAGCTGGGGATCACGCGTTTTTTATCCAAGAGAATGCTCTCGACCATCGCGATCACGGCGGCCGAGGGAGCGTAATACGCACTGCCCTCGCCCAAGAGTTGGACGATCTCGGTGCCGCCCTTGCGCGCGCGATCGACGACTTTCTCGATGCGAGTTTGGTCTAGGAGATCGGGGAGCGGGATGCCGCCGACGCTCGTGTACCGAGGCAATGGCACCATCGCGACGTCGGTGTGTCCGCCGAGCACCAAGCCCTGCACGTCGGCCATCGAGACGCCCAGCTCCATCGCGACAAACGTGCGATAGCGTGCCGAGTCGAGCGCGCCGCCCTGACCGATCACGCGCTCGTAGGGAAACTTGCTCACTTTTTGAGCGACGTAGACCATCACGTCGAGCGGGTTGCTGAAGATAATCAAGACAGCGTTGGGCGACGCTTTCGCGATTTGCTCGGTCACGCTCTTGACGATTTTTGTGTTGATCGCAATCAAGTCTTCGCGCGTCATGCCCGGCTTGCGCGGCACGCCCGCTGTGATGACGACGACATCGGAGTTGGCCGTATCTTGATAGTTGCTCGTGCCGATCAATTTGCTATCAAAACCCAAGAGCGGAGCGGCTTCGTACATATCTAAGGCTTTGCCCTTGGTAGGATTCTCTTTCTCAGGGATGTCGACCAAGATAACATCGCAAATATCCAGCTCAGCGAGGCGCTGGGCCATCGTGGCGCCCGTAAAGCCCGCCCCGACAATCGTCACTTTTTTACGCATAAGAATTGCTCCTTCGCTTTGGCAGTTTATTCTGAGTGTTCGTAGCGATACTGTACAAATTAGGATAACAAAGACGCTTGTAGATGGCAAGAGAAACCCAATTGAGATTTTTCAGTTTTGGATATTTAACGCGATGTGTATTTTTTGATACACGTTAATTTAGTTTGCGCTGCTCTTCTACTATAGCTCGTGGAATACGAGAGTTTCAACTCTGGAAAAAGTGTGCACGGAGTCTCTCAACGCAAATCTCTCATGGAGAATTCTTAATTGCCAGAGATGATCGCACTGATGAAATAAGACAAATCTTTGAAAAATTGCTCGGCTCTCGCTACAGTAGAAGGACATTTTCAGGAAATGGCCTATGTCCAAAAAATATTATATTTATACATGGGGCTGCCAGATGAACGAGCACAAGTCCGAGGGCATTGCCGGCGTGCTCGCTCGCGATGGCTACCAGCTTGCCCTCAGCCCGTCCGAAGCCGATGTAATTATCTTTAATACATGCATGGTGCGAGAAAAACCCGAAGACAAAGTGTATTCCGAGGCGGGCAAGATCGGAGAACTGAAAGAAGCCAATCCCCAGTTGCTCTTGGGCGTCGGCGGCTGCGTGGCCCAAGCGCTCAAAGAAAAACTCTTTCGGCGCAGCGACGACATCGATTTTGTTTTCGGCAGCTCGAATGTCTCGGATATTCCCCGGCTGATCGAAGCCGCGCGCACCAATCAGCCCATGCTCAATGGGCGTTACAAGCCCGTGATGGCCGTCGACAAGATCGCCGATAAACTCGAAGACCTCCCCTTTGTGCGAGTCAGCTCTTTCCAAGCCAAAGTGACCATCACCGAGGGCTGCTCCAACTTCTGTTCGTTCTGTGTGGTGCCATATACGACGGGACTCTTGAGAAGCCGTTTGCCCGGAGATGTCATCGCCGAAGTGAGTGAGTTGGCCGGAAAACACTATCAAGAAGTGCAACTCTTGGGCCAGAATGTCGACTCCTACGGCAAAGACATGTCTGACCCGAATATTCATTTCGCGAATCTATTAAGAGCCTTGACGCATATTGCGATCCCCAGAATTCGTTTTACTAGTTCTCATCCCCAGGATATTACGCCCCAGGTCATTCAAGTGATGGGCGAGTCTAATAATATTTGCGAGCACTTGCATATCGCTGTTCAGTCGGGCAGCGATCCCGTACTCAAAGAGATGCGTCGCGGCTACACCAAAGAAAAATTTCTTAATTTAGTCTGCGACCTAAAAGAAGGCGTTCCGGATATTAATATTACGACGGATATTATCGTCGGCTTTCCGACGGAGACCGAGGCCGACTTTAACGAGACAGTGGATTTGGTCAAGCAAGCACGGTTTGGCGGCGCGTATATTTTCAAGTACTCTCCCAGACCCGGCACGGTCTCGTTCTATAAATTCAAGTCTGACCGAGAAGTGCCGGATAGGGAGAAACAGCGACGACTCGAAATTCTCCTCACTCTACAAAAACAGATCACGCTCGAAGAAAACGAGAGACGCATCGGCGAGCGGGTCGAAGTCTTGGCCGATGGCTATGCTCGTGCCGGCGATCCCAACCTCTATCTGGGCAAGACGCGCGACAGCAAAGCCGTCGTTTTTCATTCGCGTTCCAATCCCATCGGAAAACTCGTCTATGTCCGGGTGCGCGGGGCCTCGACGGCCGGGCTGACCGGAGAGCTCGAAGCCGCTCCGGCGTTTATTCCCCTGGCCGTGCGTTAACTTCCTGTGATTCTTACCGTTACGCCCAATCCCGCGCTGGATAAGGTCTACTGGGTCGACAAGCTCAACACCGAGCTTGAGACGCTCATGACTCGTTCGACCCAATCGATGGGCTGGGCGGGGGGCAAGGGCATCAACATCTCGACTTTTTTGGCGCGCATGGGGCTGGAAACCGTGGCGATGGGCTTCATCGCAGGGCACACCGGGCGCGTGATCGAAAATCGCGTGCGCGAAGCGGGAATTACGACGAGCTTTGTTTGGGCCGAGGGCGAGACGCGCACCAACGTTGCTGTGATTCAAAAAGGGCGAGAAGATCGTCCATTGGTCATCAGCGAGAGCGGCCCACTGATTTCGGAGATGGCTCTACGGCACTTTCTGCAAAGTTATACCCGTTTAGTGAGACGAGCGCGCTGGGTCGTCTTCGGGGGCAGTCTGCCGCCGGGCGTGCCCGCGCACTTTTATCGCGAGTTACTCAAAATTGCGCATGAGCATAAAGTGAAAACAGCCGTGAATGCCTCAGGAGAAGCGCTCTCAGAAGCACTGAAAGAAAAACCCTTTTTAGTCAAGCCCGATACACGCGAGCGCCGCGAAATTTGCGGCGAGCCCGTAGAGAGCGACGAACAAATTATTCCGGTGAGCCGACGTCTTGTCTCGGCGCTTGGCATCGGCGCGGTCGTCGTCTCGCATCGGGTGACGAGCGATATGCTCATCACTTCTCAAGAGATATGGGATTTCGATGCGTATAATGTGAAGTTAGTGAAACTCGTCGGCGCCGAAGATGCCCTTCTCGCCGGGATGGTTTTTCAGCTAGAGAAGGGGCATTCGCTGATCGATGCCGTCGAGTTTGGCATGGCCGCGGCGACAGCCAGCGCCGAAAGCCCCGAGCAAATTTGCTGCGATATGCAGTGCGTGCAGCAAGCGCGCGAAAAGATTCGGCGGGTGAAGTTGGCATGAAAATCAGAGAAATTATGACGCGAGACTTGACTTCGGTGGACCCGGATACGACCGTCCGTGAGCTTATTTCGATCTTAGACAAGAGCGGGCTCTCGAGTATCCCGGTCGTCGACGAAGATGGGCGAGTCTTGGGCATTGTCTCGGAGCGCGACCTCATCGAAGGCGCGGTTCCAGGGTATTTTGAGCTCTTGCATGGCGCTTCTTTTTTGCCCGCCGTCGATCAATTCTCTCAAAAGCTGAGAGAGATACAGCACGACCCGGTCAGTCTCTATATGACGCGCAATACGATCAAGATCGACGAAGAAGAGGACGATCTGGCCGTCGCCGATTTGATGATTCACAAGAGTTTGAAGATGCTGCCCGTAGTGAGCAAAGATGGAATTTTGGTCGGAATGTTGCGGAGAATAGACTTGTTAAAAGATTTGTTGTAGAGGCAAAGTATTTTTTGAAAATAGCTTGCCCCTACTCATAAATAATATAAGGAGCAGTTATGCTGCGGCCTATTGGACGTAGAGAATCCAAACCCGTGAAAATTCGGGATCTAGTGATGGGCGGAGGGCATTCGATTTTAGTGCAGTCAATGACGACCACCGATACGCGTGATGTCGAATCGACCGTCGCTCAGATCAAAAAACTCGAAGCGCTGGGCTGCGAGCTCGTCCGTGTCGCGGTCTTAAATATGGACGCCGCTCAGTTCTTGGGTGAAATTAAGAAACGCATTCAAATCCCGTTGATTGCGGATATTCACTTCGATCATCGCTTGGCGCTCGAGGCGATTCGCCAGGGAATCGACAAACTGCGTTTAAATCCCGGCAATATCACCGATCGAGCCAAGATCGAAGAAGTGGTCAAGGCCGCCAAAGCGCGAGGAATCCCGATTCGCATCGGGGTCAATTCAGGCTCCCTTCCCAAAGATTTGTTGGTGAAGCACGAGGGCGCGACGCCCGCCGCGATGCTCGAAGCCGGTCAGCGTGAGATCGAAATTTTAGAAGACAATGGATTCACCGATATTGTGATCTCGGTCAAAAGCACGGATGTACGCGTGATGATCGAATCGTATCGCTTGCTGGCGAAAAAAGTAAAATACCCGTTGCACTTGGGCGTCACCGAGGCCGGGGCGGGCGATACAGGCGTGACGCGCTCGGCGCTGGGCATTGGCACTTTGCTGGAAGAGGGCATCGGCGATACGCTGCGCTGCAGCCTCACGGGTGACCCGACTCGCGAGATCAAAGTGGCCTACGATATTTTGGGTGCGTTGCACATTCGCTGGAAGGGCATTCAGTACACGGCTTGTCCGACCTGCGGTCGCATCGGGATCAATTTAGAAAAGATTGTGAACGAAGTGCAGAAGCGCCTAGAAACCGTGGACAACCCCTTAAAAGTCTCTTTGATTGGCTGCGTCGTGAATGGGCCGGGAGAAGCTTTACACTCGAATATCGGGCTGGTCGGGGCAGACAAAGCCGGGACGATCTATGTAGACGGGAAACCCCTCAAACGCGTGCCCGAAGATCAATTGGCCGATGAGCTCGTCAAAACCGTGATGAACTACGAAGAAAAGAAAACCGTTCCGCTCAAGCAGTAGTCTCGCCACATCAAACAAAGGGGCGCTCATGATTCGCCTCAAATTCGGTTCGCTGGTGATTCGCACGACTCTCCTAGAGATTGTTGGGTTATTGATTATCATGCCCGGCTTGGTCGGCGTCTTCACCCATTCGATGCCATTCTGGGAAGCCGTGCTCATGCTCATTCTGGGAATTGGCCTGATGCAAGATCGCTATTATGTACGATGGATGGTCCAGCGCAAGCAACGGCAGTATGAAGAGCGAGTCGCAGCGCTCACGCGTCTTACCGAAACAGAGAAAATCCCGCAAGATCGCTGATGCTTTTCTTACAAAGAGTCTTAGCTTGGCTTTGTGTTGCTTTTGCTGCGATTGGGTCTTTTTTGATGCTGGGCAAGCTTTGGCGCCTCATTCCGGGTCTCCTTCGCTTACTCATCAGAAATTTTCTGGGAGTCATCTTAATTATTATCGGGTTAATTGGCTGGATCTTGCCGATCGTGCCCGGGTATCCTTTTTTGATTCCGGGGCTCTTGCTCTTGGATTTTCGCCAAAAACGAATCTTCTTGAGGCGCGTGCAGCACTTCTGGCTCATCGAGAAATTTTTACAGAATCAGATGTTCGCGCATCTATGGCGGCAGGTGCGCCGTCAGGCAAAAAACTCGGAAATCTTCTCACGATAAAATTCTATCTCTGACTAAGCCAGCTAGGCTTAACTTTTAAGGGCATCAAATCCCCCATTTCTTCTGCAGATAAAGCATTTCAATATATGAACAATTTTTAGGTTTATACTAACCCAACAAGAAACCTTCTAACCACCCGCAGGAACCGATACCCTAGTGTAGCATAGCCAGCTACTGGGTGTGCGATGAGTTCTGGGAAGCCTTGGGCGAGCCGGAGGACTGGCAAGGGCAAATGACCAACGCCGAAATCATGACCACAGCCTTAGTAGCAGCTTGCTTCTTTGGCGGCAATCTGGAGCAGAAAAGAGGTAGCGGGCATCGAGTTCAAGCCGCTGCGCCAGAAGAATTCCAAACGGGCGGTGGAGCCGTGGGAGCAGTTGTTCTGTCAACGAGGACACCAGCGCGTGGAGACCAGTTTCAGTCAACTGGCCCAGTTGTTGGCCAAGAGCATCCATGCGGTGACTGCCCGCGGGTTTGAATTGAAGATCGTTTGCTTTATCCTGGCCTTTCTCATCCGCAGTTTCTAAGTGGCAACTTGGGTTAACTAACACTTTGTGCCGTGTGCTGTTTCAGGATGAGAGCGGAGAAAGAGATACTGAAGTGCGTCCGCAGAGTGAGATCAGCAGAGCTAAATAATTTATGATGAACCAAAGAGGAGTGCAGGATGGAACCATGATGAATCTTTTCTTCGGGAATAAACTACCCCACCGCAAGCGGACGGGGTATTAATTGCTTGTAATGTCTATGGCGTCGCAAGCAGTGCCTTCTCTCGCGCCCAGCGGTCGGCGTCTAGAATTTCAGCTAATGTCGGGTTCGCGATAGAGTTGTGCTGAGACACAATCTCTTGTATCCCCAAAGCGATCTCGGTGAATCGAATCTCTCCATTCAAGAAGCGTTGTACTAAAATTTCATCTGCAGCGTTGACAACAGCAGGCAGCGTTCCTCCGACTTTGCCCGCTTCTACTACCGTTTTGAAAGCAGGGTAGCGCTTCTCGCCCACCGGGTCAAAATAAAATCTGTGTTTGATTAGATCCAGTTTTGGTAACTCTGTCGGCATCCGCTCGGGATAAGTGAGCGCGTATTGAATCGGCAGCTTCATGTCCGTTACGCTCACATGCGCGAGCACGGCTCCGTCGATTAATTCTGCGAGCCCATGCACCAAGCTTTGGGGATGAATCAATGTGTGAATCTTTTCATAGGGCAGATCGAAGAGCCAGTGCGCTTCGATGACTTCAAACGCCTTGTTCACCAGCGTCGCCGAATCTACGGTGATGCGCTTGCCCATCTGCCACGTTGGGTGTTTTAAGACTTCAGCGACCGTCACTTTGGGAAAATCTTCGAGCGCGCGCGTGCGCAAGGGACCGCCCGAAGCGGTCAAAATCAGACGAGCCATCTCTGTCGGCTTGCGCCCGTCGAGCAACTGAAAGAGCGCGCTGTGCTCGCTGTCCACAGGAATGAGTTTGCCCTTGCCCTCGGCTAAGGCTTGTTTCACCAATTGCCCGCCAATGACGAGCGACTCTTTGTTGGCCAAACACACTGTCTTGCCAGCATAGAGGGATACCAGTGTAGGCGACAAACCCGCAGCGCCGACCAAGCCATTCAAAACCAGATCAGCTGAAGCAAACCGAGCAACGGATTCTAGTCCTTCGCTATCAGAAAGTATCTCTCCCCGCCACAACGAGCCGACCAGTTTTTTGAGTCGCCCGGCATCTCCTGCTTTCTTGATCGCAAGCAATTTGGGCTGAAACGTGACGGCCTGCGCCGCGAGCAAGTCCAAATTTTCACCCGCCGCCAAGGCATCTACGACAAAATGAGCTTCTGTTTTATTGAGCGACTGAACGACCGACAAGGCTTGGTTGCCGATCGACCCCGTCGACCCAAGAATCGCGAGATGCTTAGTGAGTCTCGGCATTTATGCTCCTTGAGAGTATTTGCCAGGCAGTATCGCTCTTTTAGGGCTTGGATGCAAGAAAGGATGGCTACAAAAATTTGAAGGGGCGGCCAATCGGTCACCCCTCTCATCTATTATAAGCAATTAAGAAATTTTGTTTATCTTTGCACAATGCTATGCTGGCTGAGCCGTCGGGTTACCTTCTTGGATCAGCTTGTCAAGCTGATCGCCCTCGATCACTTCGACTTCGAGCAAGCGCTTAGCTAAGCGCTCGAGAATCGCTTTATTCTTCTTGAGCAATTCTTTGGCGCGGCCGTAACACGTATCCACAAGTGACTTGATCTCTTTGTCAACCAGAGCCGACATCTGCTCGCTGTGATCGCGGTTGAGAATCAGATCGACTCCCAAGAAGACGTTGCCATTCTCTTGGCCCAAATTGATCGGCCCGATCTGTTCGCTCATGCCGTAACTCACGACCATGCGCTTGGCGATCTCGGTCGCTTTCTTCAAATCATCGTATGCGCCCGTTGTCGTCTCATCAAAAATGACTTCTTCGGCCGCACGCCCGCCCAGAATGCCCGTGAGGCGATCGAGCAATTCTTCTTTGGTGTAAAGATATTTGTCTTCCATGGGAAGCGAGAGCGTATAACCGAGCGCTTCCCCGCGAGGTACAATCGAGATACGATGCACGGGGTCGGCCTTGGGCAAGAGCTTGCCGACCAGCGCGTGGCCTGCTTCGTGATAAGCAATCTTCACTTTCTCGCCCTCGCTGATAAGTCGGCCCTTGCGTTCTACTCCGGCAATCACGCGATCGATAGAATCTTCAAATTCCTGAATCCCGATTTCTTTTTTATTGCGTCGCGCGGCCAAGAGAGCCGCTTCATTGCAAAGATTTTCCAAATCCGCGCCGACGAAGCCCGGGGTGCGCCGCGCCAAGACTTGCACGTCTACGCCGGTTTCCACCTTCTTGTTTTTTATGTGCACTTTGAGAATATCCTCGCGGCCCTTGAGGTCCGGCGGAGGCACGGTGATCTTTCGATCAAATCGCCCTGGGCGCAAGAGCGCCATGTCCAAAATATCGGGCCGGTTGGTCGCGGCAATAATAATCACATGTTCGTTTTTCTCGAAGCCGTCCATCTCGGAGAGCAATTGATTGAGGGTCTGCTCGCGCTCGTCGTGCCCGCCGCCAATGCCCGCGCCGCGCTTGCGGCCAACGGCATCGATCTCGTCAATAAAAATAATGACGCCGCGCTTGCCCTTGGCTTCTTCTTTGGCCCTTCTGAAGAGATCGCGCACGCGGGCCGCGCCGACGCCGACGAACATTTCGACAAAGTCCGAGCCGCTCAGCGAAAAGAAAGAGACATCGGCCTCGCCCGCGATCGCACGAGCCAAGAGCGTCTTGCCCGTGCCGGGAGGGCCGACCAAAAGCACACCCTTCGGAATCTGCGCACCCAAACTTGAAAACTTGGCCGGTTCTTTGAGATATTCGACAATTTCTTGCACTTCTTCTTTGACTTCATTGATGCCGGCAACATCGGCAAAGGTCACTTTGGAATACTCTTTGTTAAAAAGTTTGGCTTGCGTACGGCCAAACGAGAGCGCGCCGCTGCCATCGCCCTGCATTCGTCGCAGCATCATGTACCACAAGAAAATGATTACTACAAAGGGCAAGATCGAGATGAGAACGGTGGACCAAATTCCTGAACTATTCGGAGATTCAGTTTCAACACTGATGTCTCGGCGTGTTGCCAATTTTTCCAGAATAGAATCCAACGACTTGTCCGAAGGGACTTGAGCGCGGAAACGCACTCTTGTTTTAGTAGGCAAATTCGTCTTGGGGTCGGGCTTCGTTACATCCGAGAATTCATAAATACCACTGACTTCAAGCCCTCGTGTTTTTACCTCTTTTAAGCATCCATAGCCCGCCCCTGGCGATTGCGCTATCCCTTGACCACCAAGAGCGCAAGCCGGGTTATTCAAAGCAACATCAACTAGATCGCCCAACTCCGTATAGTTCAGCGCTCGCGCGTTGGAATCCGGGTTGAGCACGAACTGATTTACTAAAATAACAGCGAAGATAACCGCGATGATCAGTAATAGAATATTACGAAAATTGCGGCTTCGCTTCTGTTGATCTTCTTCGTTTTCCATACGACCGTTCAAAGTGTACAGTCCTCCTTCGTACTTCGTGAATGCAATTCTAACAAGCGAATCTACGCTATTCAAACGTCTCATCGAGCAAATGAAGCGATAAATGCTGACGTGCGTGTTTTCTAATTTTACCCGATTTTTTGCGATTATGCCGTTCCGGCTAACAATGCTCGATACACTTTCTCGGCCGTTTCGAGGCCGGCGCGTTGCTGAGCTTCGGCCGTAGAAGCGCCGATATGAGGCGTGAGCAATGCGTGTTGGTGCGACAAGAGCGGGCTGTTGGGGGCATAAAAATCGCTCGCATATCGCTTGATTTTTCCCGTGTCGAGCCCACTCCAAATAGCCGCTTCGTCGACGATTTCAACGCGCGCCGTATTAATCAAAAAAACGCCCGGCTTCATCTCTGCGATGGCTTTCGTGTTAATCAAGGAGCGCGTCTGCTCTATTAAGGGCACATGCAACGTAATCAGATCCGACTCGCGATAGAGTTTTTCGAGTGAGACAAACTCAACATGAGGAGCCGGCGTGACGATGACGTCATAAGCCAAAGTGCGCATTCCCAACGCCTGGGCGACGTGGGCCACGCGCTTACCGATTTGCCCACAGCCGATGATGCCAAGGGTCTTATCTAAGAGCTCAGAGCCATAACCGCTCATCTTTTTGTTGTCTTTGGCCGCCTGAAAGGCCGTGTGCAAATCGCGCGCCATCTCCAGCATCAAGCCGATCACTAGTTCAGCAACGGCATTGGCATTGGCGCCAGGCGCATTGAGCACTTGAATCGTGCGAGCTTGAGCAGCCTTGACGTCGACGTTGTCCAATCCTGTCCCGGCACGGGCGATCACTCTTAATTTTTTGCCGGCGGCGATGACATCGGCATCGACCTTGGTGCGGCTGCGCACAATAATCGCCTCAAACTCGCCGATACTTTTGAGCAATTCTTCTTTAGCGATATCGGGCTTGACGTTGACCTGAACCGAGTGTTGCGCCTGAAGCCAAGCGACGGCCTCGGGGTGCAAAGGATCACTGATGAGAATGTTGAAGTTAGTAGCCATAGGTATGAGTTCATTTTACAGTGACAAACGGCATTTTGCTTCTCTTGAACTTGCAATTCCCTATGATCTCGTTACGGGGATACCTGCTGCATCTGCGATCCTTGTCGTTTCGGATACCTTGTGGTCTGCCGCAGGGTGGTTCATTTCAAATAGATTGCTCAGCTTTAAGATATATCAAGATGGTATAATACAGTATAAATTTGCAAGAGGAGGAATGATGGCACGAGAAATCGGAATAGTCGAAGCGAAAAAAAAATTTACAAAGCTATTAGCTCTGACTGCTTCGAGTGGTGAACGTTTCATCATCGAGCGGAGAGGGAAACCTATAGCCGTTCTGATTGGATTAAAAGACCTTGAACAACTTGGAGAAGAGATGCCAACGAAACTTCGCTCTTCTCAGGGGTTGCTAGAAGCTGCTCGAGCACTCGGCAACTATGAAGATTTCGATAAAATTATGAAAAAAATACGCATTTGGCGAAAAAAATCTAAAACTCGTCAGGTAAAGCTAGATTAGTTTATGTATCTCTTTGATACCGACACTTTAAGCAATTTGATTTCAAAACGACCATCGGCGCGCCTTCTAAGCAAGCTGGCTCACGTCTCCCCAAAAGAGCAATTTACCTCAGCTATTACCGTAGGCGAGATTTACTACGGTGTACACAAAAGCCCACGAGCCAACGATCTGAAGGAGAGGTTAGAAAAGTTGGTATGGCCCAAAGTTCAGATTATCTCGTTTGATCGTAAAGCTGCCGAAGTGTACGGGCAAGTGCGTGCGGAACTGGAGAAATCAGGTAAACCTTTGGCAGAAGCAGACCTAATGATTGCAGGGATCAGCTTATCACGCAATCTGGCGTTGATCACAGGCAATATAAAGCACTTTGGCCGAGTAAAGGGACTGAAAGTGGAAAACTGGCTATGAGTGCAAGAAATATGTCTTCAGAAGAATTTCAGAAATTTCTGCAACAGCTGGGAAAACGCTGCCAAGAAAGCTATGATCTCAACGAGCGTGAGGTCATTGATCTCTGGTTAGAGCAAGGATTTTTCTCAGCGCTCGGCTACGGAAAAATTGGTGAGGATGTGCGGCTTGAGAGGCCGGTAACTAAGCTAAGTAAACTATATTAAGTAATACTCCAGTATATATTCATCATAGGAGGTTTCGGTAGTGGTACAATCAAGTGAGAAATGGTACGATCAAGTGATGGTTACCATCATCGTTAAATGCCGACATTGTGAGAGCAAAAAACTTGTCCGTCACGGCCGAACCAGCAATGGCAAACAACGCTAC
>Ga0247727_10012808_pt1 | contig 14299 bp, 13 predicted proteins | sample WisWelCaveWW1625_FD_202498 | JGI IMG/M metagenome (GOLD analysis project Ga0247727, IMG submission 202498) | Biofilm microbial communities from Wishing Well Cave, Virginia, United States - WW16-25 | ecosystem: Environmental > Aquatic > Deep subsurface > Groundwater > Cave microbial mat | place... | reverse complement strand
TGCACGAACGATGGGAAGGTAATGGCCGAGCAGAAGACGACGATGTTTGCTCAGCTCAACTTTGAGAACCTGTCTCAGGAAATGGCACAGGGCCAGGGCGAGCATCTCGCATCGCTCGCCACGTTGATGGGTGTGCCGGCCGAGCACCAGGCTGCGTTCTTTGCCTTGACTCAGGAGCGGTACACCGCATTGATCAAAACAGGTGAAGCCTCACCGGTCGCGATGGTCAAAGCGATCAACGACGCAATTGCCACGCATCCAGTCCTTGCCCAGGTTTCGACTCGCTAACAATCAGCACGGGGCTTCGACGTTGAAGTCGAAGCCCCGTGTCTTTCTAACCCGCCGCTTGAACATCGTCCTACTTCTGTTCATGCTGCTTCTCGCTCCAGCCTCGCCGGTCGATGCGGGTGAGTCTCCTGAGAATGCCTACCTTGTCGAACTGATCAACAAGGGTCGGCAGGCCCAGCTCGCCAGTGAGCGAGAGTGGTACCTCCTGCTCCACTACCGAGAGAATCTGCTTCGCGGCCACACCAGCGAGCAGGATGATCCGGGGTTCTTCATGTCGCCCGATGGGAAAACCGATCCACAGGCAGAACTTGACGCAACCCTGAAGCAGTTCTTCTCCGATGATCTCGTTGGCCGCTCGAAGCAGCAAGCTCAATGTGCGTTCATCGCGCGGTATGAATGGTTACGAAATCAATTGCGCTTCGACGAGACCCGCCTCCCGCCCCAACCCTGTGAGCGGTTCGAGCGATGGTTTGCCGACTTTGAGGCCCAATCGATCACGCTCATTTTCCCCTCCGCCTTCCTGAATAATCCCGCGTCGATGTTTGGGCATACGTTACTTCGGGTAGACCAACGGGGCCAAACCGACAGCACCAGAATCCTGGCCTACACGATAAATTACGCAGCCGATGTGCCTCCCGACGCCGGCATGGCCTATCCGATCCGTGGAATTTTCGGCGGGTACCGCGGATACTTCTCGACGATTCCCTACTACTTGAAGGTGCAGGAGTATCGAGACATCGAAAATCGGGATATCTGGGAATATCACCTCAATTTCCCGGAACATCAGGTAAGACGGTTGCTGATGCACGCGTGGGAACTTGGGAATGCCTCCTTTGACTATTTCTTCTTCAAAGAGAACTGCTCCTATCATCTCCTGGCGCTCCTCGATTATGCTGATCCGACCCTGCATCTCACCGACGAGTTTCTTTTTTGGACCGTTCCTGCCGACACAGTCCGGCTCATTGCATCGAAACCGGGCCTGGTTTCCGGCATCGCCTATCGGCCTTCCCGGAGCAACGTGATCAGGCGGAAGCGTGAATCCTTGCCCTCGGAGGAACGGGCGATTGTTCATCGGCTCACAGAGGATGTCGGAGAGCTGAAATCAGCGGCATTGAGTCGATTGGAACCTATGCGACAAACCTTCCTTCTCGATCTCGCCTCCGACTACCTCCGGTATCGAATCGATACAACCGACGAACCACCGCCTGAGTTGAAAGAGCGTAACCGGGCAGTCTTGACGGCCCGTAGCCAGCTCCGAATACCGTCTCAGGAGTTCACGGTGCTGCCCTTTGCAAAACAACCAGAACTAGGGCACAAGACTTCCCGCGCCAGCGTGGGTTCCGGTTGGCGGAACAACGATACCTTTGAGGATGTCACGGTGCGGGCAGGCTATCACGATCTGCTCGATCCAGAGGTCGGGTATACACCGGATGCACAGATTGAGATGGCCTCGGTCAGCCTGCGTCACTACAACCGCGTCGATCAGACAAGGATTGAGCGGGCGACACTTGCCAACGTCTTGTCCCTCTCACCGATTGACTCGGTCTTTCACGCACCTTCGTGGAAGATCAATGTGGGCATGCAGACGATTCGTCACCAGGGCTGCCAACTCTGCAGCAATGGCGTCATGAACGGAGGCATCGGGGGAGCCATTGAGTCTCGATTGCTGAAGCGAGAAATCCTTTTCGCATTTGCAGAAACCGAGGCGAATTATAGCCGTGCCTACCAGGAACGGCATCGCATCGGCGGTGGTGGAACAGTGGGGATGCTGGCCGACGTGACCGACCACTGGAAAATTATGGCCACCGGCACGTATTTGAAGTATGCGCTTGGGGAAAAGTCCGACGATATTCGGTGGTTTGTCGGGTCGCGTTATACACTCATGCAGAACTGGGCGCTCAGGCTGGAGTATAACCACCGGGACCACGATAACGATATCCTGTTCACAATGCAGGCGTTTTTCTAATACGATGCTCAGGGAGCAGTTGCATTCTGAGGTTGAGAAGGCCCCGCCGTGCTTGTGGAATTGTCAGTCTTGGGAGTAGGCCGTTTCCGCACATATTTATCCTGTTCCTCCTGGGCAGCCTTGAGCTCTGCTGAGAGAGGTGGCGGAACATATCCGCGGATCTCAAGAGCCCGCTGATCGGGGCCATAGACTATCTGAGTTTCCACGTTGTCACCCTGAATAAGTTCAATGATCGTAAGGATAGGTTCCGCCAAACCGATGGTGTACAAGTCGACATACCCATTCACTGTAGCCCGACCTGGATTGGGGGAATTCCCGACCTCGTACTTATAAGTTATCTCGGTCTTTCCATCTCCGAGCTCTTTCGAGATCCCAGGCTAATTAAACTCGAACTCGATTTGATCTTTTGTTGCTCCGACCTTGATATGTTTAAAATCCGGCTCCTTATTTCCGTGGAGCGCCATCGCGATCGAGCACCCAGATAGAAGCAATGCCGCATAGAGCCCGCAGACCGTCGTTAGAATTTTGAGGGTCATCATGGCCTCCTCCAACATAAGGCACTGCTGGTCGACAAGGAACGCTGGAAGGCGTTATAGCGGAGTTCTGCTAGGGAGGCAAGGTCAAATATCTGTGCAACGGAGAAATGAATGTATTCTCCCCTCAATGCTCTGGTCACCTGCTTCACACAATGTTATGCTTCAGCCGATTATCCAGCCGTTGAGATGAAGGCCGAATTCTTTGAGGAGGCGACCGATGCATAGGATTGTCCTGCATGGCCTAATCATGACGGTGGTTGTCATGTTGTCGGGGGAGCCGTTGGACGCGATAGCCCAAGAAGTTCCGGCTGGGGAATCGTCATCAGGCCAAGTTCCGGTTCCTGAGAAGCGGAAAACGGAATTCTACGGCGCCTTGTCGATCCTCGGCACAATACCGAAAGATGAGAATCTCACTGTCGGCGGAACAACGATTTTCGATACAAATGTCAAGGGTTCAGTGGGAGCAGGATTGAAGGCTGGGATCTTTCCTAAATTTGCCGGGGGCGTCTTCGGTGTCGAGGGAGAAGTCTTTGGACATGGAGGAAAGCTCAATGCGCCTGTCCAGGCGCAGGGCGATCTGACCGTCATCAATTTCATGGTGAATGTTCTGGCTCGCTACCCCGGTGAGATCATTCAGCCCTATGTCGGGGTAGGGATTGGCGTGTCGGCCGGCCAGTTGAGCGATGCCAATATCCAAGTCGCCAGCATACAGCTGACAGGCAAAGCAGGTGACGGGGCCGGTGCATTCCAATTTTTGGGAGGCGTCCGCGCGTATCTCACGAAGATGATCTTCTTATTTGGTGAATACAAGTACTTTGCGGCCAACTATAAATGGGAAAGCGAGGGGATCAGCACCGGCAGTCCATCAGTCAATTTCGACTTCCGGACGCAGATCGTCTCCGGTGGAATCGGGATCTCGTTCTAGGCCTGCCGCATTTTTCTTCTTCTGATCTTTCACCAGATCTCTTGATCGAGTATATTCCCGCCGAGTGAAGACTCCGGTTGTCTAATTGTCGCGGAAGTAGTATCCACCTGGCTCATACGATGAGCATCCTCGACCAATTCTTCGTCTACCATCCCGAGCCCTGGCAGGATCGGGATTGGGCCAGGCTGAGCGGTCTCCCGCTTGAAGAGGTTTGGTTTCAGGCCGCCGACGGGGCGCGGTTGTTCGGTTGGTACGTTGAGGCGCAGGCAGATCGTCCGGTCATACTCTGGTGCCATGGCAACGCCGGCAATGTCATCCACCGTCTCGATAATCTGAAGCTCCTCAACCAGTTGGGACTGTCGGTGTTCCTGTTCGACTATCGCGGTTATGGTCGGAGTCAGGGGCGGCCTTCTGAAGAGGGGTTCTATCAGGATGCGTTCGGGGCGCACGATTATCTGACGCGAACCAGAATGATTCGTCCTGAGCGCATCGTCCTATTCGGGCGCTCGCTCGGCGCGGCTGTGGCAGGCGAACTTGCCGTGCAGAAGCCTGCCGTGGGGCTGATCCTCGAATCATCGTTTCCATCGATCGAAGCGGTGGCCAAGTTCTATTACGGGGGGTTGCCGGTTCATTGGCTGCTCGGGGCAGACTTTGCGTTGATCGATCGCCTTCCGCAGCTCTCGCTGCCAAAGCTGATTATTCACGGCGATCAAGACGACATTATTCCGCTCGAATTGGGACGGCAGGTCTTCGAGGCGGCCAAGCCACCAAAATCCTTCTATGTCATTGAAGGGGCCGACCATAACAACACCTACCAGGTCGGGGGCGCGGCCTATTTCCGACGGTTCGCAGAATTTGTCCAGGCCGCCATCCGATCCTAGTCTGCGTTCAAGCGAGACGGGCGAGGAGACAGGCGGGAGCTGGCTGGTCTCTCTTGTTTATCGGGTCTGTCTCGTTTGTTTGGTTGAACCAGAGCAACCCTCTCTCGTCTCGCCTTTCTCGCACGTCACACAAGTCACGCGCCTCCCAGGACCACATAAAAATTGATTGGCGCGCGGCGCGGCATTTGGTACAGTGCGCGTCGGCTGAGCGAAATCGCTTGGAAGCCAGGCAAGGGGCGAGTGGCACGAGGCGAGAGGGAAGACATTTCTTCTGGTCACCCCCTAGCCTCTAGCCCCGTGCCTCTCGCCTGAACATCGGCGATTGCAGCAGAAGCGTTCATGAATGATGCAGGTTAAAGAGGCCGGGGTGATAATTCCCGTTCGTCTGCTGGCGTTCTGTCTGCTGGGTGTCGCGCTGATGCTTGCCACTGGCTGTGCAGGGAAAACCGGCACGGCACAGCCACAAGGGTTGAGCGATATGAGGCCAGCTGCTGGCCAGCCTCCGGCGACGGCTCCCTCATCGCCGCCAGAGGCTCCACCGGACGAACCGCTTGATCCCTTTGCAAGGGCTGAAGAGGGAATCGGTGAGGAGTATGATCCCTGGGAACCAGTGAACGCCAACATCTTCGAGTTCAACCTCAAGGTTGATCGATATGTGCTCAAGCCCGTGGCAAAAGGATATGATTTTATCTTGCCCAACCCGGTCCAAGTCGGCATCAGCAACATCTTTTCCAATCTCCGGTTCGCCCCCCGCTTTTTAAACAATGTGTTCCAGGGCAAGCTCAAAGGCGCCGGCATCGAGGTCGGGCGGTTTCTGATCAATAGCACGGTAGGATTGGCCGGGTTCTTCGACCTTGCGACAAAAGTCGATCTGGTGACGCCGGAAGAGGATTTTGGGCAGACGCTGGGTTTCTACGGGGTTAAGCCTGGTCCCTATCTCGTGTTGCCGCTGCTTCAGCCCTTCACCGTTCGGGATTTTGCGGGATATGTCGGCGATGTGTTTCTCAATCCGATCAACTGGTTGGTCCTACCGATCATTGAAGTCGACGACGTCCCCTCCGTGATCGCCCACAAGAACCGTACGACAACGAGCATAATCCAGATTGGGGGCCGCGTGGGAGAGATCGTCAATGAACGGTCGCGGAATCTCGAAAAGTTCCAGGGAGTCGAGGAAGCGACGTTGGATCTCTATAGCGCCGTCCGCAACGCTTATCTGCAAAAGCGTGCTCAGGCGGTTCGGGAATAGCGAAGCCCGGTTTGTTTAGTTCATCTTGTTGGTCTGGTTTGTTTGGTTGTGAACGAGAGAAACCAGATGGACCAAATAGACCAAATAAACTAAACAAACATTTTTATCGGATGATCCCTAGTTCCCGACCGACTGTGGCGAAGGCGGCGCTGGCCCGCTCAAGCTGTTCGTGCTGGTGGGCCGCAGACATCTGGACGCGAATACGCGCCTGACCTTCCGGCACAACCGGGTAGCTGAATCCCACGACATAGATCCCTTCCTCCAACAGCCGCTCTGCCATCTTGGTGGCAAGCGAGGCGTCACCTAACATGATCGGGATGATGGGATGCTCGCCGGGAATGAGCAGGAATCCGAGTGCGGTGAGTTGCGCGCGGAAGAAGGCCGCGTTCTCGCGCAGCCTGGCCCGTAACTGGTCGCCTTGGGCCACGAGGATCACGGCCCGTCGGGCCGCCGCGGCGATGACCGGGGGGAGTGAATTCGAAAATAAGTAGGGTCGCGACCGCTGCCGCAACAGCTCGACGATCTCCTTTCGTCCGGAAGTAAACCCGCCTGCCGCGCCACCCAATGTCTTTCCCAGCGTGCTGGTGACGATCTCGATCCGGTCGGCGACGCCGAAATGGTCCGGCGTGCCGCGCCCGTTGCGCCCGAGCACACCGGTCGCGTGACTGTCGTCCACGATCACCGCTGCATCATACCGATCCGCGAGCTCGACAATCCGATCGAGTTTCGCGAGATCGCCATCCATGGAGAAGACCCCGTCCGTCGCAATCAGGCGAAGGCGATAGGATGTCGCGTCGTGCAAGCTGACTTCCAGGTCTGCCATATCGGAGTGCGCATAGCGAAGCCTGGTGGCCTTGCAGAGCCGGATGCCGTCAATCAGGCTGGCGTGGTTCAACGCGTCGCTGATGACAGCGTCTTGCTCGCCGAGCAGCACCTCAAAGAGTCCGCCGTTGGCGTCGAAGCAGGAACTATAGAGGATCGTGTCCTCGGTACCCAGGAAGGTGCTGATCGCTTGTTCGAGTTGTTTATGGAGATCCTGCGTGCCGCAGATGAACCGGACGGAAGCCATTCCATAGCCATGCTCTTGCAGTCCGGCGGCGGCGGCCTGTCTGATATCAGGGTGATTGGCGAGCCCCAGATAGTTGTTGGCGCAGAGATTGAGGACCTCGCCTTGCCCTACGCGAATCTCGGCCCCCTGCGGACCGAGGATCTGCCGCTCAGATTTATAGAGACCTGCCGCGCGGATTTCCGCGAGTCGCTCTGAAACAGTTTTTTTGAATGAGTCGTAGGCCATAACACTGTTCAGGCGAGCGGCGTGGGGCGAGCGGCTAGAGGGTTTCTTTTCACACCTCTTGCCCCTAGCCTCTGGCCTCTAGCCTTTCACGGAAATAGGACCACCTTCCCGCACTGGCCGGAATTGATCAACTCGAACCCCCGCGCGAAGTCTTTCATGGGAAACGTATGGGTGATCACCGGCTTGATATTGAGGCCGGCCTGGAAGAGACCGGTCAAGCGATACCAGGTTTTGAAGAGTCTGCGGCCTGTAATGCCATAGACGCGAATCCCCTTAAAAATAATTTCATTCGCGAGATCGCAATTCATCGGGCCGGTTGGAATGCCGAAAAGTGTCACGCGTCCGCCGTTTTTCACGGCACTGAAGGCTTGATGCAATGCCGTAGGGTTCCCCGACATTTCGAGCGAGGCGTCGACGCCTTCGCCGGCTGTGATCTCGCGAATAGCGGCGGCGATCTGGTCCGCTGTCTCAGCCTTGGCGTTGAGCAGATGATCGACGCCGACTTGTTTGGCAAGATCCAGGCGGTAGGCACTGACGTCCGTGGCGATGATCATGGCGGCACCGGCCGTTCGCGCGACGGCGGCTGCGAAGAGTCCGGTCGGACCACAGCCGGTGATCAAGACCGTCTGTCCGGTGAGATCTTCGACTAAGGCGGCGTCGACGGCGTTGCCGAGCGGTTCTTGGACGCAGGCGAGCTCCGGTGGAATGGTGGGCGAGGTCTTCCAGAGCACAGTTTCAGGCAAGACGACGTACTCCGCGAACGACCCGTCGCGATCGACCCCGAGGATGCGGTAATTCTTGCACACATGTGCCTGCCCGGTGCGACATTGGAAACAGTGACCACATGTGATGTGCGACTCGGCGGCGATGTAATCGCCCACCTTGACCAGCGTGACATCCGAGCCGACATCCGCGACCTCGCCGCACATCTCATGGCCAATGATGCGCGGCGGGTGGATGCGGCTGTGCGCCCAGGGATCCCAATTGTAAATATGGGCATCCGTCCCGCAGAGAGAGGTGGCTGTGACGCGGATGATTGCATCGGTAGGACCTGGTTTCGGATCCGGCCTGTCGGTGGCGGTCAATCCTGGTTGTGCCAATGTCTTGACGAGCGCACGCATGGGCCTATTGTATACCACGGGCTCGATCCCGCCTACTCTTTACCCTGAACGAGTGAAGTAGGATGAGGCTGAAACCTTCTTCGCGCTGGCGGACTTTTTCAGCAGCCTGCTAGAGAAAATACGGATTGCGCCAGGGTCTACGAGATCGGTAGGATACGACCGATGAAGGCTCTGCACCACCGAGGACTCATGCTGTTGGCGGGAATGTGCTGCGTGGCACTCTTATGTCACGGCCTCATCGCACCAGCGCACTCCGCATCATCACCACAGACGACTTCCCCATCCGGTCTCACGAAGCGATGGGCGCAGTTCGAGTTGAGCCGAGCGGAGTCGATGGGGGTTCTGCAAACCGGCAAGCCCGTCACGTTGACGATTTTTCTTGGAGGCGTGACAGCTGGTACGACTCCGATCGTGGCGACCTGTGAATCGATAATGTTTCAAGCTCAAACGGTCACGCTTAAGCCGGATGCAGAGTCGATGGCGTTGAAGGGGACAGTGACGCTCGAACCAATTCTGATGAGTCGGACATCCGTGCCACCTAGGGCGGTGCGAGTCCAAGTGACGTTCGCTCGATCCCGCCAGGACAAACTCGAACGGTTCATGCGGCGTATCGTGTATGTGACCATGGATCGTTCGGAGCCCGCCAATGAGAGCAGTGAATTGCCGCCTGTTCGTCCCGAGGAATCGCAGAGCGAGGATGTCATCCTGGATAAAGCGCAACAGGCCGTGGAACCGGTCTCGACCGGCGCCTTAGCCGAGGAAGATCTGGTTCCGCTAGCCTCCCCAGGAGAGGGGAAGGTGTACTGGCAGTATGTGAGTCACCTCATCAGCCGGAGTTGGGCCCGCCAGGTCCGCGGAATCCGGTATGCACCAAGCAGCGAAACGGTAAAGGTCCATTTCAAGATGTTTCCCAACGGCCGCGCCCAGCTGATCGAGATTGAGAAAGGTTCCGGCGTGCGCGAAATCAACGAAGCCGGAATTTATGCGGTGGTCAATGCCCAACCGTTCTTGCCGTTTCCCCGCGAGTTGGGGGAAGACGCAGTGGACGTGCATATCCAGTTGCGAACCGGTAGTCGGGGACGGTCTCGCGAGGTGCAGTCGGTCGGGAGTCTGTCATCCAGCAAGCCTGATGCATCGGGCCAGTCTTCGAAGAGATAGCAGGCTGCGGGAAAACCATTGAGGTAGGCTGAGATCGAGCAAAGTTAAGCAAAGCTCAGACTCTTCTTCTCTCAACCTTGGCCTGAACCTCAGCCTTCTTCGTGCTGGCAGACTTTTTCAGCATCCTGCTAGAAGGAGAATTCATGCTGAAGAAGAGAGCGCAGAGTTGGCCCGTGCTCTTGCTGCTCGGTGCGACGGTCTGGTTCCCGTTGGTGGTTCACGCAGAACCAGCTCGTTGGAACCTGGATCCTGACCATTCGACGATCGAGTTTCGCGTCACGCACATGATCGTGTCGAAGACCACAGGCCGGTTCATAGACTATGCCGGGTTTATCGACATGGATGCCGAAGCCGGCACCGTGAAGGTCATTGAGACTACGATCAAGGCCGGGTCGGTGAATACGAATCACGAAAAACGGGATGCCCATTTGCGGAATGCCGATTTTCTCGACGTAGAACACTACCCGACGATCACCTTCAAGATGAAGAGCTACAAAAAGACTGCAGAGGGCTATACAGCGTTGGGAGACCTCATGTTGCACGGGGTGACCAAGGAAATCACCTTGGCGGGCCAGTATAACGGGGCGACGAAGGACCCATGGGGCAATACCAGAGCCGGCTTCAGCGCGGAGGGGAAACTCAACCGCAAAGACTTCGGTATGGTCTGGAACAAGACGTTGGATGGCGGCGGGCTCGTCGTCGGCGATGAGGTCCAGATACGGCTCGATATTGAATGTATCAAGGCGAAATCTTAGCAGGATGCTGAAAAAGCCCGCCAGCCCGTCTTGTTCATTTGGTCTATTTGGTTTGTTTTGTTCATCTTGTTGGTCTTGTTTAACCAAACAAACGAAACAAACCCAAAAAAAGCAAATAACGGTCTTCTTCTGCTGGACAGCCTTTTTGAGCATCCTGCGTGGTCTTGGACTGCTAGCGCGTTGTTGTTCGTAATCGGCCCAATCTTCTGAAAGTGATCAATGATGAAGGCGATGGTCCTGGCTCGCACAGCGGACGTGGGAACTGCCCCGCTACAGCTTCGCGAGCTTCCACTGCCGGAGCCAGGCCTTGGGGAGGTCTTGGTTTGCCTCACCGTCTGCGGGATCTGCCGGACGGACCTTCACGTCATCGAAGGCGAGTTGGCCGACCCCTCGCTTCCGCTCATTCCCGGCCACCAAGCAGTCGGGGTCGTGAGCCAGGTTGGCGCCGGCGTGAGTGAGCGGACGGTCGGCGAACGAGTCGGGATCGCCTGGCTGCAGCACACGTGCGGCGTTTGTGAATTTTGCACGAGCGGGCGCGAGAACCTGTGTGAGGGCGCCAGGTTTACCGGCTATCAGGTCGATGGCGGATACGCGGAGTATGCGCTCGTCCCAGCAGCATTTGCCTATCCGATTCCACCGGTCTTCAGCGATGAAGAAGCGGCCCCCCTCCTCTGCGCCGGAATCATCGGCTACCGCGCATTGCGCCTGAGTGGAATCCAGCCAGGCCAACGACTCGGTCTCTATGGGTTTGGAGCGTCAGCTCACATCGTCATCCAGATTGCTCGTCATTGGGGCTGTCAGGTCTATGTCAGTTCATTGAAACCGGAGCATCGACGTCTCGCACATGAATTGGGCGCTTCATGGGTGGGCGGGGCGACCGACAGGCCGCCGGACAAGCTCCACGGCTCGATTATCTTTGCGCCGGCCGGGGAATTGGTCCCGCCGGCCTTGCGTTCGTTGGAACGCGGCGGCACGCTCGCCCTAGCCGGTATTCACATGACGCCGATCCCCTCGCTCGACTACGATCGCGAGGTCTTTGGCGAGCGGGTCATTCGAAGCGTCACGGCCAATACGAAGCAAGACGGCCTCGATCTCCTGCGCGAAGCGGCTGCAATTCCCATCAAGCCCCACACCCTGTCGTTCCCCCTCACCGATGCCAACCGTGCTCTGCAAGAATTGAAAGCCGGACGCTATTCGGGAGCCGGCGTGCTCGTCCTGTCGTAACCGATCCAGGCAAAAGTGAATGGATCCCCATCGGGGCACGGAAAGCCAAACCAACACAAACCAGTCTACGTTAATTGTTTCTGCTGAAGAAGTGCATGAGTCTGTTCGCTCGTTTCTTTCACCAGGATGCCCATCTTCGGGTGAGAGGGTTCGAAGTCGATGGGGAGATCGTAATGGCGGAGGCGTTCGCTGGCGGTGGGGCCGATTGAGGCGACGACCATCTTTTTGCAGGCTTCTTTGAACTGGGGGACCTTTCCTTCCTGCTCCAATAGCTGCATTACGTGGTCGATCTGCGCCGCGTTGGTGATGAGCAGTGAATCGACTTGCCCAGCGACGATGGCGTCGAGGACTCTCCGAAGCGGAGCCATGTCCTCCGGCAGTGCCCACTTGTAAATCGGGACTGGCGTAATCTGTGCCCCGCGCTCCCGCAGTGCTGCAAGGAGATATGGATTCGACACCCCGTATTCCTGTACTGCAATTCGGACTTCGATGAGCGAGCCTCGCTCATCGAGGACCTGCAGGATGTCCCGCCAGGTGTTGGGCTCAGGAACCGTGATGGACGGAGCGAGCCCAAGCTCCTTCAGCGCGGCGACCGGCTTCGGACCGCGGGCGACCACAGTGGTGCTGGCGATGGCCGTCTTGATGGATTCAAGCGGGTACAGAGTCTGGAGAATCTCAACCATTGTTCTGGTGCCGGCCCCAGTCAAGAGGATGACCATCTCGAAATGCCCGGCCAGGAGCCGCTTGCCGAACTCCAAGACCGCCGTGTTGTCGGAGAGAGGAATCTCCCGCAAGGCCGGTGCGACGTGAGGCTGCCCCCCGTATCGCTCGATCAGTCGCGCCATTTCTGTGGCCATCCGCGATTCAAAGGCGGCGACGGTCAGGCCATTGAAGCCAACGGTAGCCATGAGGTCTTCGAAGGAAAAAGTAAAAAGCCAAAATGAATTGTTTCTTCAAGATCGGAAACTTGGGTATCCTACCATAATTAGCCGGAGAGGAGATGCCGCTGGTGGTTCGATTGCGGCGGGCTAGTCTCAAAGATTTTCAATTGACGGAGCCAAGGTGGCTCCCTACTATACGAAGACGATTATTGAGGAAGGCTATGAATGCTCCGCTCCATCGAGGGTTACGCCATGTGGCGCTGCGCGTCACGAACCTCGCGCGTTCTCGCACGTTCTATGAGCAGTTGCTGGGAATGAAGGCGGTGTGGGAGCCGGACCCCGACAATGTGTATCTCAGCTCCGGATCGGATAATTTTGCTTTACACCAGATTCCTGCGTCCGAACTCGCATCCTACCGGCCCTTGAAGGGGCAATCGTTGGACCACATCGGCGTGCTCCTGGAAAGCCCTGAGGCAGTCGACCGGATGTATCGGGAGGTCGAACCGCGTCTGCCGCAGCTGGGCGGGCGGGTCGTGAAACCGCCGAAGCAACATCGCGACGGCAGCTATTCCTTTTACTTTTCCGATCCCGACGGGACCGTCATTCAAGCGTTGTACGAACCCACGATCAGCAAACTAGAATTCACACGTAAGGGGTGAGGCGTGAGGGGTGAGGCGATGTTTGAGAATAACGAGGCCAAAGACGGAGAGGCGATCCCCTTACGCCTTACGCCTCACGCCTTACGAGCATGAAGATCTGGGACAGCTTGCCGCGCGGACAGTATCTCAGCCTCGCGCCCTGGGCCTGGGTTCAATTGGAGAGCGCGGACCCTCCCAGGCCCTTCCCCTTTATCGGAGGGGTGGCACCAGAAGTCGTCGCCAGTCTCCATGAAGCCCATGGCCTTCTCTCCAGCGCGATCGATACGGCCATCAGCGATGTCTTTTCCAAGCGGGCCCCGCTCGACGACCCCGATCGTCAACGGCGATTGGAGGATGCCTATGCGGAGCTGATCAGCGGCCGCCCCGATCTGCAGCAGCACATTCGTTGTGGGCGAAAGTCGGACGGAACGTTTCAATGGGAGTTTCCGACCGATCCCACCAAATCCGCCACAGTCACCAACGGCGGGCTCCGGATCTTCCATTCCGTAAAGCGGCAGGCGATTCCGATCGGGTTCGACCAGCGACAGTTGGGGCCGCTGGTGGGAAAGGTACTGGGGCTCTTGGACGGCACGCATCAGACCGACGAGATAAAAACGGTGGTAGCGACCTCGGGGCGAGAGGCAGAACGCGTGCTTACGCGATTGATCGAATCCCTTCATCAGCATGAGTGTTTGGTCAGCTCGAGCACCTCCTCCGTCAGGTCCCGCTGGTTCGAGATAGTACAAGATAAAGACACGGTCCATCTCGGCCATGCCGCGCTGCTGTATCGGCAACGGGACCAGATGCTGTTGTTCGACCCCTGGCTGCTCCCCTGGTTTGCGGAATCCTCCGTCCCGTCACTGTGGGGATCGCTGCTGCCCAAACCGGCCGCCGTCTTCTTGACCCATGATCACGACGATCATGTGGATCCGCGCACGCTCTTGCACCTGCCCAAAGACACTCCGATCATCGTGCCGAGCCGAAGGAATCGGCGCACGCTTTTCTACGATTATCTGTCGCTCTTGCGAGAACTGGGATTTGGTCGCGTGATTGAATTGGCGCATGGAGAAAGTTGGGCCTTCGAAGGAGGGGCCGTGTACTCCGTGCCGTTCTACGGCGAAGATCCCTGCGATTTGGAGATGCCGCGCAACTGCTATCTCATCGTCGATCGTGGCTATAACGTGCTCGTGCATGCGGACAGCGGGCCGACGAATGGCGGGAAGTCCGCCCTCAAGGACGGAGTGATCCAGTCACTCGCTCAGAAGCATGGGCCGATCCCGCTGGTGTTTGCCTCGCAACAACAACTGCTCGAAGTCCGTGGCTATGCGGCCCACGCGCCCTTGTCTCATCCTGGGAAATGGCTCGACGTGGGAGAAAACGGCTATC
>Ga0247727_10012807_pt1 | contig 14299 bp, 13 predicted proteins | sample WisWelCaveWW1625_FD_202498 | JGI IMG/M metagenome (GOLD analysis project Ga0247727, IMG submission 202498) | Biofilm microbial communities from Wishing Well Cave, Virginia, United States - WW16-25 | ecosystem: Environmental > Aquatic > Deep subsurface > Groundwater > Cave microbial mat | place... | reverse complement strand
GAATGTTTTTTGACGGAAGCGAGTCCCCGTGCTAAAATACGCGCTGTCCGTTTCCGGAGGTTGGCTCGAAATGCCTCAGCGGTAGCGCAACGGTTCCACACCTTTGCAACGCTTCTCACGTTCAACGCCTGGCTCATTGCTCGCCCCGCCCGGAACCTGGGTGGGGCGTTTTCGTGTAACCGTCAACGGATTGAACAGATAGAACGGATAAACCATTTTCTATTATCCGTTTTCTCCGTTGCATCCGTTGACCACTGAAAGGTAAGTCTAATTTATGGCGAACAAACTTCGCATCATCCCCCTCGGCGGCTTGGGGGAAATCGGCAAAAACATGATGTTGTTCGAGTATGGCGACCACAGCCTGCTGGTAGACACCGGCCTCATGTTTCCTGAAAACGATATGCTGGGGATTGACTACATCATCCCCGACTTCCGCTATGTGTTGGAGCGCAAAGACACGCTGCGCGGCATCATCGTCACACACGGTCACGAAGACCACACCGGCGCGATTAAGCATGTCATGGCCGAGCTGGATGCGCCCATCTACGCCACCCCCCTCACGCGTGGACTATTGGAAGTCAAACTTAAAGATGCCAAACTGCACGACCGGGTCTCGCTCAACACCATCAACGCCGGCGACCGCACCCACATTGGCCCGTTTGAGGTCGAGTTCTTCCACGTCTGCCACTCCATCCCCGATGGCGTGGGGCTGGGCATCACCACCCCGGCCGGCCTGGTGGTGCATTCGAGCGATTTCAAGTTTGACCATACGCCCGTGGATGGCTGGCCCACCGATTACGCCAAACTGGCCGAATTCTCCGGGCGCGGCGTGCTGGCCCTGCTGTCCGATTCGACCAATGCCGACAAGGCGGGTTGGACGCCCTCGGAGGCCGTCATTGATCCGGCCTTCGATGCCGTGTTCCGCGAAGCGCCGGGCCGCATCCTCATCGCCACCTTTGCCTCGCTCATCTCGCGCATCCAGCAAGTGGCTAACGCCGCCTTTCGGCATGAGCGCAAGATGACGCTGGTGGGCACCAGCATGGTCGAGAATGCGCGCATGGCGCAGAAACTCGGCTATCTCGAAGTGCCGGAGGGCCTTATCGTCCCGGCCGACGAAGCCATGAAAATGTCGCCCAAAAAGGTCGTGATCATGACCACCGGCACCCAGGGCGAGCCGTCCTCGATTTTGGGCCGCCTGTCCAACGCCCGCAACCGGCAATTTGATTTACTGCCCAACGACACGGTTGTGTTGTCGTCTCACCCCATCCCCGGCAACGAGGAGATGGTGCATCGCACGATTAACAAACTTTTCCAGCGCGGCGCGCACGTTATCTATGATCCCATCGCCCCGGTGCATGTCAGCGGCCATGCCAGCGCGGAGGAGATGAAACTGCTCATCCATCTCGTCAGGCCCCAGCACTTTATCCCCATTCACGGCGAACTGCGGCATCTCCATCAACATGCCGCCCTGGCCCGTGAAGTCGGCCTCCCGGCCGAGAAGGTGGCCGTGGTGGAAAATGGCACGGCGCTGGAATTTGAGAACGGCGCGATGACGGTGGGCGAGCGTGTGCCGGGTGGCTATGTGTTTGTGGACGGCTCCGGCGTCGGGGATATTGGCCCCAGCGTGATGCGCGAACGCGAGACCCTGGCCGAGGGCGGCTTCGTCCTCGTCAATCTGCGGGTCAAAGCGGGCCAACTGGTGGGCAAACCCGAAATTATCTCGCGCGGCTTTGTCTTTATGCGCGACGCCGAAGAAATGTTCGAGGCCGCGCAAACCGAGATCGCCAACGCCGCCGCCAAAGCCAACGGGAATGTGCGCGAAAAAGTGCAAGACCGCCTCGCCGACTTCTTCTATTCGCAAACCAAACGCCGCCCCATGGTGTTTGCGGTGGTCAACGACCTGTAAGCCACAAGTGGCAAGTCATTTGCCACTTGCCACCTGCTACTTGCCCCTGCGTTGCGCGTTCCTCTTGCGTGAGTATAATCCCCACACTTAACGACATGAGCCTTTGGCGCAGGTGGTGGGTGGTGATGGTGTTGGTCGGGTTGGCGGCTTGCAAAGCCTCCCCAACTGCTACCTCGACAATCCCTCTCACCCTAACACTGGTCGTCAGTACCGCCACCCACACGCCCCTGCCCGCGTCTGCGACGCCACTTCCCACCGCCACGCCTGAACCATTGGCCGCGCTGGTGAACGGCGAAGCCATTACCTTGACCACCTATGAGCGTGAGCTGGCGCGGTGCCAGGCCGGGCTAACCAACGTGGGCGCTGACCCGGAGGAGTGCGCGGCGCGCGTTTTACAGAGTTTGAGTGAACAGGCCGTGGTGGAACAATCGGCCACGGCCGCCGGGCTAACGGTGAGCGATAGTGAACTTGAAAACGCGCTCACCAACATCATTTCCCAGCAAGGCGGCCCACAGGCTCAGGCGGCCTGGCTGGCCGCGAACCTTTACAGCGACGATGAATTTCGAGAGGCTGTGCGCCGCGAACTCTTGCGCGCCAAAGCCGCCGCCCCCATCCTGGCCAGCGTGCCGCCCACCGCCGAGCAGGTGCGGGCGCAGATGATTTTGGTGGCCGACGAAGCCACCGCGCAAAATCTGCTGGCGCAACTACAGGCTGGCGCGGATTTTGCATCGTTAGCGGTGCAGTTCTCGTTGGATTTGAGCAGTCGGGCGGCGGGCGGCGATTTGGGCTGGTTCGCGCGTGGCACGCTCACCGTGCCCGAAGTGGAAGAAGCGGCCTTTGCCCTGCCGCCGGGCGAAACCAGTGGTGTGATTCAGACGATGCTGGGCTATGGCATCGTACAAACATTGGAGCGTGACCCGGCCCGCAACCTGAGTCCCAGCGCCGAACAAGCCTTAAAAGCCCGCGCGTATCAAGCCTGGATTGAGCGCCTCACCGCCGAGGCGGATGTGCAAACCTTTATTAGTCCGTAGTCGTTGCGAGGGGTAGGATGAGCAGACAGAGGATACTATGGCCAATCGGTCACGAGCGGCGCTAAACCCGCTCTTCAACTTACTCGCCTCCGGCTTTCTGGTAATGAGTTGCCTGTGCCTGTGCGCCGTGCTGGCGGTCTTTGGCGTTCCGGGCGTGGTGCCGGCGCAGTTTCAGGGCGAGGATTTTCCGACGGCGGTGGCGCTGATTGACATCAGCATTCCGCCTACGAACACGCCCGCGCCCACCGATACGCCCGGCCCGCAGGTCGCCACCTTCCCACCCACCTGGACCTCGGCGCCGCCCACCATCTCGCCCACCCGGCCCACCAGCACCCTCACCCCCCCGCCAGAAAATACCAACCCGCTGGATACCCGCACGCCCACCTATACGTTTACACCCACCCACACCCCCACGCGCACCTTCACTCCCGGCCCGCCCACCAAAACCCGCTCGGCCCTGCCCTACACCTTGCAACAGGGCAGTCCGACCTATCTTACCAATTACATCAACACCGCCGGGTGCAATTACATGGGCATTATCGGACAGGCGTTTAATTTGGATGGCAAGGCCGAACTCAACTTGTATGTTCACCTGGAAGGCAATGGCTTGATCGTGGATGGCATCACCGGCAGTGAGCCTTCCATCGGGCCGGGCACCTACAAAATCAATTTGGCTGGCAATCCGGTGACGACGACCGACACATACAAAGTCCAACTGCGTAACTCATCCGGCCAGCCGCTCTCCGACAACCTCACCATCGCCACGTTTGGGGATTGCAAGAAGAATCTGATTTTGGTGAACTTCGAACAGAATCACAAATAAGCGCGCAGACGACTGGCCCATCCGATATCGGATGGGCCAGTTTGTTTTTCTTCAAGGTATAATGCCCGGCGTGGGCATCCTCTACCTCGTCGCCACCCCCATCGGCAACCTTGAAGACATCACCGCCCGCGCCCTGCGCGTCTTGCGCGAGGCCAGTTTGATTGCCGCCGAAGACACCCGCCACACCCGCAAACTGCTCACCCACTTTGACATCCACACGCCGCTCACCAGTTATTTTGAGCACAACAAACTCAACAAGCTCGATGCGATTTTGGAAGCCCTGAACTCGGGCGACGTGGCGCTGGTCTCGGATGCGGGGACGCCCGGTTTATCGGATCCCGGCTACGAATTGGTGCGCGCGGCGCTGGCGGCGGGTCATCTGGTCACGCCCATCCCCGGCCCCTCGGCGGTGGTGGCGGCGCTGGTGGCCTCCGGCCTGCCCACCGATGCCTTTGTCTATCTGGGTTTTTTGCCACGCAAACATTCGGAGCGTGAAGCGTTGTTGCAATCGGCGGCCCATGAGCCACGCACGCTCGTGGCTTACGAAGCCCCGCACCGTTTGCTCGACACCTTGGCCGATATTGAATCTGTGTTGGGCAATCGCCCGGTGGCGGTCGCCCGTGAACTCACGAAATTGCACGAAGAAATTTTTCGTGGGCCCGCCCGCGCCGCGCGCGAACACTTTAGCGCCAAAGAAGTGTTGGGCGAAATCACCCTCGTCATCGGCGGCGCGGGCAGTGAGCCGCCCGACATTTGGGAGGCGGCCCGTGTGCGCGACGCTCTGGCCGTGATGCTGGATGATGGGGCCAAACCCAAAGAAGCCGCGCGCTTTGTGGCCGACCTGTCCGGCTGGAAATCGCGGGATGTTTACAAACTACTCACCAACACCCAGCACGCTCGTGATGCGTGACACGTGATGCGTATATGATACGGGTCACGAATTACAAATTACGAATTACGCCTTTAGCATGAACCTCGACGACCTCACCTACTTCCAAACGATTGACTCACACAACTTCCTGGCCCATATTGACGGCTTGCCCGATCAGGTCCGCAACGCCTGGGCGCTGGGCGAGTCGCTGACATTGCCCGCTTCGTTTCGCTCGGTCAATCACGTCGTCATCGCGGGCATGGGCGGCTCGGCCATTGGTGGCGCACTGACGCAAGCGCTGGTCGCGCCTGAAAGCTCGCTCCCGGTGACGGTACTCCGCGATTACACCCTGCCCGCTTTTGTGGGGCCGAATACACTGGTCATTGGCTCATCCCATTCCGGCAACACGGAAGAAACGGTGAGCGCGTGTGAACAGGCGGTGGCGCGTGGAGCGAAATTGCTTGCCATCACCACCGGCGGCCAATTGGCCGCGCTGGCCGAGCAACATGGCGGAATGGTTTGGCGCTTTGAACATTCGGGCGCGCCGCGCGCCGCGGTCGGGTGGTCGTTTATGCTGTCGTTATCGGCGTTGGTGAAGTTGGGGGCGGTGAAAGATAAATCGGCGGAGGTGGTCGAGGCCGTGGCCGCGATGCGATCTCAACAAGCCACCCTGCGCGCGGACTCGCCGGTGACGCGCAACCCGGCCAAGCGCATGGCGGGCCAACTGCTGGGCCGCATCAGCGCCATCTTTGCCTCCGATTACCTCGCGCCCGTCGCCCGCCGCTGGAACGGCCAACTTACCGAGGTCGCCAAAGCCTGGGCCCAATTCGCCGAACTGCCGGAGATGAATCACAATCAAGTGGTCGGCACGCTGTATCCGGCGGAGTTGGTGAGCAAGTTTATGGCGCTATTTCTACGGTCGGCGCATGACCACCCACGCAACCGCCGCCGCGCGCAGGTGACGCGCGAGATTTATATGACCTCCGGCTTCAACACGGATGAGATTGAAGCGCAGGGCCAATCACCGCTGGCCCACATGCTCACGGCCTTGCACTATGGCGATTACGTGGCCTATTATCTAGCGATGGCGTATGGTGTTGACCCGACCCCGATCCCACAAATTGATTATTTGAAGGAGCAGTTGGCGAGAGGGTAGACAAGTAGACAAATAGACAAGTACACAAGTACACAAATTATTCCGTGTCTACTTGTTTCCGTGTTTCCCTGTCTCCGTATTTACTACTGCCCGCGAAATGTCAACTGCCACGCTCCCACCCCAACCGCGCAGGTGGGTGTTACCAGATTTGTCACCGCCGCCGAGGGGTTGACGGCCAGACGCACGGTATAGACAACGCCGGGCGTCATCACAAAATCGCCATAGCCCGCGCCACGCTCCGGTTGCAGGCCGGTGAAGAAGTGGTCAAAGCCGCCGCCCCCGTCCCATTCCACCAGCACCTCCACGCCCGACACAAATTGGCCGTTGACATCAAAGGCCAGAACTTGAATCAACGGCGCATCCAACGGCGGCTCACAGACCAGTTGTTGATTCACCAATTGCAGAACGCCGATGGGCGTGGGCGACGGCCGCAGGGTGGGGAGCGGGATGGGGGTGATGGTGGGGAGAGGGGTCGCGGTCGGTGTGGGTGTCGGTGTGTCGGTGGCGGTGGCCGTCGGCGTCACCGTTTCGGTGATCGGAGATGGGGTGACGGGGCCAGCGCCCACGCCCAGCGCCACTGCCAAACGCGCTAACGCCTGAATCGTACTGGCATCACCGCCTGCCGCCAGCAGTTGTTGCGCCAGCGCAATCACACGCGGAGTCGAATCGGCATCGCTCAAAACCGCGAGGCGGGCTTTGGCCCGCGCCACATCGCCCTCGACCACATAAGCGTGCGCCACCCATTGAACGTATTCGGCCTGATAATCCGCGCGAAATGACGCAGGGGAGGTGTTGGCCGGGCGGGCGGGCTGGATGTACCACGCATACGCCAGCCCTAAACTGAAGCCCACGGCCAGGCCAATGCCCATTATCAGCAAGCGTTTCATGGCAGGTAGGGTTGCATCTCCGGGATGAGGGCCCCTAACCCCGCCGCCAACGCCACCAATCGGCGAATATCACTCTCCGGTCTTTGCGCGGCGATAAAGCGCGATGTCACGTCGGCCACGCCCGTCTCGGTGAAGCCAAGCGATTGCAAGCCAGCCCGGGCTGTCGCCAAGTTTCCATCACCGGCATAGCGCGTGGCGATCATCAGCACATAGTCGTCTTGATGCGATTGCGCGAGCGAAGCCGGGGCGGTGTCGGTATATTCCACCGGACTAACGACCCAACCCACATAGAGGCCAGCGGCAACGCCAACGGCCAATGCGACGAGCAACAGGATCCACGATGAGCGTGACATGGGTGGGATTGTGCCACAGAGCCGGGCGAGGCGTAAAGGGCGCGATGGTATAATGCGCGCTGTGGAATACAAAACGCGATGGTGTTGTTTAACAACACCATCGCGTTTATACAATGTGGTTAGTGCCGAGGGAGGGAGTCGAACCCTCAAACCCTTCCGGGCATGCGAGTTTGAGTCGCACATGGTTGCCAGTTTCATCACCTCGGCGTGGCGCGTATTATAGCCAAGACTTTCCAAAACGGAAGGGTTATTTCCAATTCAAGAATGGCAAGGCTTTTGCGCGTTTCCGAGCCAGACAGGGAAGCGTGGGCGCATAATACAGCCAGTTGAGCAAATACACCGAGTCATGCTTGGCGTATTTGAGCGCCCAAATGGATGAGCGATTAAATGTTGGAGCTTTGTGAAGAAACAAAGCCCCAGTGACACCCGCCACGCGGGTGACACTATCGCGTACCCAATCCAAAAAAGGACGGCTGGCTGAAACGAGGCTTACAAATAGTCGTTCATAAACGTAGGCTTCATTTTTGAAAGTATTATAGCGGTCAGTGTAGGTGACAATTGTTCCATCACCATCTATACAACCGCACACAAAGTCGGCGAGGACATCATCCGGAACAAGCAACGCGCCAAGCCGTAGACTCTTGGCTGGCATGAGTCCAATGTCAACCAGCCAATCATAAAAATTGCGATTGCTCCATTGAAGCCGATAGAGGCGTGTCCCCCAGCTACCACTGTGCGCTGTAATGGCATTTTCTAAACCAAGACATTCCTGAATGGTTTCAAGCAGGTCTATGTCCTTTGAAACGATGCTGAGGTGCCGGCCATCTTTTGAGAGATTGCCATCGGTTGTAATCAGCCCAACCGCATAAGCCAATTCAGGCGACCACACGAAACTTCGCTCCCGGTCAACGTATGGCCCGCGCGGGCGGCGGGCGATGCCCAACTCCTCCAGCCGCCGGGTAATGGTCGTTTCGGCGCAGTGATAGTGCGCGGCGAGTTGGGCTGTGGTCCAGTGTTCATCAACATACCGGCGGCGAATGTCGTCGGCCTCAATCGCGCTCCGCGAATTCATAGGCGCAGTATAGAGAACGGAAAGTAACAGGTCAAGCCAACTTATGCGATTAGGCATTATCGGATTGCCCCAATCGGGCAAGACAACAGTTTTTAACGCGCTGACGCGCGGCGACCGCCCGGTCGGCCCGCTCCGCGTGACGGGCGGCGGGCGCTTTGAAGTGCAGACCGCGGTCGTGCCTGTGCCGGATGCGCGGGTAGACACGCTTTCGGCCATGTTCAAACCGCGCAAAACCATTTACGCGCAAATGATCTATGCCGACATCGCTGGCCTCGAAGCGGAGAGTAATAAGAGTGGTTTCTCCGGTCAGATGCTCAATCAACTGGCGACGATGGAAGGCTATTTGCACGTCGTCCGCGCGTTTGAGAATCCCACCGTCCCCCACCCGTCCAGCTCGATAGATGCGGCCCGTGACCTGGCCGCCCTCAATGGCGAACTTCTGCTCAACGATATGATTGCGGTGGAGCGCAAACTGGAGCGGCTGAACGAAGATGCGCGCAAAGGTATCGTCAAAGATAAGGGCCTGCACACCCAGGAAATTGCGCTCTTTACTAAACTCCATGAAGCCCTCGCCGCTGACAAGCCGTTGCGCGAGGTTGAGCTAAGTCACAGTGAAGTAAAATTGAGCGCGAATTATCAATTGCTCACCCGCAAGCCACTGTTGGTGGTGTTCAACACCGGCGAGGACAAGTCCAGCGCCCTGCCGGCCGCCACCCCCAGCGTGGCCCTGCAAGGCAAACTGGAAATGGAAATCGCCCAACTGCCGCCCGACGAGGCGCAGATGTTTTTGCAGGAATATGGCATTGAAGAACCCAGCCTGAATCGCATGATTAAGTTATCCTACGATTTACTCGGCCAGCAAAGTTTCTTCACGGTTGGCGAAGATGAAGTGCGCGCCTGGACGGTTCAGCGCGGAGCCACCGCCCCCGAAGCCGCGGGCGAAATCCACACCGATTTGCAAAAAGGTTTTATCCGCGCCGAAGTCGCCGCCTATGCCGAGCTCATCGCCCTCGGCAGTTACGCCGAACTCAAAGCCAAAGGCAAACTGCGGCTGGAAGGCAAAGAGTACCTGGTACAGGATGGCGATATTCTGAACATCCGGTTCTCGCCACCGGCCAGGTAAACAGGTACACAAGGAAACAGGTACACAAGGAAACAAGTACACCTGTCTACCTGTCTACCTGTCTACTTGTCTACTTGTCCACCTGTCTACTCATACACTTACGACTCCTCATCCGAAAGGACATCCCATGACCTACACCCCGACCCGCTGGAAACTGGACGCGCTCCTGCCCTCCGCCGAAACAGCGGAGATTGAGAAGGCGCTCAAAGCGTTTGAGCGTAAGGTGAAGAAAGTCGAAGGCTGGCGCAAGGCGCTTAAAGCCTCCATCACCCTTAAAGATTTTCTGGCCTTGCTCAAAGACTACGAGGCTATGATGTGGGAAGGCTCGCGGCTGGGCGCGTTCGCGCAGTTGCGGTTTGCCGCCGACACGCAGGATCAAGCGGTGTTGGCGCTGATGATGCAGACCCAGCAACTTTTTGCCGAAGCGCAAAACCGCACGCTGTTCTTTTCATTGTGGTGGAAGGACCTGAGCGACAAAAACGCCCGCCGCCTGATGAAGGCCTCCGGCGATGTGCGCTACTGGCTGGAGGAGATGCGTCACTTCAAGCCGCACACCCTGACCGAAGCCGAAGAGAAGGTCATCAATCTAAAAGATGTGAACGGGGGCAATGCCCTGCAAACGCTCTTTCAGACCATCACCAGCAAGTTGGAATTTACGTTGGAGGTCAACGGCGAAAAGAAGGCCCTCACCCGCGATGCGTTGATGGTCTATGCCCGCGACTCCAACCCCGCTATGCGCGCGTCGGCCTATCAGGAACAGTTCCGGGTGTTTGGCGAGCAGGCCCCGGTGCTGGCCCAAATTTACGGCGCGTTGGTGCGCGACTGGCGCAGTGAGAATGTGAGCCTAAGAAAATATGCAACCCCCATCTCCGCCCGCAACCTGGTCAACGACTTGCCTGATTCGGCGGTGGAGAACCTGCTGGATGTCATCACCGAAAACGCCCGCATCTTTCAGCGCTACTTCACCCTTAAGGCCAAATGGCTGGGAGTCGAGAAATTACGGCGCTACGATTTATATGCCCCACTGGATGAAGCCGAAAAAGATTATCCCTATGACGACGCCGTGCGGCTGGTGGTGGATACCTTTGGCGAGTTTGATCCGCGTGTGGGCGCGCTAGCCAAGCAGGTCTTTGACGATGGCCATGTGGACGCCGAAGTTCGGCCGGGCAAACAAGGCGGCGCGTTTTGCGCCGGGATTTTGCCGGGCGTGTCGCCCTGGGTCTTGCTCAATTACACCAACAAAGCCCGCGATGTGGCCACGGTCGCGCACGAGATGGGCCATGCCATTCACGCCCTGCTGGCCTCCGACCATTCACTGCTGACGTTTCACTCATCCCTGCCGATGGCCGAGACCGCTTCGGTGTTCTCCGAAATTCTACTCACCGAAAAATTGCTGGCCCAGGAGAGCGACCCGGCCGTGCGCCGCAGTTTGCTGGCCAAAGCGCTGGATGACACCTATGCCACCGTGGGCCGCCAGGGTTACTTTGCGCTGTGGGAAAAAGAAGCGCACGAACTGGTGCATCAAGGCAAGACCGCCGACGAAATGGCGGCGCGCTATCTCGAAACGCTCAAAGAACAATTTGGCGAAGCGGTGGAGGTGAGTGACGATTTCAAGTGGGAGTGGGTCTCCATCCCGCACTTCTATCGCGTGCCCTTCTATGTCTACGCTTACTCGTTTGGGCAACTGCTGGTGCTGTCGCTTTATCAGATGTACAAGCGCGAGGGCGCGGCCTTCAAGCCCAAGTATCTGAAAATTTTATCCTACGGCGGCGCGGAGGCCCCCGCCCGCATCCTCAAAGAAGCCGGGATTGATGTGACCTCCGCGCAGTTCTGGCAGGGCGGGTTTGATGTGATTGCGGGGATGATTGACGAGTTGGAAAAGTTGTAAAGATTCAAGATTCAAGTTCCAAGACATGAAATGAAAAGAGCCTCCTGATTGACGGGAGGCTCTTTTGAGTCTTGATTATTGAATCTTGGAATTTCGCGTAGCGGCTTCCATCAAGGTCTGGATCCGACCCACCATCTCGGCCGGGTTGGGGTGCAGGCCCTCCAGCAATAGGCCATTTTCATATAACTGCTCAATGCAATCATCCACCGTGGCTTCGCTTTGCGCGTTGGCGGTGAGCGCGGCCAGGTTTTTGATGAGCGGGTGCGCGCGGTTAATCTCCATCACCTTTTTGGGAATACTAAAGTCTTTTTCCAGCATCCGGCGCACGCGGTCCATCTCGTGGTCTTTGGAGGCGTCGGGCGAGACCAGGCGGATGGGGCTGTCCACCAATCGCTCGGAGGCGCGCACCTCGGTAATGCGCTCGCCCAATTTGGATTTGAAGCGCGCAACCAGTGAATCAAATTCCGCCTGGGGCGCTTCATTTTTTTCTTTCTCTTTTTCTTTACGCTCCGGCAGTTCCAGCGCCGGGTCATCCACGTTCTTCAACTGAAAGCCCTCATAGGTTTGCAGGCCGGCCAGCATAAAGGTATCGAGCGTATCAACCAAATACAACACCTCGATATTCTCCTGGCGGAAGTAATCCAAATGCGGGCTATGGCTAACGGACTTCACATCGCTACCGAGGATGTAATAAATGGCACGCTGTTCGGGGGCCATGCGCCCGGTGTAATCGGCCAGCGCGGTCAGGTCATCGCCGGTGGTGCGGGAGGAGGGGAAGCGCAGAAGCGGCTGGAGTTTGTCGCGCGAACCGGCGTCGGTGGCCAGGCCCTCTTTGAGGTACGGCCCATATTCTTTCCAGAAGGCGCGATACTTATCCCCGTCCGTCGCGGCTAAGTCTTTGAGTGTATCCAATACTTTGCGCGTAAGGATGGTCTTGAGGCGTTCCATCAAGCGATTGGCCTGCACCGTTTCGCGGCTGACGTTGAGGGGCAGGTCTTCCGAATCCACCACGCCCTCCACAAAACGCAGGAAATTGGGTAGAAGGTCTTTGCTATATTCCTGAATCAAAATTTTGCGGGCATAGAGTTTCAGGCCGTGGTCTTTACGGAGGCTCAACATGCCTCGCTCGGATTTGGCAGGGATAAAGAGCAGAGAGTAAATTTGCACCGGCGCGTCGGTGTTGAGGTGGGCGCGGGCCAGTGGCTTTTCAAAATCCAGGGTGAGTTGTTTATAGAATGCTTCGGCGGCCTCGTCAGTAATTTCGGAGGCCGATTGCCGCCACAACGCCGTCTGCCGGTTCACGGCCTCGGCCTTGTCGCCCACATAAATGGGGAATGAGACAAAATCAGAGTGCTTGTGAACAATCTGCTCCAAGCGCCAGGTGTTGGCAAACTCGTGGGCGTCTTCTTTTAATTTGATGTGGATGCTGGTGCCACGCTCGGCCCGCTCCGCGTCGGCGGGTTCGAGGGAATAATTGTCGCCGCCGGTGGCTACCCACGTCCACGCCTCGGCCTCGGGCCGATAGGAGCGGGAGGTGACGCGAACTTCCTCCGCGACCATAAACACCGAGTAAAAGCCAACCCCAAATTGGCCGATGATGTCGGTCACTGGCTTATCCGCCAGTGACTTAAGAAAATCCGCCGCGCCGGAGTGGGCGATGGTGCCGAGGTTTTCAATGAGCTCCTCGCGCGTCATGCCAATGCCGGTGTCGCTCAGGGTGAGGGTGTGCGCGTCTTTGTCGGCGGTCAGGCGGATGGCGAGTTCGGCCTCCGGGTTAAGCATCGCGCGGTTGGTGAGCATTTCAAACTGTAATCGGTTGAGGGCATCGGAGGCGTTGGAGATAAGTTCGCGGAGGAAAATTTCGCGGTCGGTGTAGAGCGAATGGATCAGGATGTCGAGCAGTTGCCGGATTTCGGCGCGAAAGGCAATGGGGCCGGGGGCTGAAGAGGAGGGCATCGTCATCGGGTGTCACCTGGGGTGGTTTAGGATGCCCTAATTTATGCCGGAAATATAAGAAAAAAGCAAGCGGGTCAACGGACTGCTTCGCATCAACGGACGAACGGACAAAACGGATGAGCACACGCTCATCCGTTTATCCGACTTGTCCGTTAGTTCGCTCCCCGTCCGCTGACCCGTCCGTTGATTTATTTGATCACGTAGGTCACGTTCACTTGCAATGTCACTTGCAGTTGCCCGCTGGATACTGGCACGGGCGCGGTGCCACCCACTCCAGCCGACTCGACCCGGTCAAAGGCCAAGTAGGGGGTGGGGTTGCTGTATGAATACTCGCTGATCGTCATCGGCTCACCGAGCGCGACACCGGCGGCGGAGGCCAATTGTTCGGCGCGGGTCTTAGCGTCGGCCATGGCCTTGGCGCGGGCTTCGGCTTCCAGCGTGGCGGAGTCACTCACGCCAAAGGAAATGCCATAGACGCTGTTGGCCCCGGCGTCGGTGGCCTGGCCCAGCACCGCGCCCAACGTGTTCAAATCGCGCACGACAATCGAAACCGTGTTGTCTACAAAATAAGTGGTCGTGCCAGTGAGCTGGCCGGTCTGTGGGTCATAATCCTGTTGGCCGTAGACCGAGAAGTTGGTGGTCTGAATGTCTTTGTCCGCGATGCCCATCGCCTTGAGCGCGGCGGTGATGGCATTCATCTTATCGGTGTTCTCGGACACCGACACGCCCGCGTCGGTATTGCGAGTCTGCACCCCAATTTGGATGGTGGCGATGTCGGGTTGCCCGTAGGCGGTGCCGCTACCGGACACGCTGATGGTGTGAACGGAGGTGGCGTCGGTGGCGGTGGCCCCGGCGGCCGGTAGCGCGGCGCTACAACCCGTGAGAGCCGAGAGGCCCGCGACGGCGGCGAGGAAACCAGAAACAAGTTTAAGTTGGCGGTTCATCATTTTCTCCTTAAAGGTCTATCGCATAAAATGCGTGTTGTCACGGGATAGACGCCGGAGAATGTGATTGAGTTCCCAACGCTTCCAGCACGTCTTCCAGCTCACTCAGGACGTGGATGACGGGGCAACCCGGTTCGGGAAAAATGCCCCTGGGGTCTATCAGCACGGGGTGCATCCCCGCGCTGCGCGCGCCTTCGATGTCGGCGTAATAATTATCGCCCACATACACGGCGGCCTCCGGCAAGCATTTGGCCATGGCCGCCGCCCGTAGAAAAATTTTGGGGTTGTG
>Ga0247727_10012806_pt1 | contig 14301 bp, 13 predicted proteins | sample WisWelCaveWW1625_FD_202498 | JGI IMG/M metagenome (GOLD analysis project Ga0247727, IMG submission 202498) | Biofilm microbial communities from Wishing Well Cave, Virginia, United States - WW16-25 | ecosystem: Environmental > Aquatic > Deep subsurface > Groundwater > Cave microbial mat | place... | reverse complement strand
TGTTAAGCGTTCGGCGAAGACAAAAAGAGCGGTGCGGGTATGAAGCCTTTTATTGTGGGTGCGATTTTCGCGCGCGGAGGCTCTAAAAGTATTCCAAAAAAGAACGTTAAATCTTTTTGCGGGAAACCGTTGATGGCCTACGCGATTCAAACGGCTCAAGCCGTCCCCTCCATTGAAAGGCTCATCGTTTCAACGGATGACCGAGGAATTGCCGCCGTCGCCCGACGCTACGGCGCCGAAGTACCTTTTCTTCGCCCGAAGCGTTTGGCAACGGACCATTCTCCCGAACTTCTTTCCTGGAAACACGCTGTCGATGCCTTGGAAAAATTGTGGGGAAGGAAAATCGATATCCTTGTTTCTATCCCGACCACGTCGCCGTTGCGCACTGCGCAGGATATTGAAAAATGTATAAAGAAATTACTTCAAAGTAAAGCCGACGTCGTGATTACGGCGAGAGAAGCACAAAGAAATCCCTATTTCAATATGCTCACCGTTGACGCTTCGGGTTATGCCCGCCTCGTTGTTTCACCAAAGAAGGCCGTTAGCCGCCGCCAGCAGGCCCCGAATGTCTACGATGTGACGACGGTTGCTTATGCGGTGCGCGGGCCATATCTTAAGCGGGCTGCTGCACTGTTAAGAGGAAAAGTAAAGACGGTGATTATCCCGCAAGAACGCGCATGGGATATCGATACGCCGCTTGATTTTGAAATTGCACAGTTTCTTATGCGAAGACGAAAGAGGACAAAATGAAATCCGTCAAAGAATTGATGAATTTAAAAAGCCGGGTTGCCGTCGTGACCGGCGGGGCAGGCCATATCGGCCCGGCGTTAGCAGAAGCCCTGGCTGAATGCGGGGCCAGCATCGCCTTAGTGGACGTCAATGGAGAACAGTGCCGGAGGAATGCAGAAAATATTAAAAGAAAATACCGCGTAAAAGTATTGGCTTTGGCAACAGATTTGACGCGGGAACATTCCGTGCGCGCTCTTCCTTCCGCTGTCGTTAAACATTTCGGCCGGATGGATATTTTAGTCAATTGCGCGGCTTTGGTCGGAAGTTCAAACGTCAAAGGATGGGCAGTGCCGTTTGAAAAGCAAAATCTCGATACCTGGCGCCTGGCTCTGGAGGTGAACCTAACGTCGGTTTTTGCGCTTGCTCAGGCATCGACAAAATTTCTTTCAAAATCAAGACAGGGCTCTATTATTAACATTGGTTCCATTTACGGTATGGTTGGCCCTTATATGGGTTTATATAAGGGAACGAAGCTCGGTAACCCGGCGGCTTACAGTGCCAGTAAAGGCGGGCTTTTACAACTGACGCGCTGGCTGGCAACGGCTCTTGCGCCGAAGGTCAGGGTGAATACCATGACGTTGGGCGGTGTGTTTCGAGGCCATCCGCAGAAATTTGTTTCCCGATACCGGGAACGGACGCCCGTAAACCGCATGGCAAGGGAAGAAGATTTTAAAGGCGCGGTTGTATATTTGGCCAGCGATCTTTCAAATTATGTGACAGGGCATAATCTTGTCGTCGATGGAGGATGGACGGCGTGGTAAAAAATATTTAGAATGTTTAGGGGCATTTGGTAAAAATGAAAAACAGTGCAAGATCGGGGTAGTGATGGATAAAAAACAAAAAAGTCTTCTCATTTTTGAAAATATTTCCATTCGGGACGCCATGCGGCAGATGAGCCAGGTTGGTGAGCGGGTCCTATTTGTTGTCAATCAGAAAAACCAACTCTTGGGGTCTATTTCGGCGGGAGATACTCGCCGGTGGATTTTAGCGAATGGCAGCCTGAAGGAAAAAATTGAAAAAGCTTACAATAAGAATCCGATCTTTGTTGAAAAGGGTTTTAATCCGGATACAGTAAAGCAGATTATGCTCAAAGAAAAGATTGAAGGCATTCCTGTTGTGGACAGCAATAGAGTTGTCATAGAGGTTTTATTTTGGATGAATGTTTTTGGTCGGGAGATATCCATCCCGAAAGGGAAAATCAACATTCCTGTTGTCATCATGGCCGGAGGGAAGGGCACGCGGTTGGATCCGTTTACGAAAGTGCTGCCTAAACCGCTTATTCCCATTGCTGACAAAACGATTATTGAAATTATCATGGACAAATTCGTTCAATATGGAGTTAAGGAGCTATATCTTTCTATCAATCACAAATCGCGGATGATCAAGGCCTATTTTGAAGAGGTGCCTTCTCATTATAAGATTCGATATTTAGAAGAAAATAAGCCTTTGGGTACCGCGGGGAGTTTGAGACTGCTGAAAGATCTTTCCGGCGATTCGTTGCTGGTTTCGAATTGCGACATTATTATTGAGAGCGATTATCACGAAATTGTTGAATTTCATAAAGCGAAAGAAAATGATATTACCGTGGTGGGATCTTTTAGACACTTTACGATTCCTTACGGTATTTGTTATATACAAAATGGCGGAAATTTAATAGATATTCAAGAAAAACCAGAATACGACTATTTAGTCAATACGGGAATGTATGTATTGCAAAAGGAAGTATTACGTCATATCCCTAAAAATAAGATTTTTAATATGACCGACCTCATTAAATGTGTTAAAAGCGAAAATGGCAAGGTCGGCGTCTTTCCTATTGATGAGAAATCCTGGATTGATATTGGTGAGTGGGAGGAATATCGCCGTGCTATACGCCTATTCGATAGGTAATTGCCAAGGGTATTTTTTATTGCTTATTTGCGAGAGAGGTAGAAATGGTATTAGCACCCGGTAAGGTTGTGAGTAAGTCAAAAGAAGGGTTATTCACCAAGATGATTAATACAGAAAAATTAAAAAGAAGCAAGTCGTTGGTTTCTTTAGGCAGGATGACCGAAGATTTGCATATTCTTGTCCTTAACGAGGGGAAATTTACCTCGCTTGATAAAGATAATCTGCTACCTTACAAGGCTCTGGGGATTGAAGAGGTCTTGATCAATTTTCTCAAGAAAAGATTAGAGTTTTTTGGTTTTAAAAATTACAGTTTCGCCCCCCATCCCAAAGCCATTAAAGCCATTCATGGAAAATACCTTGCTGTAGTTAACATTGTCAATCCTTTCATTGATACAGATTTACTTTTTAAAATGGTTTCCTGCCTTGAGAAATACAAAGATTATGATTTGTGCAAACCCGAAGGGGCTGTCCCAGGCACAGAGCCTGATTTTGTTGTCCGTTGGGAAAGCTGGCAAAAAAAGGAATTCGAATCTTTAAATTGTTTAGAGGTTCGCCATGATACACAGCTTCGGTATAATTGCCAGATTAACTTACGTAAATTAAAGCGAATCAAAATCTTTACAAATCTCGTCAAAAGTATTGCTGGCCTTGAAGGGTTGAAGATAAACGAGCTCATGGAGCTTCTTTCGCGCGATGAAGTTTTTGAAAAAGTCATTTCCTACTTTGAAGATGTCCCTTTGATTTATCTTAAAGAATGCCCTCACTGCAAAGGGGAATTGGAGCCGTTATTACCAACGGTTTCCCAGCCCATGATTGGTTTTATTCCCGATTCAAAGCCTTATCATTTTCAGTGCGCCCATTGTAAGCTCATTGTCCTTTCCCCGACTATTCCCGGAGAAGAAACCCATCAGTTGTATGATTTTTATTACCGTGAAGGCCAGGGCAAGGATTTTTTCTTAAGAATTAAAAGCCGCTTTGGACTTTATAAGGATCTCCTTGAGCTAATCAGGCCGCTTTTGCCCAAAAAAGCCCGCGGCATTGATCTGGGTGCCGGCGCAGGAAATTTTACGCATTACGTGTCTCAGCATGTTCCAGCGTGGAATATTGTTGTTTCGGATTTTCCAGAGACCTTCAAATATTTTAAGTATTCTAAAGGAGTTGAAACGAAGTCTCTTAATTTCTTAAAAGAAGAGATAGGCAAAAATGAATTTGACCTCGTAACGGCATGGGAAGTGATTGAACATATCCCTTTCCAAAGTTTTGAAAATCTTCTGGATAACATTCATAGAGCGCTTAGCCCCTCGGGGCTAGCTTGTTTTTCCACGCCCAATTTTGATTCCCTGCTTTGCCAAGGCTGGGATTTTTATAATCTTTGCCCGCCGCATCATCTTTTGGTTTTCTCGGAAAGCTGGATGAGAAAATATTTTTCCAATCACCCTCAATTTGAGATCGTGGAAATTTTTGGAGAAAGTGAGATCTTCATAAATTTTGAGGCGTGGTTTAAATACTGGATGGTCACCTCCAAAAATTTTCAAAGCCGGGCTTTGGCGAAACTTTTTCTTGAGTTGCTACGGGACAAAAAGATCAATAAAACTCTTAAAGATTTTTTTCAGAAGAAACTCTGGGGAATGAGCATGATTGTTGTCATCAGAAAGAAAAATAAACATTCCCATGGATAGGAAAGGCCGTATGGCAAGTGTTCATAAAATAAAAGATATGAAATTCTTTAAGAGATTTAATGACATCGGCAATGATTATGTCCATACCGATAAGCATATTCATACGAAATGGGTTGATGGGCAGGCCACCATTTTGGAAATCATACAAAAAGCTGAAGAATTATCTCTCAGGCAGATAGCATTTACGGAGCATATCCGCAGGGATTCAGTTTATTTTTCCGGTTATTTAAATGAGATTCAGAATGTTAAGGGTAAATCTTCTCTTGAGATTTTATCGGGTTTTGAGGCAAAAATTATGAATTTCGAGGGAGACATTGACATTGCAGATGAGGCCATGCAAAGGTCAGAAATACTGATTGGTAGCGTTCATCGATTTCCCATCGGCCGCAAATTATTTTCTCCAAGGGAATTTACGAAGTCTCTATGCCAAGAAATTGAATTGGAATTATCCATTGCTGCAATTAAAAAAAGGACATGCAATGTTTTGGGGCATCCCGGCGGAATGTCTTTGCGGGCATACAATGAATTTCCCTTAAACTCCCTTGAGGAAATCATCAAAGAATGCGTTCAAAATGATGTCGCTTTTGATTTTAACAGTTCCTATCACCTCCATGTGATCAAAGACTTAATTACTTTGTTCAGGCAGCACAACCCTTATATCTCGTTTGGATCGGATGCCCATTTTTTAAATCAATTGGGCTCTTGGGTTAAAATTTTGGAAGAACAAAAAATCCATGTCTAAAATAAAAATTGGCGTTACGGGAACGGGCTCTCTCATCGGTCAGGTCATCATAAAGTCGATTCAGGCCTCTTTCTTAAAAGAAGAAGTTGTGCTTATCGGTTTTGACTATGTACCGGGGACAATCGGTTCCTATTGGGTCAATGAGAATTTTTTGTTACCCGATTTTCTTAAGCCGGAGATTTCTCATGAACTATGGGTAGATAAATTAATCGAAATTCTCAAGAAAGAAGAAATCCGTATTCTTCTTATCGGAATAGATTTTGAGTTACCTCTTTTTACAAAGTTTAAAGAAGTTATCGAATCAAAGACAAAGTGCAAGATTGTCGTCAGTAATCCCAGTGTTGTTGACATCGCAAATGATAAATATCTGACATACCAGTTCTTAAAAGAAAAGAATTTTCCTTGTCCTGCGACATGGCTTCCAGAACAGCTGAAGGATCAACGGCTAACGTTTCCTTGTGTTTTAAAGCCAAGAATAGGGGCCGGCAGCAAGGGGATTGCTTTTATAAAGTCGAAAGAAGAGTTATTTAGGCGCTTACCCGATTGTCCTGATGGCATTGTCCAGGAGATCATCGGCGATTCCAGCCGTGAATACACTTGCGGCGTAATTGTTCTCGAAGGCCATGTAAAAGAAATTATCGCATTACGGCGGGAATTAAAAAAAGGCGAAACCATGACGGCATATTTCCAGCGGGACATCCCTCCGGTCATTTGTGAATATGTTCAAGGAGTGGCGAGCAGCCTTAAGCCCTTTGGCCCCTGCAATTTTCAATTGCGCGTTGATCATGATAATGTTCCAAAGATTTTTGAAATTAATGCACGGTTTTCCGGGACAACCTATATGCGCGCTTTATTTGGATTTAAAGAAGTTGAATATATTTTATGTCATTTGCTGGGGTACCAAATCAAGGGATTTACCTTAAAGGAAGGTATCGCGAAACGTTATTTTGAGGAGAAACTCATTGAAACCAGGTAAAAAAAATATTCTTTTGACGGGTGCCGGCGGTTTTATCGGAAGTCATTTAAGCCATTATCTCGAAGACCGGTACAATATTTTTAATGTTCTGTCAAAATCAAGCCGGTTTAATTTTAAAAATTCTATCAGGCTCGATTTATGCAACCATGGGCAGGTTCGGGCCTATTTTAAGAAATTTAGCAAGCAAAATAAAATTGACACAGTAATACATTTGGCATCACGATTAGCCTCGGTTCAGGCTGCGGAGGATACATCTATTCTTTACGAAAACATTAAATTATCAGAAAGTTTGGTTGAGATTGCCAAGCTTCTAAAGCCTAAAAAGATCATTCATTTTTCTTCCATGGCCGTATATCCCCAGCAAAATGGGTTGTTTGGAGAGTCATCACCAGTGCGGCCAAGCAAGAACGGAGATTGTTGTTATGGACTATCAAAATTCTGCAGTGAAAATGTTTTGGATTTTCTTTTGCGTAAACACAATATGACCATTACGCATTTACGTATATCGCAGGTTTATGGGCCTGGAATGAGAGAGGACCGAATAATTCCGGTGATGCTTAGAGAGCTGCGGCAAAAAAACACAATAACAATCTTTGGCAATGGGGAGCGAATCGTTAATTTTATCCACGTTGAAAAACTTTTGCCAATTGTTGATTTCTTTATCCAGAGAGACCTACCGGGTATTTTTAATGTAGGGGATGAAGAGTATTCGATTTTGCAGCTTGCTCAAAAACTTATTCGGCAAAATGGAAATAAAAATTCAAGGATTGTCAAAGAATCACGCGGATCACGGATCAAATTTCATTTGGATACGTCAAAAATAAGAAAACTTTTAAAGACCAAATCATCGAAAAGTTTAAGGGATTAATGTCGCATATTTTTATCATAGCTGAGGCGGGTGTCAATCATAACGGGAGCCTGAAAATGGCTAAGCAGTTGATTGATGCGGCTGTCGAGGCCAAGGCGGATGCTGTTAAATTTCAGACTTTTAAAGCGGAAGCGGTCATGACAAAAACTGCACCCAAGGCTTCTTATCAGAAAAAAACCGCTGTTGACACCGAGTCCCAATTTGACATGGTTAAGAAACTCGAGCTTGGTAAGTCCGCCCACCAGGAACTCTATGCTTATTGCGAGGCGAAGGGCATTATGTTTTTATCAGCGCCTTTTGACTTGGAAAGCATTGATTTGTTAAATGAACTAGGCCTGAAAATATTTAAAATTCCTTCAGGGGAAATAACAAATTATCCTTATTTAACGAAAATTGGAAAATTAAAAAAGCATATTTTACTTTCAACCGGAATGGCTGATTTATCAGAAATCGCATGGGCGATTAATCTTCTAGTTGAACAAGGGACATCAAAGGACAAGATAACCGTTTTACATTGCCATACGGAATACCCAACCAAAATGGAAGATGCTAATCTTCTAGCCATGCAGGTCATTAAAAGCAATTTTGATGTCGAGGTTGGATACTCGGATCATACGTTGGGGATAGAGGCGCCCATTGCGGCAGCCGCGTTAGGCGCTACGGTTATCGAAAAACATTTTACCCTAGACCGAATGCTTCCGGGCCCAGACCACCAGGCTTCGCTAGAACCCGGGGAGTTAAGCGCGATGATCAAAGCGGTTAGAAACATTGAAAAAGCCTTAGGCCAAAGAATAAAAACGCCTTCTGCGGCAGAAGAGCAAATTCGATCGATTGTCCGTAAAAGCATTGTTGCGGCGCGAGATATTAAGAAAGGCGAGATCTTTACCGAGGAGAGTTTAACGATCAAAAGACCAGGAACGGGAATTAGTCCTATGCGTTGGACTCAAGTCATTGGTCAGCTAGCTTCGCGAGACTTTAAAAAAGATGGGCTTATCACTTTATGAGAAGAAAAATCTGTGTCATCACAGGCTCTAGAGCCGAATATAGTTTTTTAAAACCATTGCTTCAAGAGTTCAAAAGAGTTGCTTCTGCCGACCTGCAGTTAATTGTTACGGGGATGCATCTTTCTTCCGAATTTGGGTTAACACATCGAATTATCCAGCAGGATGGTTTTTCGATTGATGAAAAAGTAGAGATGTTGGTAGGCCCTGATACTCCCATTGGGATTTCGAAATCAATGGGATTAGCGATACGTGGTCTTTCTGAGAGTTATGCCAGGCTTAGACCTGATGTGGTTGTTGTTTTAGGAGACCGATTTGAAATTTTTAGCGCCGTGGTCGCAGCCCTTGTGAATCGAATTCCCGTCGCCCATATCAGCGGTGGAGAACTCACGCAAGGGGTTATTGATGATAGTTTCCGTCATTCAATGACGAAAATGAGCCACTTGCATTTTACTTCAATTGAAGAATATCGAAAGAGAGTCATCCAATTGGGTGAAGATCCAAAATGCGTTTTTACGGTCGGCTCGTTATGTCTTGATCATATCAAGCGGACAAAATTATTGGCACGAGTTGCCTTGGAAAAAAAACTTAATTTTAGATTTAACCAACGCAATCTGCTGGTGACTTTTCATCCTATCACCTTGGAAAAGGGTACTTCAAGACAGCAATTTCAGGAGCTGCTAAATACATTAGATGAATTAAAGAACACGAATATTATTTTTACGAAGGCAAATGCCGATATGGAGGGCCGTATTATTAATACGCTCATGGAAGGTTATGTTCGTAAGAACCGCCACAAGGTCATTAGTTTTGCGTCCATGGGGCCCCTGCTGTATCTCTCCACCATGCAATATGTTGATGCGGTGATTGGTAATTCCTCAAGCGGTATCATGGAAGCTCCAAGTTTTAAAATCGGGACAATCAATATCGGAGACCGCCAAAAAGGGAGAATCATGGCGCCAAGCATTATTTGTTGTCACCCAATACAAACAGAGATTAGAAAAGCTATTAAAAAATTATATTCTAAAAATTTTCAAAAAATTCTTTCCAGAGTTAAAAATCCTTATGGTGACGGAAAGACTGCCAAAAGAATTGTTGATGTCCTCAAGAATTATGATTTAAGAAATATTCTTAAGAAAAAATTCTACGATTTGCCATTTTAAAAAATAGAATCAAGGTCATATCATTTTATGAAACCCGTTCGTATTATTTCGCGTATTGATATTAAAGGGCCTAATTTAGTCAAAGGGATTCAATTTGACGGCAATAGGGCTTTAGGCAAAGCAGAGGATTTTGCTTATTTATATTACAAGGAAGGAAGCGATGAGCTGATTTTTTACGATACCGTGGCCAGCCTCTATCAAAGGAATAATCTTCTGGAATTTGTGACAGCCGTTTCGAGGCACATCTTTGTTCCCTTGACCGTTGCGGGAGGTATTCGAACGATAGACGACGTCCAGCATATCCTACGCGCCGGTGCCGATAAAGTGGCTATCAACACGGCGGCTATTCATAATAAAAATCTTATTGCGGAGGCGGCAAAGGCCTTTGGGTCGCAGTGTATTGTTGTCGGCATTGAGGCCAAACACAGGGATGAGGGATGGTGGGAAGCATGGGTTGATTATGGACGAGAACCCACCGGAATTAATGTGATAGAGTGGGCCAAAGAAGCAGTAGATTTAGGAGCTGGAGAAATTTTGTTGACGTCAATTGATTTTGAAGGCACGGGGCATGGTTTTGATATAGAGTTGACTGCTCGCATTGCGCGCGAGGTTTCTGTCCCGGTCATTGCTTCGGGCGGCGCCGGTATTAAAGAGCATGTAGAAAATGTAATTCAACACGGCAGGGCTGATGCCGTTGCTGTGGCAGGGATGTTCCATTATTATTATGCGCAACCCCTTACTCGTCGCTATTCTGCCTCAGATGAGATTGGTTTACGAATGGGGCGGCAAATCGATGAGGGCAATGTTGACTTTTTAAATTTACGCTATGGCGGATTGTTTGAGAAAAGGTTTAAAGCGATTTCCATAACAGGGCTCAAGGGGTATTTAAATTCACGCGGTATCCGATGTCGGGATTTGTGATGTCAGTTTAAAAAGAAAAAAAGGAAGGCGAATGGATAAAGCGCCAAGAATTGTTATTGTTGATTACGGATGCGGAAATTTATTTAGCATTCAAAGAGCGCTGTTGGAGATCGGTGTTTCATCTTTGATTAGCCGAGATCCAGATGAAATTCGGCGGGCCGATAAAGTTATTCTGCCTGGCGTTGGCGCGTTTGGAACAGGGATGAATAATATCCGTTCCTATGGACTTAAAGATGTTATTGCCGAATTTGCCGCCTCGGGTAAATTTCTTCTTGGTATTTGCTTGGGAATGCAACTTTTAATGAGAGAGTCGTACGAATTTGGTCATTATGAAGGCCTTCATTTGATTGCTGGAAAGGTCACGCGCCTGCAAGAAGGTTCGGAACAAGAACAGATAGTCAAGATACCTCATGTCGGCTGGAATGAGCTTCATTTTAAAAGCGAAATTACGACCCCCAAAAGTTCTTGGCTGGGATTACAAACTGGAACATACGTATATTTTTTGCATTCTTTTTATGTTATTCCCGATGATCCTCGATATTGTATGGCATCAGTGGAATACGGAGCCAATAAGTTTTGTGCAATTGTTCAGAAAAATAACATCATGGGCGTACAGTTTCATCCAGAAATAAGTGGACCGACCGGATTGAAGTTGTTAAAAAATTTTGTTTTTGAACTAAAAGAGGAGAATAAAATCTATGCTCACGCTGGATAAACAATTAGACAAATTGCCTAAGATTATACAGTTTTGTAAGAATTGTGTTGTTTCAAATCAACGACCGCGTACCGATTTTAATGCCAAGGGAATTTGCAATGCCTGTGAATGGTCGTATGAAAAAGACCATGTTGTTGATTGGGAAAAACGAGAGGGGGAACTTCAGGCACTCTGCGATAAATATCGCAGTAAAGACGGAAGTTTTGATGTGGTTGTGCCTGGCAGCGGAGGCAAGGACAGTGCTTTCGTGGCCCATCAATTAAAACATCGTTATGGGATGCACCCGCTTTGTATTACCTGGTCTCCTTTTGAATATACAGAGATTGGATGGCAAAATTTGCAAAACTTTATATATTCAGGTTTTAACAATATTCTAGGGCAGCCCGATCAGAAAATTCATCGGCGATTATCACGGCTTTGTTTTGAATTAGTCGGTGATCCATGGCAGCCGTTTACTTATGGTCAAAAATTTTGGGCTTACCATATTGCACATTCTTTTAAAATTTCGCTCATTATGTATGGGGAAAATGGCGAAGTGGAATACGGCGGTTCTATGAAATATAAAAATAAACCCGATGAAGATCCCAGGGATTTTGTAGAACACTATTTTAAAGGAACGACGGTTGATGATATTGTTGAAATTGGTCTTGAGCGAGGAATTTTTAAGAAAGAAGAGATTGAACCCCAAACGTTTGGTTTGTATAAACCACCACCATTAGATGAAGTCATTAAAAGTGGGGTGCAGATGCACTGGTATTCTTACTATCATAAATGGACTCCTCAAGAAAATTTTTACTATGCGGTTGAAAATACCGGGTTCAAAACTAATCCTTTAGGTCGTTCCGAAGGTACCTATACGAAACATGTCAGCTTAGATGATAAATTGGATGGGTTTCATTGGTATATGAGCTATATGAAATTCGGGATGGGGCGCGCCTCCCGGGATGCGCAGCAGGATATCCGTCGTCATCACATCACGCGCGAGGAGGGAGTCGCATTAGTACAGCGATACGACGGAGAATTTCCAAAAAATCATTTTAAATGGTTTTTAAATTATATTGATGCCGATGAACAATTTTTTTGGGATGTTTGTAATTTTTATCGGGATCTTACAAATGTCTGGAAGAAAGAAAGCGGACAGTGGGTCATCAAACATGTTGTTCAAAATGAAAATACAGAAGAGAAGGCCAAGGTTTAAGTTTTGAGGTCATTGGAATGAAAAGAATTCAAGCGTCGACAAGAAACATGCTCGTGAAAAATCTCATTTTTATTGTGGGAATTTCACGGGCGGGAAAGTTTTTATTGGGAAAAGTCCTTGATGGTTTTAAAGAAACAGAGCATTTCCAGTATGTCGGGTTGTTGGAACATTTGCCGTTTCTCGAACGGATTGGTCTCATTTCGAGGGATACCGCGGTTGCTCTTTTGCAGGTTTCGGTCGACGAAAATGCCTACCATATGCGCATCGGCCGGAATCTCAACTTCCGCTATGATGATCACTCGTCTTTAGGTAAATCTTATTTTCGGGATATGTATCTCAAACGAAGTCTTCAAAATATAGGCCCGCACATTATAAGGGCCATGAAAAAAGATAAAAAATATTCTGTTTTTGTCGGTCATGAACTCATGTCAAACGTCAAGATATGTTTTGAGGCATTTCCTTATTTGAAAATAATCAATCTTTTGAGGCATCCGGTTGATTTGATCCATTCTTTATGGTTACGAGGTTTTGGAAAGCGGGAGACAATCGATCCTTTATTTTTTCAACCCTTCATTCGAGTTTCGGACCATGCCGTTCCCTGGTATGCCTATCAGTGGGGCCGGGAATATCAAAAGATTTCGGCAATCGACCGGCTTATTAAAATGATGAAAACCTTAGACGAAACAAGCAGGGAAAGTTACGCGTTGCTGACCAACCCGGAGAAAAAAAGAATTTTATTCATTACTTATGAAGATTTAGTCCAGGATAGCTGGAAAGTGATCAGACACATAGAAGGCTCCTTTGGTCTCACCCGTAGCCGTTTTATGCCGGCCCTTCTAAAGAGAGAGAAATGCTTAAGAAAAATCCCCGCCGAAGAGAGAAACAGGAAAATTAAAGATATCAGGAGAAAGGCTTCCAGAAAAGCATTTGACCTCATGATGGACTTATCCGAAAGATATGAGCACTTTACGCAAAAGGGGGAATTGGAGAGATTGTATCTCTGTGATTGATTTACTTCGTTTTCTCCGACGATACCCATGAAACAAAAAAATGAAAAAGAAATTCTCTGCACTCTCGGGCCCGCTTCTCTTAATGACCGTGTCATTCACCGCCTGACGGACTTAGGGGTGAGCCTTTTTCGTATCAACCTTTCCCACACAAAACTGGAAGATGTTCCGCGCGTGATTGAGTTTATCCAAAAACGCACGAAGGTTCCGGTCTGTTTAGATACAGAAGGCGCGCAGATACGCACGGGCAGTTTTTCCAGGGGAAAAATGACCTTGGAGGAACACGCGACGGTCCGCATTGTCAGGGCGCCCGTTTTAGGAAATGGCAAGCGGTTTAACCTTTACCCGAATGATATTATCGACCGGCTGATTGTTGGTGACTTGGTCAGCATTGATTTTAATTCCGTTCTCGTACAGGTCACCGCGAAAAAGTCCGGGTTTCTTACCGCGCGCGTCGTGACCGGCGGCCTTTTGGGGCAAAATAAAGCCGTCAGTGTCCAGCGGGAAATTGATCTGCCGGCCTTGACCGAGAAGGATTTGGCGGCCATCAAAATCGGCAAAAAAATGGGGATTCACCATGTGGCACTCTCTTTTGCCAATTCGGCGAAAGACGTCGAGGCCTTGCGGGCGCTTGTTGAAAAGAATACGTTTGTCATTTCCAAAATCGAATCCTTAAGCGGTATCCGGCACCTGGAAGATATCGCGCGCAAATCCGACGCCGTCCTCATCGACCGCGGGGATTTGTCGCGCCAGCTCGCCATTGAGCAGATCCCACGTGCCCAGAAGGAAATCATTAAAAGGGCCAAAGCCACCGGCGTTAAGGTGTATGTGGCCACCAATCTTTTAGAGTCGATGATCCACACGCCGACCCCGACGCGCGCGGAGGTGAACGACATTTTTAATACGTTAAACGACGGGGCGGACGGCCTTGTCCTGGCGGCGGAAACGGCCATCGGTTCTTATCCGGTCGGCTGCGCCATGATGGTATCGAAGGTAATTTCGCATTATATCGATTACACAAAGAATTCTTCTTCGCTGCCCGAGCTGGAGCGTCGCGATTCACTTCTTTTGGTCGAGCCGCACGGCGGGAAGCTGGTCCATCGAACGGTTGGTCCCGTTTCGTCCAAAACAATTCAAACATACAAAAGACTTTCCGTTGATATTACGACTCTTCTTGATGCCGAACAGATTGCCATCGGCGTTTTCTCGCCGCTGGAAGGTTTTATGAATCAAAAAGACTTGGAAAGTGTTTTGTCGAATTACCGACTTTCCAACGGCGTTGTCTGGCCGATGCCGATTGTCCTGCAGGCGGCAAAAGAACAAGCCCTGCGGCTGAAAACTGGGGAAACCGT
>Ga0247727_10012805_pt1 | contig 14301 bp, 13 predicted proteins | sample WisWelCaveWW1625_FD_202498 | JGI IMG/M metagenome (GOLD analysis project Ga0247727, IMG submission 202498) | Biofilm microbial communities from Wishing Well Cave, Virginia, United States - WW16-25 | ecosystem: Environmental > Aquatic > Deep subsurface > Groundwater > Cave microbial mat | place... | reverse complement strand
TGGCCGGGGTGGTGCGCACCTTGGAAGCAGGCCTGCCACGGCTGGCTGGGGATCGAGATCGCGTGCGGAGCATCTGCGCCTGGCCCTGGATAGTTAGTCTCACCTTGAACGCGAACTAGAATTAGGCCGGAAAAACAGCGACTTCACCTCAGTCTTCCAATTGGGGTCTCTTACGAGGTTGTTGAAGTTCAGGGTCCAACTTGCAGCATCGATCAGCGCACGCGAGCAAAACGTTGGTCGATGACTTACACCGCGAGCATCCACCCAGGATTCGATTTCGAAGTGGGCGACAAGGGCGTGCTTATTCAAGGATGTGATGCGACGCACCAACGGAACAAAGTCAGTGTCCCCCGTTATTAGCCCCTGCAATACCCGGGCAGTCGTCGCGTCGGCATGGTTTGAATCCTCAACTGGCATCGTGTCCGGCTCCGGGACCGTGGTAGCGGCAGACACACTGCTATCGTTCACAGTCTCCGATGGGAGATACGCAGTAGGTGCAAGAATCTTGCAGACTTGGCGCGTGTCCCGTGCGGCTCGATCGCCCGCCGCGGTCGGCGCCCGCGGCCACAATCGGAGTTCAGCCCTTCGGCCGGGAATCGAGGATGCGGACTTCTTTGAGGGCGGTTTCGAGTTTGATGCGTTGGAGCATCTCGGCGATGGGATGAACCTCGATACGGTTGGGGGTGATCTCAACCTCGTCGCGGAAGCGGGTGCGGATCTTCGGCTCGATCTCCGCAAGCGTCCGGCCGTCGGCAAGGGCGAGATGCAGGATCAGTTCGTCCACGTCGAGCGGGTCGTCGTGGCGTTTGCGGAGTTCGACCTGCCATTCGCCGATTTCGGGGGTGTCGTCGAGGATGTGCTGGAGGGTGTCGAAGTTGACGAGCGCGCCTTTGATCTTGTCGATGCGCAATTCCTTCTGGCTGGAAGCGCGGGAGATGTTGCCCTCGATCCGCGGGACGGTGCGACCGCAGTGGGGACAGGGTTGCCAGTTGATTCCGCCTTCGAGGTAGTCGCCCGTCCGGTAGCGCACGACAACGCTGCCACGGGCGTCGAGCGGCGTGTACACCAGTTCCCCGGATTCGCCCTCCCCTTTCACGTTGCCGGTTTCGGGATCAATGACCTCGAGCACGCCCATGTCGGGGAACAAGTGATACCCACCCTCCTGATCGGGGGGCAGGGGACATTGTCCCCACGCCATGCGGGCTTCCGTGAAACCGTACGTGGCGCAAACGCGAACGGCGCCGGCGCCCATCGCCTGGAGGAGATCGACGATCTTGCGGCGCAGGCCCGGCGGACTTTTCTCGCCGCCGAGCACGACACGGGTAACTTGCGGCCATTTCTTGCCTTGCTCGTGGGCTTCGCGGATGACGTGATAGGTAAACGTCGGCATCCCGATGATGGCTTCGGGTTTCACTTGGTCGATGATGGTGACGTTGCCGGCGGTGCCCATGAGTTTGCCGCCGCCGGTGCTGACCAGCAACATCCCAAATTCCAGCCCGGCAAACACCACCTGCCAGAACCCGAGATGGGGCGCGTACGGAAACATGTTCACACCCCGCATCTTGGTGACCGTGCCAAACGTCTGGATCAACCGCGCCCCCGCTTCCCGCAGGTTCTGCATGTCGCGGTCGGTATAGACAAACGACACGCGCGCGGTGCTGCGGCCCGTGGTGGCGGTCAGGAAAATCGGGCGGAACTCCCGCTCGAACCGGCGCTCGACCGCGCCGCGTCCGCGAAACAAGGCTTCCGCCACCACGCGCGGGCGCTGTTTGAGGACATGGAGGTCCGGGGTGATGACGAACTCGCGGAACTTTTCCGGCTGCTCGGCCGTGGGCAACAGGTCGAGCTTGGAGGTGAACGGCAAGTGCCGCAGCTCGCCGACCGTGTGCACTTGACGAACATCCACCCCGTGTTGGGCGAAGAGTTTCCGGTAGTACGGGCTGAACGGGACGATCACCTCGTTGAGAAAGCGATGCAGTTTCTCGTTCTGGATGCGACGCTGCTCGGCCACGGGCATCCGGTCCCATTTCACGCCGGCACCAATTCCTTCAGCCGTGGCAACACGGCGGTCGCCGCCTCTTCCCCGCAGCGGATGTAGCGGTCGGGATGATAAAAGTCGTACCACACACTCTCGCGCGGGATGGGACGGATGACGATGTCGGCTTCCACGCACGCCTGTTCGGCCATCCGCGACTGCATCGCGTGCATCGAGCGCATGTAGATGTTGATGATGCTCGTCGGCGTGTCCACCAGCGCGCCGGTCTCGCGAACCGCCTTGGTGACGATACCTCCGGTCGCCCGCCGCAACTCGGCCCGGCACCGTTCGCGCTCTTTCATCTCGTCGATGTTGGGGATGGTGTTGATCGCGATGATACGCGACACGCCTGCCCGCGCCAGTACGCTGACGGGCACAGGGTTGGTGATGCCGCCATCAATGAGCGTCCGGCTGTCATTGAGCACGGGGCGGAACACGCCGGGGATCGAAATGCTCGCGCGGATCGCGTCGATCAATTTGCCCTGCTCAAACACGACCTCCTCCATCGTGTTCAAATCGCTGGCCACGATCTTCAGCGGAATCACCGTGTCGCCAAACGTCAGGTCGTCCACAATCGAGTAGAGAAAATCGGTGATCTTGAGGCCGCGGATGATGCCCGAGCCGGGAAACATCGGATCGAGCAGCTTTAGAAACGCGCGCCGGCCTTTCACCCGCAACGCGATCTCTTCCATTTCGTCGGCTGATTTTCCCGTCGCCCACGCGGCGGCGATCAACGCGCCCATCGAGCTGCCGGCCACCACGTCCACGGCGATCTTTTCCCGTTCCAGCACGCGGATCGCGCCGATGTGCGCCAGCCCGCGCGCCGCGCCCGAACCGAGGGCCAGACCGACCAGCACGTTGCCCAGTTCCCGCGCCATCCGGCGCACGACGAAGCTGTACGCTTCCATCGGGCGCCGCACCACGTACGGCGATTCATTCCCCTGCTCCGGCTGGATGTCCGCCTCGGGAATTCGCGCCAACACGTAGGCGATCTGCTGACCCAGTTTGCGTTCCGCCTCCTCGACCCGGGGCGTACCGAGTTCCTGCACCGAGGTCAGGATCAATTTCGCCTTGGGCATGACCGAGACGGCGTGCTTCTCGAGATCGCGCAACAATTCCCGGGTCTGGCCGAGCGATTCCGCTTCGTTCTTGGTGACGACGTAAATCTGGTCCGATTGCAGCAGGCAGGAGAACACCGACCGCGAAACCCGGTTGGGCAGGTCCACCAACACGTAATCGTATTGCTTCACCACCCGACCGAACAGCGGGGCGATTTTTTCCGCGTCGGCCGCGTCTTGTCCCAGCTCCAGGTCCAACCGGTCATATCCGTGCGGGGTGTGGACGACCGATTCCTCCAGCGCGTGACCGTTGCCGGAGGACAACCGGTCGCGCCGGGTCAATGGCGCGGCGCTGCGACGCCCGCTGAAATCCAACAGCAACACCGGCTCGTGCGTCTCGCGCACGAGACTGGCGACGAGGTTGGTGGCGAGCGTGGTCTTGCCCGTGCCCGGCAGGGCGCTGAACAAGCTGATGATCGTGCTGCACTTGGCCCGGTATTTCTCGGCGCGCAGTTCCTTGATGCGATGGCCCATCCGCCCCAACACGCTGGCCGCCACGCGCGGGTCACGCCGCAGCACCGCATCGAACAACTCCCGGGGAATTTTGAGTAGGATGGAATCGTTCAGCGTCCGCACGTTGCACCAGTGCGTCTCGCCGCTGAGCAGGGGCATTTCACCGAAGTAGTCGCCGTTGGAGTAGGTGGTGAACACCCGTTCGTGGCCGCTGCCCAGCCGGGTGTACGCCTGAAGCCGTCCCGAAATCACCGCATACAACGCGTCGCCGGGGTCATCCTCGCGTACCACCAGATCGCCCTTTTTGAACGCCACGATCTCCCCTCCGGCGGCGAGGTCCTTCATCAGTTCTTCCCCCAGACTCGCCAGAAGCGGCACCTGCTCAAGCACTTGAAGCTTCTCGTCCATCTTCGTAACTACCGTACAGTCGCACCCTTGCGCCCCTGATTTAGACAATAGCAGCCTGCGGGCCGACTCAATCATTCGGGCTTGGCCGCGTGGCGCAGTTGCTCAATCACCCGCAAAGTCACCCGTCCCGCCACTTCCAGACTGCGCGGACTAACCTTGTCCAGCGTGTCCTCTTCCGTGTGCCAGTAATCATGACGACCCGGCCCGCTGCCAAATTCGAAATCAATGATATTCACCGCCGGGATGCCCGCCGCCACGAACGGCACATGATCATCCAGCACCTCCTGCCGGCGGTACGTAAACAGTTCCCGCCAACCCAGCGATGTCGCCGCGTCGAACACTTGCTGCACCAACCAGCCCGTGCAATTGGCCGGCATCGTCACCCGCAGGTCCCGATCCCCCACCATGTCCAACAGAATCATCGCCTCCACCGCGCTCGCCCGACCTTCGCCTTTCAACGTCTCCACGAAAAAGGTGCTCCCCCACAACCCGTCATCCCTCCCGTACTCGCGCACGGCTTCCTCGCCGTCGAAAAAGACGAACCACAAATCCCGCTCGCGACCGGCCACCCGCGCCAACTCCAACAACACGCCACTGCTCGATCCACTATCGTTCGCCCCGACAAACCGCAGGTCCGGCAACCACTTCGTGTCGTAGTGCGACCCAATCACAATCATCCGCCCGCGCTTTGACCCATGCGTCCGGCCAATCACATTCCGAAACTGCACCGGCCCCCGTGGCGTGCCGGCATGGAAGGTCTGCTCCTCGACCTCCAGTCCGGCCGCGCGCAACTGTTCTTTCAAATATGCCGCCGCCTGCTTGGCCCCCTCGCTCCCGCTGGGTCGCGCTCCGATCCCGACCAGCTTCTCGACATGGGCGAAGGCACGTTCCCCACTGAAATCTTCCACCCGAAAGCGCGGCTCATCGTTCTGGCCACAGCTCGCCGCGAGGAGCAGACCCAATACGATCAGGCGCGCCGCCATTGCTCCGCCCATTTGATTCGCCGGCCCAATGACGGATGATCGTGCAGCAGGAATTCAATCGCCGGGTGCGGCGACTCATCGGCCAGATTCTGCTCCGCCAGCTTGCGCATCGCGCGGATGAACCCGGCCGCGTTGCCGGTCAACTCCAGCGCGGCGTGGTCGGCCTTCCACTCCCGCCAGCGGGAGAACGCGTTGGTGAGCGGCATCACCACCAGTCCAAACAGAAACAGGCACAACGCCAACAACGGAAACGCCCCAATGTCCGCGCGATCGGCAAAACCCAGCCGCTGCAACCCAATCCAAAATCCAAAATCGGCAATCCAAAATCCGACGAGCGTCGTCAGCGTGCTCCACAAAATCATCTTCGGGATGTCGCCATGCCGGTAATGCGCCATCTCGTGGGCCATCACCACTTCGATTTCGTCCTCGGCAAAATTGCCGAGCAGCGTGTCGCCGAGAATGATCCGTTTGGTCTTGCCCAGACCGGCAAAGGCGGCGTTGGCTTTTTTCGTCTTCTCGCTCATCCCCATCCGGTACACCCCGACCACCCGCGCGCCCACCTGTTGCGCCAGGGCCACCAGCTTCGCCTTCAACGACTCGTTGTCCAACGGCACCAGCTTGTAGAACAATGGCAGGATGAGAACCGGATACAACGTCGAGAGCACCACCCCGAACAACAGAAAGAAACCGCCCGCACCGACCCACCACCACTCCCCCGACCGCCGCAGCAGGAAATAGATGACCTCCAGCGCCACCACGCCCAGCGCGAGGTTCAGCCCCAGCGACTTCAACTCATCCAACGCCCAGCCACCGAGTTTCTCGTTGGAAAGACCGAACCGATGTTCGAGCCAGAAACCGCCGAAGAAATTCAGCGGCAGGAAAACCAGCTTCGCTCCGACGATCAAGACCACCCCGTAAAAGGCGACGTGCTGCCAAGGATTCGGCAGGAGTTGCCGGCTGGTGTCAGTTAACTCGCGCGACCAGTCGGCGACCAGCAACATTACGAGCGCCACCAGCGTCAGCGCCGTCTCCGCGACGAACAGCCAGTTGTGAATCGCTTCGTACCGCTTGGCGCGTTGTCGCTGGGCTTGCACCCCTAGAGCTTATCAATCCCCAGGAGACCCAGCAACCGTGTCAAATCATCATTGCCGTAATACTCGATCTCGATCCGGCCTTTGCCGGACCGACCGTGTCGCATCGTCACGCGCGTGCCGAGACGCTGTTGCAGGCGTTCCTCCAGCGCGGTGATTGCCGGCAGCTTCACGGACGCGCCGACCGCGCGCACTTTGGCCTTGGCCAAGCCTTTGAGTTGCTCGACCAACGCTTCGGTGTCGCGCACGCTCAGGTTGCGTTTCAACACGCGCTCGGCGACGAGCCGCTGCTCCTCACCGATGGTCAGGCTGAGAATCGCCTTGGCGTGGCCGACACTGAGCCGGCCGGTGCCGACCCATTGCTGGACCTCATCCGGCAGGCTCAACAATCGCAGCGCATTGGCCACGGTCGCCCGGTTGCGGCCGACTTTCTGGGCGATTTGCTCCTGGGTGAGCTGGAATTGTGTCGCCAGTTGCTGATAGGCCCGCGCCTCTTCGATGGCATCGAGGTCTTCGCGCTGGAGATTTTCAATCAGCGCCAGCTCCAACGCCTCTTGATCGCTCGCCTCACGGACGATGGCCGGGATGGTCGTCAAACCGGCTTCGCGCGCCGCACGCCAACGTCGCTCGCCGGCGATCAACTCGAACCGGACCGTTGCCGCGCCATCCACTGCATCAGTGATCTGACCGTCTCGCCAGGGGCGCACGAGTAACGGCTGCACCACGCCACGCTGCCGGATGGAGTCGGCCAACTCTTGCAACTGGTCGGGGTCGAAATCCGAACGTGGCTGATACCGGCTGCGTTGAACCTGATCAACGGGGATGTGCTGGACGCCGCGCACTTCCGCGACCGGCTCGCTGATAGGCGGCGTGACCGGCGCTTCGAATCGTGGAACTTCTGCGACTACGGTGCGCGTGATGCCGGCGTTGATGAGCGCATCAAGTCCCCGTCCCAATGCCTTTTTCGTCATGGGAAGATTCCCACCTCCTTGAAAGGCTTTGTAGAGGCTGAAACAACGATTGTCGAGACATATTTCGGCTGTTTCTGGCCCAAAAAGGAAAGGCCCGGCCAAAGCCGGGCCTTGCAGAACTGGCGAGCGCGGTGCGGGCGGCTACAAAAATGATACCGCTCAGGCCACGACAACGCGGCGACCGTGGTAGTTGCCTTCCAGTCGCACCTGCCGGGTGTTGATCAAGTCCGCCACGATCAACGCGCTAAGTCGTTGATTCTGCGTCAGATCGTTGACCGTCGCGATGAGATCGCCCAAGGTGGGCCGTTCGTTGCCGGGTAGCCTGTTATTGTTTCTTTTCATCACGGGCTGGATTTTAGCAGGCCCAATGCCAGCGAGCGGAGTGGCGCATCGGGCGCGGGGCTTGACTTGCCACGCCCTTTTTGGAATGGTCGCTCCGGCAACCAGGTTGGGGATGTAGCTCAGTTGGGAGAGCGCCTCGTTCGCAACGAGGAGGTCAGGGGTTCAACTCCCCTCATCTCCACCAACTTTCAGGCGGGAGACATCGAATGGCAAACTACGCGCACCCCGGAGTACTGGTCTCGACCGATTGGGTCGAACAACACAAAGCCGACAGGAATGTCCGCCTCGTTGAAGTGGATGTGGACACCTCGGCCTACGAACAGGGACATCTCGCCGGCGCCACCGCTTGGAACTGGACCAGCCAGCTCTGCGACAACGTTCGCCGCGACATCCTCAGCAAGGCCGACTTCGAGGCGCTCATGCGCGCCTCCGGCATCACCAACGATACGACCGTCGTTCTCTACGGCGACAACAACAACTGGTTCGCCTGCTACGCGTTCTGGCAGATCAAGCTCTACGGCCACGCCGACGCCCGCATCATGAACGGCGGACGCAAACTCTGGCTCGCTCAAAACCGACCCGTCACCAAGGATGCGCCGCAATGCCCGGCGGCCAACTACACCGCGAAAGACCCCGACAACTCGTTGCGCGCCTTCCGTGATGATGTCGCCAAGGCCATCCGCAGCGTTGGCCTGATCAACCTCGTGGACGTTCGCTCGCCCGACGAATACAGCGGCAAGGTCATCGCCCCACCCGGCATGACCGAAACCGCGCAACGCGGCGGCCACATCCCCACGGCGCGCAGCATCCCGTGGGCGCAGGCGGTCAACGAGGACGGCACCTTCAAGAGCGTCGAAGCGCTGCAGCAATTGTATGCGTCGCGGGGCGTCGAGTCCGGCCGCGATTGCATCGCGTACTGCCGGATTGGCGAACGGTCGGCGCACAGTTGGTTCGTGCTCAAGTATCTGCTCGGCTTTCCCCACGTGAAAAACTATGACGGCTCGTGGACCGAATGGGGCAACCTCGTCGGCGCCCCCATCGCGAAAGGCGACAAACCGGATTGATGTCCCCCGATCCGCTTCTGCCGGCTGCCGACCCTGACCAACTTCTGCGGACCATCGGTAACACCCCGCTGATTCCGTTGCGGCGAATTGGCGGGGAGTATTCGCGAGTCCGCATTCTCGCCAAGGCCGAGTGGTTCAATCCCGGCGGCTCGGTCAAAGATCGTCCAGCCTACAGGATGTTGCGCGCCGCCGAACTGGCTGGCACGCTCGCGCGCGACAAGATCATCCTCGACGCCACCAGCGGCAATACTGGCATCGCCTACGCCATGATCGCCGCCCGGCGCGGCTACCGCTGCAAACTGCTCATGCCCGCCAACGCCAGCGCGGAACGCAAGAAACTCCTCCAGGCTTACGGCGCGGAGTTGGTCCTCACCGAACCGGCCGAAGGCAGCGACGGCGCGTTCTTCGGGGTTCAAGAAATGTACAAACAGCACCCCGACCGCTACATCTATCCCGATCAGTACAGCAACCCCGAAAACCCAAAAGCGCACTACGAAACAACCGGCACCGAGATTCTCCGGCAGACCAACGGCGAAATCACCCACTTCATCGCCGGCCTCGGCACCAGCGGGACGCTCATGGGCACAGGCCGACGGTTGCGCGAGGCGAATCCCAAGACCAAAATTATCGCGATGCAGCCCGACGGCCCGTTTCACGGCCTCGAAGGTCTCAAACACATGGAAACGGCCGCGCACGTGCCGGAACTTTTCGATCCCAGCTTCCCCGACGAGACCATACCCGTCGGCACCGAAGCGGCCCAACAGATGGCGCGACGAATGACCGCCGAGGAGGGCTTGTACGTCGGCGTCAGCGCCGGCGCCGCCATTTGCGCCGCGCTAAAGCTCGCGGCAAAGATCGAAACCGGCACCATCGTCGCCATCTGCCCCGACGGTGGCGAACGCTACCACAGCGAAAAGTTTTGGGATGCCGCATGAAACTCGCGCGGGTTCTGCTCGAGCAAATCCGCCGTCATTTGGAAGCCGGCTACCCCAACGAAGCCTGCGGCGTCCTGCTTGGGAAGGATGGCGTCGTCACCGAAATCGCAATGGCGGACAACACCCGCACGGATAGCGCCCGCAACCGGTACCTCATCGATCCCCTCGCCTATCTGAAGATCGAGCGTGCCGCCGACCAGCGCGGTTTGGAGGTGCTCGGCATCTACCACTCGCACCCCGACGTGGCGGCTCGCCCTTCGCAATTCGACCTCGACCATGCCTGGCCGAATCTCTCCTACCTCATCGTCTCCGTTGTCAAGGGTAAGGCCGTCGAGTCCAATTCGTGGCTGCTCCGGGAAGATCGCAGCCAGTTTGACCAAGAGGCCGTCACAGTGCTAGACTAGCGCCGCGAGAAATCATTATGGCAATCAAAGTGACCATTCCAACGGCCTTGCGCCGCTTTGCCGACAACCAGGCGAGCGTCGAGGTGCAGGGTAAAACCATCAGCGAAGTGCTGAACAACCTGACCCGGCAGCATGCGCAATTGCGGCAACACTTGTATTCCGACGACGGCAAGCTGCGCAACTTCGTGCGCGTGTACGTCAACGACGAAGATATTCGCGCCAAGGGTGACAATGCGCCGATCAACGAGAACGACGAAATCTCCATCGTCCCCTCCATCGCCGGGGGCAACCTTGCCAAAGTCGATCCGGTCGTCAAAGACCGCGCGAAGCTGACCAACGAGGAAATCAAGCGCTACTCCCGGCATCTCATCCTGCCGGAAGTCGGCGTTGAAGGCCAGGAACGGCTCAAAGCCGCCAAAGTCTTGTTGATTGGCTCCGGCGGACTCGGCTCTCCCCTCGCCCTCTACCTCACAGCGGCCGGCGTCGGCAACATCGGCATGGTCGAGTTCGACACCGTGGACTTCTCCAACCTCCAGCGCCAAATCCTCCACTTCACGCCGGACGTGGGCAAACACAAGCTCCAGAGCGCCGAGGAAAAACTCAAGGCGATCAACCCGAATCTGAAGTTCACCCCCTACAACACCAAGCTCACCAGCGACAACGCGCTCGACATCCTCAAGGATTACGACGTGGTCATTGATGGCACCGACAACTTCCCCACCCGCTACCTCGTCAACGACGCCTGCGTGATGCTCAAGAAGCCGAACGTGTACGGCTCGATTTTCCGTTTCGAAGGCATGGCCAGCGTATTCGCGCCGCACCTCGGCGGGCCGTGTTACCGATGCTGGTATCCCGAACCGCCGCCGCCCGGGCTTGTCCCGAGTTGCGCGGAAGGCGGCGTGCTCGGCGTCATCTGCGGCATCATCGGCAACATCCAGGCCAACGAAGCCATCAAACTCATCATCGGCAAAGGCAAACCGCTCATGGGCCGGCTGCTGCGGTTCGACGCGATGGACATGAGCTTCCGGGAATACAAAATCCCGCGCGACCCCAACTGCCCCGTCTGCGGCAAGAACCCGACGGTCACCAAACTTATCGACTACCTCGAATTCTGCGGCATCGGCCGCGGCGGCGAAGCCGGTGGCACTTCCGGCGACTCCATCGTGGATCAAAAAGAAGAAGGCCTTGGCCCGGACGACATCAGCGTCGAGACGCTCAAGAAGATGCGCGACGCGAAAGACGACTTCGTCCTCGTGGACGTGCGCAACCCCGACGAGTTCGAGATCAGCGTCATCGACGGCTCGGTCAAACTCCCCTTACCGGAGTTGCCGCAACGCTTCAAGGAATTGCCCAAGGACAAACTGTTAGCCGTGCACTGCAAGATGGGTGGCCGCAGCGCCCGCGCCGTCAACTTCCTCAAGCAGCAAGGTTACTCGAAGGTCAAGAACGTCGCCGGCGGCATCAACGCCTGGGCCGAACGCATCGACCCAAACGTGCCGCAGTATTAGGCAGCGGTTGCAGTTCGCCTTTTGTAGGAAACAGGTTTTGACGGACGATTGTTGGGCAGGGGAAGCGTAGCCGCCGATTCCGCCAATACCAATACACCTTGCGATGAAACTGCCGGCTTGTGGATGTTCCCATTGTGGAGCGCGCTTCGCGCTACCCTGTAAACCTCGCTGCGCAGATCAACGGTTTTGCCGTGCAGAACGGCAGTATGGGCGGCTTTGAGGTCGGCGTCAGTGGCGGCTTCACTGAAGAAGCGAAACGAAGATGCGGCGAGGTAATCGAGGCGGTCATCGAAGGCGAGCCATTTGCGACCTTCGCATTCGGCCACATAGCCGGTCGTGTTCGAGCCGGCAAAGATGTCGAGCACGAGGTCGCCCGGTGCCGTGAGGAAGCGGATGAAAAACTCCGGCAGTTTTGCAGGAAAGCGGGCCGGATGACCTTTCACGCCGACGGTCTTACAGCCGCGCAAATAGCTGCCGTTGGATTCGGTGTTCGGAATCTGTAAGAGATTTGGCGGTATCGCGCCGCCGTTGTCCTTTCCGAAAGCTTTGCCGATGTCGTGGCCGGACGGACGTTTCTTGGGCGTGTAGAAAGCCTCGGGATCTTCGAGCAGTTTCTTCATCCGGTCGCTGTACTCGGTGAGCACTTTGGTTACGTCAGCCTTCGGCGAGCGTGTTTTGCCAAACCACCAGACAGTGTTAACGGCGTCTTTCGCACGGAGCTTGCGCTTGTTCACCCATTCGATGGGGCTGGGAAGTTTGGAAGGGTTGAACCAGTAAAAGTCTTCGGCGAGGTGGAAGCCGAGTTCGTCGCAGAAATGAACCGCCACGCGAAAATTGTAGAGGCTGCGCGTGGGCGCACCGGGTTCGTAAGCACCACCGAGGTCGAGCACGAAACTGCCATCGTCTTTGAGCTTGCGATGCACAAGCCTTGCGAATTGCGCCAACCACGCCACGTACTCAGTCTGGACTTTGTTGCCGTATTCTTTTTCGCGCTGAAGAGCGAACGGCGGGCTGGTGAGAACGAGGTTGATACTGGAATCCGGTAGTCCAGCGAGCAGGTCGAGCGAGTCTCCGCAATGCGCCCCTCCCCAGTTTGTGAGGTACGCAGGCGATGCTAATTTCGGTAACATAGAAGCTACTTTAAGGCTGTAGATGTAAAGTCGTCAACTTCGTTAATCTGCCACGGATGAAATCCAAACCAGTGTCTCGACGGATTTTCGCAGAAAACTTGCGCAAAGCAAGACATGCGAAGGGACTTTCCCAAGAAGATCTGGCGGAATTGGCAAATCTGCATCGCACCTACGTCGGTTCGGTCGAGCGCGCAGAGCGCAACGTCTCCATCGACAACATGGAGCGATTAGCCGCAGCGGTTGGCGTTCCGCTACCGGCGTTGTTGAAGGAAACCAAGCGATGAAGCCGCATCCGGACACAGCGGAACTTGAGCGATTGTTTCCCTATATCCGCGAATATCAAGTGCTCGCCTCGAAGCATGGTATCGGCGACATCTTCCAAGACAACGGCGGCAAGTTGCTTCAACTCTTGCTCATCACAGGACTCAAGGGAGCAGGCAGTCGTGAAGGCAATGATGCTCGCGACGAGGAGGGCCGGGAATACGAGTTGAAGTCGGTGAACACTTTACTGACGCAGAGCTTCTCCACTCACCACCACATGAATCCGACCATTCTGGCGAAGTACCGGCAGGTGGACTGGGTATTTGCCGTCTACAAGGGCATCGAGTTGCAGGCGATTTACCAGATGAAACCTGCGGGGTTAGAGCCATACTTCTCGAAGTGGGAATCCAAATGGCACGGGTCAGGAAGCAAAGACATCAACAACCCTAAAATACCCGTGAAGTTTGTCGTCGAACGTGGGGAGTTGATCTACCCAAAGTCGCTGTAGAATCGCCGGCATCTTCGGCAGACCGCGCTCAACCTCCAGCCATACTTGCCGGCAGCTTGTCGCTCCTATTGGTTTGCTTTGGGGGCTTGGTATTGTTCGTCGCTGACCTTTTCCATCCAGTCAACCATCTTGCCGTCGAGCGCTTCTTGAATGGCGATATGCGTCATGGCCGTGGTCGGCGCAGCGCCGTGCCAGTGTTTCTCGCCCGCTGCGACACAAATCACGTCACCGGGGCGGATTTCTTCGATCGGGCCTCCCCAACATTGCGCGCGCCCGCAGCCGGCAGTCACGATGAGGGTCTGTCCCAGCGGGTGGGTGTGCCACGCTGTTCGCGCGCCGGGCTCGAACGTGACACTGGCGCTGACCGCGCGTGCCGGAGCGTTTGCTTGGAACAAAGGATCGATGCGCACTGTGCCGGTAAAATATTCGGCCGGTCCTTTGCCGGAAGGTTGTGAGCCGCTTCTTTTGATTTCCATTTTTGAATTCCGACCTTTGAGTTAAACGTCGGTGCGAGTTTACTACGCGCCGGCGTGGCTGTCGCACCTAATCTTGCTCGACCTGTTGCGATCTTGCTCGAAAAGCGCAGATGAAGGCGCAGGCGTAACCCGCCGCGCCCGCGCCGTCAACTTCCTCAAGCAGCAAGGTTACACGAAAGTCAAAAACGTCGCCGGCGGCCACGTGAAACGTGGTAAACATCAACGCCTGGGCCGAACGCATCGACCCGAACGTGCCGCAGTATTAGTTCACGGCGTCTCACCCGAATGCGTGGGAGCAGCACTTATTCAGAGCAGAGAGATCATAATATACGCCCGCCACTCTTAGACTTATCGTGATCCTCACTACCGGTACTCGTGGCCCATGGGAATCGATCATCAGTTATCTTCCTGGCTGCGTCATACTCCTGTAGTAACGCACATAGCGGAGACCATACTAACGGTCAGGGACTTGGAGCGTTTTCCCGCAGCTAGTGCTCCGTCAATCTTGGATGCAAGGGTAAAGGCGCTTTAGTTTGATGCGCGCTTCGGCGGTGGTAAAGCGCCAGTCGGCGCGCACCCCGGCGCGATTGCGTTTCTCTGTCCATGCCCGCGCC
>Ga0247727_10012804_pt1 | contig 14301 bp, 15 predicted proteins | sample WisWelCaveWW1625_FD_202498 | JGI IMG/M metagenome (GOLD analysis project Ga0247727, IMG submission 202498) | Biofilm microbial communities from Wishing Well Cave, Virginia, United States - WW16-25 | ecosystem: Environmental > Aquatic > Deep subsurface > Groundwater > Cave microbial mat | place... | reverse complement strand
TGGCAGAGGCATATAGGCCTCGCACGAAGTCCTGCGTATAGCCGATGGCGTTCTGGCATTGCGCGGGCGTAGTAAGCGCCGGGCCGCGGCCGGGCACCAGGGCGCGCGGCTTCAGCGCCCGCAGCTTGTCCAGCGTGTGGGGCCACTCCTCGAGGTGCGCGTCACCGGTGTAAATGCCGGCGTTGTATTCGACCAGGTCCCCGGAGAACAGCACGCGCTCCAGCGGTAACCAAACGACGCTATCGCCGCCCGTGTGTCCCGGGCCGACGTGCAGGATGCGCGCTTCCAGCTTGCCCATCATCACGGTGAGCGAGTGCTCGAATATGAGCGTGGGCCAGGTGAGGCCGGGGATCGATTTCGCGCCGCGGAAAAGGCGCGGGAAGCGCCCGATCTCGCTCGCCATGTCCTGCTTGCCGCGCTCCCGGATCAGGCCGAGCGTCTTGCGGCTGGCGATGACCTGTTCGGCCTTGTAGGCCGAGGCGCCCAGCACGCGCACCGCGTGGTAGTGCGACAGCACCACGTACTTGATCGGCTTGGCAGTCACCCGCCGGATGCGCCGGATGACTTCGCGCGCCATCAGCGGCGTGGCCTGGGTGTCGATCACCATCACGCCGTCGTCGCCGACGATCACGCCGGTGTTCGGGTCGCCCTCGGCGGTGAAGGCGTAGGCGCTCCTGGAGACGCGCCGGAAGGCGATTTTCTTCGGCTGGAGGTCGGCCCGGGAGGCGAAGGCTTTCATCTGCTCACTTTGCGCAAGTGCTTGTCAGGCAGCGGGCATGATAGACGTTTGCCGCGGGGTGGAAAAGCGCGGCGCGACGGATTCGCGGATAATGATCGCCGCCACCCCTACGGAGTTTCGTCATGGGACGTCCGGAAAAGATCCGACTTGGCGACGTACTCGTCGCGCAGAAGGCGATCTCGCAGGACCAGCTGAAGAGCGCGCTCGAGCAGCAGAAAAAGAGCGGGCGCAAGCTCGGGCGCGTGCTGATCGAGCAGGGCTTCGTCAACGACGAGCAGATCTGCGAGGCGATCTCGCGCCAGCTCAATATCCCCTACATCAACCTGAAGTTCTACAACTTCAACCAGGAAGTGGTGCGACGCCTGCCCGAGGTGCAGGCCCGGCGCTTCCGCGCCATCGTGCTGGAGGACCGGCGCGCCAACATGCTGGTCGGCATGGCCGACCCGACGGACCTGTTCGCCTTCGACGAACTGGGCAAGATCCTGCAGCGCGAGATCGAGGTGGCGGTGGTGAGCGAGGCGCTGCTGCTGCAGACCATCGATCGCGTGTACCGCCGCACCGAGGAGATCAGTGGCCTCGCCAAGGAGCTGGAGCGCGACATCGGCGACTCCTACGTCGACTTCGGCGCGCTCGGCGCGGGCGTCGGCGCGGAGGAAGCGCCGGTGGTCAAGCTTCTGCAATCGGTGTTCGAAGACGCGGTGCAGGTGAACGCCTCCGACGTGCACATCGAGCCGCAGGAAGGCAAGGTGCAGATCCGCTTCCGCATCGACGGCGCGCTCAATCCGCAGACCGACGTCGACAGCCGCATCGGGCCTGCGCTGGTGCTGCGCTTGAAACTGATGGCAGGGCTGGACATCTCCGAGAAGCGCCTGCCGCAGGACGGACGCCTGAACGTGATCGTGCGCGAGCAGAAGATCGACGTGCGCATGTCGTCCATGCCGACCCAGTACGGCGAGTCGGTGGTGCTGCGCCTGTTGAACCGCAAGGCGACACTGCAGCGCCTGGACCGCCTCGGCATGCCGGGTGACATGCTGCAGCGCTTCCAGCAGCTGCTGCAGCGCACTGCCGGCATGATCCTGGTCACCGGCCCGACCGGCAGCGGCAAGACCACCACTCTCTATGCGGCGCTGGCCGAGCTGAATACCGTGGACCGCAAAATCCTCACCGTTGAAGACCCCGTGGAGTACCGCCTGCCCGGCATCAACCAGGTGCAGGTGAACGAGAAAATCGATCTCAGCTTCGCGCGCGTGCTGCGCTCCACCCTGCGGCAGGACCCCGACGTGCTGCTGATCGGCGAGATCCGCGACCAGGAAACCGCGCAGATCGGACTGCGCGCGGCGCTCACCGGTCACCTGGTGTTTTCCACGCTGCACACAAAGGATGCGGCGAGCACGCCGATCCGGCTGGTGGACATGGGTGCGCCGAGCTACATGGTGGCGACCTCAGTGCACGCGGTGATCGCACAGCGCCTGGTGCGCTTGATCTGCGAGAGTTGCACCGAGGACCGCGGGCCCGACGCTCAGGACGGGCGCTGGCTGGAGGCGGTGCTGGGATCCGACTGGGCCGGGCGCAAGTATCGCCATGGTCGCGGCTGCTCGCACTGCAACGGCACGGGCTACGCGGGGCGCACGGGCGTCTACGAGATGCTCGAAATGACGCCCGACCTGGTGCGCGCGGCGAACAAGGCCGACCCCAACACGTTCATCGACGCGGCGCACGTGCACCTCAAGGGGCGAACTCTGACCGACCACGCCATCGCGCTGGTCGTCGCCGGGCGCACCACAGTCTCGGAGGCGATCAAGGTAGCGGTGCAGGTGGAGGACTGATGCCGGCGTTCGCTTATCGAGGTCGCGACGCGCGCGGCGGACTGGTCACCGGCAGGCTGGACGGCGCGAGTTCCGGCGCCATCGCCGACCAGTTGCTGGCGATCGGCGTGACCCCGGTGGAGATCTCGCCCGCGGGCGAGAGCGCCGGCATCGCCGCGCCCGATTGGTGGCGGCGGCTGTCGGCGCCGGTGATCACGGACGTGGACGTGATGTTGTTCTCGCGGCAGATGTATGCGCTGCTCAAGGCCGGGGTGCCGATCCTGCGCGCCCTGGCAGGGCTGCAGCAGTCGGCGACCAACGTCTCGCTCGCCGAGGTGATCGGCGACCTGCGCGTAAGCCTCGACGCCGGCCGCGAGCTGTCGGCGGCGATGCGCAGCCATCCGAAAGTGTTCAGCCCGTTCTACATCAGCGTGATCCGCATCGGCGAGGCCACCGGCGAACTCGACCAGTCGTTCAACCGCATGTTCGAGTACATGGAGTTCGACAAGGAGATCCGCGACCGCATCAAGGCCGCGGTGCGTTACCCGATCATCGTACTGGTGGTGATCGCGGCGGCGGTGGCGATCGTCAACTTTGCCGTGATCCCGGCCTTCGCCAAGATCTTCGAGTCGCAGAAAGTGGCGCTGCCGCTGCTCACGCAACTGCTGATTGGCACGTCGAACTTCTTCCTGGCGTACTGGCCGGCGATGCTCGCCGCCATTGTCGCTGCGGCGGTCGGAACGCAGATGTACTTGGGCACCGAGCGGGGCCGCTACCAGTGGGACCGATGGAAATTGCGCCTGCCGCTCGCCGGGCCGATCATCCTGCGGGCAACCCTTGCGCGGTTCGCGCGCGGCATGGCGCTCGCGATACGCGCTGGATTGCCGATCGTGCAGGCCATGTCGGTGGTCGCGGAGGTGGTGTCGAATGCGCACATGGCGTTGCGCATCCACAATATGCGTGATGGCATCGAGCGCGGAGAGTCGGTGCTGCGCACCGCCACCGCGGCCGGCATCTTCACGCCGGTCGTGCTAGAGATGATTTCGGTGGGCGAGGAGACGGGAGAGATGGACGACCTGATGACCGAGGTCGCCGACATGTACGAGCGCGAGGTGGATTACGAAATCAAGAACTTGGCCGCCAACATCGAGCCTATCCTGACCATCGTGCTGGGCGTGATGGTCCTCCTGCTCGCGCTGGGGGTGTTCTTGCCGATCTGGAACTTCGGCAGCGTCATGCTCAAGAAGTGATCCCTGCCAACCGGCAGCGCAATAACCTGCAGTCCGCGCTCTACGTCGCCATCGCCGGCGTGCTCGCGGCGGTGCTGCTGGAGCGGCTGCTCACCTACGCCGAAGTTGCTGAAAAGGCTGCAATGGAGGCCACGGTCAGCCGCCTGCGTACAGCGCTCTACGCGAAGGTGGCCTACCTTGCCTTGCGCGGAGAGTACCAGGCGATCGAGTCCCTGTCCGAACAGAGCCCGTTCGCGACGGGAGACATGAAATCGTCGAACTACCTGGGCGCGTTCGATGGCGTTCCGGCGGGAGGCGGCGAAGGCGGCAAGTGGTTCTACGACCGCGTGCGGCATGAACTGGTCTACGTGCCGAATCTCACGCGGTACTTTTCAGGCGTCGACGGCGAACAATCGCCCGGCTTGATCCGTTACCGTGTCGAGGTGCTGAAGGCTTCGAAATACGCCTACACCGGAGTGGCGATCAGGTCTGTCAACGCCGTCAGGTGGGACCCGGCGCCGTGATAAATCTCACGTCACGTCTAACATCTCCGTTCGAACTGATTGACTCGTATTGACAAAGTCCGGTTGCAAGCCTTCGCAGGCAGGGGTAATATTGGATTGTCAGATACAAAAACCACGAGGGAAGGGCTCTTCATGCGAAAAGCGATGCAAGCAGGTTTCACCCTGATCGAACTGGTGGTGGTGATCGTGATCCTCGGCATCCTGTCCGCGATCGCGGTGCCGCAGTTCTTGGACATTTCCACGAACGCTAGAAACGCCGTCCTGGATGGCGCCTGCGGAGCGCTGCAGTCCTCGTCGGTGATCCTGTACGCCTCCAGCAAGGCGGCCAATCCCTACGCGGCCATCACCGGCAACGTTGTGGTGACGTCGGGGATCACTTTCGGCGGTACTTGTGCTGCACCGACCGTCTCGGACACCGTAGTGCTCAACAGGCCCTGCACGGCTGTACCCGCGCAGCTTTGCACTTAACGCGAACGGCGCTGTTCGGCGCACGGTTGGAGTGCCGCCGATAGCAGACCGCATGACTGCAAGAAAGGGGAGCCTCGCGGCTCCCCTTTTTTTTCTGTCCCTCGCCGCTGTGTGCGCCGGTTCGCGCCTCGGTTTTGTGGCGCCCTGGGCCGCAGCGGCATCGCTGCTTGGGCTCGCAGGCTGGGCTGGGGCAACCGGCGAAGTCATTCCTCGATCCCGGCTTTCCGCTGCAGTATTCTGCTACGCGTTGCTGGTGGCGCTAAACACCCTGCTCGTGAGCCCCGCGTACACCCCGGCCGGGCTGTATCACCCGCTCCTCCTGTGCACTGCATTCCTCGTCGCGCGCCGTTTCCCGGATCGTACGGAGCTGGGCGCCGCGATCGCGGCCCTCACCATGGGCGCGATTCTCGCTGCATGGGGGCTTGCACAGATCGGCCCGCTGGGCGTGGCGCGGGCGCATGCAATTTTCGAGACACCGGCAACCTACGCGGCCGTGGTCAACCTGCTGCTGGTCCCGCTGCTGGCATTGGCAATGACCGGGCGGCGCGCTGCATGGGTGCTCGCGCTGGGCGGCCTGCTCGCGGCTGCAATATTTGCGGCTGGCAGCCGAGGCGGCCTTCTCGCGCTTGCGGCTGGGCTTGGGACGGCGGCGATTCTTGCACTGCGCGCGGGAATGATGCAGCGGCGAGGACTGGTGCTGGCGCTTGCCTTGCTCGCCGCGGGATGGATACTGGCGGCGGGGCTGCGCGCGCTGCCCTGGGGAGACCTGGCCGAATCAGGCGTGGAAACGCCGCCGACCGCGGAGGCGCAATCCGCGTCGTCCCAATCGCGCCTCGAACTCTACGACTTGTCCCGGACGGCGTGGCTGGAGCGCCCGCTGACGGGAACCGGTTACCTGACGTTCCGCTATGTGCTCGAGCAGGGCCGCGCCAAGGTGCCGAGCTACGGCGAGTTGCTCGAAACCTGGTTCGTGCACAACGACTACCTGCAGACGCTGCAGGAATTGGGTCCGCTTGGCCTGGCGGCGTTGCTCGCGCTCGTCGGGTTGCCCGCCTGGCTCGGCCATCGGCGCATTCCCCTGCTACCGATGGAACGGCGGGACGCACCGCTCGCCGCCGCTGCCGCGCTGGCGGCAATGGGGTTTCACGCGCTGGTCGACTTTCCCTTCTACATTCCCGTCTGCCTGGTTCTCTACGGCGCCCTGCTGGGCTCCCTGGATCGCAAGCTGGGGGAAGGGGAACCAAGGGCCGCACAGCCGCTGCATGCGGCAATGTGGTTTCGCGCCGCGCGCGCGGGATTTTTGCTGCTGGCTGGCGTCATTCTGCTGCGGCCAGTGGTCGCGGAGGCCGCAGCCGAATGGGGCCTGAGCCGCTCCGAGCGAGGGCACTCGCAGAGCGCGGCGTTCTGGCTGGAGGCGGCCCGGCGTTTGGAGCCCGTCGACTGGCGCTACCATTGGTACGCAGGGCAATTCTGGGACGGGCAGGCCTCAGTCTCTGGCAGGCGCGAAGCTGCGCGCCTTGCGGCCCAGGCCTATGCCGCCGGCTTCGAAGCGAACCGACTGGACGTCAGGAACTTGTTGGGAAAAATCTCGGTGCAGCGCCGCCACGGCAAGTTGCTCGATGCGCCGGCCGATGCGCGCACGCAGGCCAGATGGGTGGCTGAGGCGGAAGCGCTTGCGCCTTTCAACGACGCCGTGCGCCGCGAACGCGCGCTGCTGGGGGCGGCGCAATGACGCTGCGCTTTGCCCGCGGCCATACGCTCGCCGAACTGGTGATCGTGATCGTGATCGCCGCGATACTCGCCGCGATCGCCATTCCGCAGTTCAATCCGCGCGAAATTGACGCCACCTGGTACCACGAGCAGGTTCGCTCCGCGGTGCGCTATGCGCAGCGGACCGCGGTCGCGCAGCGGCGATGCATCTTCGTTTCCGTCACCGCCGCGCAGGTGGCGCTGTTTGACGGCGGCAGCAATTGCGTCATGACCGCAACGCCGGTGGTCCAGCTCGCCACCGGCCAGGCGGTCGTCCTGATCGCCCCGGCCGGAGTCGTCCTGAGCCCCGCGCCGAACGACTTCTGGTTCAACGGCCTGGGCCAGCCGAGCGGTGCCACGGGGATCACCATCGGCAGCCGCAGCGTCGTCGTCAACGCCGAGACCGGCTATGTCCAGTAGCCGCCAGCGCGGACTTTCGCTGATCGAGGTGGTGATCTTCATCGTGGTGCTGGGCATCGGCATCGCGGGGATGGCGATCCTGTACAACCAGCTCACCCTGGCAAGCGTCGATCCCCTGGTGCGCAAGCAGGCGGTGGCGATCGCGAATTCGCTCATGGAAGAGATTCAACTGCGGCCGTTCACCTATTGCGATCCGGACGATCCGCTGGTGTTCACCGCAGGCAGTCCGGCAGCGTGCGGGATCCAGGAAGGGATCGGGGTGGAGGGCGGCGAGACGCGCTATGCCGATCCGCGCTTCGATAACGTCAGCGACTACAACGGTTTCACGATGGCGGGCAGCATTCAAGACATCAACAACGGCACGATCACGGGTCTAGCTGGTTACTCGGCGTCGGTAGCGGTTGCCAATGCCGGAGGCGATTTTCCCGCAGCAGTTCCCGCGAACGACGCGCTTCGCATCACTGTCGCTGTGACCGGCCCCGCCAACGTTGGCGTGGTCCTCGTTGGCTACCGTTTGCGCTATGCACCCAATTCGCCCTGAACGCGGCGTCACGCTGATCGAGCTGGTGGTGGCGATGGTCGTCGTCGGCATCGTCGTCGCGGCCGTGGTGTTCTTCCTCAACCCGCTGCGCCAGAGCACCGATCTGGCGCTGCGCGCCGAGCTCACCGACATCGCCGACAACGCGCTGCAGCGCATTGGCCGCGACGCGAGGCTCGCCCTGCCAAACAGCGTACGCGTCGATTCGACCACCGTGCCGGGGTCGGTGTTCCTCGAGTTCATCGCCGTGCGCACTGCCGGGCGCTATCGGGCCGAGGGCGGCGGGCCGATAATCGCCGGCAACTGCCCGACCGACGGCTCGGGCGTGCCCGACAGCGATCAGCTCGTGTTCGACGCGGCAGACACTTGCTTCACCTCATTGGGCAAGCTGCCAGGAACGGTCGTCGCGGGCAGCGACCAGCTGGTGCTCAACAACTACGGATTCGCGAACCAGAATGCCTACCAGACTGCCGGCATTCTGAATCGGGTGACCATCACCAGTGTCGATACCTCGCAGGCGAACCGGGATCGCATCGAATTCGCGTCCACCACTTTCCAGCGCGCCCTGCACGATTCTCCCGGCAAGCGCTTCTTCGTCGCCTCCGGCCCGGTGACCTACCGCTGCGACATGACCGCGGGGACGATCACGCGCCACGACGGCTACGCGCTGCAGTTGGCGCAGCCGACGGCATTCGGCGCCGGGTCGCTGATCGCGGAACACGTGCTGGGCAGCAGCGGGTGTTCCTTCGACTTTTCGAACGTGGGCCCGCAGCTGGGCCTGCTCACCATGCAAATCACGCTGCAGCGCCAGCTGTTCGGGGGTACCACCGAGACAGTGAGCCTTTACCACGCGGTCCACGTGAGCAACGCGCCATGACCCGGTCCTTGCGCCGTGCGCGCGGCTTCGCCCTGGTCCTCGCGGTTTTCCTGATCGTTACGCTCGCGACGATCGGCGCGTACATGCTGCTCGTCTCGAACGTCCAGGTGGAGACCGGCGTGATGGATGAACAGAGCGCGCGTGCTTACCAGGCGGCGCGCGCCGGACTCGATTGGGGGGCCTACCAGGCACTGCAGAACGCCGGCGGGGCCTTCGCCACCACTAACTGCGTGGCGGGCGCCGGTGGGGCGGCGCAGGATATTCCCCTGCCCAGTCTGTCCCCCGACCCCGTCAACATTTTTCGCGCCCGGGTGACTTGTCAGGTCTTCGGGCCGGAGACCGAAGGCGGCACCCCGGTGCGCACCTACCGCATCACGTCCACCGGCTGCAATCAGGCCGATTGCTCGGCGGCCCCTGCAGGCCCCACCTCGGTCAATCGCCAGCTTCAGCTCACTGTCACCAACTGACAGCAGGAAAACTGGGTAGAGAGCAAATTCCTGTTTTTCCAGATAATCCATTGACAACAAGCCTTTAATGATCTATTTTAAAGTTAAATCAGCAAGTTGGGGCGAGGGGTGAGAATGAAATGGCCATTTTCGCGCGGCACGCGCGAGCCGGGTTGGCTCGTCGTTAGCCTGCAGCCGGGGAAACTGAACTTCGTGCACGGCCAGTACGCGCCGGGCGGGGGCTCGGTTGTCGGCCGCTGCGGCACGCACGCGCTGGAGGGCGAGTACCAGGGTGTCGAGCGGCTGGCGAAAGACCTCGGCTTCGACCGCTACCAGTGCTCGACGCTGCTCGCGCCCGGCGATTACCAGATGCTGCTGGTCGAAGCGCCCAACGTGCCGCAGGCCGAGCTGAAGACCGCGATCCGCTGGCGCATCAAGGACATGCTCGAGTACCACGTCGACGACGCGACGGTGGACGTACTTGAGGTGCCGCGCAACCCGGCAGGGGGCGAGCGCGGTCATTCGATGTACGCAATCACCGCGCGCAACGAGGTGATCCAGACCTGCATCGGCCGCTTCGAGGCTGCGCGCATTCCCCTTTCGGTCATCGACATCCAGGAGACCTCGCAGCGCAATGTCGCCGCATTGTTCGAGCGCGACGAACGCGGTCTGGCGATGCTCTATCTGGGCAACGACCAGGGCCTGCTGACGATCAATTTCCGCGGCGAGCTGATGTTCGCGCGCCGCATCGAGGCCGGCATGCAGGCGCTGACTGCAGCTTCCGGCGACGCACGCGAGGAGCAGTTCCAGCGCATCCTCCTCGAACTGCAGCGCACCTTCGATCACTTCGACCGGCAGTTCAACTACGTTTCCATCGCCAATCTGATGCTGGCACCCGATCCCGAGGAAACGGGGCTGCTGGAGTACCTTGCGGCGAACCTGGATATTCCCGTGGAGCGCGTGCGCCTGTCCGGGGCGATCGCCTTCGGTTCACGCGCCGAACTGGCGCCGGGCGAGCAGTGGCGCCTGTTCCACCTGATCGGCGCCGCGCTGCGCCACGAATCGAAGGCAATGTGAGACGGGCGCAATGAGCCAGCAGATCAACCTGTACAACCCGCTGTTCCTGCGCCAGGAGAAGTACTTCTCGGTGCGCACCATGCTCCAGAGCCTGGGCCTGATTGCGCTTGGCCTGCTCGCTCTGTACTCCTATGCGCTGGTTCAGACGCGCGAACTGGAGCGAGTCGCCGGGGATTACTCGCGGCAGTTGGGCGCGCAGCGCGAGCAGCTGCTCAAGCTGGGCGGGCACGGCAGCAGCAAGCTGCTCCTGGAGGAGGTCGCGAGGCTGGAGACGGCGCTAGCTGCCCGCCGCGGCATGCTCGATGCGCTGCAGGGAGGCGAGCTTGGGAACACAGACGGCTTCTCGCGCTACTTCGCGGCGTTTGGCCGCCGCCCGATGCGCGGTGTGTGGCTTACCGGCTTCAGCGTCGGCGAGAGCGGCAACGAGTTCAGGATTCGCGGCCGGGTTCTGTACCCGGACCTTGTCCCGGCTTACCTCAAGGCGCTGAACAACGAGGAGGTGATGCGTGGCCGGCAGGTGGTCGAGTTGAAATTGGCCGCCCGCGACGAGTCGGCGGCACGCGGCGTGCAGGCTTCGCCTGGCCCGGCGCGTTTCGTGGAGTTCGACCTTTCCGCACCGCGGCGCCTTGTGGAACCAGCCAAGCCCGGCGCCAAGGGAGGCAGGCCGTGAAGGCGTTGCTCAGGCGCTATGCCGAGCGCATCGATGGCGCAACGATGCGCGAGCGTGCGTTGCTCTTCGCGGCGGCTGCCCTGGTGCTGGTGTACGTCGTCAACGCCGCGCTGGTCGAGCCGGTGCGCTCCAAGCAGCGCAGGCTTGCCGCCGAAATCACGCGGCACGAAGGGGAGCTGCGCACGGTGCAGTCCGAGGTGCAGCGGCTCGCGCAATCGCGCGCAGCCGATCCTGACGCGCAAAGGCGCGCACGGGCAGTCGAAATGCGCGCCGAGTTAGCCGCGCTCGAGACAAGCCTCGTTGAGGAGCAGCGCCGCTTTACTTCGCCCCAGCGCATGCGCGAGGTGCTCGAAGAAATGCTGGAGCGCGACAAGCAGCTGCGCTTGGTGGACCTGAAAACGCTGCCGATCACAAATCTCGCCGGGGCCCAGGGGCAGGCGGGGCGGAGCATTTTCCGGCACGGGGTGGAACTGACCTTGTCCGGCAGCTATCTCGACCTGCACGCGTACCTCGCCGCGCTCGAGCGCATCTCGACCCAGCTTTATTGGGGAAAGCTGGAGATGTCCGTGTCGGCCTATCCGGTGGTGACGTTGAAGCTGACGGTCTACACGCTGAGCTTCGAGAAGGCATGGCTGGTGGTATGACACGCCTGCTTGCCTGGTGCCTTGGAATTTCGTTCGCCGGTGTGGCGGCAGCCCAGACCGCGCCGCTCGCAGATCCGACGCGGCCGCCGGGCGCCGGCACAGAATCCGCGGCCGGGAAAGCGGCGCCCGTGGCCGCGCGGCTGCAATCGGTGCTGATCTCGCCTACGCGCCGCATCGCAGTGATCGACGGCAAGGCGGTTGCGCTTGGCGGCAGGATCGCCTCTGCCACGCTGGAGTCGGTCACCGAGAACGCCGCGGTACTAAGGTACGCGGATCGCAGGGAAACGTTGCGGCTGATGCCGGGCGTGGACAGGCGAGAGCGGCGCGCAGCTGGCGCAGCGCGCTCCGACACGGCGGACAGTGAGAAGGGAAATCTCCGATGAAGCGACCGATCGCATCGATTTGCCTGCTGGTCCTTACCGCGGCCTGCACCACGCCGCCGCGGCCCGTGGACGTCGACCCAGCCATCAAAGCGGAAATGCGCGACGCGGTCGCCGGCCGCAGACCTGGTGCCGCTGCGCCGGTTCCAGACCAGGCGCTGCTGCCGCCGCTGCGAATGGAGATGCCGAGCATCGAGGGACGGCCGGTCGACGCGCGCTTCGATCTGTCGGTGAGCAACGCGCCCGCCCAGCAAGTGTTCATGTCCATCGTGTCGGGAACGCGCTACTCGATGCTGCTCAACCCCGAGTTGAGCGGCACGATCACGGTCAACCTGAAGGATGTCAACATCATCGAGGCGCTCGATACGCTGCGCGAGTTGTACGGCTACGAATACCGCATGGAAGGCGCGCGCATCTTCGTGCAGCCGGCCGGACTGCAAACCAAGATCTACCGGGTGAACTACCTGGTGGGTCAGCGCCGCGGCACCAGCGATCTGCGCGTGCAGTCTGGCTCGCTGACGGATTCCGCGAGTCCCACCGGTGCACCATCGGCGGCGTCGGCCTCCGCGCCGCTTCCCCCGGGCGGGGCCGCAGGTCAGCCGCTTGGCGGTGGCGCGCCGCGCTCGCTCGACAGCACACGCGTGTCCACCAGCACGCTGAGCGATTTCTGGAGCGAACTGCGCGGCGCGCTCATCTCGATCGTCGGCAGCAGCGGTGGGCGCAACGTGGTCGTCACGCCGCATTCCGGTGTCGTGCTGGTGCGCGCGTTCCCGCAGGAGTTGCGCTCGGTGGAGCATTTCCTGCGCGAGACGCGCCTGGCGGTCGAGCGGCAAGTGATGCTCGAGGCAAAAGTGATCGAGGTTACGCTGTCGGACGCATTCCAATCGGGCATCAACTGGGCGCTGTTTCGTACCCACGCCAGCCCGCGCGGGGCCATCGGCCAGTTCGGCAACGACACGACGCTGGGCGCCAGCGGCGGCAGCGCCGCACTCAGCGGCGGCGGCGTCACCGCGAATCCCGGCTTGGGGACGATTGCTGCCGGCACGACGCTCGCCGCCAATCCGGGAGCGGTGTTCGGGCTCGCGGTGCAGGCCTCCAACTTCGCGGCGCTCCTGCAATTTCTCGATTCGCAGGGCTCGACGCAGGTGCTGTCCAGCCCGCGCATCGCCACGCTCAACAATCAGAAAGCGGTGCTCAAGGTCGGCACGGACGAGTTCTTCGTCACCAACGTCGCCACCGTCACCACCACCACAGGCACCACGACCCAGCAGACGCCGACCGTCACGGTGGCCCCCTTCTTCTCCGGCATCATGCTTGATGTGACCCCGCAGATCGACGAAGGCCGCAGCATCACGTTGCACATCCACCCCTCGATCAGCAATGTGACCGAGAACCGCACCGTGGTGGACCTCGGCGGCACCATTCCGCCGATCACCCTGCCGCTGGCGAAGTCCGCGGTGAACGAGTCGGACACCGTGGTGCGGGTCACCGACGGCAACATCGTCGCCATCGGCGGGTTGATGAGCATGGATAAGCGCGACAACCGCACTGGCATACCGGGCGTGGCGGACGCCAATGTGCTGCTGCGCAATTCCGACACCCAGGCGCGCAAGCGCGAGATCGTGATCCTGCTCAAGCCGACGATCATCCAGAACGACCTCAGCTGGGACCAGGACCTGCGCGACACGCGCGACCGCCTAGAGCGCTTCATCTCCGTGCGACCCGCGCAGGGGGCAAAGCCGCAGTGAATTATCACCGGCACTTCGGCCTGCGCGAAGCGCCGTTCGGCATCACGCCGGACACGAGTTTTTTCTACGCTTGCCGCAGCACGCAGGAAGCGCTCAATACCTTGCTGGTCGCGGTGAGCAACGGCGAGGGCTTCATCAAGATCACCGGCGAGGTCGGCACCGGCAAAACCCTGCTGTGTCGCAAATTCCTTGCCACGCTGGACGCGGGTTGGGCCAGCGCTTACCTGCCCAACCCGAACCTCGAACCGCGCGCGCTGGTGCTGGCGGTCGCCGAGGAACTGGGAGTGCATGCCGAATCCGGCGCGGACCAGCACCATCTGATGCGGGGCATTACGCGGGCGCTGCTTGACCACGCACGCCACAGCCGTCGGGTAGTGCTATGTATGGACGAGAGCCAGGGCATTCCGCTCGCGACGCTCGAAACGATGCGCCTGCTCACCAACCTTGAAACGGAAAAGAGGAAGCTTCTGCAGGTCGTGCTTTTCGGGCAGCCCGAACTCGACCGCCGGCTCGCGTCAGAGTCGATTCGCCAACTGCGGCAGCGCATCACGTTCCAGTACGACCTGACGGGACTCGACCGCGAGGAGATTGGCGCCTACGTCGAGCATCGCCTGGCCATCGCCGGGCATACCGGCGCGCCGCTGTTCGACGGCGGCGCGCTGCGCGCCTTGCAGCGCGCCAGCCGGGGCGTGCCGCGCCTGGTCAACATCCTCGCGCACAAGGCGTTGCTGCTGGTGTACGGCGAAGGCGGTCGCTGCGCCGCGCGACGCCACGTGCGCGCCGCTGCCGCGGACACACCCGCAGCGGGAGCACAGCGCTATTGGTGGTGGCTGCGCCTCCGTTCCGGCGGCGTGGCGGACCAGGACCCGCAGTGAGCATCATCAACAAGATGCTGCAGGAGCTGGATCGCCGGCACGCGGGCGCCCACCCGCAGGGACAGGCGCCGCACCCGGCGGTGCGCGCCATGGCGGCCGCGCGCTCGGGGCA